>Ga0187823_10000001_pt1 | contig 51715 bp, 45 predicted proteins | sample NC_wetland_sal_i_12_FD_132968 | JGI IMG/M metagenome (GOLD analysis project Ga0187823, IMG submission 132968) | Wetland sediment microbial communities from Neuse River Estuary, North Carolina, USA - SourceSoil_3 | ecosystem: Environmental > Aquatic > Freshwater > Wetlands > Sediment | place...
AGCAATGGCGCTCGGCCGCTCCGCAATTTGACACAAAGCGGGCTACGGCGGTACTTACTGTCAATGCGCCGGCCGAAAGCGGGCGGTTTCTCGCAGTTTCCGGGGCGGCATTAGTCGGGCTGGTGCGCCGTGGGGTTGGGCGATCTGTCTAGCTGACACAAAAAAGTTCACCCTCGCTGTCGAAGTGTGGTAGAAGCGCGCCAATCGCTTTCGACCCTAGGGGGTTTCAGTGCAGCGCACGAGCAGGTTCAGCACACGTCCGTCGAGGCACAAAGGACTGCTGAGCCCGCGCCGGGTCGTGATCGCGGCAGCCGGCACGCTGGCGCTTGTTGCGTTGTCGGTCGTGTTCTTGGTGGGGACGGCGGCGGCGGAACCGACGTGCACGGATACGTGTACCAGCTCGAAAGGGCAGTGGCAGACTGTCGTGAACTGGTCGTTGGGGCACGCGCCGACGTCGAGCGATGTGGCCTGCATCGGATCCGGCAAGGTCGCTGAAGTCACCGCGAGCGGTCAGGTCGCCGGGGTCGTGCTCTCTGAAGGAACGATCGTAATTGAAGAATTCGGCGCCTCGCTGGAAATCACGAGCACGACGGAACCGTCGAAAATCAAGACTCTCGAGTTCGAAGGCCTTGGCACCCTCCAGGGTGCGGCGACCGTCGACATCACGCACCTGCTGGCGTGGAAACAAGCGGGCACGATGGCGGGTACCGGCTCGACGGTCATCGAGCCCGAAGCGGAACTCACGACCGGCGAAGGGCCGACGATGACCCTCTCCGAACGCACTCTGATCAACCACGGTGTTGTCACGATGTCGGGCGAAAAAACAGTTCTGCTCTTGAAAAGCAAAGCGCACGTGGAAAACGCCGGGACGATGCATCTGAACACGTCTGCTGGCACCTCGGCTGGCGTCAAGCAGGAAGGCGCCGAATCGGAATTCATCAACACGGGCACGTTCGACCGCACGGGCGGGACCGGCGCACACCCCGAAGTCTCCGTCGACTTCGACAACAAAGGAACGATCGACGTGGCGACAGGGACCGTCGCGTTCGGCCGGGGCAGCACCGGACACACGTTCAACCTGGAGTCCGGCAGCACGGTCGAGGGCAGCGTCCTGTTCTGGGAAGGCGCCAAAGTCACCGCTGGGAGCTTCAACTCGCCAAGCGGCCCGCTCGAGCTCGAAGAAACGACGATGACAATAGGCAGCGGAGCGAGCGCGTCCGTCGCGGATCTCGTTCTCGATGCCCTCGGCAAGGTTGCCGGCGCCGGCACCCTTGAAGTCACGGGCACGCTTGACTGGGCGACCGGGACCAGCCAAATGCTGGGCACGGGCAAGACGATCCTCGGCATCGGCGCGACCGGGACGATCAACATCGGCGGCGCCGAAACCACCATCAAACAACGGAAGCTCATTAACGATGGCACGATCACGCTCGGCGAAAAAAGCCACATCATCGAGGCCGAAGGCGCCACAATCGAAAACCTGGGGACCTTCGTCGCGAACGCCGAACGCGAATTCAACGAGTCGATTTCAGGTGAAGTCGGCACCAGTTTCGTGAACTTGGGGATCTTCCGAAAGGCGACCGTCACCGAAAGCGGCGTAAAACTCACGAAGATCGCGGTCCCCTTCGACAACGAGGGCCTGGTCGAAGAACTCGAAGGCCACTTCGAATTCACGAACATCGCAAACGCAATCAGCTCGGCGGGTATCGGCGATCATCTGTCCGCGCCACAGCTCGCCGAATGCGAATGCGGCGACCCGGTGAACCCTGCGACCGGCGACCTCAAGGAGCAGCAGACAGACATCACCGTCCCCGGTCGAGGACCACAGTTCAGCTTCACGCGCACCTACAACTCGGCGGTCACGAGCGCCGGCGATCTTGGGGTCGGCTGGACCAGTAGCTGGAGCGATCACCTGACCATCGAAACCGGCAAAGCGACACTCCACGAAGCATCTGGCAGCACAGTGGCCTTCACCGAAGGCGGCGGGAAATACACCGCGCCCAGCTGGAGCCAGGCGACCCTGGAACACAAAGGCGAAGAAGGCTACTTCCTGACGTACCCCAACCAGACGGTCCTGAAGTTCGCCAACAAATCCCACACCGGGGAAAGCGAATCAAACCGCCGCCTTGAAACCGAAACGGACCGTAACGGCAACGCCATCAAAGTCACCTACATGAACACGAACGGGAAAATTGAGTTCGTCGACAGCGCTGGCAGCAAAACACTGCGGTTCTTTTACGAAAAAGAAGGCGAAGAACACCTGACCGAAGTCAAGCTCGAAGGGACCACGCACGTCGTCAAATTCGCCTACGAAGCAGGCAAGCTTTCGAGCGTCACCGAGCCGGGCGAAGAATCGCCTCGCTGGCGCTACAAATACGGCGGCTCGGGCCGCATGACCGAAATGACCGACGGCCGCGAAGGACACACCACCAACGAATACGACGAACAAGGCCGTGTCAAAAAACAAACCGACCCGGCCGGGCGCGTCCTGGAATTCGCATACAAGAGCGCGCTCGATACCCGCATGACCAACGCCACAACCGGTGCCGTCACGAACTTCTCCTTCAACGGTTCGGGAGAGCCGACCGCGATCACCCACGGCTTCGGGACTGCCGGCGCGACCACAGAGCTTCGCGCATACGACAACGTCGGCGACCTGCTCACGGCCACCGACGGCAACGGTCACAAGACGACCTACGAATACGAAAACTTCAACCGCATCAAGATGACCGACCCCGACAGCGACATCACGAAATGGGGCTACAACGGCACTCACGACGTCACATCGGTCACGACGCCCAACAACGAGACCACCACGATCAAACGCGACGAACACGGCAACGCCGAAGTGATCGAACGTCCCGCCCCGAAAGAAGAAACCCAGGCCACCCACTACACCTACTACACCACCGGGCTGCTCAAAAGCGTCGAAGACCCACTCGAACACGTCTGGAAATACGAATACAACACCAACGGCAACCGCACCAGCGAAACCGACCCCGAAGGCAACAAGCGCACTTGGACCTATGACACCGCCGGCTACGAGAAAACGACCGTCAGCCCGCGCGGGAACGTCGAAGGCGCCGAACCCGCCAAATACACGACCGAAATCGAACGCGACGGCCAAGAGCGTCCCAAGAAGGTCACCGACCCGCTCGGCCACACCACCAAATACGCCTACGACGGCAACGGCAATCTCAAAGAACTGACCGATAGCAACAGCCACACGACCGAATACACCTACACCGCCGACAACGAGCTCAAAACGACCAAAGCGCCTAAAGGCAATACCACCGAAACCGAATACGACGGCGAAGGCCACGTCATCAAGCAGACCGACGGCAACGCACACGCCACCAAATACAAACGCAACATCCTCGGCCAGGTCGAAGAAATCGAAGACCCCCTCGCTCGCAAAACAACCAAGGAATACGACCTGGCCGGCAACCTCACCAAAGTCAAAGACGCCAAAGGCCGCACAACCACCTACCACTACGACTCGGTGAACCGCCTCACCGAAGTCAGCTACAGCGAAGAAGCCACCCACGGCGTCAAATACGAATACGACGCCGACGGCAACCGCACCAAGATGGAAGACGGCACCGGCACGAGCAAATACACCTACGACAAACTCGACCGGCTAACCGAAAGCAAAGACGGCCACGGCGACGTCGTCAAATACGAATACAACCTCTCCAACCAGCCCACCGAAATCACCTACCCCAACGGCAAAGTCGTCACCCGCAAATACGACAACGACGAGCGCCTCAAAGAAGTCAAAGACTGGCTCGAACACGCCACCAGCTTCACATACACCGAAGACTCCGAGCTAAAGACGACCACGTTCCCGAACAACAAAGACGAATACGCCTACAACGAAGCCGACCAGCAAACCAAAACCGAATTCAAGAAAGGCGCCGAAACCCTCGCCAAACTGACCTACACCCGTGGCAACAACGGCGAACTCGAAAAGACCGTCCAGACTGGGCTACCAGGCGCCGAAGAAACCAAATACACCTACGACACAGACAACCGGCTAGAAAAAGACGGCGCCACCGAATACGAATACGACAACGCCAACAACCCCACCAAAACACCCGGCAGCACCAACACCTACGACGCCGCCAGCCAACTCGAAAAAGGCACCGGCGTCACCTACACCTACAACGAAGTAGGCGATCGCACCAAACGCACCCCCACCGAAGGCCACGCCACCACCTACGGCTACGACCAAGCCGGCAACCTAACCGAAGTTCAGAAGGAAAAAGAAGGCGAAACCCCAGCCATCGAAGACAGCTACGCGTACGACGGAGATGGGATGCGAGCGTCGCAAGATATCGGCGGCACGACGCACCATCTAACGTGGGACGTCACCGAAAATGTCCCGCCCCTCCTGTCCGACGAAATCGCGAGCTACGTCTACGGACCGGGAGGCGGGCCAATCGAGCAGATCTCGGGTGAAACCGCCCGGTACCTGCACCACGACCAGCAGGGCTCGACGCGCCTGATAACGGCGCTCGCAGGCACCAGCGAAGGCAAATGTAGCTACGGCGCCTACGGAGCCGCGACGTGCGAAGGCGCCGTGACCTCGCCCCTGGGGTACGACGGCCAATACACAAATACTGATAACGGGTTGGTTTACCTGCGTGCGCGGGTTTACGACCCCAATACCGCGCAATTCCTTGGTCTCGATCCGCTCGCCAGGATCACGTGGGAACCCTACGGCTACAGTAGCGCCGAGCCGGTCAACGAGGGCGATCCGACTGGGCTGAGCGGCATTTTCGGCTCAGGGATTGGCCCGAGCGTAGGCCCTGATGTGAATTGGGAAGAAGCCGGCGAGGCTGTGGCGGGATGGGGGGACAAGCTGACGTTCGGAGCCACGAAATGGGTCCGCGAAGAACTCGGGATAAACAACGTTGACACGTGCTCGACGGGATACCAGGCCGGCGGTGTCACGGCACTGGTGACCGGTGTACTCATTCCGTTTGGCGGCGACGCCGAGGTCGCGGCCGAGCTCGACCAAGGTATCGCGGGGGTCGTACGCGGCTACACACGGCACGGCCTTGCCCAGGCGATTGGACGCGACGGCGGGCGTGGCGTGGCGCCCAGTGCGATACTAGACGCCGTACGATCTCCCATCTCTGCGACCTTGCAGGATGATGGGGTCGTCAAGTACGTCGGAGGTAGGGCTGTCGTAGTGGTCAACGACGCCGGTAAAGTCGTCACGACCTACGCTCGGAACTCTGCGGGCATTCGAGGGCAGCCATGACAAGTCCGCTGTCGCCGAGCAACATCACGCTGCTTCGGCGCTGCGTGGAACGTTACGCGCCAGAGTTGCTTCCCCTGACAGGCGATGCGGACCACGAGGCTTTCACCGAAGCAGACCGTGAGGCTCTTCGAGGCGCTGTCCTCGCTGAGTTTCTCGCCGCAGGGCGCAATAGAGACGATGAGCCGACGCCCTATGGCCTCGAGCTTGAGGATCTGATTGACGCCCTCGGGGCCGACAAGGCCGACAGGGATGTCAACTAGCCCCCACGACCGGCCGTGCAGCAGGTTGGTATACCGCTGGCTGGGCGGGGCGGCGTGCTTGTGGTGCATCAAGAGCCTAAGTTCGGTCCGATCGCCGGCGCCCAAGGAACGTTTCCGCTTGTCAACCCCTAGCCCCGAGAAGGAGATCGTCGAGCTAGAGGAGCGTCTGCATGCTGTCGTGGGCACCACGTTCAGTGCGGCCGCGCCGATTCTCGCGGACAGGAGTCTTCGTGTCGAGCTCGAGCCTATTCATCGGCACGGAGAGGGGAGCGGATACCGTTCCCATATTGAGGCGGTTGTGCGCTATCCAGATGGTGACGTGCACGACATTCTCTATCTGCCCATTGCAGAACACGGACGTGTAGTGATTGTTGACGAGCTCGCAGAAGCCTGGGTGAAAGAGACTGTTGCCGAGATCTTGGAGGCGTGAACGAGATTCCGCGGCCATGAGACCGCGAAAGGAGTACTCACGATGGCGCCTGACCCACCGATCACATTGGCATAGCTCGACGGTGTTTCGGTCCGCGCGAGCGACGCGTTCATAGCTATGTGGCGCTTTCTGGGCGCTTACTTCGATCGGACGGACGGGGCCGGACACCTCGCCACGATCTGCGGGGACGTGGCGATTGAAAGAGACGGCTTGTCCAGCGACCCAGCGGCCCTGAGTGATTGGCGAGAGTCCGTCGAAGCCGTCCTCACCGAACGTCGGGGCCTCGCCGAGTGAAGGATCACGTAGGCACTGCCCGCGTCCGCCTGCCTGCCTTCGGCGGGGATGACCTGGGTGATCGCGAAGCACAAGTCGTGAGCCAATTCAATCCACGCAGGTGAGCGGCGGTGGAGCATCTCAGCCAGCCCGAAATCGTTGAGCGCGCAAAGCGCCTATTGCTTGAAGGGCGGGACGACGAGTTCCTTGCGTTCACCGAGGAGGCGGTCGAGTCGATGCCCGAGGATCCCGAGATTCGGCTGCTGTACGCCACTGCGCTCCTACCGTTCCGCCCGGACAATGTTGCGTGGGAGGCGGCTACGGCGATCAAGCTAGACCCCGACAATCCTTGGCGGTTAGTTCGGGCCGCCAGTCTATTGTTCCACCGTGGAGAGATAGACGCCGCGCGCTCGTATGTCGGACGCGCGGCACAGCTGGCGCCTAGCGGGTTCGAGTTCGCTCCCGAGCTTGCGCATCTCGGCGGCAGGATCGCCGCGATTGACGGGGATCGCGATCTGGCAGAGGAGAGTCTCCGCGCCGCCCTCGAAGCAGAACCCGATCGTCCAGAATTTGCGCGAGACCTCGCCCAATTCCTGTGCGACCAGGATAGGTGCGACGAGGCTCGTGACGTGGTCGACAGCTCGCTAAGTGTCAACCCGCGCGACCGAGAGCTCAACCAGCTCCGACACCGCCTCGCCGGTTAGCGGATCGTGTTGGGAGTACCCGAAAGACCCGCGGTGGTGCTCGTCAACGATGCCGGCAGCGTAGTAACGTCAGGCCATCAACGGTGTTGAGACACATTACGTGCCCAACGTAAATACAGGTGCGACGGCGGATTGAAAGTTCAAGCAATGGTTGCGCGGTGTGTAATCGTCGAAGGCGAGGGTCTCGGGGAGCCCGAGCGCGGGCTGCTCTACACCGATGAGACGGTGTTCCATCTGACGGTCGGTAGCGACTACCTGGTGATGGGGATGGCCTTATTCCAAACGGGCCTGATCGTCCTGGTTCGCGACGACACGGGACGGCCCAACTGGTATCCGATCGGACTCTTCTACTTGGTCGATCAGACGATACCCGCGGACTGGGAATTCGCGATCACCGACGCGAAGAGTGCCTCAGGGGTAGGACCCGCAGAAGGCGTTGCGGCACAGTGGGGCTATCGAGAGCTCATACAGACGCCGAGCCATCATGAAGAACTCATCGAGCGGGTGCCGTCAGCGCTAAAGATCTTTGAGGCAGAGTTCGCTCGGCAGATCGTTCGAGACTAGCGGCGATACCCCGGCGCGGAAGGCAGTCCGCGCAATGGCACTTGTGCGACACAGCATGTCGTGGTCCCAGTGCCTGCGGCATCCACGCGGGGATCTTGACATGTGGGCGCGTTGTTCATTAGACTGCGAAGGTGAATGTGCGTAAACCGCTAGACGCGAGACTGTTCGACCGCTTTCCTTTATGGCCAGGAGGCCGCTCCGAGCGGGGTGAGTCACGTGCCGATGTCGTTGACCCGAGTGCCACAGAGTCTGGCCTCCCCGCCTTTGCGCATGCTGACGATCGCGGCGAGGGGAGCGTACTGCCTCCCTACTACCGAGGCACGGTTACGAATGAAGAACTGAACAGGCCTCGGCTCACGGCTGAGGACTTCACGCCTGAGCAGCTCGCTGAAGCGAACGCCGAGCTGCCCGCCTACTTCGAGAGGCGGCGGGAGCGCATTGCTCGGTCGTCGCCAGCCCGAGTACCCGGTGTCGTACATTACGGAACCGCGAACTGGCCACATCTTCCGGAGGACGCTGCCGCTGATTGGCGCGAGCTGCTGCCGCCGGATCATCCCCAGCGTCGAATCGGGCCACCGCTTGTAATCAACGGCACGCCGGAGGCGAACAGGCGTCTACGTGCAGCGAACTACGCTGCACGCATCTCGCTTGGTCTCCTTGAGCGAGGCGGCCCGCACCCGACGTCTGACACGGGCCAAGCGCGCTGAGGACGACTCCCGACCTTTGGCTACGATCACGACCTCAAGGGCGAACCCCGCCGCGGGCGTCCGGGATGCCGAGCTGCTGGCAGTAAGCGACGACGCTCGTCTTGAAGCGTTTGACTTGCTCGATCGCTATTCGGGCTACTACGTTTCGCGCGTCGTCGATCATATTTCGTTCCCCGCCCATGGCGAGCAGCTCTGCCGCAGAGAGTTGCAACTCGTCCTTCCCGCTATAGACACCTCACGCGCCACAGACCTCTTCATCGTTTCCCTCGGCCGCTTTCTCCGGCGGCGCTTCCCTGACATCTCCGTGCGGGACGGTCGCGGTGTGCGTCTACAGCTCCTGTCTAGGCGGCAGCATGGCTACGTGATGGCTGTGAAAATTCTTTGTGCGCATCTCGAACAGAGCGAGCTCGATCGCATTCCGCTCCACGACGACCTTCAGGACATGTATCGCGGCGTAGTCACGTACCTGGCTCGCCTACTTACCACTTTCCACACGGACGCCAGTTGCACTCTTGCAGGGGCGGAAGGCCGTCTTCGGACCCTCTTGCTCGCACTCCGAGCAGGGCGTCCACGCGTTGACTCGGAGCTCTTCGCCTTTCACGACGCCTGCCTACGAGAGTTCGAGACAACGAAATACCTCTGCTGGGTGCCAGCCGCACCAGGAACGTGCGTCCAGCTCACCGCGACGTACACCCAGGCCGACGCGCCGCTTCCGTGTGCCGAGCCGGAAATAGCGAGGCCGCCTCTCATGGGCGCACCGTGGGCAACCTCGCTGCTTGAGCGGATACGCGCGTGGCGCCTCAAATGGCGCGACCGGCGCAACAGCTTTTATACGAAACTGAACATGATGCCGATGTACTACGTCTTTGCGACGCCGGTCTTTGGGGATGTTGGAAGTTACTATTTTCTCTTCACACCACCCGAGGGGACGGAGGTGGCGCTACTCGACTGGGGCCGCGGCCGGCGCCTCGCGCCTCGCGATCATGACGTGCGGAGCACGAGTACGGCGGAGATAGACACAGCACATTGGGCCTATCATTTCCACAACCGACGCGTTGGACAACGTCGGGTCGCCGAGCGAAGACGGGACACATCCGAGCGGCGAGCACAGGGAGCGGACCGTCGTTCGCGCCGTCCGCCAGCCTCACCGGACCGGACGCCTTTGCGCGTCAGTCGCGAGGTAGGCGACACACGATTCACGCCGCGCGACCGCCGCCGCGGCGAGCGCCGATGGAGCCAGCGGCGTGCTGCCGACCGGCGAGCCTCCGACGGACCGACGTGCGATCTCATTCATGCGTTTGTTCGAACCGAACAGCGGGAGAATCTCAAGCTCATCGCGGTAGGGATACTGAGTATCGGGCTCTGCGTGTTGGCTGCACGCGGCGTCCTGCAGACGGGAGCGGGCGACAGTACAAGCCAGATCCTCCTGCTTGCCCCAGCGACCCTAGTTCTCTTCGTCGATCAGCAGAGCAAGCACCACTACGCTGCGTTCACGCGTATCTACCGCGTAATCTTGTGGGGGTACATTGTGCTTGCCCTTGCCTTCGCGGTATCGATCGTTTTTGACGTCACCAAGCTGCCGCTCATACGGGGAAACGTGAGCGGCCCCGTCGCTCGGTACGCGAGTGCGCTATTTGCTATCGCCAGCGCCGTGCTGGTGATCGCGTTCTGGTGGGGCGGCACCCACCATACGAAGAGTGCCGGAAAGCGTCTCGGCAAGCTGATAGATCGGGTTGACGATCGCGGAACGCCGTCGCGAGTCGACACGTGGCTAAAGAGACTGCCGGCCCCTGCGTTCATCCCGAGAACCATTGGAGGTGACGATCCGCGCGACCAACACCCGCCTTTCAAACTCTACACCGCGACAGTGCGCCATAGTGCGGACCGCGTCATCGTTGGGACCGTGCTCGGCGTTCTCGCCGCCGTTGGTGTCATGCTGTTGGTTAGCTGGGGCACGGGCGAGGAGTGCGCAATCGCTAGGATCGCCGACGAAAGAAAGGCCCTCACCGCAGAGCGGCAGCTCCTCGCCGGGCGGTGCTACGACACACGCTATGTGCCCGAACAGACATCCCCCCCGGCCGCCCTCTCTGGTACCCGTGGAAGCAGCTCGAAGCATAGGTCGTAGTTTCCCTGGGGCCGGGTCGTTCATCGCCGATTGTGCGACGCACTACCACAACGGCGTGGCTCATTGTGCGGCTCAGCTATGTACGAAGCGGAACGCTTGACGTGTTGATCCGAACGCCGTCGTTCCTCAGCTCCGATAGTTGAAGGAGCGCGTTGACACCTCGCCGGGCGAGATCCGGTCGCGGAGAGGGACCGACAAGCACGTTGCGGATCGGCGGGCGAGGCGATGTCGCGATCGGTAGCTCGATGTATGGCACGAATCCGAACGGTGCTGGCCGCACGGAGGTCCTGAGCGGTCGCGGGCCAGGCGTGACGTTGGGAATGTACTGCGTCTCGTCCTGAATAACGACCAGCCGCCACTCCCTCTCCTCGCTAAATCGTGGGTGCTTGAACCAGAGTGCCGTTGTCCACAACGTTTGGTGTAACACCTCCAGCGCGGGCGCGACACATTCAGCGATCACGTAGTCGCGTCCGTACGCCCTCTCTTCAGCGGTGAGGGCTTCGACGAGCGGCTCAACCACCGCTCGGACAATGCGGCCCTGCTCCTGCTCGTGGTACTCGACCCGTAAGAGCACCATGATGGGTGCGGGTTCGCCGCGGGCCGGCTCGGGGCTCGTCCAGTTGGGTGTATCGAAGCCGATCGAGAATCCGCCAAGGCCATATCCCCGCCATTGGCTAAGCAAGTCCGCCTCCTCACAAAAGCATGCAACGAACGCGCCGAACCCCCGGGCGAAGCTAGACAGCTCTATCCGAGCAGATCGCTCGCAAAACTCCCTGACCGATAGCGCGTCACTTGCCCCCGCAACCTCTTGCCGTATGCCCGCGAGGATCGTATCCGCGTGGGTTAGCTCGACTTCATCGTTGAGGAACGTGGCGCTCGAGGCCCATAGCGTTCTGCTCTCAACAATCCCCTTGAGGCCAACTCCGGATGTGTAGTGGTACAACTCGCGCGGAGCATCTGGCTGGAGCCTCTTGAGTTCGGAATCGAAGCCGGACGACCCGAGAGTTTGAGTGAAGCGCTCATGCCACGTCGTCTCAGGCTGAATGTCCGTCAAGGTCGAGTAGTCTACGCCCGTGACCGGATGGTGCTGGCACAAGCGCCGCGCCAAGCTGTCCGACGCACAAACCGACGCGGAGGCTCTACATCTCGCACAATGCCGCTTGTGCGACAAAACGCCTTCCGTGTTCAGCGGTACCAGGCTGCGGACCCAGGGATGCCTCAGCGGGAACTGACCAAGCTCTCGAACAGGCGCGTCGGCGTGCCGACGAGGGGTGGGATCACGGTGCCGTTTACTACGGGGGACACGTCCACGCCAGAGGGCACCTCAATCGATGTTGGTGATCCGTAGCCGGAGAAGTCGAGCACCTCGCGCAGATTCGCGCGTCCGCGTAGACCTCGCTGGCTTAGGTCCTCTTCGATGCGCGTCGGCCGGCCGCTGCGATCAAGCCAAACGTTGATGGCTGCGTCGACTTGGCGGGCCGATGGGGAGATCGTGGCCTTGGGCTGAGACGCCTGGAGCGCGGTCGCGAGGTTGCTCAAGATTTGGTACTCGGTCGCCGGCACACCATTGATCGTTGCTGTCCCCAGCTTCTTCGTGGGCGCGTCAAGCCCGGCGAGGAGGTTCAGTAACGCCACTGGATCGGTCAAGGCGTTGTGTTCGGGTACGGTCGCTACCCGTGTCCGTTCGGGCGCCTTCAAGCGAGCCCCAATCCAGTGGACGCCACGATGCGCGTTGGGACCGTGTTCGGTGACCGCGAGGTACAGCACACCGGCTGCGGTCCGCCATTCCTGGCTCGCGCCAGTCCCGTCGATGCCCAGCGTCGTGCGATAGGCGCCGTGGGCGAAGTCGATTTCGCCCCTTTGCTCGAACCGCTGGGGAGTGCGCCCTCCAAGCCCGACGGTGATCGTGGAGTGGAAGCGAACCGACCCAGCCCGCACGGCGGCGGCGGGGGCTCGCTTTAGTGGCGAACTGGCACCGGCTGGAGCTCCGGTAAGTGCCAGGATCACGGCAACCGTGGCCGCGATCGCGGCCGCAGGAAGCGCCAGCAAGCCCTTGCGTGCGCGTCCGGTCGGACCGAGATGGCGGCGTTTTTCGCGGCGCTCTCGGCGTTCCAGTGCGCGAAACTCCTTGCCGAGGCGGCGCATCGTCGGGAGGCGCCGGAGTTCCTTGTCAGCACGTCGTTCATCGATCTCGCGAAGCTCGCGTTCACGGAACTGCTCGCCGATCGACCGGACAGCGGCCATCGCGCGCACCTCGTCATCGGTGATGTCGCGGTCGTCGTCCCTGTCCATCGCGCGTCGTCAAACCTCCAGGGCATGCACTGCGGCGTGTACCCGGTCGCTTTCGCGAAGCGTCTTGAGTCCTCGTGAGCAACGAGCCCTGACGACGTCATTGGAGACGTCCAAGGAGGCCGCGATCTCGTCGTAGCTTCGGTCCTCGATGAAGCGCAGGCGGATCGCCTCCCGCTGCTCCCCCGGCAGGAGCGCCAGAGCCCCCGCGAGATGCTCGCGAACGTCGGCATCGGTCCCGAGCTGCTCGACGCGTCGCATTTCCTCGTCCGTCAGGTCGGGACGCTCCATCTCGAGCCGGCGGAGAGCGCCGACTTCCACTCGGGTGCTGCGCAGATACATCGCGAGCTCGTTCCGAGCGATTGTCCAGACCCACGAGGCTTCCTCCGCTTCGGTATCGCCCCTGAAGTCGTGCCGCTTCTCGTAGGCCTTGGCAAAGGTCTCCGCCATTAGGTCGAACGCCCGGTGGGGGTCGCCTGTCGCGTGAGCGAAGTACCGCAGCACCTTCGGAGAGAGCTCGTAGTAGAGGTCGACGAACAACTGCGGCTCGTTGGCCGCCGAGCGACGTCGCCCGACGTCTAGACGCTCTCTCAGGCGACGCCCAAACGTCATCGACGGTCCTTGTCTTCAAGAGGCGTCGCGCGAAGCCTCGGCGGCCGGCCGCACGGGGTGCGCGACGACACAGGAGGCGCTCCAACTCGGCGCTCGGCAGCCGCCAGCCGCCTACGCCGGTCACAAATCAGGCCTTCGCGCATCTCTGAGTGTGAGAGCAGAAATGTGCCCTCATGCGGCCCACGGCCGCTTGGTCGTGTACGTCCGCGTCTGAGGTGGCAATGACTCTGGGGGTAACCAGGTGAAGGCATCAGCTCGAGCGCGCGCAGGCGCTATCGGCAGTGTTGTCAGCGTGATCATAATGATGGCAGCGCTGTTCCCGTCGGGAGCTCTCGCCTTCAGCGAATTCTACGGCGGCGGCTCCATCTGCGGCAGCAATTGCTACGTCCAGTCGGCGGGGGCGCACACCTTCAACTACAACGAAGGCTTCGTGCCGTCCGGAACGCCTGCGCTGGCCTGCCAGCTGTTCAACAGCAAAAACGCCAATGAAGTTACCCACGGCGGTGGGTTCTGTAGCGAGGGGTACTTCGGCGGTGAATTCGTCTGGGCGCGCGTCTACAACCAGAGCGGCAGCTCGCACACGGTGACCGGCTATGCCCAGACCTAAGCGGACAACCGACACAAACGCGGCTGGGGGGCGACGCCGGCTGCGCATCCTGCTCGGGCTTGCAGCACTCGCACTGGTCGCGGTCGCGAGCGTTGGCGTGCTGGAGGCATTCGCCGGGGAAGGAGGCTCATCGCCGACCGGAGAAGAACTTGCCGAAACCAGCCCCGGACAGGGGCACCTCATACGGACCTACGGGCTTGAACCGGCTGGCGCCGAACCTGTCACGACGCTCGCTAACGGCGAGGAAGTCGGCGTGATCTTCGGCGAACACGCGCGCTGTCTCGAGCGCACCCGCGGGGGAGAAATCTCGGGCGAAGCGTGTGCGCCGAATGTGGCGCTCGGGACGACGCAGGCGATCACGGTCAGCGACGAATGTGCGGCTGGAAGCGACCAGCGGATGGAGATCATGGCGCTGGCCCCCACCGAGGCGTCCGGCGCCACGCTGATCTCGAGCGATCACTCAACTCGCTCAGTATCTGTCCAGAGCGGGCTCGCGGTGTTCGAGGGTGCGAACCCCAGTGAAGGCGACCCCTACCCCACGTCAATTGTTTGGACGAACGAGAGCGGACAGCTCAGCGAAGCTGGGCTCCCAGTCGAAGCCGATCGCTTCTGCTACCCGGCAGAAGAACCGCAGTAGTCCCCATCCCCCTGGCTCGGGTGCGTCGGTTCCGACGTGCCCGAGCCAGCCGTAACAGGCGAAAGGAGTCCGACATGGCAGGACCTCGGCGGAACAACCCGACGCCCATCACGGACGCGGTCTAGATGGATACCACCGTCGGCTATGTCCTGCTCGGATCGGCGCTGGTCCCAGCTGCGTTTGGGTACGCCATCTCGCGTCAGGGTCTAAAGGACGTTGAACCTGAACTCGCTCAGGCCAAGAACACGCATCAGGCGACTACTCAAGCACTCGCCGAATCCCAGGCGATTACCGCTGCGGCTGAAGGCGTCCCGGCTCAAGCACTGGCCGCCGCAAACAAACAGGTCGCCGAACGCGCGAGCAGCCTAGCTAGCGCGATCGGGTCGGTCGAAGAAGCTCTGGGCAGCATGACCGGACCATTTGCTCCTGCTCGCGTGTACCTCTCGCTCACGCTCCTCTTGGTCGTCGCTTCCTTGTTTCCCCTCGGCGTTCTGAGCCTGTCGACATCGTGAACGAGGAGATCGCGGGGTTTCGCCGGCTCGTCCAGGCGAACGCCAGCTTCGCTAGCCTGCTGGGGCTCGACTCTTGGTGGACAGCGTACGCCAGCGACCATCGGCGAGCTGAAGACGAACCGCTCTCCGTCTTCGAGGTGGCGGTCGCATTCAGCCATGAACTTCGCGCTGCTGTCTTGGCCGCTGACGAAATTGTCAAGCTCATCGCTGGAGACCAGTTCGAGAGTGTGCCGTCCGAGCTCGCGAGGTTGCTGGCAAGCACTGACGACGGGCAAACGGTCTTGAATGCTCTCGCCGAAAACGGCGGACGAGTCCGCGACCTAGCGGCGGCGGGCCGCGACGAGATGCGCGAGTACAGCCCAGCTGAGGAGCGACAACTCGTCGCTGATGCCCGCGGCATTATCACCGGACAACCCACACGAGGCCTACTTGGCGACCGGTTTCTCTGTGGTCTGGCCAAGGTCTCAATCGCGGCGGGGCTTGCATCCGTTTGGATCCCGCCCCACGCGCACGCGCTGCCGATCGTGGCTCTCGGATCGAAGGTCTACCAGGCTGCGCGGTGCGGGCGACTGTAGGGCGACCAGAGGCCGCGCAGAAGACGAATTGAGCGACCTGCGCGCGCCTGCACCTCGTAGTTCAGGCGACAAACACGATGCTCCGAGAAAAAGGGGCGGGAAGGAAGGCAATGCCAGCCACGAAGTCACAGACTCCTGAGGGCCTCGCCGTCATTACCGACGGTTGGACGATCTTGTGGAACAACCAGCAGCTCGACCTCACGAGCAAATCAGGTTTGAAGCACACGGTTCTCTGCGGCGATCCGCACATCTGCACGGACGGTGTGCCGACGATGGACTTCCCGTCGCCAACCTGCTCGTTTGTGCTCAACGACGGAACACTGATCGTCGCGGACGCACCGGCTCCGAATCAGGCGCTTCACGACGTCCACGTGTTCTCAGACGACGGGCAGCATTTCCCGCTCGGCGAAGCAGACACGTTCGACGAAATGTTCGGAACCGTCTTCGTCCAACAGGACGACGGTTCCTTTTTCGGCGCCGTGTCACGCGACGTTGGCTCGACCAACCCTAACCCCGTCCATAACCAGTTCAAGACGGTGACCTAGCTGCAGGAGCCGAGGCGACAGCGCTCGGCGATAGCAAAGAGGCTGCGCGGCGCCCCGCGGTTAGCGGCCTCGCTCCGCCGCCATACAAGACGAGATAGAGGGATCGACCCCGATCTCAGAAAGGACGGACCGCAGATGAGTCAGGGGCTTGACGATCGGTCGCGAGACGAGGACGGCCGCATTCGCGAGAAGAGCGGAGCGACCAAGATGAAGACGCTCGCGGAGAAATATCCGGAGCTTCAGGTTTTCAACCCAGAGGCCACGCTCAGCGGTGTGAGGCAACGCTATGGCGTTCGCACCATTGACGAAGTTCGCGAGATCGCGCGGAGCAAAGCGCGATGAATGACAGGCTAGCGTCAGCGAACCGCACATGACACGCCTCGGTCGCCGCAACGATCCCGACCTCCGCTCGCTAGCCGATCGCCTGATTGCCCGGCACGTGCGGATCTCCGTACCCGATACCACCGTCCGAGTTCTGCTCGCCTCGACGCAGCTCAGGAGTCCCGACGATACGGACCCGATCGAGCACTCCGTCCGGTGCGTCGCAGTGGTCGGTGCAGGTGCGAGCTTTCCATTGCTTTCGCGGGGGGACGAACTCGCCGGCACGCTCGAGCACGACTACGGTCGCGATGACGTCGAACTCGACCGCCTTGCGCTTGTAAATAACCTCAATCCGAAATACTTCGAGACCCGGCTGATCGCCCTGAGTAAAACGCCTGACGTGGCCCGCAAGGTCAGACAGACAATCTCCGACCAGTACGACGTCCGCCATCCACCGATGCTCGCCTACGAGCTTCTCGCTCACTTGCTGAAACATCGCTTCCTTGACGCGATCATCAGCTTCAACTTCGATGAGCTACTCGACCGATCCCTCGACGATGAGCTCGATTCAGCCGAGTACCGCCGCGTTGTCTCTGATCGCGACTGCGCTGACGTCCAGTCCGACGCGGACGCAGATGACTATCTACCGCTGTACATCAAGCTTCACGGCACAGCATCGGAGCCGGATAGCCTCCGCTTCACGCCAGACTCGTACTATTCGTTACCGTCAAAGGTGCTAACCATCGTTGAAGATCTTTTCAACATTGACCACTGCGTGGCGGTCGTGGCCGGCTCTTCGCTTCGGAGCTTTGACTTCCAACGTCTGCTTGCGCTGCCCAGCACGCTTGAGCTCTATAACCTGAGCTACGACAGGCTTCCCGGTAGCGTCGTCAGCAAAATCACCGCCGAGCGGCGACGAGCCAAAAAGGACCGCTCAACTGCTTGGCTACACGAGTGCGACCCACGCCGAGTGCCGTGTGACGAGCACCTCCGAGCGCTCACCCGGACTATAGGTGCAAATGTTGATGACCTGAACTCTTCGCGCGGTGATGGTCGAGCGCCACTCGTCGCATTTCGGTCTGCATTGCGACATGAGGTGGTCGCACAGCTACTCGGTCCGAGGGGAGACTCCGTCGCTCACACGAAATCGACCTGGGCCGACGCGGCGGAAGTTGACTACCTTAGGCAGCGTACCATCCTTGAGCTGGCATTGGCTGGCGCAAAGGCTCGCGGCTTGATTTCGCTAACGCCACTAGCGCGCGATCGACCCGGGCGGTACTTCGATGTCTACCGCAAGAAGGCGCGACACCCAGATGGATGGCAGGATCTGTGCTCCGCAGCCGGCCTCACGGAGACCGAGAACATCCCTGACGTGCTGGTGAGTGCCGGCAACCTCAGGCAAGAACACACCGACGACGACGGCGGTGACGCAGACTCATCGCAGCTTGTCAACAGACATCAGCGCGACCCCACGCAGAAGCTCCATAAGTTCGACCCCGGGCGCCTAGCGGCTCTCGTCGGCTCGCGCGTTGGCGATCCGCGCGATCAGAGCACACGCGCCCTCCTCAGGAAGGCTTTCACCGCCCTTCAGACAGAATCCGACACGGAGTTGCACACCCAGGATGATCGCGTGTGCGGAAAGGCCTTCAGGAATCCCGTCATTCTGCGGACCCAGACATCCATGAACGCATATACCTGGCTGATGTTTCGGGCGCTATGCGATACAGACACACTTTATGTCAGCGCGGAGACGGGGGAGTGGCTTACCCGCAGTCCGATTCACACGCGCCTCGCTGGGCAGCACCGCATTAGAGTACTGGTAGCGTTCGACACCGAGGTGGCGGCACTCCGCGAGCGTTACGACGCGTCCCGGATGGAGATCCGCTACGTAAATCCCTGGCACCACAATCGTCACATGACGATCGTTTGCAATCGCGAAGGACCAGCCCGAGCCATCTACTTTGCGCGCCATTTGAGGACGTCCGTAATCACGGCAGTGTACCTGTCAGATGTACGGGACGTGCAACGGCTGCTGAAAGCATACCGTGACCGGTGGAAGGAGGCCACACGTGTACCAGAGCTGCGGCCGACGACTGAGTAGGCGCGCCAGTCGGTGGCTATTTCCGTGCCGCTGATGTACCATGGAGGAATTGTAACTAAATGAGGAGTCACACTATGAAGGACGACGTACGGGACGCGAGCCAACACGGCGGGGTTAGTGCGGAGCTAGTCCGTGAGCTCGACGGCATGTGGGCCGCCGACTTGCGTGAGGTTGTGAAGCGCGCGGGCGAGGCCGACCCGCCGGACGAGGCGTTGATAGCTGCCGCAGGGGCGCTGGCATACAAACATGCGAGAAGCGCCTTTGAGGTGGATTCGCGTGAATATGCAGCGGTAGTTGAGCTCGCGTTTCCGCGGGCCGAGCTGCCCGTAGTCGCACCAGGCGGCGACGCCCTGTAAGGCGCGTTGCGCCCACCCGAACTAGCCGCACCACTGCGATGCGGCGGGTCGAGTTCGGTGTGGCTAGATCAGATCGAGGTGCGCCCCGGCGGCGTTGCGTCCCGAGAGATGCTCCCAGAGATGGTGGCGGGGGACGCCAGAGGGGTTCGACAACCACGTCCCCCGGCAGGCCTCGCGGGTGAGGCCGCACCCACGTCTCGGCCGGCGTCAGCTGCAAGCCCAGGTTGAGCGCAGCAAGCCGGGCCTCTTCCTGCAATCCCGTTTCGGCGGTAGGCGCCGTCGGCGGCCAGCCGCGATGAAATCTCCAGCCGCTCACGTGCCAAAGCGCGGAATAGAGTCCCGCGCAAGTATCCGGGTGTAAGCCCGCACTTGGGGGGCTTGCCGTCTGCGATCCTCTTGCGGGTTAGGTCACCTGCAACGTCAGCGCGCCCGGCGGGATTGCCAGTTCGGCCACGCGATCGGCGAGGCCGGCTTCAACGGCTTCGTCGGCGTCAAGCGTGCGGGTGCGTCGTTTCAGTGCGTTGATGTCGTTCCGCGTGAGGCCGGTGCGTTCTTCTAGGATCCTCCGGTTCCGGTCGCCGTTGCTGTCGAGCTGCGCCGCTAGTTCGCGGAGCGATTTGACGTTCAGTTCTTCGCCTTCTTGGAGCGTGATCGTCGGTTCGTGGAACGAGAACGTCGAGTGCGGGGCCGCCACGCGCTCCTCGCCGGACACGAACACGATGTTCCCGGCCGACGCGATGTCACCCACGGCGTGGACAGTGAGGTCGAACGGCATCCCTCGCAGCACGTGGTACAGGTATATGCCGGTTACGATCGCGCCGCCGCCCGTCATGAGGCACAGAGTGACCTCGGCGACGCCTTGGTTCGACACTTCGCTCAGCACCTTGACAAGGGCCTGCGCGGGGAGCGGGGCGATACTGTCTTCGAACATCACGACGACGTGTTCGGGCACGACGATCTCTTCGGCGGGAGCCGCCATTGGCGGCCTCCTTTCATCTGGAGTGTCGGGCCGCCCGACCGGGCAAGGTTGGCGGACCGCTCGTGGCAGACGACACTACGTGCGCAACCGGACGTCACCACGGCCCGCTAGGTTCGAGCACGTCACATCTGGGAGTACTTTGGGGGCCGCTCCCGACCGGGCAAGTCTCGGAGCGGCCCCCGCTTTCCCGCCGCGTCTAGACTCGCGCCATGCCAAGGTTCTTCCCCGCGAGACAGGCTTCTTTCGCGTCGTGCTCCCGGTCCCCGGCCTGGAGAAGACGTTGTGGCTCGAAGTCGCGCGGGTGCTTGTTGAACGCTGGCAGGCCGACGGATTGCCGTGCTAGTCGACCCCACGCTCACCGAGCCGCCTATCGCCTCCACGGTCACCGTCAGGGCGGCCTGATGGCACGGATGATCGGCCGTCGCCGATGCTGCTCATATGCTGCCGCCGATGGCGAGTCAGTCGATCGCGCCCGCGCAGCCCGGCCTTCCATTCGATGAACCGGTAGGCGAGGAGGCCGCGTACCTCGCGCAGCAACTCGTCACCTACATCGGCAACAAGCGGGCGCTACTAGGCCCGATCGAGGACGCCCTCGAGAACGTCCAACAGCGGCTAGGGAAGAGTCGCCTGCGCATTCTCGATGCATTCTCGGGATCGGGCGTCGTGACACGGCTGTTCAAGCGACACGCCGATGAACTAGTCGCGAACGACCTTGAAGACTACGCGCGAGTCGTGAGCAGCTGCTATCTGACCAATCGCGCAGACTTCCCCGAGGACCGTGTTCGCGACGCGGTCGCTCGGCTCAACCGAGCCATCGCTGAACCGGCTGCCGAGGAAGGGTTCATCGAGCGGCTTTACGCGCCTCGCGACGACGAGGACATTCAGCACGGCGAGCGAGTCTTCTACACGCGGGACAATGCTCGGCGCCTCGATCGCTATCGGACGCTGATCGGTCATGAGCCTCCCGATCTGCACGACTGGCTGCTCGGCCCGCTGTTGTCTGAAGCGTCGGTTCACGCGAACACTGCGGGCGTGTTCAAGGGCTTCTACAAGGACCGCGACACGGGGGTCGGGCGCTTCGGCGGCTCGGGCGAGAACGCGCTCACCCGCATCCTCGGCCAGATACGCCTCGAGATCCCCGTGCTGAGCGCCTACGAGTCGGATTGGGCCGTGCGTCAGGCCGACGCCAACGTGCTGGTCGAGGACGAGGGCGGCTTCGACCTGGTGTACGTCGACCCGCCCTACAATCAGCATCCCTACGGCTCGAACTACTTCATGCTTAACCTCATCGTCAACTACCGGGAGCCGCGCGAGGTGAGCAGCGTCTCGGGCATCCCGACGGACTGGCAGCGGTCGCAATACAACGTGCGCTCAAAGTCGCTGCCGAGTCTCGACCACCTGCTCAGAACCGTCGACGCTCGTTTCGCGCTTGTCTCGTATAACGACGAGGGCTTCATCCCGATCGACGACATGCGCTCGCTGCTCGGCGAGATCGGCCCTTACGAAGAGATTGGGGTCAAGTACAACGCCTACCGCGGTAGCCGCAACTTGCGCAACCGAAGCGCGCACGTCACTGAGCATCTGTTCCTCGTCGACAAGAGGTGAGCTAGATGGCCGACAAAGACGCCCTACGCCGGTTGCACGCGGGGATGATCCTGAACTTCACCTCGAAGAAACAGGAGGCGGCGGTCGCCAAAGCAATGGAGGATGTGGTCATCCGCATCGAGAAGTCGTTCAGCATCCGGCTGGATCACAAACGAGAATGGAAACTCCGTGACGTCGTCGCGCGCTTAGAAGGGGAGTATCCGGACGTGCCCTTCGCTGAGCCGTTCGCGCGATCCGCAATGAAGCCCGACGGCGGCGTCCTCTCGATCGTCGACACGCACGACGTTCACCACCCGATTCTCATAGCCGAGGTCAAGAACCAAGGGACGAACGTCAAACGGGTGGCCGAAGGCAAAAAACGTCAAGCGAAGGGGAATGCCATCGAGCGCCTCGGGAAGAACGTCATCGGTTTTCGCACGGCGATGCTGCCCGAGGGCATCATGCCGTTCGTCTGTTTCGGCTACGGATGTGACTTCGAGGACGGAAGCAGCATTCTCGATCGTGTCGTGACTATCGCCATGTTTGGCCGGCTCAAGGAAGTCAATGTCGTGCCACTAGGGGAGTCGGGCCAGTTCGGCCGCGGCAGTTACTTCTTCCAAGAGGACGAGTGGACCGTCGGGGAGATGGCGGACGTCATGTTCGAGGTTGCAAGCCGCGCCATTCACTACTACATCGCCAAGTACGGCGCGGCTGCCTTCCCCCCGCCGGACCGCTAGACCCGAGAGACGATCGCGGCCTTGGTCCTCGCCACGCAGGTGGTGGAGGACGGTGGCCGGTTGCCCTACCTGGACCTGGAGAATGGCCGCGACGCATGGCCGAGAGACTCGCGACGATCCTCGCCGATCCCAGCCATCGGTGAGGGAACAAGTTGCGGAACGCCTCGACTACCGCCCGAACGTGGCCGATCGAGCGTATGGTCTTCGCGCCTCGATATTGACATGTAACCCCTGAGCGGCGCCGTAGGTGTCAACCATGTACGCTGCGGACTGCTATCTGACTGTTCGGCAAGGAGAGGGACCTATGCCTGATCTGATTGAGACCCAGCAGCGGGAAATAAGCACGCGACTTGCCGAGCTCCGGCCGCTCGTCGAGGAGTATCACCGTCTGGAGCAAGTAGCAGCGGTTCTCGGAGATGACGGCGCAGCGCCGCCGTCGCAACGGTCACCGCGCAGCCGACCCGCTGCCACCTCCAAAGGCCGGACGGCTAAACGCACCGGCCGTGGCCGCCAGCGCGGCAGCGGCAAGCGCGGCGCCGAAGCTCACGCGATTATCAGCAGTCAGCCGGGGATCACCATTCCTGAGATCGCCGCCAAGATGGGTATTCAGAGCAACTACCTATACCGGGTGCTGCCTGGCCTACAGAAGGAGCGTAAGGTTGCCAAGGATGGCAAGGGCTGGCGGGCTCTTTGAGGCGTGACGGGCGCCTGGCACACCTCTGGCCCTATCGGAGGGCACGGAGCAGATCACTGCGGCGCTCGTGGTAGGCAACGCGGCCGTTGCCCATAGGCGCATCGATACGCAGAATGGGAGGGTGACCCATCGCGGGTGTCGCTAAGTCTCGAAGTGCGTCGTAGTACGCTCGCTGGCGCGTCCTGCCCCCAGCGCCAAAGCCCGGCGCCGACCGGTGGGCAAAGGCGCGGTCCGCCTGGACGTGCCACTTCTTGCACAGCGCGACGTAGCGCTCAAGGTCGAAACCGAGCCGCACGCCCTCGGGATAGAGCCTCAGGGTTGTCAGTCGCGCCGACGTGAAGTGCTGGTGCTCGTCCACCTCCACACGCGTGCCGGTTGGGTTGTGCATGAAGTCGCCGGTCAGGCGCGTGGAACGCGCGGTCGCAAGTTCACCCTCATTACCGTGTAATGCCAAGTAGATCTCACGCAGTGCTCCCTTGGCATCAGCGGCGTCGTCCGGGAGGGCCAGATGGCCGCGCCGGCATAGCCACGGAAGCGATTGCTTGGTAAAGACGATGCCGTCTTCCGCGGCAGCCGTCTCGACTTCTCGCTCACAGTCACCTCCGCCATCAACCGAATGATCCCAAGAACACTAGGGCCTCGTTGTCTCAGGTTGTCGACTCCGACCCTAAACGTGCGATCGCTGAGGGATTTGGCGCCGGGGTCGATGTGCGAACATTGCCCCGTGCGGACTGATCCGACCGACACCGGCGGACTGTTCGTGGGGCGCCGTCCCGGGACCGTGTGATCGCGAACGGTCTCTTCGGCGCAATGGCTTTGCTCTGCCTGTTGTGCTGGGGGCCGATCCCGATCGGCTGCTTGTGGCTCGGTTCGCGAGCACAGTACCTGTCAGGCAATGTCGAGTTCGGGATTGTCGTTTCGTTCGGCACTGCGGGGGCGGCGCTGTGTGGCTCCTTGATGGTGCTGCAGCGTCTGGATCACGCCTGGGTCTTGGTCCGCCGCGCGTCAGGACGCGATCAGCGAAAAGGCACGCTCCCGCTGATCTTTGCTGCGACGGCCGCGATATGCGTCGTCGTTTTTTCGTTCTGGTTTCTCGTCATCCTCGGGCCGAACGACCCGAACCTCTAGCGGACCAGGAGAGTCAGGCGCCGGCCAGTCCGGCGTGGGGCGGCCTGCGCCGACGCTTCGGTGTTGTCGCTTGTGGGACATCGGCCGCCCGCTTTTGATCGGCTGCGGGCGTCGCGCGCTTGGTCTTGGCGCCTCTCCGGGCCGCGGTCTCGTCGATCGCGGTTTGCACGGCGATGAGTCGACGTAGGAGCTCGCTCCTGGCCGCTTCGAGGTCGGAGACCGCGAGAAGCCTCGGCGCCACAGGCGCCCGTCGGAGGCTTGCGAGATCCGGCGGGGCAGACACCGCCAGCCCATGCTGTGCTTCTAGCTCAGAGGCAGCCATCTCCAGAGCGGCGATCTGTCGGCGAAGTGACCGGCGGCGCTCGATGTGGGCCGCCGGCCGTGCGGGCATCGCCTCCGTGCGTACGTATAGCGCGACTGCGAGCTCGCGCGCGCTCACACCATGATCACGCGCTTCGTCGGCTACCAGCCCTGCCAGGCTGCCGAGCGCCGCGTGCGGGGTCGCAGCAACGAAGGTCCCCGACCCCTGCTGGCTGTCGATGAGGCCCGCCTGCTCAAGGCGCTGATACACGCTTTTCGCCGTGTTGACGTTGACGCCCGTCGCCTCGGCGAGCTCCCTCAGCCCAGGCAGCCGGTCTCCTGGTAGCAGCGCACCCTCGTTAATCCTCGTGCGTAGGGCCCACGCGATCTGCACCCCCACGGGAACCTCGGCGTCACGGTCCACGCGCAACTCAAGCGATGCCGCGTGGTTCGGCGCCGGCCCCTCGTCGGCACGTCCCTCCATGCCTCAAGCCTAGCGCCGGGAGGCGCTGAGCACGCAGAGTACTAGTGCTCTAGTACTGTATGCACGCCCTACGCGACCTACGCCGTCGAGTCAAGGAGGTCGGGACCCGAATGATCGAAGCCGCTGTGAACCGCGCCTCAGCGCCCGCGCGTGGCCTGCTGGAGGAAATCGGGGACATGATGATTCTCGCGGGGCGGACAATCGCCTCGGCACTCAAACCGCCCTATCCGTATGGCGGCGAGTTCGTCTCGCAGTTCCTATTCGCGCTCCGCCTGTGCTGGTTTCCGCTCCTCGTCTCGGCGGCGACGATCAACTACGCGGCCCGGGACTACAAGCCGCCAACTTCCTTACGATCTTCGGAGCGCTCGACCGCCTCGGAGGCTTCTTCGTCCTTGGCTCGATCCGTGAGATCGGCCCCACGGTGACCGGCATCGTCGTGGCCGGCGTGGCCGGCACTGCAATCACCGCCGACCTCGGCGCCCGCAAGGTCCGCGAGGAGCTCGACGCCCTGCAAGTCCTTGGCGTCGATCCCGTCAAGAGCCTGGTGGTCCCGCGGTTTCTCGCTCTTATGATCGTCACCGGCCTGTTCGACATCTATGCGCTCTTGTTCGGGATCTTCGGCGGCATCATCGCCGAGCTCGTCAACGCCCAACCGCTGGGCCCCTTTTGGACCACCCTGTTCGCCAATGCCTCAACGACCGATCTGTGGGGATCGGTCCTGAAGACGACCATCTACGGCGCGATCATCGCGATCGTCTGCTGCTACAAGGGCATGAGCGCCTCAGGCGGCGCTGAGGGAGTCGGCCGCGCCGTGAACCAAGCGGTGGTCATCGCGTTCACCGCGATCGGTGCGTTCGATTATATCTTCACCCAAACGCTGCTGGCGACGCACCCTCAAATCCTGGTCATTAAGTAGCCCGTTTTGTTATGTCAGACCAGCGGCGCCCAGTGGATGTGCGATAAGTCACTGGCCACGGTCGTTGCCAACGGCCCGCCTCCTGAATTACGATAAATAAGAAATGGGCCGTGAAGAGATCTTGGAAGAGGTCCGGCGGACCGCCAAGATGAACGGTGGAAAACCACTGGGGGCGGTTCGCTTTGAGCGCGTCACCGGCATCGGCGTATCAACGTGGATCCGATACTGGCCGCGCTTCGCCGATCTACAGCGCGAAGCCGGGTTCCAGCCCAATGGCATGCGCGTGCCGTACGAGCACGGCTTTCTGTACGAAAAGCTCGTCGAGGTCATCCGCGAGATCGAGCGGTTCCCATCGAACCGAGAGCTACTGCATCGGATGTACTCAAAAGAGGACTTCCCGAGTCCCACCGCCTTTCGTAAGCTCGGTGATCGCGCCCGTATCATCCATGGCCTACACGGCTACTGCGCGGCGAAGCCTGAGCATGCAGACGTGCGCGAGCTTCTGTCGGCACTCCTTCCTCACCGCGCACGGCCGACGACAGCGCCTGCTGAGAGCTACGGCTTCGTATACATGGTCGAAGGCCACCCGGGCGAGTACAAGATAGGTCACACCAATCTCGTCGATCGCCGCGTGACACAGCTAGCAGTCAAGGCAGCCGTGGCACCGACGCTCGTCCACGAGATCAAAACTGACGATCCACGGGGGGTTGAGGTCTACTGGCACCGCCGCTTTCGCCCCAAGCGTATGCGCGGCGAGTGGTTCAAGCTCGACCCGCCCGATGTGCAAGCCTTCAAACGCTGGAAACGCATCTATAAGTGACCGGCGCGGCTTCAAACACCGCACCGGTCCGAGTTGAGCGATCTAGTCCTCGTCGCGCTCGCCCAGCTCGCGCTGCTTCTTCTCGTAGTTTCGAGCCTCACGATCGAGCGCTCGACGCAGCTCGGTGTGCGTCCTCGGGAGGATCTTCTTCGTCACCTTCTCAAAGGACTTCCTAGCAGCGTCGCGCCGTGAGCTCGGCAGCACTGATCCACGGCGCTGGCTCCGAGGCAGCACTAGATCGTTGACATAGTGTTGCGCGGCGAACAGCATCAGTGTCCGGCCAAGCAGCTCGCCGGCGTTCTGGGCGCCCTCCAGGAACGTCCAGATCCACACCTGCGCATCCTCAACGTCGCCGTAGACGACCTTGGTTTTCCCGGGCTGCCCGCTCTTGAGAACCGGCGTCGTGGTCGTGCGCTGCTCCTCGAACACGAGCCGCACGCCCGTGGCGGCGATTGCCATGACCGCATGGTCGCGTCCGCCCAAATAGCCGGGCTCGCTTGGGCCGAGCAGGCCGTAGGCGAAGAAGCGTGCCACATCCATGTCGCCCGGGTCGACCACGGCCAGCCGCTGCATCAGGGCGGCGCCCAGATCGAGGTTGGTCCCGTGCGCTCGGGTCGCTAGCTCCCGCATCGCCGCGCGATGGTCGGACTCCAGTTGCCTCTCGGCCGTCAACTCGACGCTGCCCGCCAAGGTGCGCGCAGCCCGCTCGGCCTCGCGCGCCGTCTTGGCATCACGCAGCTCCTCGACGGTGCGCGTGATCGCCTGCTTGGCGAGCTCGCGCAGCAGGGCGCGGTCGGTGATGATCGGAGTGCCGTGCTCGAACTCGATCAGGACCCCGGCAGCACGCGCTTGGTCGATCTCGACGTCTGCCAGCCGAATCATCGGCGGCCCGTACGCGTAGCGATCGAGCTGTCGGTGGAGCCTCTCCGCCTCGCTGTACGCAGCCTCCGATGCCTTGCCGAGTCGGAGCTCGGCGATTTCACGCGAGTCCAGCCCAGACAGATAGGCGGCGAACACTTTCGTGTTACCGGCGCGCAGGCAATGGCCGATCACCCAGCCGGGATTGTGGGCGAACTGGTCGCCGCTGATTTCGCCCTCTGCGATCGGGACGAGGGTCGCCTCGCACAACGGCGGGGAGACCTCCACGATTTTGGTGAGGGCCGCCACCGCGCTGACCGGTAGCTCGCCGCTGCCCATCAGGGTCTGGGCAAGCGGCGGCAGTGCGAGGATCTTCGCCCGGGCCGTCACGAGGTTACGGCTCCAGCCGAGCACCGTCGCGGCCCCGTCCAGCGTGTACCCATCGTCGAGCATCCGCTGGACAGCACGCGCCTCATCCAGCGGCGACAACGCCTTACGGACGACGTTCTCGGCGGCGCTGTCCGCGCTGCTTCCCTCGTGCTCGCGCAGCGTGATCTCCACCTCCTCGAGCCTCAGTTGCTTGCAGGCCGCGTAGCGATGGTGGCCCGCCACAAGGACAAACCGATCTCCCTCGGGCCTAACGACGAGCGGGACGATCAAGCCGCGAAGCTCAATCGAGCCCGCAAGGGCCTTGACGTGCTCTTGGTCGAGCTCTCGGACGTTATCGCCGGGATCGATCTTGTCGAGCGGCACTCGCGTGATTGTTATGGCAGTAGTACTCATGTTCCATGACTCCTTTTAGTTGGCACCGCACGAGCGGTGCGTTTTTGTTTTCGGGCTTGGCTCGCCGGCCCCGATGCCGTCTCCGCTGCACGCCAGCGGCATGCGACGATCGGAGCGGGTCGGGCCGGCGTGGCCGACCGCCGAGGCCCCTCGCGGCTAGGCGATTCGTGCGGCGGGCTGTGGGAGAGCGGCGCGGCGACTCATCGGCACCTCGCCAAGACGCTCGGCTTGACGTACGTAGTCCGCGACGAGCGCAGCCAACGACGCACCGTCATCCATCGCAACGTCGGGCTCCACGACGTAGGCCGTTGCCTCGCCGTTCGTGCCGCGGTCAATCAGCCGGAGAGCATGGCCCTCGCGCTCGATCGTGAGCAGCCGGACGGTCTCACCCAGCTGATAGCGGCCTACCTGGGCGCTCATATGTCCCTGCTTCCCGAGCAGTGGCGCCAGTGGGCAGTGGAGCCGAATCCGGTCACCTCACTGCCGTGAACGGCCGGGGCGTACGTCGGGGGCCGGTCGGTGCCCGAGCCCGGGCGGTGCCACGGGGATTCGGTCTGTCGCTTGCGGCCACACAGGTGCCTGATGCTGCGACTCGCGTCCGCGCGGTTCGTGGGAGCCACGAAGGTCGTGCCGCTGCGGGCCGCAAGCATGCGCAGGTAGCGCAGCTGCCGCGTTGTTGGCGGGAGACGGTGTGAGGCCGCCATCAGGCGGCCTCGTTTGAATCGGACTCGGGCATGAGGTCTCGAGCCGACAGGAATCGAACCGTCCACGCGACGATCTCCTCGACGGAGCGCTGCGTGCCGTCCTCCGCCTCGTAGTCGCGCTGCTGGAGCCGGCCGACGACTTCAACGGCGCGGCCCTTGCGCAGGTACTTGCAGACGACCTCTGCAGTGCGCTCCCAGACGACGACTGAGTGAAACGTCGCGTCGCCCTCGGGCGGATTGACGGCCACGCGGATCGTCGCGACCGCCTTCTCCGACTTCGTGTGCCTGAGCACCGGATCGGAGCAAAGACGGCCGATCAGCGTCACGGGCGCGGGCTCGGCGCTCTCGGGCGGCGCGGGAACCTCGACGAGCTTGGGCTTACGAATGTGCATTTGTGGCCTCCTGGGCGCTCCTGGGATGTTGGTCGCCCACGTCGGAGCTGGGCGTGATCGACGCCACAGGGACAGAGCAGGACGGGTTACGGTGTCAAGGGGCCAAGCCTTCAGGCGAAGGGCGCGAACCCTCATGAGCGTGCAGCGCTCACCCTTGACACCGTGGAACCCGTTTTGCTCGTCTTCGTGGCTAGATCAGTCCCTGCGCAGTGCGTGGCTCAACGTCTAGAACCGCACCAGGACCCGGTCGCGCCATCGATCTGCCAGTCGAGTTGGCCACTCTGCCGCCCGGCAACCGTCGCGGGCTCTCCCACGATGGGGACTGTCGGGCGCATGCCCTGCAGAGACGTAGCGGCGCCTGTGCCGCGGCGCTCCGGGGCGCCCACTGCCAACGCGGGGTCGACCAGGCGACACGGCGGCATCGAGGGGCCCGCCCCCGACTTGGGACGCCGGAAGCGTTTGTGTGACGTTAGCGACACGACGCGCGCGCGACACAATTCGATGAGAGCAACGGCGTCAGCGCGCTGCGCTGACGGTCGAGACAATGACGTCAGCTAGCTGTGGAGTCTCGGTGGCCCTCAGAACGCCGTTGTAGACCTTGTGGGGATCTCTTTGACCACTCCCGCTTCACGCTGTTTGCGCGCGAACCAGCCAAGGTCTCCTTACGACGTCAGCCGAATGCTCTACAGTAGCTGACACGCCTCGGCCATGTGGCTCAGGGTTAGGGACTCGGATCGAACCGATTTCCCGCTAACGACCAACACAGCGCCCGCCACGGGAATTTCCCGAAGGGCCAAACATAGGAACGGAGCCGCGATGGCTACCTACCCGCCCAAGCTTGAACTGCCATATCGGGTCAGCCGTGCCTGGCTAGAGAAGCGAACGCTCGCCGGCGAGGTGGTAGAGCCCGTCCACCGCCTCGTGATCGAGACCGACCAGCTCCCCAGTGAGCTGCGGCAACGCGTGGCCGATCTAGCGATGCGCGTACGGCCGACCGAATGGTGGGGGCCACCCACCGAAACGGTCGAGATCGTCGGCAGCGGCATCGACCCAACCGACCACGCCACGACCGAGAGCGGACGCGAGCTGTATGCAAGCGATCCCATCACTCAAACGCTCGGCGAGCTTCCCGAGTTGCCGAAGCCGACCAGCCAGCCCATCGTCCTCATTGAGATCTACGAAGCGTGGATCGGACGCTACCTCGACCTCAGCAACGCGGCGATCGCTGCATGGATCGCCCGCTGGGCGATCGATGGAGAGGTCGACGAGGACGGCAACGCCCCGAACGGCATGCCGGCCACGTGGTGGACGCGTTCAGTGCCGTACGACATAGGCACTGAGCGCCATACCCTCGCCCTTGACGGCCGCACCCAGTTGGAGCTCTTCCGCGCCGTTGCTGGTGCTGCGCAGCTACGTTCGCACGCCAAAATGGCCGCAGGCGCCGAGGACTTCAAGATCGCGTTAGACATAGTCGGCCAGCCCTTGCGATTCGAGGACAAGCCGAGCAGTGGCGACGAAGTGGTCCACGCGTACGTCGAGCACGTGAAGCGCATCGCCAACCTTGCGTTTGCTCGTCAATGGACCCGTCAGCGGCAGCGCGAAGGATTCGAGCTCGAGATGTCGCGGTGGGCCTTCGAGCATGGATCCGAGCGCCTGAAGCTCGGCATCAGCGACGGCTACCGAATGGTCCCGGTCTACCTGCAGGAGCGCCTCACCGCAGAGGCCCCAGGCTTCTATGCGCACCTGCCCAAGAAGGATGACGCTCACGTATGGCAGCCACGCACCGGACCGTCAGAGGAGGCACTGCGGCTGCGTCGTGCAGTACAGGATCGACTAGAGAGCCACGCCCCGCCTGGCGGCTCGGTCCCTGTTGCCGAGATCGGATGGATGAAGAACCCGCCGCCTGCAATGTGCGATGAGGACTACGCCTTCGAGAACGACGACTGGGGTAACCGCACCGACGAGATCAAGGAGTGCGCCTTCGAGATCATCGGCGTGAAGAGCTGGCTCGGCCGCTACACGTTGATCGCCGGAGTTTTCACCGAGGCCGAGGGCCAGCCGCCGGACTTTCTGCTGCTCAAGTATGTCCTGAACCCGACGGACTACGAGCTCGACGACCTGCCGATGTGGGTCGCCGAGGTCAGCCTCGCCCGCACTCAGCACCGTGCGCTCACGTCATCTCTCGACGACGACATCCCATTCTGATGCGCCCTAGTCCTGCCCGCGATCCTCGCCGACGGTTCAACGCGCGCGAGCGTGCCGCCCTTTTCGTGGCTGCCGGCGGGCGATGCGCGCGCTGCGGCGATCCGCTACTTCATGGCTTCCATGCCGATCACCGTGACCCGTGGACTCACGGCGGCGCAACAGACGTGATCAACGGCCAGGCATTGTGCCCGGCCTGCAACCGCAACAAGAGCGACCAAGTGGTCACGCTGACGACTCCGTTGAACGCGGAGAATGATCCGGCCGAGGCTCCCAGCACGGTGGCAGGTGCCGCTCAGCTGGATGGCCGTCGGCACAACCAAGCGAGCACGCAAGAGCCAGCAGTTGCTGGTGACGCGAGCACGCCCAGTGCAAGAAGGAGAAACTCTCTTGAGCACGTCACTCCAAGCTCCGGCTCATCTCGACCGTGCCCCCGGCATGTGGCCGGAGAGCCAAAAGCCACGTTCATGGCAGACCAACGCTTTCAAGACGCTCCGCGACCACTCGACCAGTAGCTTCCTATTGGAGGCATGCCCGGGCGCAGGCAAGACATTTCCCGGCTTGCGTTGGGCATGGGAGCAGCTCGCTGGCGGACACGTCGCACAGCTGATCGTCCTGGTTCCAACCACAAACCTCGCGAGACAGTGGGCCAGAGAGGCAGCAATGGTTGGCATAAGCGTGGAGCCAAACTGGCAGGGCGTCGGCTTACCGCATGACACACACGGCATCGCGATCACATACCAGCGCCTCGCGGCGATGCCAGAGCTGTATCGGCACGCCTGTGCCGCACGGCCCACGCTCGTCATCGCCGATGAGCCGCACCACATGGGAGAAACGGCCGCGTGGGGCCGCGCCTTCTCACTGGCATTTGAGCACGTCCCGTTTCGACTGCTGCTGTCCGGCACGCCCTTTCGTAGCGACAGCGACCCAATCCCGGGCGTGAACTACGACGAGACGGGCCAGGCGCAGCCTGACTTCGTCTACAGCTACACCGACGCCATCAAGGGCGGCATCTGCCGCAAGATCGTCTTCGTGAAGTTCGACGGCGAGCTGCGCTGGGCAAGCGACGGCACCGTTATCGAGGCGACATTCACCGACCAACTCGACGAACGTCAGAGCCGACTACGGCACCGGACCGCGGTCAGCCCCCACCTCGACAACGGCTTGGTGCGCATGGTCCGCGAGGCTGACCAACGGCTGACTTCCGTGCGGGAGAACGGCCACCCCACCGCCGGCGGGCTAGTGATCGCCTGCGATATCAAGCACGCTCAGGACATCGCACGACTGATCGAACAGGAGCTCGGTGAAGCGGTCACCGTCGCGCACAGCGATGACCGCGACGCATCTCAGCGCATCGAGAGCTTCGCACGCGGACAACGGCGCTGGCTCGTGGCCGTCAACATGGTCAGCGAGGGCGTCGACATCCCACGGCTGCGGGTCGGCCTCTATGCGAGCACCGTGAAGACTCCCCTGTTCTTCCGACAGGTGATCGGCCGCTTCGTTCGCACGACCAAAGGCGTCAAGGCCGACCCGTCGTTCCTGTACATCCCGGCCGATCCCGCGCTCCAGCAGCTCGCGAACGAACTCGAGCAGGAGATGCACCACCAGCTAGGCGACACCGACGATGACGACGGTGCGCGTCCGGAGACCGGCGACGTCACGGATAGTCCGTCGTCAAGCTTCGTGCCACTTGAAGCACGTGTCGAGGCTGCCGAGACCGTCATGAGCGGCACGCGCTTTACCGATCCCGATCAGGCCGCCGCAGTCGACGCGCTCTCGCGACGGCTCGGTATCTCGCCAGAGGAGGTTCTCCGGCGCCTGGGCGTCGACGAGGACCAGATCTTACCGGCGCGTGCAGACGAGACCGAGTTCGAGCGCCGCGAGCGGCTGCGCCGGGAGCGGAAGCGCCTCGTCGGGATGGTCCACTTCCGGTCTAGCCGCGACTACCAGGAGATCCAGCAGTGGATCAACGAGGTCGTCGCGGCTGGCCGACCCGTGACCGAGCACACCGTCCCGGAGCTCGAGCACGCCGTGCAGCTACTCACCCGCGAGCTAGCCGGCGACAGCCGCGAACGGTTCGCCGCCTAGTCGTGTTCCGGTGCGCGGCGAAATCCGCCGCGCACCGGAACAGTCGTTGGGGGATCATCGCGAGCGTCTAAGGAGTGGCCCCGAAGCGCCGCGCATGTAGCTGTTCTATGCGCGCCCAGACCGAACTAGGGTTCGAGCTTCGTCCCTGACTCTCCGTCACGGTGTCCGACGACCCCACCGGACGGCGCGACGCGCGCCCCGTGATCGGCTTCGACGCGCCGGCCCGCACCCGCAGTGGGCCCGCCCCTCCTTGACGCGAGGAGGGGCGCGGCGGGCAGGGCGGATCCCTCGGTCACACCCTCGGGGTGCCGGTACACTCGCCCGCGTGCAGATCGTGGCGATGATCCAGGTGTACAACGAGGAGCGGTTCATCGCGGGCGTGATCGAGCACCTCCACGAGCAGGGCGTGGGGGTCTACGTGATCGACAACGAGTCCACCGACGGCACCCGCGCGATCGCCGAGCGCTACGTGGGGCGCGGCGTCGTGGGGATCGAGACGCTCGCGCGCGCGGACTGCTTCGAGCTGGAAGCGCAGTGCGCGCGCCAGGAGGAGCTCGCGATGACGCTCGAGGCGGATTGGTTCATCCACCACGACGCCGACGAGATCCGCGTCTCGCCCAAGGAGGGCCAGACGCTGGCGCAGGCGATCGAAGAGGCGGACGCGGCCGGCTACAACGCGATCAACTTCCTCGAGTTCACGTTCGTGCCCACCCGGGAGGAACCCGACCACGACCACCCCGACTTCCTCCAGACGATGCACTACTACTACCCGCTGCTCCCGGTGTTCCCGCACCGCCTCAACGCGTGGAAGCGCCAGGACGTTCGCGTGAAGCTGGGCCCGGCGGGGCATCGCGTGGACTTCCCCGGTCTGAAGATGGCGCCCGAGTCGTTGTACATGCGCCACTACCAGTTCCTCAGCGAGGAGCACGCCCGGCAGAAGTACGTGGCCCGCAGCTTCTCGGAGGCGGAGGTGGAGAGCGGCTTTCACGGGTGGCGGGCACGGATCGAGCCAGACCAGATCGTGCTGCCCAGCCGGCAGGACCTGCGCCGCTACGAAGGCGACCATCTGCTCGACCCGTCCGACCCGCTCGAGCACGAGCTGCTGGGCACGCTGGTGAAGCGCCCCGAGCCGCGCCGCGCGCAGGGCGGGCTGCTGCGGCGCTTGAAGCGCTCCGCCGCGGGGCGCGCCCGCGCCCGCAGCGCCGGCCGCTAGCTAGCCCACCGTGTCGTAGCCCCAGAGCGCGAGGAGGTCGCGCTCCATGTACTCGCCGAAGGCTTCCACCTCCGGCCGGAATCGGTGACGGAGCTCGAGCATCACGGCGTCGTCGGGCGGGCGGGGGCTTCCGAACACGAGCCGGTTCAGCGTGAGGTCGTAGGCCCTGCGCCGAACCGTCCGCGGCGCGATCGCGCGCACGGCGCTCTTCACAGCGCGGCCCGCGGGGGTGCTGCCGCGGTCCATCGCCTGCACCATCCCGTCCACGCGCTTGGAGCGCATCCGCACCGTGGGGTTCGACTCGCCGAACTCGATCGGCACGTCCTCGTCGACGCCGAGGAATCGCAGCACATCGCGGAGGGTGCCCTCGTTGTCGCGGCGGAAGTCCTCGTAGATGATCGCCTTCACCTGCTCACGCGGGAAATGCGCGTGGAACCGGCGCAGCTGGTTCGCGTAGTCGCAGTGGGCGGTGTACTGGAGCACCTCGGGCCAGTCTTCTTCCGTTCCGGGCCGCGGCCCGATGCGGGTCGGCTGCAGCTCGATCGCCTTGGCGAGGTCGCTCTCCGGCTCGATGCGCGCCTCGATCAGCTGGTAGTGGAGCGACCGTATGTAGCTCGCGGGCTCACGGAAGATCGCGATGATGCGCGCGTCGGGGATCGTGCGGGCGATGTTCTCCGCTGCCGTCTGGGACCAGATGTAGACCGGCGAGGCCTCGCCCACGAGCTGCTCGGGGCCCGCGCCGTCGAACAGCGCGAGGTAGTCCTCATAGCCGGCCGCGGGGACGTTGGGACGCCGCGGGTTGTATGCGGAGGGGAGATCCGTGGCGAAGTACCGCGGCTCCTTCTTGTCCGGCATGAAGATCTGCGGGTGCTGACGCAGCATGTCGTAGAGCGCCGTGGTGCCGCTCTTTGGATGACCCGCGATGAAGAACTGTGGAGCCCGGCTCACGGCGGAACAGCGTAGCGACCGGTCGCTGCGTGTGAGCCGTCCGGCTAGGACGGCTGCCCGGGGAGCGCCGCGCGCCGTGCGATCAGCTCGGCGGCCTCCGGCAGCGCGTTGCGGGAGCGGTCCACGAGCACGGCAGCGTCGAGCCCCTCGCCGAGCGGCCCCGGCGCGGCGTCGGCGGGGGACTCGAGCGCGTGCAGCACCGCGGCGGTGAACGCATCGGGGCGATCATTCTGGACGTAGTGGTTGGCGCCGGGGACCAGGTACAGGGCGTTGCGTCCCGCCTTGTACATGAGGTGCTCGTGCCAAACGTACGTGGCGACCCGGAGCGGCGAGACGGTGTCGTAGACGCCCCAGATGAGCGTCGTGGGGAGGGCCGTGGCGGCGAGCGAGCGCAGCCAGCCCACCTCGTCGACGGAGCGTTCGACGAGGTACTGGATCGTCTCGTGGAGCACCGCGATCCCGTCCTCGTGCGCGAACGTCGCCGCGAGCGCCTGCACCTCCGCATCACCGGGACCTCGCGGCGGCGTGAACGTCACGGCGCCCATCCCCGCCGCGAACAGCTCCGGCGTCAGCTGCTCGAGCAGCTCGGGGCTGTGAAGGATCAGGCGCTGCGCATCGGTGAGGTTGGAGAGGGGGAGGAACATGTTCCCGTTGCTCAGCACCAGGTGCTCGAGCGCGGTGCGTGCCAGTCCCTCTGCCGCAAGTGAGGCGTGGATCAGCGCGACGCTGTCCCCGCGATCGTGGGCGATCATCACCGCCGACTCGGCGCCGACCACCTCCGCGAGGTAGTGATCGAGCAGCTCCGCATCGCGGGCGAGGCTGTATCCCCATCCCCGCGGCTTGTCGGAGAACCCGTATCCAGGGAAGTCCACCAGGCACACACGGAAGCGCTCGCTCAGCCGCTCGGCCACCTCGAACCAGTCGACGCTGCATGTCGGAAAGCCGTGCACCAGCGACAGGACGGGTGCGTCCGGCTCCCCGAGCTCGACGTGGAACACCTGCACGGGCGTCGCCTCGCCGCTCGCGGGGCTCCACGTGAAATGCGCGCCGCGGGCACGCCAGGCCTGCGCGCGGGAGGCGGGGTCGGTCATGCGGCCGACCCTAGCCGACGTACGCGCGCGGCCTAGGGCCGGTCGAACCCGATCGGGCTCGTGTCCGTGGCGAGGTAGGAGTAGGAGCCCGGGTTCTTTTCCCTGACGATCCCCGGGCAGCCCTTGCGCATGTTCTCGCAGTCGAACACTTCCCCGCTGAACAGGTGGACGTCCAGGCGCGAGTAGTAGTAGAAGGAGAACGCGTCGCCGTCGTGGTGCAGGTCGACCCCCGCCTCGACGGGGTCTTCGCGCCAGCGGTTGGTGAGCAGCCGCCGGTCGGCGGAGCGCTGGTGCTTTATGTACTTGTCGAACCACGCCGACGTGTACCACGCGATCTCGTCCGCACCGCGCAGCGAGGCGCCGAACGCGGCGTTGGGGATGAAGCTGAAGTCCAGGTGCGAGCCACCGCGGATGATGATCTCGCCGCTGTCCACGCCCGCCTGGCTGTAGGCGTGTGACTCTTCGGACTTCGCGTTCGGGTTCGGCAGCGAGGTGTTGGGCGTCGGCGGCAGGAAGTAGTCCGCGGACATCCCCAACGCGGGCTTCGTGATCGGGGGGACGGTGCGGTCGCCGGGATCGCCAGGGCAGGGCTTCTCGACGGGGCCGCTGCCGCTGAAGCCGCTGGCTTCGGGGTTCGGGGCGGCGAGGTTGTCCCACGCCACGATCGCATTCACGCGCGGGTCCCACTGGCCGATGTACGAGACGCCCTCGGCGCCGTAGGAGTGGCCCGCGATCCCGAGCTTGGAGGGGCTCAGTTCGTTCCACAGCGGGTTGTAGGCCGCATCGAGCCCGTTGGCGACGCGCGCGTTCTGCTTGGCGGCGTGGCTCGTGCCGGTTTCGCAGCTGGGAACGGGCTCGTAGGGGTGCTTAGGGGTCGACAGGAAGAAGTCGATCGTGTCCTCGGTGCCGTCGAAGAACGGCCGCCCGTCGGTCTGCGCGGGCACGCCCTCAAGTTCGTCGGGCGCCTGGCCGAGCGTGTCGCTCTGGCCCTGCCCCTGCGGGTCGAACGTCATCACCAGATAGCCGTCCTTGGCGAGCGCCTGGGCGGCGAACCAGTAGAGCTGTTCGTTGGCCTGCACCGAGCCGTCGGTGATGACGATTCCCGGCAGCTTCGCGTGCGGGTGAAGCGCGGTGTTGTTGGCGCTCCAGATTCGCGCCGAGATGGTGGCGCCGTCGCGGGCGGTGAACAGCACCCTGCGCACGCGCCCGTAGCCGCTCTTTTCCCAGTTGTACAGGCGCACGTCGCCGGCGCACCCGTTGTCGCCGCCGTAGCAGAGGTCGTCGGAGAACAGCCGTTCGGGATCTCTGGCCTGCTCTTCGGTTGCTTCGAGACGGTTTTCCGCTCCGACCCGCGCCAGCTGCGCCTGGTATTCCGGCGTGTCATAGATCGACTGGCGCTGCTCGGTGATCGAGAAGTTTTCTGCCTCCAGCACGGGTTCAAAGCTCGTCGGCGGTTCTTCGTGTTCGAGCGCCGAGGAGGCCGCGGGCGCGATCAGCGCTCCCGCGATCACGCACGCGCACGCCGCGATCCGCGTAACCCGACTGCCGTGCCCCCGCTTCCCCATCTGTCACACCCGGCTCTGACGACTCTCCGACATTCGCGACACCTCCGAGCGAATGCCCCGCGGATCGCCGTTTACCCGCGTGACCTGCGCCCGAAACGCCCGCGCGGAGCGGCGACGTCGGGCCACCGCAACACCCCTGTTGCACGACCGGTCCGGGCTATCGGGTAGGACTCGTGCTGTCGATAGCTGACGAGATGGCGGTGGAGCCCCCAGCGAACGAGCCTGGTCCCGCGCGACACCCGGTGCGCGTCGTCGTGCGCGATGACCTGCGCCGGAACCGCCTGACGGTCTTCTTCCGGCTGTTGCTCGCGATTCCCCATTTCATCTGGCTGGGCCTGTGGGGGATCGCGGCCTTCTTCGCCGCTGTGGCGAACTGGGTGACGACGCTCGCGAGCGGCCGGCCGCCGGCGTCTTTGCATCGCTTCCTGTCGGCGTACGTCAAATATGCCGCCCACGTGTACGGCTATGTGCTGCTCTGCGCGAACCGGTACCCGACGTTCGACGGGCAGGACGGCTATCCCGTCGACCTGCAGATCGATCCGCCCGCCGCCCAGCCACGCGTCGGCGTCGCCTTCAGGCTGGTGCTGGTGATCCCGGCCCTGCTGGTCGTCGCGTCGCTGTTCGGGTTCCCGAGCTACCGCAGCTCCGGCGGCAACGAAAGCAGTTCGGCGACGCTGGCCGACTACGGCTCCGGTGTGGCGCATGTGGCCGCGGTCCTCGGCTGGTTCGTATGCGTGGCGCGCGCCCGGATGCCACGGCCGCTGCGGGACGCCGTCATGTGGGGCATCGGCGCCGCCGCCCAGCTTTGGGCGTACCTGCTGGTGCTCACCGACAGGTATCCCGAGTTCGACCCCGAGCTGCTGCTCGAGGACCTCCCCGCGCAGGAGGGGCCGATCGCTCTGCGCGTGGACGACCCCCTGCGCCGCAGCCGCCTCACCGTCTTCTTCCGGCTGCCGCTGACGTTCCCGCACCTGGTGTGGCTGACGCTGTGGACGGTGGTCGCGTTCCTCGCCGCGGTCGCGAGCTGGTTCGCGACGCTCGTGCGCGGCACCTCGCCCGCCGCGCTCCACCGCTTCCTGGCCGCGTACCTCCGCTACCAGACCCACGTGTACGCGTTCCTGACCCTCGCAGGAAACCCGTTCCCCGGGTTCGCCGGCGTGGCGGGCTCCTACCCGGTCGAACTCGACGTCGCAGATCGGCAGCGGCAGAACCGCTGGACGGTCGGCTTCCGGCTCATCCTCGCGATCCCGGCATGGCTCCTCGCGAGCGCCTACGGCGCCGCGTTGTGGACGTGCGCCGTCCTCGGGTGGTTCGCCGCGCTGGTCACGGGAAGGATGCCCCGGCGCCTGCGCGCGGTGCAGATCCAGGCGCTGCGCGTGCTCGCGCAGCTGAACGGCTACCTGACGCTCCTCACGGACACCTATCCCTACCTCGGTCCCGCACGCGCCCCGCTCGGCGACTCCAGCCCCGCCCTGACCGCCGAGTCGGCGTTCGGGTGAGCGAACAGCAGGTCGTGCCCGATCGCTCGGCGGGCGCCGGGCCCGGCGGGCGCACGGCCACACGGCCGCGCGCGACGATCGCCGTCGCCGGGCTCGCCGCGGTCGCGCTGTGGGTCTGGGCGGCGCACGTGCTCTGGCACTCGAGCGTTCCCTCAGACCTGAGCCTCCCTCACGTCGACGTGCGCGGCTTCTTCAGCGCCTCGTTCCTGCGGAGCAGCGAGTCGTTCCAGCGCTTCCTCGACGTCGACGGACTGCTCGGGACCGTGGTCGTCGTCGCCGTGCTCGCGGTATACGCGTCGCGGGGCCAGCGCCTCGCGCGCGAGTCCGCAGCCGGCCGGATCGGAACGGGCTTGCTTCTCGGGATGCTCGGCTTCGCGGTGACGTGGCTCGCGGTGGCCCCCTTCGGACTCGCCGGCGTGTGGTGGGAGCGCCGACACCACATCTCCCATCAGGGCTACGCGTCGTGGCTGCTGGGCAGCTTCCTCGGGCTGGGCGCGCAGTTCGTGTACATCTCGCTCGCGCTCGCGATCGTGATGGGCCTGGCGGCGCGCACCCGCCGGTGGTGGTGGCTGACGGCGGCCCCGGTGTTCGCCGCGCTGGCCCTCCTGTCGGCGTATCTGAGCCCGTTCCTCCTGACCGGCACCCATCCGCTGCGCGACCCCGCGATCGCGGCAGAGGCCCACGTGCTCGCGGCACGTGAGGGCGTCCCGGGGACGAAGGTGGTCGTGCAGACGGTGTCGCACGAGGTCACCGCGCCGAATGCCGAGGCCGTCGGGCTCGGGCCCAGCCGCCGCGTCGTCCTGTGGGACACGCTCCTCGACGGGCGCTTCGACCACGCCGAGGTCGGCGTCGTGGTGGCCCACGAGCTCGGACACATCGCCCACGGGCACCTGCTCAAGCGCGTCGGCTGGCTGATCCTCTTCCTGGTGCCCGCGGCCGGGCTCGTCGCGCTGGCGACCCGCGGGCGCGGAGGGCTCGCCCGCCCCGAGGCCGTGCCGCTCGCGCTGCTCGTGTACGTGGTGCTGCAGATCGCGACGCTGCCGCTCGCCGCGATGGTCTCCCGCCGCGAGGAGGCCGAGGCGGACTGGTCCGCGCTGCGGGCGACCCACGAACCTGCGACCGCCCGCCGCCTGTTCGTGGGCCTCGCCACGAGCAGCCTCGCCGACCCCGATCCGCCGGCGTGGTCCTATGTGCTCTACGCCGACCATCCCACGATCGCGCAGCGGATCGCGATGACGCAGGCCTGGGAAATGCAGCGGCGCTGACCCCTCGAGCGAGCCGGCACGGGGTGTGCGCGCCTTGCCCGCGCACACGGCCGCTGGTAGCCTCCGACGGTCGGTCAACGGAAATCGGACCGAGGACTACCGGGGGTCTGGGGAATGGCACGGAGGACCGCGCTTCGAGGCGCAACTGCGATTTTGGCTGCTGCGGCCTTGATGATCGTCGCGCTCACGAGCTTCGTCGCGACCGCGTCGGCTGCCGAAGCTGCGCCGAAAATCACCAAACAGCCCGCCACCCAGACGGTCGAAGCGGGCGCGACGGTGAACTTCGAATCGACCGCGTCGGGGACACCGACCCCGACTGTGCAATGGGAACTGTCGACCAACGGCGGTGCCACCTACACGCCGATCGAAGGCGCGACCACGAACAAACTCACGATCGCCTCGGCCAAAATCGCCGAAAGCGGCAACAAATACCGGGCGGTCTTCACCAACACGCTCGGTACCGCCACGAGCACCGGCGCAACGCTGACCGTGCACGAGGCCCCGGTGATCACCAAACAGCCGCTGCCGGCGACGCTCGAAGAAGGGCAGACGGCCACGTTCGAAGCGACCGCCGAAGGCAACCCCTCGCCGACGGTCGTCTGGGAAGTCTCATCGGACGGCGGGACCACGTGGTCGACGGCGGGGAGCACGTCGACGACGCTCACCGTCGCGAACGTGAAAACCACGATGAACGGTCGGCTCTATCGCGCGTCGTTCAAAAACACGATCGGGAAAACGCTGACCGAAACGGCGCTGCTCACCGTGCGCAAGGCGCCCGCGGTGACCAAACAGCCCGTTTCCCAGACGGTCGAAGCGGGTCACACGGCGAGCTTCGAAGCGACCGGGTCGGGCTTCCCGTCGCCGACGGTGCAGTGGGAAGTCTCCTCCGACGGGGGCACGACGTGGACGCCGATCGAAGGTGCGACGGCGAACCAGTTCTCGATCATCGGCGCGAGCCTCGCCGAAAGCGGCAACAAGTACCGCGCCACCTTCTCCAACCCGGCGGGGAGCGCGACGAGCTCCGCCGCCACGCTCACCGTGGACACGCTGCCGGTGGTCACGCAGCAGCCCGCGTCCGTCGGGGTCCCCGAAGGCCAGAACGCCACGTTCGAAGCGGCGGCGTCCGGCTCGCCGACACCCACGGTCCAGTGGGAAGTCTCGACGAACGGCGGCAGCACCTGGTCGGCGATCTCCGGCGCGACCTCGAACCAGCTGACGCTGAACGCCGTGAAAGCCACGGAAAACGGCAGGGAGTACCGGGCGAAATTCACGAACACGGCGGGCTCGGCCAACAGCGAACCAGCGTCGCTGGAAGTGCAGGTGCCGCCCGCGATCACCAAACAGCCGTCCTCGACGGTCGTGCTCGAAGGCCACAGCGCCTCCTTCGAAGCGGCGGCCTCGGGCTCGCCTCCGCCCACGGTGCAGTGGGAAGTGTCGAGCGACGGCGGCGCGACCTGGTCGACCGTGCCCGGCGCCACCTCCGCCAAACTCACGATCGCGAGCGCTGCCGGCTCCGAAGACGGTCACGAGCTGCGCGCGGTGTTCACCAACTCCACCGGCCAGGCGACGACCGAAGCCGCGACGCTGACCGTGCACGCGCCGCCGTCGGTCACCGAACAGCCGCAGAGCACGACCGTCGAAGCGGGCACGAGCGTGACGTTCTCGGCCGCGGCGACCGGGCTGCCAGCGCCCACCGTGCAGTGGGAACGCTCGACGAACGGCGGCACCACGTGGAGCCCCGTCCCCGGTGCCACCTCGCCCGAACTGGTGATCGCGAGCGCCGCGCTGAGCGAAAACGGCAACGAGTTCCGCGCCGTGTTCACGAACGTCGCCGGTCAGGCGACGACGGGCGCGGTGACGCTGACGGTGGCGAACAACCACTACGCGGCGGTCGGCTGGGGGCTGAACCAGCAGCGTCAGCTCGGCAACGGCACATTCGACGCGTTCGAGGACCTTCCCACCAGCGTCGTCGGGATCAAATTCGTCGAGTCGGTCGCCGCGGGCGGCCAGCACAGCCTCGCGCTGCTCGCCGACGGGACGGCGATGTCCTGGGGCAGCAACTTCGAAGGCCAACTCGGTGACGGCACCTTCGAACCCCACAACGAACCCGTGCCGGTCAGCGGGCTCAGCGGTGTGAAGGCGATCGCGGCCGGCGGCGCGCACAGCCTCGCGCTGCTCAGCAACGGCACCGTGATGGCCTGGGGCTCCAACGAAGACGGCCAGCTCGGGAACGGCAGCTTCACCGAAAGCAACGTGCCGGTGCCGGTCAAAGGGCTCACGAACGTGAAGGCGATCGCGGCGGGCGCGAACCACAGCCTCGCACTGCTGAACACGGGCACCGTGATGGCGTGGGGCGATGACACGAGCGGCGAGCTCGGGAACGGCAACGTGAAAACGAGCAACGTGCCGGTCGCTGTCAAAGGGCTCACCGGCGTGACGGCGATCTCGGCAGGGACCGAATTCAGCCTCGCGGTGATCGCGAAAGGCGCGGTCGACGCCTGGGGCAACAACGAACTCGGCGAGCTCGGCAACGCCGCCGAGGTCGAAGAACCGTTCAGCGATCTGCCGGTGGCGGTGGGCTCGATCAGCGGCGCCACCCAGGTCGCCGCAGGAGCCGGCCACGGTCTCGCGCTGTTGAGCAGCGGCAGCGTGATGGCGTGGGGCGGCGACGCGAGCGGGCAGGTCGGCAACGGCGCCTTCAGCACGAGCGTTACCGCTCCGGTCGCGGTCAGCGGCCTGTCGGGCGTGACCGCCGTGTCGGCGGGGGGCGCCGACAGCGCGGCGGTGCTCGGGTCGGGCAACGTGATGACGTGGGGCTACAACCTGAAGGGCCAGCTCGGCGACGGCGTCACGGGCAGCCCGAGCGACGTTCCCGTCGCCGTCCAGGGGATCGCCAAGGTCGCGAGCGTATCGGTCGGGGGCGCGCACATGCTCGCGTTCGGCGAACCGCTGCCGGTCGTGAGCGAAGTCAGCCCCAGCGCTGGTCCGACCGGGGGCGGCAACTCCGTGCAGATCACCGGCGCCAACCTCGAAGGCGCGACGTCGGTGAAGTTCGGCGCCACGGCGGCGACGAGCTTCACGGTCCACTCCGCGACCAGCGTCACCGCGACCGCGCCCGCCGGGTCGGGGTTCGTCGACATCACGGTCACGACCGCTGCCGGCACGAGCGGGAAAGTCGCCGCGGACAAATACACGTACGCCAAAGCGCCGACACTCACCGCGCTGAAACCGAAAACCGGCCCGACCGGCGGTGGCACGTCCGTGGTGATCACGGGCACCGAACTCACGGGTGCGACGAGCGTGGTGTTCGGCTCCGAAAGCGCCCCCTTCACGGTCACGTCGAGCAAATCGATCACCGCCACGGCGCCCCCCGGCGCGGTGGGCTTCGTAAACGTGGTGGTCACGACGCCGGGCGGCAGCACGGCGATCACGACCAAAGACCGTTACGCCTACACGCCGATCATCGAATCGATCTCGCCAAACGCGGGAGCGATCGCCGGTGGCGAAACGGTGACGGTGACGGGCACCGGCTTCGCGCTCGGCAGCACAGCCACCGTCTTCAAATTCGGGACGCACAAGGCGACGGCGGTCTCGTGCACGAGCACGACCTCCTGCACGATGAAGACGCCCGCAGCGCTCGGCGCGGGCGGGGTCGAAGTGGTGGCGACGGTCAACAAAGAGAACAGCCCGAAGACGCCGCCCGTGACGACCTTCACGTACAGCTGATCGACGCCGCGGCGCCCGCTGACCGGTTGCTAGACGCGCGGGCCGCTGATAGCGTGGCGCCGTCGCACGGACCACGCTGCGTCGTGGGGTGATCGAGGGGACAGGGTTGCTGGCAAGGACTGCGGATCGTTCCGCGCACATGCTGACGGTGGGGGCGGTTGCGATGGTCGCGGTCGTCTTCGCGCTGCTGATCGCGCCGGCCGCCCGCGCCGAAACGCCGTTCACGGCGTTCGCGTGGGGCCAGGACAACCACTACCAGCTCGGCAACGGGACGTTCGACGCGCTCGACGCCCTGCCCACGAACGTCGCCGGACTGACATCGGTGGAAGCGGTCTCCGCCGGCGGCGAACACAGTCTCGGGCTGCTGAGCAACGGGACCGTGTGGTCGTGGGGCTCGAACCTCGAAGGGCAGCTCGGCGACGGCACCAACACCTCGCACAACGAACCCGAGCAGGTGACGGCGGTGAGCGGCGCCAAGGCGATCGCGGCGGGCGGCGGGCACAGCCTCGCGCTGCTGAGCAACGGCACCGTGATGGCCTGGGGGGGCAACGAAAGCGGCCAGCTCGGCGACGGCAACTTCCAGGCCGAAAGCACCGTGCCGGTGGCGGTCAAAGGACTCACGAACGTGAAGGCGATCGCCGCGGGCGCGACCCACAGCCTCGCGCTCCTGAACACGGGCACGGTGATGGCGTGGGGCGATGACACCAGCGGCGAGCTCGGCAACGGCACAGTCAAAACCAGCGACGTGCCGGTGGCGGTCAAAGGGCTCACCGGCGTGATCGCGATCGCCGCGGGCGACGAATTCAGCCTCGCGGTGCTCTCCAACGGGACGGTCGAGGCGTGGGGCAACAACGAACTCGGTCAGCTCGGCAACCCCGCACTGGGCGAAGAAGAAGACAGCCTGCTGCCCGTCGCCGTGACGGGCGTGACCGGGGCGACGAGCGTCGCGGCGGGCCTGAGCCATGGGCTCGCGCTGGTGTCCGGCGGCACGGTGATGGCGTGGGGTGCGGACGCCAGCGGCCAGGTCGGGAACGGCGTGCTGGAGACGAGCGCGAGGACACCCGCCGCGGTGGGAGGCGTGTCCGGCGTGAGCGCGATCTCGGCGGGCGGCATGGACAGCGCCGCGCTGCTGGCCTCCGGCGGCGTGATGACCTGGGGGGCCAACACGAAGGGCACGCTCGGCAACGGCACCACGGGCAACCCGAGCGACGTGCCGGTGAGTGTCGGAGAGGTCAAGAAGATCGCCGGGATCTCGACGGGCGGCGCGCACATGCTCGCGTTCGGGGAACCGCTCCCCGCCGTGAGCGCGCTGCACCCCGCCTCCGGCCCCGTCGCCGGCGGGGGATCGGTCGAAATCGTCGGGGCGCACCTCGAAGGCGCCACCGCGGTCTCGTTCGGCAGCTCGCCCGCGACCAGCTTCACGGTCAACTCCGCCACGAGCATCACGGCGACCGCGCCGGCCGGGACGGGTACGGTCGACGTGACCGTCACGAGCGCCACGGGCACCAGCCCGACGAGCGCGGCGGACCGCTTCACGTATGTCAAAGCGCCGACGGTCACCGCGCTGAAACCGAAAATCGGCCCGGTCGGGGGCGGGACGACGGTCGTGATCGCCGGCACCGAACTCACGGGGGCGACCAGCGTCAAGTTCGGCACCGAAAGCGCCTCGTTCACGGTCACCTCGAGCAAAGCGATCACGGCGGTGGCGCCGCCGGCCGCGGCAGCGGGATATTCGTTCGTGACGGTCACGACGCCCGGCGGCACGAGCGCGACGTCGCTCAAAGGCCGCTACTCCTACGCACCGACCGTGCAGAGCGTGTCCCCGAGCACCGGCCCGATCGCGGGCGGCGAGCAGGTGACGGTCACGGGCACGGGCTTCGCCCTCGGCAGCACCGCGACGATCATCAAATTCGGGACGCACAAGGCCGTCTCCCTCTCGTGCACGAGCTCGACCACGTGCACGATGCTCTCACCGAAAACGACCGTCACAGGGACGGTTGACGTGGTCGCGACGGTGGCGAAAATCAGCAGCGCGAAGATCCGCCCGCAGGACGCGTTCACGTACGAATAGGGGGTAAGCCCCCGTGCTGACCCCTGCCCTGGGCGCGGCGATGCAAGAATGCGCGCAATGCCGACGGCTCCGCGCGACGCGATCATCTGCGAGCCGCTGCGGACGCCGGTGGGCCGCTTCGGCGGGATCTTCAAGACCGTGCCCGCGGCTGCGCTCGCCTCCACCGTGATCGGCGCGATCGTCGAGCGCACGGGCATCGCCGCCGAGGACGTCGACGACGTGATCTTCGGCCAGTGCTACCCGAACGGGGAGGCGCCCGCGATCGGGCGCGTGGCGGCGCTCGACGCGGGCCTTCCGGTCGCGGTGCCGGGCATGCAGGTGGACCGGCGCTGCGGTTCGGCGTTGCAGGCGGTCATCAACGGTTGCCTGCAGGTGCAGACCGGCGCCGCCGACCTCGTGCTCGCGGGCGGAGTCGAGAGCATGAGCCAGGTCGAGCTGTACACGACGGACGTGCGCTGGGGGGTCAAGGGCGGGGGTGCGCGCCTGGACGACCGCCTCGCCCGCTCGCGCGAGACGGCCGGCGGCCGCAACCACCCGGTCCCCGGTGGCATGCTCGAGACGGCGGAGAACGTGCGGCGCGACTACTCGATTCCGCGCGAGCTCCAGGATGAGCTGGCGCTGCGCTCCCACAAGCTCGCAGTGGCGGCCCAGACCGAGGGCCGCTTCGCGCAGGAGATCGTGCCGGTGCCGGTGGGCGAGGAGCTGATCGACACCGATGAGCACCCGCGCGCGGATGCGAGCCTGGAGTCGCTCGCGCGGCTGCGCCCGGTGATGGGTCGCCAGGACCCCGACGCGACGGTGACGGCGGGCAACGCGTCGGGCCAGAACGACGGGGCGGCGGCATGCATCGTCACCCACCCCGAAAAGGCCGCCGAGCTCGGGCTGCGGCCGCTCGGCCGCCTCGTGTCATGGGCCGTCGCGGGCGTGCCGCCCGAGACGATGGGCATCGGGCCGGTTCCTGCGACGGCGCTCGCGCTGGAGCGCGCAGGGCTGGGGCTGGGCGAGATCGACCTGATCGAGCTGAACGAGGCGTTCGCATCGCAGGTGCTCGCGGTGCTCGAGGAGTGGCAGCTGTCCGACGGCCTGGAGCGCCTCAACGTGAACGGGTCGGGGATCTCGCTCGGGCACCCCGTCGGCGCAACGGGCGCGCGCATCCTCGCCACGCTGCTGCGCGAGATGGATCGCCGCGGCTCGTGCTACGGCCTCGAGACGATGTGCATCGGCGGCGGCCAGGGCCTGGCCGCGGTGTTCGAGCGCGTCGAGGCCTAGCTCAGGCGATCGGCGCGCCGAACTCGGCGAGCATCGCCTCGACGATCTCGGGCCCGCGGTCCTCCTGCAGGAAGTGCGCTGCGCCTTCGATGCGCACCTGCTCGCCCGCGGTGGGGATCATGGCGGTGAACACCTCGCCGGCGATCGGATAGGGGAACACGGGGTCGCTGTCCGAGAACGCGATCAGCGCCGGCTTCTCCCAGCGCGTGAGCTCGTCCTGCACGGCGAGCATCTCCTGCACGCCGGGCTCGTCCGCGCTGAGCGGCACGAGCAGCGGGAACTGCTGCGCGCCGGCCTTGCTCTCCGGCGTCGGGAACGGCGCCTCGTAGGCGGCGACGATCTCGGGCGGCAGGTCGGTGGTGGTGGCGCCCTGCATGATCATCCCGATGGGGAGGTCGGGCGTGCGTTCGGCGAATTCGCGCCACGCCATGAAACCCTTGCTGACACGGCCCGTGAACAGACCCGTGTTCATGATCACGAGGCGGCCGACCTGGTCGGCGTGCTCGACGGCCCAGCGCAGGCCGATAGGGCCGCCCCAGTCCTGTACGACCACGGTGACATCTTCCAGCTCGACCTGGTCGAGGTGCGCGCTGACGTGCTCGCAGTGGCGCTCGTACGTGTACCACCCGCGGTCGGTGGGCTTGTCGGAGCGCCCGAAGCCGACGAGGTCGGGCGCGACCACGCGGTGTCCGCTCTCGAGCAGGCTCGCCGCCATGCGGCGGTAGAGGTAGCACCAGTCGGGCTCGCCGTGGAAGCAGAGCACGGTCGGCCCGTCGCCCTCGTCGATGTGGTGCAGGCGCAGGCCTCCCACGTCTACGTAGTTCGGCTCGAACGGGAAGCCGGGCAGGTTCTCGAAGCGCTCGTCGGGGGTGCGGAACACGTCAGACATGCGAAGGCTCCTTGCTGGCGACTGGCAACGGACGGGGCCGGCGGGCCGCTGCGCCCCCCGGCGCTCGGCCGCGACTCTACCTGCGCGCGGCGGGCGGCGGCTGCCGAACCCCCCTCGCGGACGGACAATTGCGCCATGCGGGGCGGGTACCGTTCACGCGATGTGGGCCCAGCGGGAGATCCGGCTCGAGCCGCGGCCGCGCGGGTTCCATCTCGTGACGGGCGAGGTCGTCTCTGCGCTGCCGGAGCTGGAGGAGGTGTCGGTGGGGCTGCTGCATCTGCTGCTCGCGCACACGTCCGCGTCGCTGACGCTCAACGAGAACGCCAGCCCGGACGTGCGCCGCGACTTCCGCACGTGGTTCGACCTCGCGGTGCCCGAACGCGGGGTTCCGTGGACTCACACGCTGGAGGGCTCCGATGACATGCCCGCGCACATCAAGGCGGCTCTGCTCGGGCCGACGCTCACGCTGCCGGTGCGCGACGGGTCTCCGCTGCTCGGCACCTGGCAGGGGATCTATCTGTGCGAGCACCGGGACCGCGGCGGGGCGCGCACGGTGATGGCGACCCTCTGGGGCGAGGGCTCGCTGTAGTTCCTGCCGGAGTGAGCCGCGAGGGGCGGTGGCCTGCGGCGCCCGCCGCGCTGGGGGCCGCGCCCGGATCGCACCGGCCCGGTTATCGTTCCGAGCATGGAGCAGTCAACCGATCGAGGCGCGGGGGAGCGTCCCGGGATGCGCATCCTGATGACCCTGCCCTGGGGTGAGAACCTCGGGGGGGCCGAGCAGCAGCTGCAGGTGATCCTCGATGGAATGGACGAAACCCCGCACGAGATCGAGCCCGTGTTCTTCGCGCACGGGCCGTGGCCCAAGCAGCTCGAAGAGGCGGGATTCCGTGTCGAGGTGGTGGACGCCGGGCGCCTGCGCCAGCTGCACACATGGGCCGCGACGGTCTGGCGTCTGCGGAACATCATGCGTGAGCGCCAGCCGGACCTGATCGTCAACTGGTCGGCGAAAACGCAGCTCTACGGAGCACCCGCCGCGATCCTGGCGGGGATGACCGATCGGAACATCTGGTGGCAGCAGGCGATCACCGAGCCCCACGTCGTGGTCGACCGGCTCGCGACCCTGCTGCCCGCCCAGGCGATCGGATGCAACTCGGAGACGGGCGCGAAAGCGCAGCAGCGGCTGCGTCCGCACCGTCCCACCATGGTCTGGTACGCGGGCACCGCCATGCCGGAGCCCGGTCCGCCGCAGCCGCCGCCGCTGCAGCGGCCCGAGGGAGTGCCGCTCGTCGGGCTCGTCGGGAGGCTGCAGCCCTGGAAGGGCCAGGACCAGCTCCTTCGAGCCCAGGCGATCCTCCGCGACCGTGGGCGACCGATGCACCTGGTGCTCGTCGGCGGCGACTCCTATGAGCTCTCGCACGAGTACGCGCAGTCCCTGACCCCGCTGGCGGACAGCCTCGGGCTGAAGGACTCGGTGACGATGACCGGCGAGGTGCCCGACGCGGGTCCGTACATGGAACAGATGGACATCCTCGTCAACGCCTCCGACCCCGAGCCGTTCGGGAACGTGATCGTGGAGGGCATGGCGCGCAAGGTGCCGGTGGTCGCGGTCAACTCCGGAGGCCCGGGTGAGTACCTGGACAACGACCGCACCGCGATGCTCGCCGCCACGAACAGGCCCGAGGACCTGGCCGACGCGCTCGAACCGCTGCTCGCGTCGGAGTCAAAGCGCGCGGAGCTGGCGGTCGCCGGCCACGAGCTGTTCATGCGCGAATTCACGGAGGTCGCGATGCGGCGTCGCTGGTTCGAATGCCTCGAGAGCGTTCGCGACGGGCGGCCGCGGGGCGTCCCTCTGGGGGCGGCGCAGCCCGCTACGACCTCGTAGCGAGCCACCCGGCCCGGCCTCAGCGTCGGCGCGACGGTGCCGCGTAGTGCACGATCGGGCAGTGCTCGGAGGCGAGCACGTTCTGAGCTTCAAGCGGTGACGGTGGCGGCGCGGGCTCGAACGCGAACGGGGTTGCGAGGTCGATGACCTGCAGGAAGGGGCTGCTCGGCTTGCTGTAGTAACCCGTATCGCAGTTCACCTGGTCGGGGGGGAGCGGGGTTGCGGTCGTCTCCTCGACGACGAGCGCCGGCCAGCTGAAGGCGACGCCCTTCCGCGCACGCTGGCTGTTGAACCCGACGAGCGGAATCGACGGGCCTGAGGGCAGCGTTCGCACTTCCAGCGCCGCTCCCCCGGTGAGCACGTGCATGTGCGAGATCCGTGGAGATGCGCCCAGGCTGCCGAGGTCCGCCAGCCGCCGGCCGTCGAGCGCGTACATGAAGGAGCTGAAGCTGATGCGCATCAGCGACGGGGGCGACCTGATGGCCGACCGGGCGGCCGGTCTCTGCTGGACCGTCACCACGAGCCGGTCCTGCGCTGCGAACGCGAGCGAACCGAACGGCGCGCGGAAGCGGGCCAGCACGGCACCGTTGCGCGCGTCGAGGACCGATACGCGCATCCGACGCGCCCCGACCGTTTCGACTTCGCGCGCTGCGGCCCCGAGCGGTTCGCCGATCGCCACCCGTGTCCCTTCGACCGCCAGCGGCGGCTCGAAGCCGCCGCGAAGCCAACGCCACACCCTCC
>Ga0187823_10000002_pt1 | contig 49331 bp, 33 predicted proteins | sample NC_wetland_sal_i_12_FD_132968 | JGI IMG/M metagenome (GOLD analysis project Ga0187823, IMG submission 132968) | Wetland sediment microbial communities from Neuse River Estuary, North Carolina, USA - SourceSoil_3 | ecosystem: Environmental > Aquatic > Freshwater > Wetlands > Sediment | place...
ACTCTGCGGGGTGGAGCAGTCTGGTAGCTCGTTGGGCTCATAACCCAAAGGTCGGTGGTTCAAATCCACCCCCCGCAACCAACCACACTTAGCTTTCCTCCCCCAAAACCATTACGCATGCAAGGCCCTTTCAACCTTTGCGTGTTTCGGGTATTTTTCGGTGGGTTTCCGCTGACTCTGCAAATGAAGGTTAGAATGCGAATTGAAATGGGGCCTGACCACGCTCGTTAAGCGCCAAACCGAATTGTCGGAAGAGGGTTTATGACGAGGAAAGCAAGCAATCTGAAGCCACGGCGTGAATTTCTCAGGCTGGCCGCGTTGACCGGTGCAGTAGCGCTGACGGGAAATGGAGTGGCAGCCGCAGAGGACCGAATTGCCGGTCCACAAGCAGGGGACAGTCATGAGGGGGATGACAAGATGGAGTTCCTTCGGGTCAGCGGCCGTCACATCGTCAATGCGAAAGGGAAACCGGTTCGCTTGAGGGGAACGTGTCCGGGCGGCTGGATGAACATGGAGGATTTCATTAATGGGCACCCGGGCGCGGAGCATACTCTCCGAGCGCAGATGGCGGAGGTGCTTGGTCCGTCCAGAGCACAGTTCTTCTTCGAGCGCATGCTGGACTATTTCTTCAATGAAGACGATGTGATCTTTCTCAGGAAGGCCGGCGCCAGCGTCGTCAGGATACCTCTTAATTATCGACACTTCGAGGACGATGCCGCTCCATTCAAATACAAAGAGGCGGGTTTTGCCCGTCTCGATAAAGTCTTGAGCCACTGCGAGAGACATGGTCTTTACGTCATTCTGGACCTTCATGCGGCGCAGGGGTGGCAGAATGTCCACTGGCATTCTGACAACGCATCGCGCATCAGCCTTTTCTGGGAGGTTGCGTTTTATCAGGATCGCTTTGTTGCCCTTTGGCAGGAGTTTGCGCGGCGCTACAAGAACAGGGCTGTAATCGCGGGCTACGATGTGCTGAACGAGCCTTGTGCGAACAACGCCCTGGGCGACTATCCATGGAACGTGGGTCCCAATTACAGGCCCAATTTTGATCGCATGAATGCCGTCTACCGGCGCCTGGTTACGGAGATTCGCAAAATCGATTCCAGACACATTATCTTCCTTGAAGGTGATGACTACTCAAAGGCCTTCTCGGGGCTGGAGAAACCCTTCGACGATAACCTCGCCTACAGTTCACATAACTACACTGTGCCTGGGTTTGGACCTGGCCGATACCCTGGCACCATCCATCCGCGATCGGCTGCGGCGGGCGGTGCCCAGGACTGGGATCTGGCAAAACAGGAGCGCAACTTCCTCGATGCCGAGGGAACGAAGTTCACTCAGCAGCATAACGTCCCGCTGTGGGTGGGCGAGTTTGGGTCGGTCTTTAACGGGCCTGCCGATGAGAGTGGCGACCGGCTGCGCGCGCTAGATGATCAGATTGGAATCTTTGAAAGTCACGAGGCGCACTGGACAACGTGGAATTACAAAGATATCGGCGTAATGGGTATGCTGACACTCAACCCTGCGTCTCCGTACATGGAGCGCATCAGCGACCTTCTTCGTAAGAAGCTTGCTCTCGGCACCGACGATTGGATGAAGTGGCTACCGCCGACGCCGGTAAAGGACGCAACCAGTCAGCTTGCTGACCAGATCCGCCAAGTGGTTGGCGATCCGCAGTTGGATGCGCGACTCAACGTACGGTGCATGAGCCAGACGCTATTGTGCTTCTACACGGGAACGCTGATGCAACCGCTCTACGCCGGCCTCTTCAAAGGCCTGTCCGAGAATGAGCTGGATCACATCCTATCTTCCTTTTCGGCAAAGCAGTGTGTGCCAAACCAAGGCCTGGTGGACGTGCTCAGTAAATACATGGCCATGCCAGCTCAGGGGCCGAATACGGGCGGCTGATTCCCAGCCACCGCAATGCCGGGATCACGATATTGAATCGTGAGCCGATTAACTTTGCTGTCGAATAATCGGACGAATGGAATCGTCCCTTTGTGACTGCAAGATCTATTTCTCGCCGTCCATGAGATCAACACCAGACTCTGTTGATCATCGACAACAACTCGGTTTCGCGAATGGAACCCTTCGAGGACTGATGGGGCCGGGGCAGGCCCCGCGGGCTGGAGAGGAGTGCGAGTCTGCGCGTCAGGTCGATCTGGCTGGAGCCCTTTCGACGGCCTAACGCGCCAGACTGCTTTGCCCCCCTCCGGACAGAAAGATGTCGACTCAGAGCCCTCCTTCGAAGGTGCTTGAGCTATCATTTGCTTTCTACAGAGAAGCCGGGCGGCACAAACTCGCGGAAAAGAGGAATCGATGGCCTTTGCACTCGCTCATAGATCTCCATCTACAGTCCATTGCCCGATCGTTCATGTCGATGCTCTCCCAGCGATGAGAGGATTCTTAACCCAATCCGCCTCATCCCTTCGTCGTTTGTCCGTGGCACTTCCGCCTCAAAGGGTATCGCTTCTCAGGCGTGCATTTATTTTCGTTGTCACACTGATCGTTGTGGCTGTCGCCGCGCCCAGAGCGGCTGCACAGAAAGTCGAGTTGTCGATTGACGCATCCAAACCCGGCGCGAAGATCGACCGCAATCTTTTCGGGCAGTTCGCCGAGCATCTGGGACACGGCATTTACGACGGGATATGGGTCGGCTCTGATTCCACCATTCCGAACACACGCGGCATTCGCAAGGATGTGGTTGCCGCACTGAAAGCGATTCATGTGCCGAACGTACGCTGGCCCGGAGGGTGCTTCGCCGACGGATACCACTGGCGCGACGGGATCGGGCCGCAGAGAGTAGTGCGGCTGAATCCCGACTGGGGCGGCGTGATCGAGCCGAACACCTTTGGAACACACGAATTCATGGACTTCATCGACCAGATCGGGAGTGACGCTTACGTCTCGGTCAACCTGGGCTCGGGCACTCCCCATGAAGCGTCCGATTGGCTGGAGTACATGACCGCGGCGCAGGCGACGACGCTCGAGAAAGAACGCGCCGCGAACGGGCATCCAGCGCCGTACAAAGTCGCATTGCTCGGACTCGGCAATGAAAGCTGGGACTGCGGCGGCAATATGACGGCTGAGTACTACCTGGACCGGATGAAGAGTTTCAGCCACTTCGTCCGCAACTACAATCCGGCGCAGCTGGAGAAAGACCAAATGCTGAAGATCGCTGTCGGTCCCGGCGGGGGCGAGGAGCGCTGGACCGACTGGACTGAAACCGTCATGAAGGCCTACCAGCAACATACGTGGAGTTGGGACATCAACGGCCTTTCTATGCACAACTACACGGTCGTGAAGTGGCCGCCCGCGTTCAAGTCGGTTGGATTCGGAGAAGACGAGTACGCGCAGATTCTCAAGACTACGCTCGAGATGGATGACCTGATCAGGAAGCATTCGGCCATCATGGACAAGTACGATCCGCTGAAGAAGGTTGCGCTCGTGGTTGACGAATGGGGTGGATGGTATGCGCCGTTGCCCGGCAGCAATCCAGGTTTTCTCGTGCAGCAGAACAGCTTGCGCGACGCGATACTGGCGGCGCTGAACATCAACATCTTTGCCCGACACGCCGACCGTGTACGCGGGGCCAACATCGCCCAGATGATCAACGTGCTGCAGGCAATGATACTCACCGATCATGAGAAGATGGCGCTGACACCGACCTACTACGTTTACAAAATGTACGTGCCATTCCAGGATTCGACATACCTCCCGGTTACGTTTGAGGCCGGCAGCTACAAGCACGGTGACTTCAGCCTGCCACGCGTCGACGCCCTGGCTGCAAAAGGCAAAGACGGCAAGCTGTGGGTGGAGATCACGAACGTGGACCCGCATCAGGCAGCGGAGGTCGAGTTGAATGTGACTGGGATAAACGCCAAGTCTGCCTTGGGACAGACACTCACCGCGCCTAAGGTGGATAGCGTGAACACCTTCGAATCCCCGGACACCGTTGTCCCCAAGCCGATTTCGGCGAGCGCGCAAGGCGGCAAGTTGATTCTGCAACTCGAGCCTAAGTCCGTGACTGTGGTCGCGGTCGAGCCATAACGAACTCCCGGTCGTGCAGTCACTGAATCATGAGGCCGCGCGGTTCAGGACCGTAAACGTTTACGAGGAGAGTCCCATGAGGCAGTTTGCAATGAGTTTTGCGATGCGTCGGCCTTGCTTGAGCAAGTATTCGCTCGTCGGCGTCCTTAACCAGAATGGACGCGACATAGCGTTGGACCGTCGCCGGAGGCAAAAGATGAAAAGGTTACTGCTGCGAATGTCGGTTGCGATTGCTGCCGGGTTGACGGCGGTAAGTTTGTTTGCCCAGAGCCCCGAGCGACCCGCCTATATGAATCCTGCTCTGCCTCCACAACAGCGGGCCGAGGACCTGGTTCACCGTATGACGGTCGAAGAAAAGGTCACGCAACTCGTGAACCAGTCGCGGGCGGTGCCACGTTTGAATGTGCCGGACTATGACTGGTGGAGCGAGTCGCTGCATGGCGTGGCTCGGAACGGGACCACCGAGTTTCCGGAGCCGGTGGGACTGGCCGCAACCTTTGACAGCGATGCGATCCACCGCATGGCGATCGTGATCGGCACCGAGGGGCGGGCGAGTTATGTTCGAGGAATGCGCGATGGGCACAGCGACATCTTTGAAGGGCTGGATTTCTGGGCGCCGAACATCAATATTTTTCGCGATCCGCGATGGGGACGCGGTCAGGAAACGTACGGCGAAGATCCATTTCTGACTGCGCGCATGGGCGTGGCGTTTGTCACGGGCATGCAGGGCGACGATCCAAAATACTATCGTGTCATTTCGACGCCCAAGCACTACGCGGTACACAGTGGCCCGGAGTCGACCCGGCATAAGGCTGACGTGAAAGTCAGCAAGCATGACGAATTGGACACCTACCTGCCGGCGTTCCGTGCGACGGTAACGGAGGGGAAGGCGGGCTCGGTGATGTGCGCCTACAACAGCATTAACGGGCAGCCGGCTTGCGTGAACGAATTTCTCTTGCAGGATCAGCTGCGCGGCAAGTGGGGGTTTCAGGGATATGTGGTTTCAGATTGCGAAGCCGTGATCAACATTTTCCGGGACCATCACTTCACCAAAAGCCAGCCTGAGGCCTCTGCCCTGGCGGTGCAGCGTGGCATGGATAATGAGTGCATTGACTTCGCAAAGGTAAAGGACGATCACGACTACAAGCCATACCTCGATGCATATAAGCAAGGAATCCTGAAAGAAAGCGCGATTGACACTGCGCTGGTCCGGTTGTTCACGGCGCGAGTGAAGCTGGGTATGTTCGATCCGCCGGAGATGGTCCCCTACTCGACGATTGACGAGAAAGAACTCGATACTGCCGAGCATCGGGCGATGGCGCACGCTCTCGCCAACGAAGCCATGGTGCTGCTCAAGAATGACGGCACGCTACCTCTAAAGCCGGGACCTCTCAAAATCGCGTTGATTGGCCCGCTTGCGGATCAGACCAAATATCTGCTGGGGAACTACAACGGGGTACCCACGCACACAGTTTCCGTGCTGGAGGGACTCAAGGCAGAATTCCCTGAAGCGCAGATCAGCTTTGTCCCGGGAACGCAATTCCTGCGCAACGATGGCGACCCGACTCCGGCATCGGTGTTCACCACGAGCGACGGGCAGCCGGGCCTCAAACTGGAATTTGCCACGGGGGAGATATTCGGCGGGAAAATGACCGTACTCGCGACCCGCGGCGTAACCACGGTTGACTTGAAGACGGACGACGTTCCCCAAGAGGCCGCGGGCAAGTATCCGGTGCGCGCGGAGTGGAATGGCTTTCTTACGCCCACGGAGAGTGGCGAGTATAGCATCGGCGTGCGCTTTCAAGCGGGATTCGCGAGAGTGCTGGTGAACGAGAAACCCGTCGCTCAAGGCTGGGCGGGTGCCGACGACGCCGGGGAGACGAAAGTCGGACACGTCCATCTCGAGCAGGGGGAGAAGGTTTCGCTCAAGGTGGACTACTCGAAAACCGCCGCGGGACCGATACGGGCGCAGATGATCTGGTCGAAGTACGATCCCAGGCCCAGTTCTGAAGCGATTGCGGCGGCAAAAAACGCGGACGTTGTCGTCGCAGTGCTCGGAATTACAAGCGAACTCGAAGGGGAAGAGATGCCGGTCAGCGAAGAAGGGTTCAAGGGAGGCGACCGCACGAGTATCGATCTGCCGAAACCGGAAGAGGAGTTGCTCGAAGCGGTGACCGCGACTGGAAAGCCGGTAGTTCTAGTGCTCGCCAACGGCAGCGCGCTTGCTGTGAATTGGGCCCGGGAACACGCCAATGCAATCCTCGAGTCCTGGTACGCGGGCGAGGAAGGCGGCACGGCGATCGCGGAGACTCTTTCCGGCAGGAACAATCCAGCCGGGCGACTTCCAGTCACGTTCTACACGGGCGTCGATCAACTGCCACCGTTTGAAGACTACGCAATGAAAGGGCGCACGTATCGCTATTTCGAGGGCAAGCCGCTTTATCCATTCGGCTATGGCCTGAGCTTCACGACGTTCTCTTACAGCGGGTTGACGCTACCGAAGAGCGCCATCAAGGCGGGAGATGCTCTGACCGCGGAAGTGACGGTTACCAACACGGGCAAACGAGACGGAGATGAAGTGGCCCAGCTGTATCTGGAATTCCCGCAGGTGGCGGGTGCGCCCCTGCGTGCGTTACGTGGGTTCAAGCGCGTTCATCTGAGGGCGGGCGAGTCGCAGACGGTGCAATTCAAGCTGAGAGACCGGGACTTGAGCATGGTTACCGAAGCCGGCGCGCCGATTATCGCGAATGGCAAATATTCCGTTTTCGTTGGTGGCGGCCAGCCGAATACCGAGGCGCCATCCGTTTCAGGAACGTTTCGAATAAAAGGAACCGCGAGGCTACCGGAATAAGCAGTGCAGAAGAACTGCATGGTTCGGCTGTCAGGATTTCAGGGGGAAAGCTTAGATTAACCGGGAGGAGGTGCAGGAGGTTGCGTCAACTGTTCTCATCGTTATTGATTCGTCGGTGCGGCGGTATCGTATTGTTTTTTTCCGTGTTCTCACAACTTCAGGATCGAGCGGCGCCGGATTTGCCAGAAAAGCGCGCGAAGATCTCACGGTAGAATTGCGGATGGGACTGCCAAGTCTGTGCCGTCACGATGCGCCCGTCGCACACCGTTTGATCGGTGACATAGATGGCTCCGGCCTGCTCCGCTTCGAGGCGCACATGTTCGTAGCAGGTCACGCGTTTACCCTTGATTAGCCCCGCGGCGGCCAGCACTTGAATGCCATGGCAGATGGCGAAGATCCACTTTCCCGCTCGATCGAAAGCCCGGACAATATCCAACAGGCGGACATTGTTCCGCAAGTACTCGGGCGCCCTGCCGCCGAGAATGAGTACTGCGTCATAGTCCTCGATTTTTACCTGATCGAATGCCAGATCTGCCTCGAGCCCATATCCCTCTCGTTCGATATAGGTGTCCCAGCCCGGCTCGAAGTCGTGCATCACAAGATGCAGCCTCCGGCGTGCCGGAGCCGCAACCACGGCCTCCCAACCCTCCTCCCGAAAGCGGTGAATCGCATAAAGCGCTTCATACGACTCACCGCCATCACCCGTGATTACAAGGACTCTGGCCATGTTTTCCAACCTCATCAGGACTTTCCTTTTGCTGTGCCGGCGGCGACCTATTATACCCACAACCTTAACCCGCTCATTTCTCCGCCATCGGATCGCAGCAGCACAAGGGCTGCGGTCTCTTGCAGGTGGCGAGATGTTGTACAATTGGCGCCCAACTTCGAGGCTCTTCTTGGGGACAACGGTCTCCGGTGGTTCGGAATTGAGTATTTGGCCATGATTCTGGCGGGAGACATTGGCGGTACGAAGTGCAACCTCGCGATCTTTCGGGAAGAAGACGGCGCCACCCTTCAGCCGGTGTTTCAGCGGCGCTATGCCACGCGGGACTTCTCACGATTTGAAGATGTGATTGCACACTTCCGCCGGCAGGCGGCGGAGCAAGGCGTCCATTACGGCGGCGAAGTTATCAACGCGGCGGGGTTTGGGGTGGCGGGCGCTGTGGTTGACGGCCGGCTGCACGCGAACAATCTGCCGTGGGACCTCAATCCGCCGGAACTGGCACATGCGCTGGGCGTGGGCGTCGAAAACATCGTGCTGCTGAACGACGTGGTGGCGACCGCGTGGAGCCTCGACCGGCTGCCCGGCAAAGACCTGGCCGTCCTTAATCAGGGAGTGATGCAGCCGAACGCGACTCGGGCGCTGATGGCGGTTGGCACCGGCCTGGGCGAGGCCCATCTCTTGTGGGATGGGCGACAGTATCGTGTATCTCCTTCCGAGGGAGGCCTGGCGGGTTTTGCCCCGCGAACCGACCGCGAGATCCAACTCCTTATTTATTTGAAAAAACGAATGCCTCAAGTCTGTTGCGAGGATGTTCTTTCGGGGCGAGGCATTCGCTCTATCCACGAATTCCTGGATCCTGCAGTCCGGCATCCTTCGTTCGAGGGATCGGGCGCCGATCCGGCCCGGGAAATCAGCGAGAAGGCGTGCACGCATGCCTGCCAGGTTTGCGTTGCGACCCTGGACCTGTGGACAGAAGCTTACGGCTCGGAAGCGGGAAATCTGGCATTGCGCGCGCTTGCTTTTGGCGGCATTTACGTCGCGGGCGGGATCGCGCCCAAGATCCTCCCCCGCTTGAAGGAGGGCGCATTTTTCCGGGCCTTCTGCGACAAGACATTGCTCTCGCCGGTGCTGGCGCGGATCCCGATCTATGTGGTCTTGAATGAGAACGCGCCGGTTTGGGGAGCGGCCTATCAGGCGCTGGCCATCAGCGGAATGGGTCAATTGTCGAACCGGCAACGCAAAGCGTGCTAGCGGTTTGCGGAAACGTTCTCCTCCCCAACCGGTGGCGGCATCTGGTAGCTGTGTAGTTAGTGACGGCTTCGGTTCGCGCGGCTGGTGCGTTATATACTGGCGCGGGAGCGTGCATGGCACAGAATGGTCGCAACGGGACCCCGGCCTACCAGAGGATTCGCAGCGTCATCTGGAAACGTATTGAGGCGGGTCAGCTGAAACCTGGCGATGTGGTCGACTCGGAACGAGAGTTGGCAAAGATCCACCGGGTCAGCCTGATGACCGCGCGCCATGCCCTGACGTCGCTCGAGCGCGAAGGAGTGGTGGAGCGGCGGCGCGGGGCCGGCACTTTCGTGGCGCCCCCCAAGATCCACTTCAACAAGCTGATGAGTTACTCCGAGCAGATGGCCAGCCGCGGGCTGGTCGCCGGCTCGGAACTTCTGTGCAACAAGATCATCGATTACGAACCGGAGATTGCAGCCCGGCTGGCGATCACACCCAATCATCGCCTGGTCAAGGTGGAGCGCCTACGGCACGCCGCCAACGAGCCGTTTGCCCTCGAGGTCTGCTATCTGTCGGCGGAAGAGTTCGGCGGACTGGTTTCGGCGCCGTTGGGAAGAGGTTCACTGTTTTCGACTCTGGAGCGCGACTTTGGAGTCGAACTGGCGCACGCGGACGAAGAAGTCGATGCCACGGCCGCGGATTCCAGAATCGCGGAACTGCTGGGCGTCCCCCGGGGCACGCCGTTGTTGCGGATCCGCCAAGTCATTTATTCGACCAAAGGCAAGGCCACCATTTACGTGTTGGGCTTCTACCGCTCCGACCGGCACACCCTGCTGATCCGAAGATTCCGCTGAGGCGCGTCGCTACTCAGTTTCCGGGTAGATTCTGATCCAGTGATTGCGCACTTTCGGTTTGACCTTCCTGCCGTTCGAATCGGACACGATGAGATTGGTCTGCTGCCTGGGCATGTGGCAATCGATGCAGTTGCCGGCGATCTCGCGGCCCCGCTGGGGAAAAACTCCGCAACTTTCAAGCTTGTGGCAGGAAAGACAGCGTTCCGAGAATGCTGCGAGACCGTGCTGTGTTACGTGGACGTTGTGACAAGTGGAGCAGGTCATCGCGGCTGACGATTGGTAACAGCGGCTCCGCTTTAATAACTCCACCTGGCTGCCGTGAACGTCGATAGTGGCGGCTGGGTCGAGGCGCGGCAGGGCGAGATAATGTTCCAGCGGTTCTCCGGGAACGTAAGTGAAGGGCTTGGCCGTGAGTTCACCAATCCCGGCGTGGCAGAGCGCGCAGAGGTCGATCTGACGATCACGCGGCAGGCGGGCCGGGTTCACGATGGTCTGCGGATACTCGGCCGGCGTTTTCGAAGTCTGCCGGGCCACGTGCTCGCGGCCCGCGCCGTGACACTTCTCGCACGAGATACCCAGCTCGAAGCCGGGATTGCGATAATGATTCAGGGGTGGGGCAAGCGATTCGAAATAGCTGGCGTGGCAATCAAGACAGCGCGGTAGAACGCGCCGGCTGAAGTCGGGGACACCGTCGCGATAGCCCGGGCTGTTCACCCACTGTCCCAGTTCTGTCCAGTACGTGACGGGAAGCTGGAACAGTTCCTCTCCTTTCCAGTACAGATAGGTTTGTCCCTTGCCTCCGGAACCGATGACCAGGTCGAAGCGTTCGGTGCGTGAAGTCGTATCGGGGGATATTCCCATCACTGCAGTCTGGAACTGGCCGCGCTGGCTGGCTTCCATCCGGTAAAAAAGTTCCGGGTTCGATGTCTTGAGAATGTTGTCGCCCTCGGTGAATTTACCCAGAATCGAGTTCAGGTTCGCCGGCTGCGAAGTCAAATGGTGAGCGGTGTGGAGATAAGTTTCGAACTTTTCTTCATGACACGGGCGACAGGCCTCATCCCCAACAGTTCCGGGGGCAAGCGAGCTGTCGGGTGAGGCGGCATGGGCGGGAGAACACGCGGCCAATGCCAGGAAGACGTTCAGGATGATCCTGGCTTTCAACATTGCGGCACCCGCGGGTGTGGCCTGGCGAGCGCGGTGAAGAGGATTTGAGAATCTGCCCGCCACATCCTCATTATGTATCAATTCCGGATACGGCAATTCCGGCAGAGCTGATTTTTATTCATGCCCGCGGCGGTGCGTCATATTCCGTTACGGAATCGGCGGATCATAAGGGTGTGACGATCGGAGCGATACAAGCCAAGCATGTAAACCGTGGGCCTGCCATTGGTAGCGTAGATGACCTGGCGGATTCTCAACAAGGGGGCCCCGCGCTGCAGGCCCAGCAGCTCTCCGGTCCTGGCATCGGCAGCCGTGGCGTCGACTTCTTCATCCGCGTGGGCCACTTCCAAACCGTAGTCGTGCGCCAGTATGGAGAAGAGGGAACCACGCTCGAGGGGAGCGCGCGTGAGGCCGGCAAAATCCTCCGCGGCCAGGTAGCAGGCCTCGAGAGCGAAGGGCTCGTTGGCGGCATGACGGAGGCGTTCTACCTTGACCATGCGGCTGTTAAGGGGGAGGGCCAGCCGAGCCGCGATGTCGGGCGCATCTTCGATGACACGGTTGCAGAGAAGGCGTGAGCCGGCCGCCAGGCCCCGGCTGGCCATCTGCTCGGTGTAACTCATGAGTTTGTTGAAATGGATCTTCGGCGGCGCCACAAAAGTGCCGGCGCCGCGCCGCCGTTCCACCATTCCTTCTTTCTCGAGCGTTGCCAGGGCGTGGCGGGCGGTCATCAGGCTGACCTTGTTGATCCGCGCCAGCTCGCGCTCGGAATCAACCGGATCACCCGCCTTCAACTGACCGGCTTCGATGCGCTTCAGGATTGCGGTTCGGATCCGCTGATAGGCCGGAGTTCCGTTTTTATGAATTTGCGCCATCGATCTTTTCGATTCCCGCCGGGTAGAACAGGCCCAAATCACTGCTATAGAGCGACTTTCCGGATACCAAAAAGCGTATGCGGCGCAGCCCGAGGGCGCACCCGGTTGTCGTGCACAGAAGCGCGCCATCCGACAGCTATATAGCTGCAGTATGCCATTGACTTGTCTTGACAGTCCAGCGAAAGCTTATAAATTTTGAAAAAAGTTGAGTTTTCCTCAGAGGATGCTTGTGGATCCGCATCCAATCCCACATCCGGCGTCTTCCAAATTGTGGATTGTAAAATCGGTCCGCTTCCATTTTCCATAAGGTCCGGCCCGTGGACCCCTGCCTTCTTGCTATAGAGTGTTGCCGGGCAAGACAAAATAATTACGTCCCGGCGCATTTTTTTCTTGACTGTCACTCTTTTCGTGCTATATAGCATCACCATAGTTCATTTTGGCGATGCGGGCACGTGTGGGATGGACGAAGCGCTTCCAGGAGGTTTAGCGATGCGACAGTCAATCAGAGTAGCCTTGGGACTTTTGTGGTTGGGCATGATCCTCAGCATGTTGACCGGGCCGGCGTGGGGCCAGGAAGTCACGGCTGCGATCGTAGGAACGGTGGCGGATCCCACCGGCGCGCCGATCGCCGGAGCGACGGTGATCGTGACGGACGTAGACCGGGGGACGGAGCTGGTGGCGACCACCAACGAAACCGGCGCTTACAATGTGCCGCGCATTCCGGTAGGAAACTATGAACTCAAGGTCTCGGCCAAGGGATTTCAGACCGCGGTTCATCCTGCCTTCACGCTGGTGTTGAACCAGACGGCGCGAATCGATGTCGCGATGAAGGTGGGCCAGGTCTCGGAGACGGTCGAGGTATCCTCTTCGGCTCCTCTGCTGCAGACGCAGAGCACCGAGATCAGCACCATCATCGATGCCAAGACCAATGCAAGCCTTCCGCTGGCGTCGCGCAACTACATTCAGTTGACACTGCTGGCTCCCGGGGTGACGGTGGTGAATCCGCAAGCCCTGACCCAGGCACAGTCCATGACGAGTTCGGGCCGGCCGTACATCAACGGCAACCGCGAACAGGCCAATTCGTTCCTGCTGGACGGCGTGGACAACCAGGAGAACATCAACAACGAAGTAGCGTACCAGCCGAGCGTGGATGCCATCCAGGAGTTCAACCTGATCACGCAGAACGCGTCGGCTGAGTTCGGACAGTATCAGGGCGGCATCATCAACACCACGATCAAGTCGGGATCGAACAGTTTGCACGGGTCGGCGTTTGAGTTCTTCCGCAACGACATTCTCAATGCGAATTCGTGGCAGAACGGGCTGACCATCGGTTCGCCGAACCCGAACCCGCTGGTACAGGAACCGAACGGCGTGGGAAAGAAACCGCAGCTGCGCTGGAACATGTTTGGCGCGACCATCGGCGGTCCCATCGTGAAGAACAAGCTGTTCTTCTTCGCGGATTTTCAGGGACAACGCTTCGACCATCCGCAGACCACGACCCGGTATCAGGTGTTCACCGATCGCGAACGCGCCGGAGACTTTGGCCAACTGTGTACGGAAGGTGGGGGGACCTTTGACGGAGCGGGGAATTGCACGGGAGGAACACAGTTGAAAAATCCCACGACCGCCGCCAACGTCCCGTTCAATAACCTGGCGACCGCCGGATTTACCATCAGCCCGGTGGCTGCGAACCTGTTTGCATCGAACAAGTATCCCCACGCCCAGGTTGATACGGCCGTTGCCGACAACTTCAGCGGCGGTGTGGGAAATCAGCTGAACAACAACCAGGGCGACCTGAAGATCGACTACAACCTCTCGCAGAACGATCACATATCGGGCCGCTACTCCCAATTTCATGTGTCGAACCCGTTCACCCAGACGTTTACGCTGGGAGCCCGGGCTAATCCGGATTTCTCCGAGCAGCCGGGCCAAAACCTGTCGGTCAGCTGGACGCATAGCTTCAGCCCGAGTCTGCTTAACGATTTCCGGGTCGGCATCAATCATGTGCGCTTCAGTTCCGGCTTCAGCGATCTGGGGCTGGGAAACTTCTCGCAGGGACTGGGCATTGCGGGGGGCAACGCGCAGGCGCCCGGGCTTCTGGCCCTGAATTTCGCCAACGCCGGCTTGAATCTGGGCACGCCGGATATCGAGCAGCATTTTGGCGACGGGACCCTGCAGTTTTCGGAAGGCGTGATCTGGACGCGCGGGCAGCACATCATCCACGCCGGGTTTCAGTACTGGCGGATGCGAGAGAATTCGGCGTATTCAGGAAACGACGGTGTGCTGGGAAGCCTGAACTTTACCAGTGATCAGGCGTCATTCTCGGACGCCGGCAATTTCTGGCTGGGCGATGTCTCGAACGGAGCCCGCCAGGGCGCAGGCCAGGAATGGGGAATGCGGGGTGACACCTATGCCGCCTACGTTCAGGATGACTGGCGAATCACCAGCACCCTGACCCTGAACCTCGGGTTGCGTTACGAAGACCACACACCCTGGACGGAAATTCACAATCGCATGGTGAATTTCGGATTGTTCAGCGGAGCCATCGAAGTTGCCGGACAAGACGGCAACAGCCGAGCCCTGGTTAACTCCTATAACGGAATCGGCAACTATCAGCCGCGAATCGGATTGGCCTGGAGCCCTGAATTCCTGGGTGGAAAGGGAGTGGTGCGGGCTGCGTACTCGGTTTCTTCCTACATGGAGGGAATGGGCAGCAATCTGCGCATGAGTCAGAATCGTCCGTTCGTTCCCGCGGTTTCGGCCGTCAGCGGGACCGATGTGACCACCGGGTTCGGTCCGCCGGCGCCACTTTGCACCGGGGCCAACCTGGCCTGCTATGACGGAGTCAGGATCTTCCCCTGGGACCCGAATCTCAGGCCGGCTAATGTGCAGCAATGGAACCTGTCGGTACAGCAGCAGTTGTCCAACGAAACAACTTTCCAGATTGGATACGTTGGACAGCGGGGCGCGCACCTGGTGGTGCCGGAGATCATTACACAACGGGAATTGGCAGCTCCGGGTTCTTGCCCTCCGACGACCCCACCTTCTCCTTGCGTGGGGACCCCGGGACCGTACTTCGCTGGAAATCCAGCCCTCAGGGACGAGATCACGGGAGGTGCAGGAACGTTTAGCGGGTTGCCAGCCGCGCTGGCGACTTTCTCCGGCGCCAACCAGGCTTACAACGCCTTGCAGGCAACACTGCAAAAGCGTTTCTCCAGCGGACTGCAAGGCCAGGTTGCTTACACGTACTCGAAGTGCATGACCGATGCGACCGGATACTTCGGCGGCGGATGGGGCGGCACGCAAACCAGCCTGCCGGCTTCTTTCTGGCAGAACATCTACGATCGCAAGGCGGAGTGGGGACCCTGCTACTTCGATCAAACCCACATTCTCTCGGCCTATGCCAACTACCAGCTTCCTTTCGGTCACGGAAAGAAGATGGGCGCGAACATGAGCCGCGTGGCGAATGCGATTGTGGGAGGATGGGAAGTCAGTCCGATCATTACTCTGCACAGCGGCAACGCGATGACCGCGGGCCTTGCATTCTTTGACAACTCGGGGACTGGCGGCGCCGGTCCGTTCGGTTTTGCCCGGCCCGACTGCGGGGGTGCGCCGAGCTATCCCAAGACCCATCTCACCGGGTCGCAGACGGGCATCCAGTGGGTAGATCCGAGCGCCTTCACTGTGCCTGATTTGAACACCTTCGGTAACTGCCACAACGGCTCGGTCCGCGGACCGACGCTGGCCCAGGTGGATCTGGGGGTGCATAAGGATTTTGCGATCAGTGAGACCAAGGGATTCGAGTTCAGGTCCGAATTCATCAATCTGTTCAACCATCCGATCCTGAATGCGCCGAACATGTTGCTGGGTTCTACGTTCGGCCAGATCACTACCGGTCAGGGAGAACGAAATATTCAGTTCGCTCTCAAGTTCCACTTTTGACCGTTGTATGATTGAGGGCAGGCGTCGCCACGACGCCTGCCTATTTTTATGCCCCGATTCCTCTATCCGGCGCTGGCTCTGCTTTTTGTCTGTGCTTTTTTTCCCCTGACGGCGGCCGCGCAGGCTGCGAAGAAAGCGGGGGATGCGGCGCCGTCGGGCAAGCAGGCGATGAGCCTGGCCAAGACCGGCCATTGCAGGGAGGCGCTTCCGGGACTCAGGCGAGCTGCCCAGCATGATGCGGACGCGGCCCTGAAACGCGATGCCGGTTTCGCGGGTGTGCGGTGCGCGATGGCGCTTGACCAGAGCGAGGCTGCCCTCGACTTCCTGCGCTCTCTCAAACGCGAGTTTCCGCGCGATCCCGACGTCCTTTATCTCGCGGTGCACACTTATTCCGACCTTTCCACGCGGGCCTCGCTGGAGTTGGCCACGACAGCGCCGGCATCGCCTGAAGCGCACCAACTCAATGCCGAAGCGCTGGAAGTGCAAGGCAAGTGGGACGAGGCGGAGAAGGAGTATCGCCTGATCCTGGCGCAGAACCCCAACCGGCCCGGCATTCACTACAGGTTGGGGCGCATTCTGCTTTCCAAGCCGGATTTCAGCCCAGCTGTGGCCGAGCAGGCTAAAGGGGAATTCCAGCAGGAACTTGCGATTGACCCATCCAACGCGGGCGCGGAGTATGTCCTGGGAGCATTGGCCCGGCAGAATCAACAGTGGGACGAGGCCATCCAGCATTTTTCGCAGGCGGCGAAACTCGATGCCGGCTTTGGCGACGCATTTCTCGACCTGGGGATGTCGCTGGTGACGGTGAAAAAATATGCGGAAGCGATTCCTCCGCTGGAAACCGCGGTGAAGCTGGAGCCGCAAAATCCCACGGCGCACTACAATCTTGCGGTGGCGTACCGCCGCGGCGGGCGCCAGAGCGATGCTGACCGGGAATTCGCGATCCACAGAAAGATGACGGAGCAAGAGGCGCCGCCGGCGGGATCCTCGCAAGCGAATCCCAACTAGGCGAGAGAGAGCAGCGGCGCACAGGCATTATTCCTCGTCATCCTGTTTCTTCATGGGGAAACGATTCGCTGAATTGAAGCCAGGAATTTCGCGCCGGGTCACGGGTCAAATGGGTTGCTCACGCCGCCAGTTCTTGTGGACCATGGCCGGGAGCCTGGCGGTCAACGGTCTGTCGCGTTTTGCAAGTGCGCTTCCCGGCGTCGTTTATCCGTTTGAGCAGGTCCTCCCTTCCGCCAGCGGCATTCACTGGTCCCATAGCGCCGGAAAATCTCCGGAAAAATATCTGCCTGAAACCACGGGCGCCGGCTGCGCGTTTCTGGACTATGACAACGATGGCTGGATGGATATTTACCTGGTCAACAGCGGCAAATGCGATTTTCTGAATCCCAATCCGCCCCTGCGCAACGCGCTCTACCGCAACAATCGGGATGGAACTTTCATGGACGTCACGGACAAAGCCGGGGTCGCAGCGGGCGGATACGGGCAGGGAGTCGCGGTTGGCGATTACGACGGCGACGGCTTTCCCGACCTGTATGTCACGCAGTATGGCAGGAGCATCCTCTACCACAATAACGGCGATGGAACTTTTACGGATGTCACGGAGAAGGCGGGCGTGGCCGCTCCGGGGTGGTCATCGAGCGCGGTCTGGTTCGACTACGACAATGATGGCCGGCTCGACCTGTTCATTTGCCGGTTTGTGGACTTCGACCAATCGAAGAACCGGCCGTGCGGCGCGGGAGGCAAGCCGGAATACTGCATTCCGCGGCTTTACGGGCCGATGGCCAGCTGGCTGTTTCACAATAATGGCGATGGCACCTTCAGCGACGTCAGCCAGTCATCAGGGATTGCGAAGTATCCCGGCAAAGCCTGGGGAGTGGTTGCCGCGGATGTGAATAACGATGGCCGGATGGATCTATTCGTCGCGAATGATACGGTGGCGAACTTTCTGTTCGTCAACCGGGGCGACGGCCGCTTCGATCAGATCGCGGACCAGGCGGGCGTGGCATACAGCGCGGAGGGCAAGGCGCGCTCGGGCATGGGCGTGGATGCGGCCGACTTCAACCAGGACGGGTGGATGGATTTGTTTGTAGCCAATATCGACGGCGAGATGTATTCGATCTACCAGAATAATCACGACGAAACTTTCGATGACATGGCGTTGCCCAGCGGGATTGCGAAAGCCACGAAGATGATGAGCGGGTGGGGATTGAAATTCTTCGATTATGACAACGACGGGAACCTGGATTTGTTTCTGGCCAACGGCAATCCCGACGATCTCATCGAGTCTCTGCATCCCGGGGTTACGTATCGCGAACCGCTCATGCTTTTCCACAATACGGGCAAGGGATTTCAGAACGTAAGCGAGGAGAGCGGGCCGATTTTTGCGGAACCGCTTTCGGCGCGAGGCATGGCGGTGGGTGATTTCGACAACGATGGCGCGCTGGACGTTCTGGTGAGTGTCAACGATGCGGCTCCCTTGCTGTTGCGCAACAAGGTTGGGGCGCTCAACCACTGGCTGGGGGTGAGGCTGGTGGGAAAGAAGTCGAATCCGGATGGAATTGGGGCGAGCGTCACTTATCTGGCCGGAGACTTGAAGAGGACTCGGGTAAAGGTTGGAGGAGGCAGCTACCTCTCCTCGCATGATCCGCGCCTGGTGCTGGGCATTGGCGAGCGAGTCAGGATTGACTGGCTGGAAGTGGCCTGGCCACAGCCCGGCGGGACCAAAGAACGCTTCACCGATCTGCCGATCGACCGGTACATCACGATTGTCGAAGGCCAGGGCAAGTGGAAGTAGAACCATGTCCGTCTTCACCATGACCGGGGCACGCGTTTTTCTGTGCATGCTGCTCTTTACCGCACTTATGCAGGGGTGGCAGGGCACGGCTGCCGATGTTACTTTGCAGATCATCGTGGTGGACTCGTCCGCTGAAGCGGAACGGTTGCTGCAGCAGATCAAGAACGGCGCGGACTTTGCCACGCTGGCAAAGCAACAATCTACGGATGCCAGCGCGGCGGGCGGCGGATACATGGGCCGACTGGACCCGGCGACACTTCGGGCAGAGTTCCGGGATGCGCTGAAGGGAATCGCGCCAGGCCAGATCACCGGCGTCGTGAAGTTTTCTGAAGGCTACGCCATCCTGAAGGTCTTGCCGTCTTCGGGCGCGGCAAATCGCCAGACTGCGCGCCCCAATCTCTCCACCTCCGCGCGGGGCACGGTGCGTTATGCGCTGAATGTTGGCGGCCTGAATGACGCCGATGCGGTGTTCACGGCTTTCCCGAAGGCTGGCGGCTGGCAACAGGATTTGCCTGGAATTTGCGCGGCGCGCAAACAGTCCCTTGCCCTGGCGACCGAGCAACTGGGGAAGCAATTGGCGTCCGCCGATGCCGAACTCAATCCTTACGACGTGCTGGGAGAGCATCATTCGCTGGCGCAGCTCGAAGCCTATCAGGGCAACATGGAGAAGGCGATCGAACAGTGGCAAGCCGCTTACCAGATCGCGAACGACGCCGTGCCGGCGGCGATCCCGAAGTTTCTGGAGGCTCTCGGTATCGCGTACCTGCACAAGTCAGAAATGGAAAATGACGGGTATCGCAATCCAGGGGACCGCTGCATCTTCCCGCCCCGCGCCAGTTTCAAATATGCGGACGCCGCCGATTCTCAAAAGGCAATTCAGTATTTCCTGAAATATCTCGACCAGAAGCCGGACGACCTGGAGGTGAAGTGGCTGCTCAACATGGCCTACCTTACGGTTGGAGGGTATCCGGCGTCGGTTCCCGCGAAATATTTGATTCCGGCCGAAGTCTTCGCGTCGAAGGAAGAGGTTGGAAGATTTGTGGATGTGGCCCCGCTGCTTGGGATGAACACTTTTTCCATGGCGGGCGGAATCATCGTGGATGATTTTGAAAACAACGGCCGCCTCGATGTGGTCACGTCGAGCGTCGGGGTATGCGAGCCCATGCATTACTTCCACAACAACGGGGACGGGACCTTCACCGACCAGTCTGAGAAATCCGGGCTGGGGGCGCAGCTGGGAGGGCTGAATCTGATCCAGGCTGACTACAACAATGACGGATGCCTGGACATTCTGGTGCTGCGGGGTGGATGGGAATTTCCCCAGCGCATGTCGCTGCTGAAAAATAATTGCAACGGAACCTTTACCGATGTGACCCGCGAGAGCGGCCTGGCTGCGAACCCGAGCGCAACCCAGGCCGGGACGTGGGCCGACATCGACAACGACGGCCTCATCGATCTTTTCGTCGGCAGTGAAAGCGGCCCGGCCCAGCTGTTCCACAACCGGGGCGATGGAACGTTTGAGGACATCGCTCATGCCGCAGGAGTCGACCGGCCCGCATTCACCAAGGCCGTGGCCGCCGGCGACTACGACAACGACGGCTATGTGGACTTCTATCTTTCGAACTACAACGGCAACAACTTCCTTTATCACAACAATCACGACCGGACGTTCACCGAAGTCGGCGGCCCAGCCGGCGTGCAGGATCCATGGGCCAGCTTCCCGGCGTGGTTTTTCGACTACGACAACGATGGCTGGCCCGACCTGTTCGTGAGCAGTTACGCGGGATCGAGCGATGAGGTGATGCGCAGTTATCTCGGGCTGCCTGTGAATGCCGAGCCCTTGAAGCTGTACCGGAACCAGCACAACGGCACGTTCAAGGACGTGTCCGGCGAAGTCGGGCTCGACCGGATCTTCATGCCCATGGGCTCGAATTTTGGAGACATAGATAATGATGGCTTTCCGGACATTTACCTGGGTTCGGGCGCCTCTCCCTACACCGCCGTCGTGCCCAGCGTCCTGTTGCGTAATAAGGAAGGGAAGTCTTTCGTAGACGTCACCGCTTCGGCGGGCACGGGCGAACTGCACAAAGGGCACGGGGTAGCCTTTGCGGACGTGGATCGCGACGGCGACGAAGATATTCTCACGGTCATTGGCGGCGCTACGCCGGGAGACAGCCACACTTTCCGCTTCTTCGAAAACCCAGGCAACGGAAATGACTGGATCAACCTGCGCCTAGTGGGCGTGAAGACGAACCGGGCAGCCATGGGCGCACGCATCACGGTGACGGTGGAAAATCAAGGCCAGGGAACTCGATCGATTTATCGAACGGTCAGCAGCGGTGGGTCCTTCGGAGCGTCTCCGTTGGAACAGCATATCGGGCTGGGAAAATCGGCGCGGATCGTTCGGGTGGAGGTCTGGTGGCCGGGCAGCAATAGCCGGCAGAGTTTTTCGGATGTCAGCAAGAACCAGTTCATCGAGATTAAAGAATTGGCCCAGGACTACACTAAGCTGGAACGAAAATCCTTCCGGCTGGGCGGCGCGAAAAGGGATGCTGCGGAAGTTCCGTCACCGGCGTCTCAAAACTCGAGGCCATAGGGACGCAGTTGTGGTGAATGATGTGGTGAAGCACGCGGCAGCAGCGGTTCTGGTGGCATGGCTCGTGCTCGGAGCGAGTCCGAGTTGGGGAGCGCAGCAGTATTCTGTGAGCGGTCTCGTGCTCAGAGTTGACCGCGCCAAGCAGACGATGGTGGTTTCCTGCAACGCGATTCCCGGATACATGGATGCGATGGTGATGCCATTCGAAGTTCCCGACGGCAAGAGCCTGGAGGGAGTAGAACCGGGAATGGCGGTCGAGTTCAGGCTGGTGGTGGGACAGGAGTCGTCGCACGCCGAAGACGTTCGCGTCCGCAAATTCGAAACGGCGGAGCAAGATCCATTTACCGCGCACCATTTGAAAACTCTGCAGACCCTGGTCTCGCCCAGCTCGGCAATCACGGAAGTTCTAAGAGTGGGACAGTCCGTTCCGGATTTCACACTGATCGACCAGAACCGGCAGCCGGTTACACTGGGCCAGTTTGCGGGCAAGGTTGTGGCCATCAACTTTATTTACACGCGTTGCGCCCTGCCGCAATTCTGCTACCGCCTCTCCAATAATTTCGCGCTGCTGCAGAAACGCTTTGCGGACCGCATGGGGCGAGACCTGGTTTTGCTCACGGTGAGTTTCGATCCGGAGCACGATCAGCCGGAGATTCTGGCCGCCGCGGCCAAGACCTGGAACGCGGATTCGCGAACCTGGCACTTCCTCACGGGACCGGTTTCGGACGTGAAGCAAGTTTGTGCCAGGTTTGGCGTGGACGCCTGGACGGACGAAGGCCTGATGACACACTCGTTACATACCGTTGTTGTCAACCGGCAGGGAAAGCTGGCCGCGAATCTTGAGGGCAACCAGTTTACCGGGCAACAGCTGGGCGACCTGGTGGACACCGTGATCAAGAGTCGCAACTGAGGAAGCCTTCATCTCAAGCGCGATGTGATAACGTACACCGACAATTGTTCCGGCTGTGATGGCGCGCGACGTGAAACCTCTCTACATTAAAACTCACCCCAGCGACAACGTTGCGATCATCGTCAACCCTGATGGGCTGGCGGCCGCCACGCAATTCGGGGACGGGCTGACGCTCAAGGAGAGCATCCCACAAGCCCACAAAGTAGCGCTACGGGACTTGCAGGGCGGAGATCCGGTCAGACGGTATGGCCAGATTATCGGGTTCGCGACGCGTCCGATCGCTGTGGGTTCGTGGGTGCACGAAGACGCCATCGAATTGCCTCGGCCGCCCGCCCTCGGCGAATTGCCTCTGGCGACGGATCCTCCGGCGCCTCAGCCTGCCCTTACGGGTTATACGTTTGAAGGCTTCCGCAATGCGGACGGCAGCGTGGGAACGAAGAATATTCTGGGCATTACCACCACGGTGCAATGCGTTGCTCCCACGGTGGAGTACGCGGTGCGACGAATCCGGGACGAAATCCTGCCGCGATTTCCCGGGGTGAATGACGTGGTTGCGATCACTCATACTTACGGGTGTGGCATCGCCATGGACGCGCCCGGCGCGGAGATTCCGATCCGCACGATTCGGCATATCAGCACTCATCCCAACCTGGGCGGAACTCCGCTGGTGGTAAGCCTGGGCTGCGAGAAGCTGCAGCCGGAGCGGCTTTTCCCCGAGCAGCCGTTGGGGAAATTGCCGGTGCTTGAAAGCGATCCGTATCTGATTCGGATGCAGGATGAGCGCGGCTTCGGCGAGGTGGTGAGCGCGATCATGCGCGCGGCCGAGAAGCGACTGCAGCAGCTCAACCAGCGACAGCGGACGGCGGTGCCGGCAGCGGAACTCGTGGTGGGCCTGCAATGCGGAGGGAGCGACGGCCTCTCGGGCGTGACCTGCAATCCGGCGGTGGGATATGCGGCCGATCTGCTGGTGCGCGCCGGAGCCACGGTGATGTTCTCGGAAGTCACGGAAGTACGGGACGCCATCCACCTGCTGACGCCGCGCGCCGTCAATGAGGACGTGGCGCGTGCTTTGATCCGCGAGATGCAGTGGTACGACGATTACCTGGCGCGGGGCTCAGCCGACCGCAGCGCGAACCCCACGCCCGGCAACAAGCGTGGCGGACTGTCGAACGTGGTGGAAAAATCGCTGGGGTCGATTGCGAAGGCGGGAAGCTCGGCATTGATGGCGGTGGCCGCGCAGGGCGAGAAAGTGACGGCCAAAGGGCTGGTCTTCGCCGCGACCCCGGCCAGCGATTTCATCTGCGGCACGCAGCAGCTTGCCTCCATGAACCTGCACGTGTTTACGACCGGAGAGGGAAGTCCATACGGGCTGGCGCTGGTGCCGGTGGTCAAAGTGTCGTCGCGAACCGCGCTGGCGGAACGCTGGCCTGACTTGATCGACGTTGACGCAGGCCGCATCGCGACCGGCAGCGCGACCATCGAGGAAGTTGGATGGGAAATCTTCCGCTACATTCTGGACGTGGCCGGCGGGCGCAAGCAGACCTGGGCGGACCGGTGGGGCCTGCACAATGCGATGGCGCTGTTCAATCCCGGGCCGGTTACGTAGGGCCTGCGCGGCTGCATCTAAGGTCAAAGGCAAAGGCAATAGCACAGTCAAAGGCGGCGGACAGGAGTGTCCGCCCCACATTTAGAGGGCCGTTTGTTCTGCGCTTTCTACTTGTGTGTCGGGCAGGGGCTTGCTTTGCGTCAGGCTGAAATCTTTTACATTCTTTAGCACAATCGAGGGCACGCCGGGAGTTTGGGGCAGCTTGACGTGAATGAGTTCGGCGCCGCTCACATCCTCGAGCACGAATCCGGGCCGCATATCGAGATGCATGGGCCGGATCTCGACATCCTTGATCTCTATCCGCTTCACGTGACGGATATAGAAGCCGTGCGCCGGCATGGGGCCGAAGCGGCCGGGCTCGGGATAGCCGTTTTCCAGTTCCGGCGGCTGGATGGCGGCATCCTCCTTGCTGCCGCCGCCGCGATGCAGCACCAGAATATTGCTCAGCTTGACGTCTTCGATGGTGTGGCCGGGAATTCCGGTGATCAGAGTGGCCTGCCGGGAAGCGCAGTTCGAGACCACAACGTTGCTGATCAGAATGCGGCGCACTTCTCCTACCGGAGTGCCCTCGGGACCGCGCATCCGGCTCCCCAGGCGAAGAAAGAGGGGAACATCGACAATGTCGCGCATGGTGATGTTGGTGATGGCGACGTCTTCCAGGATTGCGCCATCCACCGACTCGAGGGCAATGCCCTTGCAATCCTCAATGACGCAGTTGGAGACGGTGATGTTGCGGAAGCCGCCATTGCTTTCGGTGCCGAACTTGATGCGTCCGTTGCGCGGGACTTTGAAATCCGGGGCGAAGCGCTTGCAGGTGCCATCGAGCATGGTGCCTTCTTCGTAGCCGCCGGTGACGTAACAGTTGGTGATGGTGACGTGATCGGTGGAACGGGCGAAGCCCAGGCCGTAAGAATCCTTCAGGCAGATGCCGTCGTCCCAGGGTGAGTTGACGCTGCAATTGGAGACACGGACGTTGCGGCAGCAGTCGATGTCGATGGCGTCGCGATTGGTGTCGATCTTCAGATTGTCGATGGTGAGGTTGTCCACGCCGGTGGCGAGGATCGCAAAATGACCGCCGTGGAGGATGGAGATATCGCGCAGGGTCACGTTATGGCAATTCTTCAGGCTGATGGACTTATTGCCGACGCCGGCGGCGAGTACGACGTCGTGGTCTCCTCGGCTTAGACCCTTGCCCCAGATGAGGCCTTGGCCTTCGATGGAAATGTTTTCCAGGCCTTCGCCCCAGATCAGGCTGTTGTGCCAGTGGCTGTGGCCGAAATCCTGAAATTTGTCCCAGGCGTTGGGCTCGGGCGGATCATAGCCGCCGGCGGCGCCCGCGGCGGGCGCGTCGGCCGCCACGATGGTTGCGCCCGCGTCGAGGAATAGAGTGATGTGGCTTTTCAGGTGGATGGAGTAGCAAAGATAATTTCCCGCCGGGAAGCGGACGATGCCGCCGCCGGCCGCGGCCGCGGCGTCAATCGCCTGATTGACGGCCGGCGTGTCCACAGTTTTGCCATCGCCGGTGGCGCCGAAAGACCGTACGTCGAGGGTGCCGTGGGCGGCAGAGCTTGTCTTTGACTTCGCAATGGCCGGCTGAACGGTGGTGGCGGCTCCCAGCGCAGAGCCGGCGATCCCGGCTCCGGTCAATTTCAGGAAGTCTCTTCTCTCGGTGGGCTTGACGGACATGATTCCTCCCTGGGTTGCTGACTTCAAATGCTTGATGAGGCGGCGCACAGGAGACTGAAGCAATCGTAAAATAATGTCAAACGAGAAATTTTAAGCCTTCGTTTCAGCAGGACTCATATTGGGTTTTGCCTGGATCGACTATATTCCCACGACGGAGTGTGCCTGGCCCGTCCGATTGGAAGTGTTCAGGCGCGGGCGACGCTCCCGAGAGCCCTGAAGCAAATTCAAAAGACGCGGGAGAGTCGCCCGCGGCCACACATTTCCGGATCGGTTCGCATTGAGAGTTTCTAAAAGCCTTGTTTAACTCTCTTGATTTGACAGTGCGCACGCGGACAAGTACAAAAGCGTTCCATGATTGGGCTCGAATCAAAGCGACTTTCCGGGCTAAGATGGATGCCTGGCCTGATCGCTGCTTAAGCGTTTACTGCAGGCCTGAAGAACGAAAGTGCAGGAAGGAATGACTACACCGACCCGACCACAGCTTGGCGATGATCTGCTGACCACAGACCGGATCCAGGCGACCGTGGAAGAAGTACTCGCGACGACGCCGTTTATCGATATCCACACTCACTTGTTTGCGCCCGAATTTGGCGGCCTGGGACTGTGGGGCATCGACGAGTTGCTGACATATCACTATCTGGAAGCGGAACTGTTCCGCTCGTCGAGCATTTCTCCGGAACGCTACTGGGAGATGCCGAAACGCGAGCAGGCGGACGCCATCTGGCGGGCGCTGTTTGTGGAGAACAGTCCGATCTCAGAAGCCACCCGCGGCGTGATTGCGGTCCTCGATGCATTCGATCTGCCCACCGAGAGTCCCGACCTCGAAGAAGCGCGGGCGTTTTTTCGCGCGCAAAGGATTGAATCGCATGTCTCGAAAGTGCTGCAGATGGCGGGCGTGAGCGCAGTGGTGATGACCAACGATCCACTGCATCCTGAAGAACAGAAAATCTGGATGAATGGCGCGCCATCGCGGCCCGATTTTCTGGCAGTGTTGCGCCTGGATAGAATCTTATGGGGATGGCCAGCCCACTGGCAGCGCCTGGCGGAGCAAGGCTACAGGGTGGATGCCCAGGCGAGCGGCCAATCGGCGGCCGAGGTGCGCAGATTTCTGGCCGACTGGTGCGAGCGCATGAACCCGGTGTACATGGCTGTGTCGCTCACCGACGCCTTCCAATTTCCCGAAGACAGCATTCAGGGCAAGATCTTGAGTGACGCGGTGCTGCCTTCGTGCCGGGAGTTTGATCTGCCGCTATCGCTCATGATCGGAGTGCGCCGGCAGGTGAATCCACGAATCCGGCTGGCGGGCGACGCGGTGGGCAGGGCAGATCTGCGCGCGGTGGAAAATATCTGCCGCGACTATCCCGAGAACCGTTTTCTGGCCAGCGTCCTGAGCCGCGAAAATCAGCACGAACTCTGCGTCTATGCGCGCAAGTTCAGCAACCTGATGCCGTTCGGGTGCTGGTGGTTCCTGAACAATCCTTCGATCGTGGAAGAGATCACGCGGGAGCGGATTGAGTTGCTGGGGACGAGTTTCATTCCGCAGCATTCCGATGCGCGGGTGCTGGAGCAGGTCCTGTACAAGTGGAAGAATACCCGCGCCACCATGGCGCAGGTGCTCAGCAGCAGCTACAAGCTGCTGGTCCGCGACGGCCGCGGGGTGACGCGCGCAGCCATCCAGCGCGACGTGAACCGGCTGTTCCGCGGGAACTTCGAAAGCTTCGCCAACCTGGCGTGAAGAATGAGCCCGGGCGTCCGCCGCGCGCACACTCCCGTCTCATGACTGGCTGATGAGAATCTTCTGTAGAAAGTCGGCGACGGATTCGGTCAGCTTGCGGGGATAGTCGGTGCGGACCATGGCAAGCGCCAGACTCCGACTCAGACGATGCCCGGCCACGCGGTAAGTCTGGAAAAAACGATTTCGTCCCCGCAGGGCGTGCTGGGGCAGTATCGAATAACCGAATCCCGACTCGACCAGTCCCTTGATGGCCTCGCTGTCTTCGGCTTCCATCACGACCTGCGGCGTGATGTTGATCTCCTGAAAAAACTGATCGATGATGTGCCGGATGTTGCTGGGCTTGGGATAGAGAAGAAAGGGGACGTGCGCCAGGTCCGCCGCTTGAATGACTCCAGTGCGCGGGCTGCGAATGCTGTTGGGCGATGGCCGCAGCACCAGCAGCTCTTCGTCGAACAGCGGCATGATCTCCAGGCTCTGTTCGAAGACGGGAAGAGAAATAAGGCCGAGGTCGAAGCGGCGTTCCAGCAGGCCGGCGACGATCTCCTCGGTCACTCCCACGGTGACGCCGATATCGGCATTGGGGAATCGCTTGCGCAATTCGCGCAGCGGGCCGGGGAGCTGGTGGATCAGGGTGGTCACCCCGGTGGCGAACTGGAAGGGGCGCACATCCTTCGAAACATCGTCGGCAAATTCCTGCTGGATCTGGCTCATGGTGCGGACCACATCCCTGGCGCGTTCCGCCAGGCGCAGAGCCGCGGGAGTGGCGACCAGGCGCTTGCCCGAGCGCACAAACAGTTCGGCATGCAATTCCTCGGCGAGGCTGTGCAGTTGCAGGCTGACTGCACCCGGGGAGAGGTGAAACTGCTGCGCCGCATGCGTCATGCTGGACGACTCCAGCACGGCAAGAAACAGTTTCAACTGATGAATGTCCATCTCGCGCCGGCCTCGCTGCTCTTTGAGTGTTCCTAAATCGCGTCTTGAATTTTTCTGGTGTTGACAGTCAAAACGATTCTGGCCTATCTTCCGCCGCCATGGGTCACTGTATCAAAACCAACGGACCGCATTGTATCCGAGTACTTGTTGGCTTGATCCCCCGATCTGAGATACGGGTTGCTTGGGGCGTTACAAGTAAGCGCCGGCTGCTTGGGGGACGGAGTGAACACGTGGTGCAAACGCGCTCCTTGAAAGGCACACCATGAAAAGGAAAATTGTTCTGGCGCTTCTGAGCCTGGCTGTCTTTTCGACCTTGTCGTCGACTTTGGCGCAGGGACAGGGATTGGGGAGCATCGCGGGGACGATCACGGACCCGACCGGCGCTGCCATCGTTGCAGCGCGGATCACGGTCACGCAAATCGGCACCGGTTTGGCGCGCGAAGCCGCAAGCGATGAGGGCGGGTACTACGTGGTGCCTTCTCTTCGTCCCGCTGACTACACCGTAACCATCAGGGCCAAAGGTTTCAGCGACGCCAGGCAAAACGTCACCCTGCTGGCTGACCAGACGCTTACAGTGAACCTGACGCTGCGGGTGGGCTCGGGAAGCGAAATCATCCAGGTGGAAGGCAACGCACCCCAGGTCGATACCATGACCTCGACGCTGAGACAGGTGGTCGAACAGGCCCGCATTACGGAGCTGCCGCTGAACGGGCGCAATGCGGCGCAACTCACGCTGCTGACGCCTGGGTCGGTCAACTCGCCCAACGGCGGCGCTGACCAGGGATTCACCAAGACCTTTCCCGGCGCAGTCACCATCTCGGCGAACGGCGCGCGCCAGAACATGGTGAGCTACCAGCTTGACGGGGGCAACTATGTGGACGAATACACCAACGTCAACCAGCCTTTCCCCTTTCCTGATGCGCTGCAGGAATTCAGCGTGCAGACCAGCAACTACACGGCGGAGTATGGGCAGAACGCAGGCGCGGTGGTCAACGTCATCACCAAATCGGGCACCAACAATTTTCACGGCAACGCGTTCGAATTTCTGCGCAACTCGGTGTTCAACGCCCGCAACTACTTTGCTCCTTCTTTCCTCCCGGTCAATGGGGTGCTTACTCCCACTAAGGACAACGGCCGGGACCAAATCAAGCGTAACCAGTTTGGCGGGACTTTCGGCGGACCGATCATTCACGATCGTACGTTTTTCTTCTTCGGAGTTCAGTTCACCCGCTTCCGCAACGTTGGAACGCCGACGAGTTCGACCGTGCCAACCACGGCATTGACGACGATTCCCGCGACCGGTCCGGTGACCTCTTCGTGTCCCACCTGCGACATCGAGAATTACCTGAATACCGGCGGGCCGGGCGGCACTCCCGGCACCATCGACCCGGTGTCTTTGAATATTCTGGCCGGCCTGCCGCTGAGCACGAACCGAGCGGTGACGTTTTTGAAACCGGACAACGAGAATTACAAGGAGTATCTGGGCCGGGTTGACCATTCATTTACGCAGGATGACCGGCTCTCCGTACGCTACAGCTACAACCAGTTTCAGCGGGGCGCAGTGTTCGATCCGTCGAATTTTCTGGCCTACGCCGATGGGGCCACGATTACCAACCAGAACTATCTGATCCACGAGAACCATATTTTCCGGCCGACCCTGTTAAATGACTTTCGTTTCAGTTTCGCGCGGGAAGCGTCCAGCCGGGGGCCGGCGGCGAATGTGCCCAGCGTGGCCAGCCTGGGCTCGAACATTCCGTTCCAACCGCCCACCAATGCAATTCAGCAGATCCGGGTGAACGGGTTCTTCAACTTCGGGGACAATCCGAATGCCACTTTCATCCGGAACAATTTCTCCTGGAGCGATGACGTAAGCTGGGTGAAGGGCAGGCACGATTTCCGCTTTGGCGGAGTCGTGGAACGCAGCCGCGTGGACCTCAACAACCGGTTCTTCCAGCCGGCGGAGTTCAGCTTTAACGGGGTCAATGCATTCCTGTCGGGTGCGCTGGGAGACTACAGCGGCAACCTGGCTTTCCGCCAGGGAGCGGGAGAATTCAAAAACAACCGCAACACTTTTGCCGGCGTGTATGCCCAGGACAACATGCGGGTGACCCGGCGCCTGACGGTCAACCTGGGATTGCGCTATGAACCCGCCCTGCCGTGGCGCGAGCTGAAGGGACGGGTGCAGCAATTCCGGATTGACGGTCTGATTGCCGGGACCCGTTCGACGCAGTTCCCCAACGCACCTCCGGGCGCGTACTTCCCGGGCGATCCTGGCGTCCCGCCCAACGGAGTGAATGCCAGTCTGAACAATTTTGCGCCGCGGGTGGGCTTTGCTTACGACGTGTTCGGCAACGGCAAGACCAGCCTGCGGGGCGGCGCCGGCATTTTCTATGACACCCGCATTACCGGGATCATCAACAACCGTTTCGTCGACCAGGCGCCTTTCAGCCCGCAGCTCATTTTCAGCACCAGCGCAGTCAAGCCGGGAAGCATCAGCGATCCGCTGTGCACCGAGGCCGCCACGCAGACTGCTCTGGGTTGCACCTCACAAGCCAATATATTTCCCGCGCCTTTCCCGCCGCCGAAGAACTCGAACTTTCCCGGAGGCGCACTCTATTTGAGCTGGGACCCCAATCACAAGTACCAGGTGCCCACGGTCTACAACTGGAACCTGGCGCTCGAACACCAATTGCCGTGGGAGCTGCTGGTGCGCGCCGCGTACGTTGGGTCGCGCAGCAACCATCTTACGGAGACCCTGAACCTGAACCCGTCGTTCCCCTCCGCCACGGGCGTGGTGGGCACGCTGAGGTTGAATGCGATCGCGGCCACCCAGGGATTTACCGTCCCGCCGTTCTCGCAAGTGCAGCAAGACATGCAGGACGTCAATTCCATCTACCATTCCCTGCAGGCGTCCATCGAGAAGCGCGCCTCGCACGGATTGACCATCCTCGGTAGTTACACTTACTCCAAGAGCCTTGACGATCTTCCGGCCGGGGCTGGAGTGACAGGTTTCGATACCTTCTCGACACGCCCGTGGGACGATCCGCTGCGTCACCAGTTTGACTACGGGCCGTCCGACTTTGATCACACTCATCGCTTCGTTGCGTCGTATGTGTGGGTGTTGCCCACGCCGGCGAGAGGCAACGGCTTTCTGCGCACCGTCCTAGGGGGCTGGCAACTGGGAGGAGTGGTTTCCGCTCAAACCGGACGCGCTTTTAACTTGCTGCAAGGATCCGAAATTTCCGGCACCGGCATAGGCCAGGACCGGGCGACGTTGATCCCAGGAGCCGACCCCTACGCTCCCGGGGCCTGTGCGGCTGCTGGAATCAATACCGGGCCCCATCCCAAACCTTGCGTGGACTGGCTGAACAAAACCGCTTTTGAAACCAAAGCGCAAGCGCTTGGGACCTTCGGCACCACAGGCAAGAATGGATTCCGTTTGCCGGGTGCGTACACCTGGGACATGAACACCACAAAGAACTTCGTGTTCAACGAGCGTTTTAGACTGGAGTTCCGCGCCGAGTTCTTCAACGTTTTCAACCGCGCCAATTTCATGGATGACACCGCTTCCCTGACCAACTTCCAGAAGGTCAGCGCGAGCGCTTTTGGCGCCATTCAGCAAGCGTCGGATCCACGCATCGGTCAACTGGCGTTGAAGCTGTATTTCTAGGTTGGACGAAGATCGCGTACACAACAACAGCCGGGCACGATGGCACTGAGCCAGCGTGCCCGGCTGCAGTGTTCAAAACTTCGGCGACGGTGTGCGAACTAGTGATATCGATGCCGATGTCCGAGATCCATATCCTGCTCGAGAGGGCTTCATGCTGAAAGGTTTCAGGAACCAGGGGCCGCTGTTTCTGCTGGCAGTTTCTTTCCTGCTTTTGAATTCCAAAATCTTCGCTGCTACCGAAACGCTGGAATCGCCGGCGTTGCGGCTTGAACTGAACACAGCGCCATATTCTTATCGTGTAATCGAGCGTTCCAGCGGGGAGGTGCTGCTGTCGCAGAGCAGTACCGGGATCACATTTGGGCCGGAACTGTATCCCGCGTCCGAAGCGGCAAGTGTGAGCAAGACGTCGAACGGGTTGCAGGCTGAGCTGCTGCTGCAACTCGCAGGCCGGGAAGGCATGCCTGCCGGGACGCCTGCCCGAGCCCAGGTCAGCTTCGGCTTTCTTAAGCCGGGGATTCTGCAGGTTTCCATTAGCTACAAGGACGCGAGTCCGAGTGAAATCTCCGAGGAATTCAACGATCAGGGCGAGCACTATTACGGCATCTGGGAGCAGCCTTTCGGCGGCAGCCTGGACAATCGCGGGGCCGACCATGAGTTCCTCGGCATGGGCAACGAACGCTACGTCCATCACGCCAGCGCGCGGGCACCCTTCTACATGACTTCGAAGGGGTATGGGATTTATGTCGAGAGCCTGGCGCAAGCCCACTATGCGGTGGCGCAGGCAGGCAAGACAACCTTTTCGTTTAAAGACTCACACCTTACATACGACATTATTTACGGACCTTCCTATGCCGACATCCTGAACCGGTACAACGCCCTTGCCGGTCCGGCTTTCATGCCGCCGCTCTGGGCTTTCGGCAGCATCTGGTGGCGGGATGATCACCATGCCGATTTACGCGGGGTCACAAACGCGCAGGAAAAAGTGATGCAGGATGCGGACCGCCTGCGCGCCCTGCATCTGCCGGCAGGAGCCATGTGGCTGGACCGTCCTTATGCCTCCGGGGAACTGGGATGGGGCGCCATGGATTTCGACTCCTCGTTTCCGGATCCGGCGAAGATGATCCACGACTTACATGATCGCGGTATGAATCTTCTGCTGTGGACGGCCAACCGCTGTTCGGGAGACCTGTTTAAAGAAGGATCGGCGAAAGGTTATCTCTTCCCGTTGCAATGGCCGGCGGCCGACATTCGGCGTCCGGAAGTCTATGACTGGTTCAGGCAGAAGCTCGACGCCTACGTGCGCGTGGGCATTAAGGGATACAAGATCGACCGCGGCGAAGAGGGCGAAATGCCGGAGTCACTCGAGAACCAGTTTGCGGTGCTCTTTCCCAAGCTGTCGGCCGAAGGACTCAGCGCGGCGTACGGCAATGACTATTTCATTTTCTCGCGCAACGCCAACGACACTACGCGCAAATATTCCGCGCTCTGGAATGGCGATTCCTGGTCGACTTTCGAGGGGCTGCAGGTTACGGTAAAGAACGGGCTGCGCTCCGGAACCATCAACTTTCCGATGTGGGGATCCGACACCGGAGGGTACTTCGCCCCGCCGGCGCCTGACAACGAGCTGCTGGCCCGCTGGCTGGAATTCAGCGCCTTCAGTCCCATCATGGAGGTGATACTCGGGCCGAAGCGCACGCTCTGGGACGACTACAGCCCGGAGGTGGTCGGCGTGGCGCAGAAATATGTCGCCGCTCATCACGACCTGATCCCGTACACGCGTTCCGCGATGTACCAGGCCACGCAGAATGGCATGCCCATCATGCGAGCGTTGATCCTGGCCTATCCGGATGACAATCGCCTGAGCGACATGTGGGACGAATACCTCTACGGCGACGCGCTGCTGGTCGCTCCCGTCACGACGGCGCAGGCTGCGGAGCGCACGGTGTACCTGCCCGGCGGGCGCTGGATGGACTACAACGACAGGCAAACGGTGTATGCCGGGGGGAACACGATACAGGCGGCCGCGCCTTTGGGAACCATACCTCTGTACGTTCGCGAGGGAGCTATCATTCCGCGCGGCGATATCGTCAAGCTGAACAATAATTGGGAGGCGAACTGGAGTCCAAAGCTGCGTGTGGAAGTTTTTCCCTCGGGCAAGCACAAAAGCCAGTTTGACTACTACACCGGAAACGGAGTGCAGAAGATCGTAGCCGAGCCTGCAGGAGACGGCCTGCGGATCGAATTTGGGGATCTGGGAACGCCGGGAACGATTGAAGTGTATTGCCGGAACGTGAAAGCCGTGACACGCAACGGCGTGAAACTGCATGAAGGCAGCGAATACCGCTACGACCAGCAAGCGAACCGGCTCACGGTCAATTTCCAGGGCGCCAGCAAGATCGTCATCGTTGGCGGGACCAGTCTATTTTGACGGGCTTGGCGGGGCCGAATGGAAGTTAATTTCGCCACGGCGCAACTGATCGATCATTCGCAACTACAGGCCTCTCCTACCACGGCTATTGTCCTGAGTAAGTAATCCTCCAGATGGAATTGGAGCCGTCGTCGGTGACCAGCAGTGAGCCGTCGGGGGCGACGGTGACGGCGACCGGGCGTCCCCAGACATGCTCGTTGTCGATGACGAATCCGGTCATGAAATCCTCATATTCGCCGCTGGCGTGTCCGCTCTGATGCAGAGGTACCCGGATGAGTTCGTAGCCCACGCGAACCGCACGGTTCCAGGAGCCATGCTCAGACGCGAAAATGTCTCCCTGATATTCCGCCGGAAATTGTTTGCCCTCGTAGAAGGTGATCCCGAGGGATGCGTTGTGCGGGTTCAGGATAACGTCGGGAGTGATGACCTTGTCCTTGAGTTCGGGGCGGGTGCCGTTGTGCCGGGGATCCTGATGGCCGCCCATGTACCACCAGGGCCAGCCGTAGAAGCCGCCTTCCTGGACGTGGGTGATGTAGTCCGGAACGAGATTGTCGCCGAGCCCGTCGCGTTCGTTGACGGAACACCACAGCTCGCCGGTTTTCGCATTGACAGCGAGTCCTACACAGTTGCGAATGCCGTAAGCGTAAATCTGCATGTCTGAACCGTCGGGATTAAACTCCAGGACGTCGGCGCGGTTCTTCTCCGCCGGCGTGGTATCGGGATCGTCCACATTCGAGGCGGAGCCTACGGAGACGAACATCTTCCGGCCATCGAGCGAGAATTGAATATCGCGCGTGGAATGGCTTCCGTTGGCCGGCAGGTCGGCCAGATGTTCGGCTGGGCCACGGGCCTGCAGGTCGCCATTCTGATAGGGGAAGCGCACCACCGCGTCGGTGTTGCCCACATAGACCCATTGCGGATTCGGGCCTGGAGGATAAAAGTTGATGCCGAAGGGCCGATTCAGGCCGCCGGCAAAAAGCGCCATCTGCTCCGGTCTGCCGTTTCCGGTGATGCCGCGGAAGATTCTGATGTCACCGGCCCGGGTTTCGGCCACGAAAATGTCGCCGTTGGGCGCGGTGCGGATGATCCTCGGATTGTCGAGCCCGGCGGCGTATTGCTCCACCTTGAAGCCTTGGGGAACTTGCGGCCATGCGCCTTCGGGACGAGCCACAACCTTGGGACCGTTGCCTGCCGACGAAGTCGCAAAGGGAGAGGGAAGGTCCTGCAACGTAATCTTGCGAGTCTCTCCCGGTTTCTCGTAGCGAAAGTCGGTAAACGGCGGGGTTGGAGGCGGAGCGTTTAGTTTCCTGGGAACCGGCGAGTCGGCGATCTGGTTGCCAGCCGGCGCGCTCTGCGGTTGACCGAGCGCTTGCACGTAGCTGACGATCTGCCAGCGCTGCTGTCTGGGCAGACTTGCCCAGGACGGCATACCGTTAGGCACGTCGCCTTTGGTGATGAACCAGAAAATCTCGCCCGGCGTCACCGCCTTGATTCTTTCCGCTTTCAGAGGAGGAATGTTCCCGGAGCCTTCGCCATTCTCTCCGTGGCAGCGGGCGCAACGAAGATGGAACAGGGACCTGGCGTTGGGCGGCTGTTGCCCTTCGTAAGGGTTCTTCAGGGCCCTGGCCGATGCCGGTGCGTTGTGGAAATTCGGGTTCTGCGCCTGGACCTGGGAAGGCAGAAGCATCGCCGCGAGGGCGAGGACCGCAAACAAACCGCGAGAGACGCGGACGATGACTCTCAAATCTATTCCTCCGTCGAAATGGTTGTTCAATCTGGGTTTCACTTGAGGCGCTGCTGTTTCAATATCCTTTTACCTTGATTACGAAGTAATTGATCTCGGGCGCACCCTCAAGCAGGAGCTGGTGAGGCACGCGAGGGGGAATGCGGACAATATCCCCGGCGGAAAGCTTTCGCCGGACGCCTCCCTGAATCGTGCCGTTACGCTTTTCGTGAGGCGCCACGGTTTCTCCATTCACCAGGGTGCCGCCGATCAACAGGGTGGCCGAGCCGGATTGCACCAGGAAGACGTCAACCTGAGTTCCATGCCATTCGGGCGGGCCGTCCGACTCCCGATGGACCAGCATCGCGCTGTCGTGGGTAAAGTCGGCGAGGAGTTCGACGGCAAAATGGTGAGGATCGGTGGAGGCATCGGCGTGCATCTGGCTTTCGAGACGCTGCAATGATGCCGGAGTCCAGAGTTCGAATCCCAAGGGATCGTTCTCTTGCGCGGCCGCAGACAGCAGAAGAATTGCAAGGGGACATAGCAGCCAGAGTTTCTTCGCCAAATTCCTGCCTCCTGCGGGCGACCGCGAACTATTCGCACGCGGTCCTGGTTCACAAACCAACAGGCTTTCCGCGCCTTGGATCGCCTGGGCGTTTCCATCGAGAGGCCTCAACCCGAAGGGTAAAAGCCTCAAAAAATCCACCGATTGACACCTCGATCCTTTAGATTTGCTAAAGTAACCTTGCCCGCATTGAAACGATAGGCAGGGTCGCCAGCGCTGTCAAATTGGAAAAGTTAAAGAAGCGTTTCAGCACGACTAAAGAGACCGCCGGTTCTTCAGGCCGTCGTTTTTGGATGAGTGGAAACGCCCGCCTGAAGGTTCGGCCCGACTGGAGTAGGGAATATGGACATTCACCAGCTCGAATTGTTCCTGGCCGTGATGGAGTCTCCGAGCATGACGCGCGCCGCGGAGAAGGTCTTCCTGTCTCCGGGCGCGGTCAGCCTGCAACTGCATAATCTCGCCGACGAACTTCATACCGAGCTGTTTGTGCGCAGCGGAAAGCGGCTGATTCCCACGCCCGCCGCGGTGCGCCTGGCGGAACATGCGAAAGACCTGATCAAGCGGATGGGGCAGGTCAAGCAGGAGTTTGAAAACGATCTGGCGACGGATACGCGGCCTTTTCACTTTGCCACCGGCGTGACCACGCTGATCTATCAGCTGGGGAAGCCCTTGCGACAGTTGCGGAAGCAGTATCCGAAGGCGGAGATTCGGGTTTCGGTGAATGTGACGGAGGAAACCGTGGCCGGGCTGCATGACCGGCGCTTCGATCTCGGCCTCATTTCACTTCCGGTTCCGGAAGAGAACCTGAAGATTATTCCGCTGTTTGACGAGGAGCTCATGATTGTGCGGCCCTCGAGCAACAAAGTCCGAGGTCATCAGACAGGATCGGTGCGGGTAGCGGAGCTGACCCGCGTTCCGTTCCTGCTTTATCCGCGGGGGACGGTGCTGCGAGTGCTCATCGATCGGTTCTTCAAGGATATCGGCGTAAGTCCGAGGGTGGTGATGGAGGCGGAGGATACCGAAGCCATCAAGCGCCTGGTGGAGTCCGGTTTTGGTTACTCGATTCTTCCCGAACATGCGCTGCGGCGACGAACGGGATTCTTCCAGACTTTCCGGGTCGATGGACATCCCATAACGCGGAGCCTGGCGCTGGCGATGGTGCAGACCGACTATCCGCGCAAACTGACGGTGTCGATTGCGGAATCGCTGCGAGCGATGTTGACGGCTTAGGCGGTGGCCGGTTGACTGAACCGGGCGGCGCTTTTCAAGCGTGCCGCGATTGAAGTCCAGACGGCCGCTTGGAGAAGGCCGCCGCCGGCGGTGACCGGCGGAGGAAAGGCAGGCTGTTCGGGAGCAAGGAAATGCTCGTCGAGCTTCGCTCGACTGGACAGCCGAGGGCGGCTGTCCCCACGCGGCTCGTGGTCAGCGGCCTAACCAGCCGCCATCCACAGCCAGCACGTGCCCATGAATGTAGTCGCTGGCGGAGGAGCAGAGGAATACGGCGGCGCCGGCGACATCGCCAGGTTCTCCCCAGCGGGCGGCGGGAATGCGCTCCAGGATTTGTCGACTGCGCTGGGGGTCTTGCCGCAGGGCGGTGGTGTTGTCCGTCGCCATGTAGCCGGGCGCAATCGCGTTCACGTTGATGCCCTTCGCGGCCCACTCGTTGGCGAGCGCCTTGGTCAGTTGCGCCACGCCTCCCTTGGCCGCGGCGTATGCCGGAACCAGAATCCCTCCCTGAAATGAGAGCAGGGAAGCGATGTTGAGGATCTTGCCTTTGGCGCCTCGCTTCAGCATGTCCTGGCCGGCAAGCTGTGAAAGCCGGAACACGGCGGTGAGGTTGACCGCGATCAGGTCGTCCCAATCATTTTGCGGATACTCAGCCGCCGGGGCCCGCCGAATCATGCCGGCGTTGTTGACCAGGATGTCGATGGAGCCAAATTCCTCCACTGTTCTTCCGATCAAGGCCGGATGGAACTTTGTGTCCGACATATCGCCGGCCAGGTAGAAGGACTTCTTTCCCATCTGAGCAATGGTTTGGCTGGTGGCTTTGCCCTCGGCGCTTCTTCCATGACAGCCGACGTTGGCCCCGGCCTGGGCGAGCGCAATGGCGATTGTGGCACCGAGCCCACGGCTCGAGCCGGTCACCAGCGCGTTCTTGCCTTTGAGCTCGAAAGCTTCAAGAATCATGGCTGTTCTCAGTGAATGTCGGCGGGATCCAGCCTGGGCACCAATAACTGGATCGCGGCCACGGCGAGCACGTAGGCGGAGCCGGCCATCAGGAAGGGAATCATGTAACTGCCCGTCCACTGCAGCGCGTGGCCGACGATGGTGGCGATCAGCATGCCGCCGATGGCTCCCGCCATTCCGCCCATTCCTACCACCGAGCCCACGGCCTGGGCGGGGAAAGTGTCGGAGGTCAGGGTGAACAGATTGGCGGAGAATCCCTGGTGGGCGGCGGCCGCGAGACCGATCAACAGGACCGCCCCCCACAGACTCTGCATGTTATAGGCGAAGACGACGGGAACAACGCACAGCGCGCAAACCAGCAGGGCGCTCTTGCGGGCCACATTCACAGTCCGGCCGCGATGGATCAGCCAGGAGGACAACCAGCCACCGGCGACGCTGCCGACGTCGGCGATCACATAGATCACCACGATGGGCAGGCGAATCTTCATGAGGTCCAATCCATGCTTGCGCTGCAGAAAATCCGGTATCCAAAAAAGATAAAACCACCAGATCGGGTCGGTCATGAATTTGCCCACCACAAAGGCCCAGGTCTGACGGTGGGGAATGAGGCGGGCCCATGCGATTTTGGCCGCCGGGGGTTGAGGGTCGCTGCGGATGTAATCGAGTTCCGCCTGGGAAACGCGAGGATGTTCCTCGGGCCGGCGATAGAGCAGCAGCCAGAAGACAAGCCAGATAAACCCGGAGGCGCCGGTGATCAAGAACGCCCAGCGCCATCCCCATTTGCTGGTGATAAAGGCGACGACGAAAGGGGTGACGATGGCGCCGACATTGGTCCCGGCATTGAAGATTCCGGTGGCCAGGGCCCGCTCTTTTTTCGGGAACCATTCCGCGACCGTCTTGATGCTGGCGGGAAATACGCCTGACTCGCCCAGGCCTAATGCCGACCTGGCAACAATAAAGCCGGTGAAGGAGCTGGCCAGGGCATGCCCCATGGACGCCAGGCTCCAGAAGACCATGGACAGGGCGTATCCCAGGCGGGTGCCCAGGCGATCGATGATCCGGCCGACCACGACCATGCCGATGGCATAGAAGCCCTGGAAGGCAAGAACCAGGTTGCCGAAGTCGATGTCATTCCATCCCAGATCGTGTTGCAGGGTGCCTTTGAGAATGCCCAGGACCTGGCGGTCCATGTAGTTTTTTGTGGTTCCGAACAGGAGGAGGGCACAGATGACCCAGCGGAAATATCCGGCCCGGGGCGCGGCCTCAGGCATTGCCGCTGCTGAATCCGCCGAAGGCGCCGGGTTCGCGGAGCTAGCGGCTCGGTCCATGGTTGGGATTGTAGCGCTTACTTTTTACGGCCGGCTTCTAATCCGGAAGATCCCTGATCGAATCCGCGCTGCACGTTGACCACGCCAAACTGCCGGTCTTCGCCTTCACGGTGAGCGGCCATGGCCCAGAGAAAGCAAATGCGATGACCCGGAACCGATACGTTTGGATGGTACCCGCTGGGCATCAGCACGGCGTCGCCGTCGCGTACAACGGTAACGATCTCCGGATAGTCGGTACGGTTATATACCAGTTGAATGCCGAATGCCGGGTCGGGCATGTCGAAATACACGTACATCTCTTCCAGCATCTTGGCGTGCTCGTGGGGAGGCCAGCTCGTCCAGTTGCCTGGTTCGGAAATGGTGAAACCCGCGACCAACCTTCCCGCTTCGATGTTTTTTGCCAGCAGCATGTGCAGCTTGCGGGACGATCCGGTTCCGCCAGTGGTGAATTTTAAACCAGGATCGTTCTCGACCTGGGAAAAACGAACGACCTGAAAGGGATAGTGCCTGGAAACTTCGGCCGAAAACTCGGCGATATCCACGCTGGAGGCGGTAGAAATCTTCACCGAAGAATCGCGCGGAATATAGATCGCGTCGTACTGTCCCAGCGATACTTCTTTGGCTTCGGCCGTTACCGCTGCGTTGCCCGACAGGACAATCAATCCGGTCTCGCGTTCGCCGGTCGAAAACGATTCCTCGGGCTTCGCGGCATTCAGGATAATGCGTCCGTAGGCGAGATGTTTCATGGAACTGTTTCCGGGAGTAATGGAGACATGCCGCCCGGTATGGGCGTGCGTCTTGCGAAAGATTATCTGATCACTCCCGTCGTCCACCTGCGTGCCCATTAGAAACTCCCTTGCAAAAAATACGAGTGGAGCGCGTTCCTACTCTCAACTATGGCTGGATGCATGTGAGATTGCGAATCGAACCAGCTTCCGTTGTTACACCGGCGGAGCAGCACAGCTGCTAATCGAGCAGTGAAATCGATCATTCTGAGTCGATCTAATATCGAAATCGTTTCCAGTATAGAAATCGAGTTGTAGCTGTCAAACCATAAAAATTGAAGTTTGATTTCAGCCAGACTCAACGGAAGTTGACGCTGACCTAGAGAGTATCCAGCTGCTGCCAGACGGAAGGATCGACGGGGATGCCGTGGGCCAGGTTATCCCTTCGCGTGGTCAGGACCCTGTAGCCGGGATAGCGCAAGCGTTCTCCGCGAGAATCCGGCGGGAGCTGGAAATATTCGATGACCTGGCCGGCAATCGGGGAAACGGCGCCGGTGCGGTCCAGAGAGGAAACGTCGAACGCGAGGAAGACCTGCGACTGGCCGCTTTCACGACTCGGATCGGCGGTAATCTGATGGGTGGCCTTCCCTCCTGAGAGAGTCGCGGCCAGAAGGTCGAGCATCAAGGCCAGGCCTGAACCCTTCCAGAAGCCGATGGGCAGCGGGCGATTGGAGGCCTCGATCTCTGCCGGAACGCGGGTGAGCCGGCCTTCCCGGTCAAATCCGCCGTCAACCGGCAGCAGTTCACCGCGGGCCCGATAGGATGCCAGGGCGCCGTAGGAGAATTGCGACATCGCCATGTCGAGGACAACGTGGCCATCCGGACGGGGAACGGCGATCACCAGCGGATTGTTGCCCACCCGCGGATCCGAAGCACCCCAGGGGGGAAGATTGGGGAACGTATTGGTCCAGCATATTCCGATGACGCCGGCGTCGGCGGCCTGCCAGCCGTAAGTGCCGCCGCGCATCCAGTGGTTCGTATTCGCGAGCGCGACGCAGCCCATCCCATGTTCGCGGGCCAGGTCGATTGCCCGCGCCATGCTGTGCCAGGCGTTCAGATTGCCCGGTCCGAGTTGTCCATCCCAGCGCTCGAGCGGTCCTGACGCTGCCCGCAACTCGGGGGTTGCGTGAACGTGGATGTATCCGTTGCGAATCATGGAGACGAATCTGGGAAAGCGGTTCAGTCCGTGAGAGGAAACGCCGTCGCGACTGGTGTCGGCGAAAAGTTGAGCGCAGAGGCGGGCAGGCGCAGGTTCAAATTCCAGCTTCAGCAACACGCGCAACAGGGCATCGAAGAGATCCTGATAGGGGACGCGAAGCATCGACTCTGTCTCCGATTGATTTGACGGAACGGATTGAGCGCCGGGTGCCAGCATAGCAGGCCGCCGCGGACCGCGTGCCGGACCTGGTACGCGGGGTTTTGTTGAGTTCGGCTGAATGTTGTCTTAAGTTTTTAGACGTTGACCTTGGAGGTGGGGCTTTTGTAGTCTGCGACGCTGGCCTGATGGAGAGAGAAATCGGCGCGGCCGTGTGCGGCAAAACAGAATGCCGATCGCGAAGAATTAAAAATCAAAGGGGACAAGGAACTCATGATCAACCGTTACCGAATCGCGCTGCTGGCGGCGATGGGGGTATTGCTGCTGGCGCTGCCGGCGCAGGGGCAGAAGCAACCGAAGGAATTCACCAAATGGCCGGCGGGCAGTTCGCCGCGGGAAATCGGCAAGCGGGTGGCAGAGCGGTTCCTCGAAACTCCGCACTCGAACTTCGGCCGGCCCGGTCCGCCCCCCTTTATCACCTATCCCGAGGTGGCCACCTGGTACGGCGCGCTTACGTTTGCTCAATTGAGCGGCGATAAGGAGCTCGACGCGCGGCTGATCAAGCGATTTCAGCCCATCTTTGCCGAAGAGTCCAATTTAATTCCCGTGCCGGACCACGTGGACAGGAGCGTGTTCGGCACGGTGCCGCTGGAAATTTACATCCAGACCAAGGAGCAAAAGTATCTCGACCTGGGAAAGAACTTCGCCGACAAGCAGTGGGAGGATCCGACCCCGGACGGGTTGTCTCCGCAGACTCGCTACTGGATCGACGATATGTACATGCTCATCATCCTGCAACTGGAGGCCTACCGGGCGACGGGCGACTCGAAATATCTGGACCGTGCGGCGCTGGAGATGACCACGTACCTGGACAAGCTGCAACAGCCGAACGGGCTCTTCTATCACGCACCCGATGTTCCGTTCTACTGGGGCCGGGGGGACGGGTGGGTCGCGGCGGGCATGGCGGAAATGTTGCGCTCGCTGCCCGAGAATCATCCCCGGCGCGCGCGCATCATGGAGTCGTATCACAAGATGATGAAATCGCTGCTGCAGTATCAGGGCAAGGATGGAGTGTGGCGCCAGCTGATCGACCATCCTGAGTCGTGGCCGGAAACTTCCTCGACCGGGATGTTTACCTTCGCGATGATTACCGGAGTCAAGAACGGATGGCTGGACAAGAAGACATACGCGAAAGCGGCGCGCAAGGGATGGCTGGGGCTGATCAGTTATCTGGAGCCGAACGGCGACCTCCGCAACGTGTGCCAGGGCACGGGCAAGAAGAACGACCTGCAATACTACCTGGATCGCCAGCGGCTCACCGGTGACCTGCACGGGCAAGCGCCGATCTTGTGGTGTGCTTCGGCGTTTTTGCGTTAACCGCTGAGGGGAGAGATGAGATCAGAAGAATTCCGCAGCCGGCTTCGGGGCGTGATCGCTTTTCCGGTCACGCCCTTCAAGGCGGATCTGTCCCTTGACCTGGCGGGGCTGCGGAAGAACATTGATCAACTTCTCCACCATCCCATCGCAGCGATCGTGGCCGCCGGTGGGACAGGCGAAATGTATTCGCTGACCCCTGCCGAACACCAGGCGGTGGTAAAGACGATCGTGGAGGAAGTGCGGGGCAGGATTCCCGTCATCGCGGGAACGGGTTTCAACCGTCAGATGGCGATCGAACTGGCGCAGCAATCAGCCCAGGCGGGCGCGGATGGGATCCTGGCCCTGCCGCCCTATTATCCCAACGCGGACGAAGAGGGCCTGGCGGAATACTATGTGGCGATTGGCGCCGCCACGGCTTTGAGTCTGTTCGTTTACAGTCGGGACTGGGTGAAGCCGTCCCCGGAGTGGGTCGAGGAATTGGCGCGCAGGATTCCGACGCTCATCGCCTGGAAAGACGGGCAGGGCGACGCGGTGATTTACCGGCAGATCATGGATCGCGTGGGCGACCGGTTGTACTGGATTGGCGGCGCCGGCGACGCCTGGGTGCCCACCTACTACAAAATCGGAATCCGAACCTACACTTCGAGTATCGCCACGGTCGCGCCCAAACTCTCGCTTCGCCTGGACGAACTGGCTTCCGCGGGAGATTCTCCCGCGCTCACCGAGCTGATGAACGAATATGTGAACCCGCTCTATGCGATCCGGGCGCGCCGAAAAGGGTACGAGGTTTCGGTCATGAAAGAGATGATGAACCTCGTCGGGCTTGCCGCCGGCCCAGTCCGCCCTCCGCTCCCGAATGTGCGGCCTGAGGAAGTAAGAGAGATCAAGGCGGTGCTCGAAAAGTGGAAGCCGTTCTTGTCGTAGGGGAAACTGATCAAGCCGAGCCGGGGCCAGCCTCTTGGTGAATTCTCTCTCCTTTCGCTCGACCACAGGCGACCGATGACGACAGCCCCCACCCGAGTCCGCTGGAACGTGCTCGCCTGGCTGTGCAGCCTTTCCGCTCTCACCTACATCGGACGCGTGGGCATCATCCAGGTCCAGGACCACATCGAACTGGACTTGCATCTGACGCCGCAGAAATTTGCCTATGCCTTTTCCGCGTTCTCTCTGGCGTACGCGCTATTCGAAATACCCAGCGGCTGGCTGGGGGACAAGTTCGGGACGCGCAAAGTTCTCATTCGCATTGTCCTCTGCTGGATTGCCTTCACCGCGCTGACGGGCCTGGCGTGGGGCCTGGTGAGTCTCATCGTGTTCCGATTTCTTTTCGGGGCCGGCGAAGCCGGAGCGTTCCCCAACATCAGCCGGGCATCACGCGAGTGGTTTCCTTTCAGGGAGAGAGGCTTCACCCAGGGGATGGTGTGGCTGTGCGCCCGTTGGGGCGGCGCGGTCGCGCCGCTTCTGATGATGGTTCTGGCCTACCCCTTGGGGTGGCGAGGCGGGTTCGTGCTGATGAGTGTTCTTGGCTGCGTCTGGGTGTGGGGATTCAACTTGCGCTACAAGGATTCACCGCGATCGGACGCGACCGTGAACGAAGCGGAGCGCGCGCTCATCATGGAGGGGCGCAAGGATGCGGGGAAGCCCGCTCCTCTCTCGTGGTCCACCATGCTCCTCAGCCCGACCCTGTGGGCGCTTAGCTTGATGTATTTCTGCAGCAACGCCGGCTGGTCATTTTTCACGTCCTGGATAACGCCTTATCTGCGAAGCGATCTCCACCTGTCGGGCGTCGGCCTCGTGCTTGCCTCGGGAGCGCCACTCTTCTTCGGCGGAGCCGCCTGCCTGGCGGGCGGGTTCCTGACCGATCGGCAAGTGCGGCTCTGGGGGCCGCGTTGGGGACGTACCCTGCTAGGCGTGATTGCGTATGGACTGGGAGGCGCCTTCATGCTGGTGAGTGTTGCCCTTACACCCGGCCATATCGGCCTGGCGTTCGCTTCGCTATGCTTCTCTTCGTTCATTAAAGATTTTGGAATGGCGGCCAGCTGGTCCACCACGATTGATATCGGACAGCGCTACTCGGGCACAGTTGCGGGTTTCATGAACACGATCGGCAACCTCGGACAGGTGATCAGCATACCGGTGGTGGCATGGCTGGCTGTGCTGGCGGGCGCGCCCGGCCATCCCAGTTGGAAGGTCAGTCTTTATTTCAACGCTGCGATGTTCTTCATCGCGGCGCTGTCCTGGCTATTTGTGAACCCGAGGCGAGTCATCGTGTATGCGGCACGTCATGAGGGGAAGAGTGCTATTTGAGCGTGTTCGCACCTGCCTGGGCGCAGATTCCGTCATGATCGGTGCTGTCGCCGGAAACGCCGATCGCACCTACAATCTGGCCGTCGATAATCAGGGGAATTCCGCCTTCGAAGGGAACGGCTCCCGGCAAACGGAGAATGCGCAGGCCGTTTCCACCTCCGGCGACCAGGTCCTGGAAAACTTTGCTGGGCCGTTTGAAACGCACCGCGGTGCGGGCTTTTTCAATGGCAACGTCCGCGCTGCCGGTCTGGGTGTTGTCCATTTTTTCGTAATAGACCAGAGTGCCGCCGGTATCGACCACGGCCACGGCCATTTTCCAATTGCCCTTCCGGGCTTCCTCGAGCGCGGTTGCCGCAGCTTTCCTGGCGTTTTCCAGGCTGACCGGGAGTCCGTAAGGAAGTGGCGATTGCCCAAGCGCGCTCGCAGCACAAAATACCGCGAGCAGCGCCAGCAGGGACTTGATTGATCGCAGAGACATGGGTTCCTCCTCGAGCGTTGCAAGCGCGGCAACCGGAAATCCTCGCTGAGGAGGCGGCCGCCGGAGACTAGTAGCCTTTCACTTTGATCACGAAGTAGGTGAATTCAGGTGACCCGTCGAGCAGGATCTGATGCGGCACCTGGGGAGGAATGCGAACCACGTCACCTGCCGAAAGCTTGCGCCTGATGCCGCCCTGAATGGTTCCGTTGCGCTTTTCGTGCGGCTCAGTGACTTCACCGCCAACCATAGTACCGCCGACCAGCAGGGTCGCAGAGCCGGATTGGACGAAGAAAACGTCAGCCTGATTCTCGTGCCATTCCACCGCGCCATCGGCCTGGCGCCGGGAGAGCATGAATGTATCCTGGGGGAAATCCGCCAGGCGGCGCACCGCCATGTGATGGGAGCTGGCGTCGGCCTCGGTTTTCAGCGTCTGTTCGAGTTCCTGGAGCGACGCGCCCGTCCAATGCTGGAATCCGTCCGGCACCTTTTCCTCCGCGCTGACCATGAGAAGAGCAATCGCGAGCAAGCCCAGCAGCCAACATATCTTCATCGGATATTCACCTCGAAGCGGGTCGATGACAAGCGCTGGCCGGACCTGCGGAGCCCGTCCGTCCGTACGGCCCCCAAACTATAAGAAGCACGGTTCCGCGGTGTCAATTCGTAAAAACTGATTCTGAGATTGAGTCGAACTAAACAAAATCCGCGTTGCCCGCGGCCTATACTCTTTTTCGTGGCCGACGGAATGGAGGACAACGGCGCTACGCATCCGCTCCGGGCCCTACTGCCACGACGAAATAGCTGGCGGCGGTCGAGCCGACATTCTTGATTCCATGCTCATCGTTCGAACGAACAAAACCCACACCGCCTGGACCCAGACGGTAATTGACTCCGTTGACCGTAAGCTCGACCGTGCCTTCACGAATGAGCCACATCTCGGAATGGACGTGGTGGTGCGGAGCGTGAGGAGCGCCGCCGGGCGGCAGCGTGGTTTCGTGAACCTCGAGCGCCTCACCGGTCGCCAGCTTGCCCTTGAGGACGCGGCGCATTTCGGCGTGGTCGAGGATCTGAACGGCCAGCTGGTCAAAGGGATATTCCGCCGAGGGCAGGGAATTGCCAGCCTCGGCAAAAGCATCGAGCGCGGCGGCGGCCGGCACAAGGCCGGGAAGCAGGATGCACAGTTCACGTCGGGTGATGGTCATACGGGCCTCTCGCGAATGGTTATTGTGAAATCCGCCCGGCATCATACCAGAGGTTTTGTCGCGGGAGACACTCAGTAGGGTAGACTGCCAATCTTCGAGGGGCATGGTGAACGAACCCAGACAGTTGGTGGAAGAGCGGGAGCGCATTCAAGCCGGCCAAAGTCCGGGCAGTGCGAGCCGGAAAGCGGAACTTCAACCAGAAGCTCTGCAAGTTGCCGCAACCGCTTTTGTCGTCCTGTTCTGCGTCGTTGGTCTGGCGTTGTGGGGACTGCCTTTCTATTACGACTTCATGGTGCAGCAGTTCGGTTGGACGCGGGCCCAGGTCACCTCGGGAAATGCCCTGAGCAAGCTGGTGGTGGGACCGGTCTTTGGATTTATCGCGGGTTGGATCATCGATCGCTTTGGGCCGCGCAGGGTGATGATGGCGGGCGTCCTGATGGCGGGCGGGGCGCTGGTCGGGCTGGGCTGGGTCTCGACTCTCGGCATGTTCTATTTCTTTTACTTCTTCAACGCTCTCGGCTATGTGTGCGGCGGACCGCTGCCGAACCAGGTCCTGTTGTCGCGCTGGTTCGAAAAGTCTCGGGGCAAGGCCATGGGCTTTGCCTACCTGGGAATCGGCATCGGGGGCGCGACCGTGCCCTGGATCTCGCATGCCCTGATACAGCATTTCGGCTGGCAATCGGCGCTGCGATGGCTGGGCGGGTTGATCGTTCTGATCTCGCTTCCGTTGGCTTTCCTGGTGAAGGAGACGCCTCCCGGATTCAGCGTGGATCGCAAGATGAGCGGGTCCACGGAAGTGATGGCGGCGTTCAAGACCCTTCCGTTCTTCCTGCTGACGTTCGGCAGCATGTGTTCGATTGCGGCGGTAAGCGGGACGCAGCAGAATCTCAAACTCTTCCTCAGCCTCGATCGTCACTTCAGCCAGGGGGACGCGGCGCGAGTGTTGTCGCTGGTGCTGTCGTTCAGTATCGTGGGGCGGCTGCTCATGGGATGGCTGGCCGATCGCGTGTCGAAAAAATATGTGATGCTGCTGACCTACCTGCTGGTCGCAGCCGGCATCCCGTTTTTATTTCTAACGCATTCGCGCGGCGTGCTGTATGCGGCGGCGGCGGTGTTCGGGGTCGGACTCGGTGGCGACTACATGATCATTCCGCTGATGACCGCCGAAATCTTCGGCATGCAGGTGCTGGGGAGATTGCTGGGAGTGATTCTGACCGCCGGCGGCATCGCCGAAGCCGTGTCGCCGTGGCTGACCGGGCGTTTGCGCGATGCGACTGGAAGTTATTCCGAAAGCTGTTTGGTGCTGGTGGGGATCGCGTTACTCGGAGCTGTGGCCGTGCTGGGACTGCCGCGGAGGCGGAAGACAGCATGACTCGAAAGCCCATCCTGCGTCTTGGAACGGTGAAGCACGTGTCAGGTTTTAAGGAACACCTGCATGCGCTCGGCCTGACCATTCCGTGCGATGACGAACTCGTGACCGGCCTCGCGTCTCCTCTGCGCCAACCTGTGGTCAGCGGCGATATCAAAATCGGCAATCGCATCGTGGTGCATCCCATGGAAGGCTGGGATGGCTCGCCTGACGGCAACCCGTCCGACAATACGATCCGGCGCTGGCGTCGTTTCGGCCGCAGCGGAGCGAAGCTGATCTGGGGAGGGGAAGCGGTCGCGGTTTCGCACCAGGGACGGGCCAATCCCAATCAACTGGTAGCCGCGGCGCACACGCAGGAAGGCTTGTCCTGCCTGCGCGCGGCATTGATCGAGGAACACCGGTTCACGACTGGCAGCGACGACGGCTTGTTGATCGGTTTGCAGCTGACGGATTCCGGCCGTTACAGCCGTCCCAATGCGCACGGCCGGCCCGAGCCGCGGATTCTCTATCATCATCCGTTCCTTGACCGGCGGCTGGGGTTGGCGGCGGATTTTCCCGTCCTGACAGACGCGGAAATAGAAACCGTGATCGAGAACTTTCATCGGGCGGCCCTGATGGCATGGAAGCTAGGCTTCGACTTCGTGGAC
>Ga0187823_10000003_pt1 | contig 48027 bp, 42 predicted proteins | sample NC_wetland_sal_i_12_FD_132968 | JGI IMG/M metagenome (GOLD analysis project Ga0187823, IMG submission 132968) | Wetland sediment microbial communities from Neuse River Estuary, North Carolina, USA - SourceSoil_3 | ecosystem: Environmental > Aquatic > Freshwater > Wetlands > Sediment | place...
AGGTCGAGGCCCAGGTGAATGCGTTCTTGTATGGACGCCAGCAGCCCGCTGCCTGAAAAGTCCTTCGGAATTCCGAAGATACCGAACAGGAAGAGCAGCAGGGTTCCGACGGTCAGTCCGAGCTTCCAACCTAAAGTCTTGTTCATGGCCTGAGGGTTAATTTCTTTTCTGTAGAGCTCGATCTTTGTAGCGCCTGCATCCTGCCGGCCCGATGGGGGGGCGGGACGCCCACCCGACAGCCGGCGGAACGGCGGCGCTACTCATGCTGCCTTGTTGTTCTTGTCCTCCGGCGCGACCACCGAAGCCACCGAGGCCCGGGTCACTTCCAGACGCAGATTGTCCGGCGGCACGCGCAACTGGATGTAATCGTCACGCAGCGCGATGACAGTCCCGCGCAGCCCGCCGCTGGTCACAACCTTGTCCCCGGTCTTCAGATCGTTCAGCATCTGCTGCCACTTTTTCTGGCGGCGCTGCTGCGGCATGATCAGGAGAAAGTAAAAGATGGCAAAGATGAAGATCAGTGGGGCAAAACCCAGCCAGCCTCCCGCTCCCATTGTCTGTAGCGCCAGTATGCTTGCGATGCTCATAGTGCGATGCCCATATCGCGATGCCGATGAAACGATTCTGCTGCCGTTCCAAATAGACCAGCACGACGCCCCCTGGCGCGTCCTGACCCTGTGGATTTTACCGCAGGATTTCTCACTTCCTCAGGCCGGAGATTCTTTTCGCTTCAGGCATGCCCCGGGGACGCCGGATTATGGTTTTACTCCAGACTGCTCCCCGGAAAGAAGTTGGGCCCTGTTCCCAAGCGCAATAGAATGACGCACCGCCCGCATGGTGTCAAGGTAGAAGCTGAGGTTGTGGACAGTATTAAGGACTTGGGCCAGAACTTCATTGGCAGCATAAAGATGCCGCAGATAGGCCCGGGAGTAGCGCCGACAGACCCGGCAGCCGCAATTGGGATCCAGCGGGTCCGGATCGGACGCGTATCTGGCCTGTTTGATCGATATCCTGCCCTGGGACGTAAACAGCAGCCCATGCCGCGCCGCCCGGGTGGGCAAAACACAATCCATCATGTCGATGCCCAGATTGGCGTATTCGACAATCTCTTCCGGCGTGCCCACTCCCATGAGGTAGCGCGGCTTGTCGGCAGGAAGATGGGGCAGGGTGGACTCGACAATTTCGCGGGTCCGGGCGCGCGGCTCGCCCACGCTCAGGCCCCCGATGGCGTATCCGGGAAAACCGATCTCGACCGTGCGCTCGGCCGATTCCCGGCGAAGGGCAGCATCCATGCCGCCCTGCACAATCCCGAAAAGAGATTGCGTCGTGTCGCAGTTTCCAGTTTCTGGTTTCCAGTTTTCAGTACCGGTATTGGTGGAAATGGGATGGCTGGAAACCGGAAACTGGAAACCGGAAACCGAGCTCCACGGCACTTCGTGCTTGTGATCCTCAAAATATTTCCTGCTGCGCGCGGCCCAGCGTAGCGTCAATTCCATCGACTGCCGCGTCCGCTCCCGGTCCGCGGGAAACTCAGTGCACTCATCAAACGCCATTATGATGTCGGCGCCCAGGCCGATCTGCGCCTGCATGGCGCTTTCCGGACTGAAGAAGTGGGCCGAGCCGTCCAGGTGCGAACGGAACGTCACGCCTTCCTCAGTCACTTTGCGCAGCTCATTCAAACTGAAAACCTGGAACCCGCCGGAGTCGGTGAGAATCGCCCGCGGCCACGCCATGAAACGATGCAGCCCGCCCAACTGGCGCACCTGTTCCACGCCGGGACGCAAGTAGAGGTGGTAGGTGTTTCCCAGCAGGATTTGTACGCCCAGGTCTTCCAGGATGTCCTGCGAAACGCCTTTGACGGACGCTACGGTGCCGACCGGCATGAAGACCGGCGTTTCAACAACTCCATGCGGCGTGGTCAGGCGTCCGGCGCGACCGGCGCCGGAAGTGGCATCGACCTGAAAGGAAATGGACAATGTTTGGGATTGTAGCAAGCACAAAACTTAAACCACTAAGGACACCAAGGACCAGGAAGGAACTCCAGAGACTTTCAGGATCTCCTTCTTTGTGTCCTTTGTGGTTAGGCCTCTTGCGCTAGCCGGCAGTCAGCAGGATGGGCTCGCCCTGGGTGATCACCAGAGTCTGCTCGAAGTGTGCCGATGGTCTGCGATCCGCGGTGCGTACCGTCCAACCATCGTCCGCTACAACTGCGCGTCCTGATCCGGCAGCGATGATCGGCTCCACGGTAATCACCAGGCCTTCGGTCAGGAGCTGATTGGCCTCGGGATCGGCATAGTTAGGCACGCGAGGCTCTTCGTGGATGGTGCGGCCGATGCCGTGTCCGCCAAGATCGCGAATCACGGAGAAACCGCAGCGCCGCACTTCGCGTTCCACCACGCGGCCAATCTCGAACACGCGGAATCCGGCGCGGGCCACCAGCATGGCTTTAGTAAAGGCGCGCTCGGCACAAGCAATCAACAGCCGGCTCTCCACCGAAACCTCCCCCACCGCAAGCGTTTCGGCGGCATCGGCCATGAAACCATCCTTCTCGATGGTGACGTCGAGCTTGACCAGGTCGCCGGCCTCGACTGTGCGTTCTCCGGGAATGCCGTGCACGGCTTCCTCGTTCAAACTGATGCAATTTACGCCGGGAAACTTGTAGACCAGCTGCGGGGCGGATTGCGCGCCGTGCGCGCGCATCACCGCGGCGCCGACTTCATCGAGTTCAGCAGTCGTGATGCCGGGACGCACGGCCCGCTTCATGGCCTCGAGCATGCGGCGCACGATGGCGCCCGCAGCGCGCATGCCGGCGAGGTCGTCTGGTCCATTGATGGACATGCTTCTAGCCTATCGCATCGGAGGGACGGTGCGGCGCGAAATACAGCATCAGAACGAACCCCGCTATGTAAAACGGGGCCACCTGGGTGAAGGTAAATCCCAGGAACCGCAAGACTAAACCGTAGAGCGCTACGGCTTCACAGGCCATGAAGATCAAAAGATAGATCGCCCGCCAGGGTTTGAGGGCAGCCATCTCTTCCTGATGGGAGGAGAGAACTTCTTCCAATTTTGCCAGCCTGCCGCGCCGTATGGCGAACGTGGTTGCAATCAGGCTGATCGCTACCACAGTAATCGCGTAAAAAACCAGTGGAGCGTGGGCTTTCGGAGCCGGTCCGAAGCGCTCAGCAATCGCGGCATAGAGCACGATGGAAGCAAGCAGGAACAAACGCACGGTCCGAAGCAGCTGGAGCGAACTGTCCATAACTCGGATTCTGCCCCAGTTTGGGTCGGTTGCAGAAGAAGAAATAACGTTGATGTGCCGGAAGCCGCACGGGAACAAAAGCTTCACCAAGCGTTCCTCGGCCGGACGGTCGGAGACCCGTCGCGGCATGGCTTGTGGTGGTTCGCTTACGACCCGGTAATTTTCAGACGGAATTCCTCGGGCAGGCGTTCGCGGATTTCCGCGGGCAGGCGATCGTGCACCCGGCGGGCTCCCAGCTTCGCAGCATCGACTACTGCCATGGGCGCCGGCGTGGTTACCGCCACCCCCAGCCAGATCAGGGTGGAAAGGGCGAATCCCACCAGCGCCGCTACTTCCAGCCAGAAAGCGTGCCGGGGGTTGAGATGGAGGATTACGCCAAAAGCCATCAGGAAGACGGCGCCGGAAAGCGAGGCCAGGACGATCAATGCCAGGTCGATGTTGCGGTGCAGACGCTGCCGGGAGCGGCAGTGGGCGCAACTGTCGAAGTGTTCTTCGTAATCTTCGCGCATCTCCGGCGCCAGGCCGGAGATGTCATAACGCCAGCCAGCAAGAATTTTTCCAACGATGGGGTCCACGCACTGGCTCATAGGAATGAAAGCATGAGATTACAGCTGGATCGCCGCCATCGGCTCCGCCTGTCGCGCCAGCATCACCCGGTTCAGCAATAACGTCTGGCGCCGCCCCAACGCCTTTTCCGCTGTATCCAGCGCGAGTTCGGGATGGTTATTCAGCTCCGATAGATGCGCCAGCACTATGTATGATGCGTTGCCATCGTATTCGGTGCATAAGAATTTGGCGAGTTTGTCGTTGGAGAGGTGCCCGGTGGGGCTTCCGACCCGCTGTTTGACCGACCAGGGATACGGTCCGCCCCGCAACATTTCGAGATCGTGATTCGATTCAATGACCAAAACGTCGCAACCCCGCAACTGATCGCACACATTCGGCGGCATATACCCCAGGTCGGTGGCAATGCCCACCTTGATCCCGTCAGCGCGGAACGTTAGACCGACCGGATCGGCAGCGTCGTGAGGAATGGTGAAGGGAGTGATCTCGATATCGCCCACCTGCAGCTTGCGCCCCGCGGAAAAAATCTCGAGCCGAGCCAGTTGCGGCAGCTCACCTGCTTCGTCCCGCAGGGCCCTGGCCCAGGCCTGATGGGTAGCGCCGGTCATGAACACCGGCACTTGAAATTTTCTGGCCAGCACGGCGAGGCCGTACACGTGGTCCGAGTGTTCGTGAGTAATCAGGATGGCGGAAAGCGTCCGCGGATCGTCGCCCTGGGCGCGCATGCGCTTCACCGTCTCGCGGCAGGAAATTCCGGCATCCACGAGAATCTTGGTGCGCGAACTGGAGACGACGGTGCTGTTCCCCCGGCTGCCGCTGGCCAGCACCGAAACCGAAACTCCCATGTCCGAAGAATACTCGCGCAGGCTGTGGAAACGCGAGTAACTAATGGGATGAGGAGTGCGGCGGTCAGTGTCAGCTTCTGGCTTCTGGCTTCTGGCTTCTAGCTTCAGCTGTCACCTTCAGCACTCAGCTTGCGACGTTGTCATCCTGAGCGCAGCTTGCTCTTCGCGCCCGGCGCGAAGAGCAACAAGCCGAAGGACCCCTATGAGCGGATCGTACGCGGGCGCTGCCGGTTCTCGCTGCGCCATTCCTGGACATCACAACCCAACTGCCGGCGCCGGATAAGCGAATAGGGGGGCCTTCGACTGCGCCAGGCGATTCGCAAGCGAATCACCTGGCTCCGCTCAGGATTACAAGACGTTTCCAGCTGAATGCTGAGAGCTGAGTGCTGACGGCTGAGTGCTGAGAGCTGCCCTCCTCACTTCCTCCACAACTCCCCCAAGCCGCGTCTCGCTGTCGCGCCGCCGTAAGCACCGGCGACTCCGGTCAGGAAGCCGAGAAACGATTCGTAAATCTGGGCGCGATAGGGTTTTTCCGTCAGCACGGCGTAGGCGACGAGTTGGACTAGCGGGACGAACGCGGCCACCAGCAAGGTCCATCGCCAGGGCCGCTGGGGGCGAAGGGCACCCAGGAGCATGGTGGCCGCCAGCACGAAAAGGGCGGTCAGCAGCAGGTCGCCGACTTTTACGTCGAGAACTCCGGCGACAATACCAAGTGCGCCCCCGAGAATATAGATACCGCGATCGCTCTGGTCCGCCATGATTTGGTGTGGCGCGGGCGCCCCAGCCCCCGGCCGCTGACGCCAAGCTGGAATCTCGCGGGCGAGGGCGCCCGCGCCACACCAGGTCCTCCTAGTACTTGTAGAAGCCCCGGCCGCTCTTTTTCCCCAGCCAGCCTGCGTCCACCATCTTGATCAGCAGCGGGCACGGCCGGTATTTGGGATCGCCCAGGCCGTCCTGCAGCACGCGCATGATATCAAGGCAGACGTCGAGCCCGATGAAGTCCGCCAGGGTCAGCGGCCCCATGGGATGCGCCATGCCCAGCTTGAACACTTCGTCCACGGCTTCGGGAGTGGCCACGCCTTCCATGACCGCGTACATGGCTTCATTCAGCAACGGCATCAGCACGCGGTTGGAAACAAACCCGGGCGCGTCGTTCACTTCGATCGGCGTTTTGTCGAGTTGCAAGGCCAGGTCGCGCACGGTCGCGAAAGTTTCCTGCGAGGTGGCCAGCCCGCGAATCACTTCCGCCAGTTTCATCACCGGCACGGGATTGAAGAAATGCATACCGATAATTTTTGCCGGACGCCGGGTCACCGCGGCCAGCCGGGTGATCGAAATGGAAGAAGTATTGGTGGCCAGGATCACTTCCGGGCGGCAGATCTCATCGAGGTCGCGAAAAATTTCCGCCTTGACTTCAAATTTCTCGGTGGCCGCTTCAATCACAAAATCGCACCCGGCAAGTTCGCCGCGCTTGAGCGCCGGCCCGATCCGCTTCAGCGCCGCCGCTTTGTCGGCCGCGGTAATTTTGCCCTTGGCCAACTCGCGATCGAGATTCCTGCCGATAGTTTCCAGGCCGCGATCGAGAAACCGCTGCTCCACATCGCACAGCGTCACGCGATATCCGCTGCGCGCAAACACGTGGGCGATGCCGTTGCCCATGGTTCCCGCGCCGATCACTCCAACCCGCTCGATGGGCATGAATGTTGCCTCGCTTTTCTCCTTGAATTCGCCCCTGATCGTGCTCAGTCTACCACTGCCAAGTGATTGCTGCGCTTAGATTTAAGGTTCACTTAAGGTTCAAATAAATATGCTCCGCGGTACAGCCAATTTAATTTGCTTTGGCATCCGAGGTTTTAGCAGACCGGTCCCAGGTGTCGACTCGAGAGCAAGCGTGATCGCAATCAAGCTCATCGGACGATGGTACCGGGTGGGAGGAACTATGCGCAGCATGAGAATGGCAGCACTGGCGGTCGCGATCACACTGATGTTCAGCGGTCTGGCTTTGGCCCGCGACCACGATGATCACAAATATAAAGAAGATCATGCCGACCGGCGCCATGATTCGAACTACAACTGGCGTCGCGGCGAGGATCACGACGAGAATGACCATCACTGGTGGGAGCGCTCGCGGGAACGCGAGCATCGGAACGATGGCTACTACGGCGGGCAAGTCTACAACCGTGTTCCCCGAACCTACCCTAACGGCGGTTATGGTTATCCCAGCGGCGGTTATGGTTATCCCAGCGGCGGCTATGGTTATCCGAGCGGCGGCTACGGCTACCCGAGCGGAGGTTATGGGTATCCCGGCTCGGTCTACGGGCGCGGCGGATACGGTAATGGCAGCGCCAGCGGCGCCGGCTACAACCAGGGTCTTCAGGATGGCTCCTATCAGGCCCGCAAAGACGTAGCCCAGGGCAAACCGTTCAATCCATATCCCAGAGGCTCAAGCCACTCCGATCACGGATACCACAGCTACATGGGTGACAAGCACGTTTACCAGGCTTCGTACGACCAGGGCTATCAAACTGGCTATCAGTCCAACTACGGCGGACGCGGGCGCCGCGGTTGGGGATTCTGAAGGAGCATTCAGCCGTCAGCATTCTGCATTTAGCTCTTGGGAATTAACCACAATAAAAGGGCCGCCATAAAATATGGCGGCCTTTTTTCAATGCCAATTTTTACCCCGCAATTTGCTAAGAGCTAAAGGCTAAGAGCTAATTGCTGATTGCCCACTGCTCCGCTCACTGCCGCTCCAGATTCTCATCCAGCGCGATCTTGCCGCCCTTCTGCACTTCGATGACGCGGTGCACCGGTTTGTAGCCCGACGCGGTGATATCGATCAAATACGTGCCCGGATTGAGATAGAACTCGACGGGCGAGAACTTGTCGAGGATACGGTTGTTGACCGCGACCTGCGCGCCCTTGGGCTGTGTCTTGACGTTGACCCCGCCCATGCCCGCCATGTCCCCGCCGCCAAACAGCTTCTTGAATTTGCCCCCCAGCTTGATGTCATCGGCTGAGCCCAGAGCCCGGAGCGTCGGCGCGAAATGGAAGACCTGGCCGGCTTGCAGGGTGGCGGAGGAAGTCTCGTCGAGGAAGCCCTGCTTCTTGACCAGGAAATTATGCGGGCCCGGCTTGTCCACCGAAATCTGCGCCGGAGTCACCCGGCCGGTATCTTTGCCGTCGAGAAAAATCTGAGCTCCGGCGGGCTGGCTGGTGATCGCGGCCGCGGCGGTCAGTTGCGCCAACTGGATCACGAGAAAAGATTTGCTGCCTGAAGCCACATCGATGTTACGGGTTTCGGGGGCGTAACCGGCGCGGGAAACCGTCACGCTATGCTGTCCCGGGGCCAGGCCGGGCAGGTTGAAAGGAGTAATCCAACTGGAATCGCTGCGCCCGTCGATCCGGACTTCCGCGCCTTCCGGAGTTGAGTTGATAGTCATTTGTCCGGGAATGATCGCCGGGGCCTGGGCCTGGACTTTGCCTTTCTTCCGGTTGCTGTTCCGATTGTACTTCGGGACCACGGATACGGGAGGCGCCTCACGGGCGGCCGTAATCTGTTCGGGCTGGGCTTGCGCCGGCGCTTGCACCGGAGGCTGCGCCTGGTTCCAGGCCGGCTTGGGGCTGGCTTCGACCGGCGCCGCGGCCACCGGCGGCTCGGCCGAACCTTCGTCGGTCGAATTTTCCGAATGGATGCGGTAGGCGATGAAACCTACCACAAGCAGGATGATGGCCACCGCGCCCGCGATCGAATACAGAAAAAGCTGGGGCGGGGTCTTCTTGATTTCGGTCACTGCCTTGCGCGCCACTTCACGCGGCTGCACCCTGGGCTTTTCCGGTTTTTCCTGGTGAACCCGGCTCAACGAAGCCGGCGGCTCGCCTTCGAATTCGGGCTCAAGCGGAGGCGGAGGTGGAGGCGGCGTGTAGATTTCTTTCAGCGGCGGCAGCTCGTTCATTTCAGAAAAGCTGGGCCCCTTGGCGGCATTCTTCGCGCTTTCCGCCATGGAGGGATCGACCTGAAACGCAGGCGCCTCGGTGGCGGGCTCCACATCGGCCACGGCGCTGGCCCGTTCCTGAAACGTCGTCTGCGCGGCGGCTTTCGCCGGGCCTGCTGCGGCTTTCGGCGCTTTCGCCGGCGCGGCGGTGGAGACCGCGCTCGCACCCTCCCATCCCGCAGCCGCCGCGGCGGCTTTGGCGGGAGCGCTGGCGGAGGCAGAGGCGTTGCCTGGAGCCCGATCCGACAAGGCTGGCCGAACCATGGTTTGCGCGCTGGCAGCCGAGACTTCTGCGGCCGGAGCCGCTGCTTTCTGCTCGGGCGGAGGCACGGCGGCCGCAACTGCGGCCTTGGCGGCCTGCGGCGCGTTCAGCCCCTGGGCCGGCGCTGACTTCTTGGCAGCCGACTTGGTGGTGCTTTCCTTGCAGCGCTCCAGATCGTTGACCAGCTCCTGTCCGCTTGGATAACGGTCTTCCGCCGCTTTGGAGAGCGCCTTCATGATGACTTCGCTGAGCACGGGATGAATCTTCGGATTGATCGCGATGGGAGCCGGAGGAGTGGCTTCGACAATTCCCTGCCGGACCTCGTCCGCATCGTCGCCGGGGAAAGCCTTGGTCTCGGTCGCCATTTCGTACAGGATCGCGCCCAGGCTGAAAATGTTGGAGCGGCCATCCACGGGATCACCGCGCAACTGTTCCGGCGAAACGTAATGCAGAACATCCGGCGCCTTGCCCGCAGCCTGGCAGGTAAACGCGCCCATGCAGGACACCCCGAAGCTGAGGACTTTGACTGTGCCGTCCCAGGTGACCATGATCTTGGCCGGCTCCAGACTGTAGTGCACAACATTGTGGGAGTGTGCGTGGTCCAGTCCCTGACAGGTCTGGCGCACGATGTCCTGCAGGTCCCAGATGGAAAAACCTTCCTTGCGGGCCAGCATGGTGGCGATGCTGTTGCCCTGTACGTATTCCTCGGAGGCGCAGCACTGGCCGTCGATCACTTCGACGCCTAAAAGTTGCGCGATGTTGTGGCTGCTGAGCGGCTTGGTGCCGGAAGCTTCCTGGAGAATGGTGTCGACCAGCACGTCGGCCTGTTCATCCAGCATCTGCAGCCGGATGGTCTTCAGGGCAATCGTCTGTCCGCTCTCCGGATCGGCGGCCTTATAGACCGCGCCAATGTCGGAATGCGCGATTTCGCTGAGTATGTCGAAACGTCCTATCTTATTGGCCATTGCTCCCTGAGCCCCGAAAAAATCAATCAGCAGGCAGTCTTGTGGAAAGACGCCTGACGTCGTCCATTGGGGGAAAGTGCGACTAGAATATCGCGGGTGAATCAGGGATGGGAGTTACGAAGGTACTCGGAAATGGATGGAACACTCAGGTAAGCCGGAACAAAAAAACCTTGAAGTGCCAGACAACGGCGCCAGGGAAAGGGCTGGCTGTGCTCGCCGGTTCACCAGCCGCTGTGATTGACGTCACATCGCTTAAGCCGTCAGGCCGGTGAAGATGATAAAAGTTGAGCGGGCGCCCGGGAAGGGGACCATGAAAGACGCCAGTAAGCGAGCCGGCAGACCGCCTTACCAGATTGCTGTGCCCACTGATTTCCTTCCCGCGTCAACCTCCGCCATGAAGTTTGCGCAGAACCTGGCCCGCGTCCCGCGAACCCGGGTCACCGCGGTGCATGCCATCGATTCCCTGGAATACAGTTTCGGCCCCCAGGACGTGCGGGAGCTAAAGAAGCAGCAGGTGTGGGCCCTGGCCCAGGAAGCGATGGCGCGCTGGCTGCAGGAAGGAGGTTTCTCGAACTGCGCAACCCGCATGATTGAGGGCGAAGCTGCCCCGGCCATGGCGGAATTCATCGCGGCCGGCAGTATCGATTTAATCGTACTCAGCACTTCGGCGCGCCTCCGGGCCGCGCGCATCGCGTTCGGCTCGGTGGCCGAAGAGATTTTCCGGAAGGCTGCTTGCCCGGTTTTTGTCCTGGGGCCGAAAGTGCGGGCCGGCAGGCGGCCAATGACGCGACTGGTGTTTGCCACCGATCTCGAGCCCCATTCGCTGGCGGCGCTGCCTCATCTTTCGACATTCGCCCGGAGGTTCAACTGCAGGGTGTCGGTGATCCGCGCCGCCGATCCGTACATCCAATCGCGCCCGGAACAAAGCCGAATCAGAAAAGAAACAGAAGAAAAGATAAAAGCCGCCGCCGATCCGTATCTCCGCCGGCGCATCGGCAAAATACATGTGGAGTTTGCTCATCCCGCGAATGCGATTCCGAGTTTCGCAAATCGCCTCAAGGCCAGCGCGCTGGTCATGGGAGTCCGGAGCGGCGGAGATTGGGACCGGGCGACCACTCACATTCCATGGGCCCTGGTCCATCGCGTGATAGCGAAGTCCAGCCTTCCAGTTCTGACCATTCGAGGCTGACTTGGCAGAAGAGATCACGGCGCCGCAATCCACTTCGTACACCGGGCTGACCGACTCCGAAGCCCGGAAACGCCTTAGGCAATACGGGCCCAATGTCCTCCCGTCGGGGAACAAGCTGACTCTTTTCTCCATCGTCCTCGGCACCTTGAAAGAGCCCATGATCATCCTCCTGCTGAGCACGGGCCTGGTCTATCTGCTGGTTGGCGATCTGCGGGAGGCGATCGCGATTCTGGCCAGCATTTTCATTGTCATCGGAATTTCGACCACGCAAAAGCACCGCACCGAGCGCACCCTCGAAGCCTTGCGTGACCTGACCAGTCCGCGCGCGCTCGTAATGAGGTCGGAGGGGATGCGCCGCGTTCCCGCCCGGGAGGTGGTTCCCGGAGACATCGTCATTCTGAATGAAGGCGACCGCGTCCCGGCCGACGGCCGCGTCCTGGAGAGCGTTCTGCTCGCGCTCGATGAATCGCTGCTTACCGGAGAGAGCATTCCGGTCGATAAGGGGCCGGCGATCGCAGCAGGCTCCGGGAAAGCCAGCGAATCGGCAATGGTTTACTCCGCAACGCTGGTGGTTCGTGGACATGGAATCGTGGTCGTGAGCGCCACCGGTGCGGAATCTGAAATTGGGAAGATCGGCACTCAACTGGGCCAGGTTCGGCCGGAATCCACAAAGCTCGAAAAGGAGACCGCCAAACTGGTGCGCACCTTCGGCATCCTGGGTCTTCTGGTCTGCGGCTTCGTGGCAGGAATGTATGGCTTGCTCCGCGGAGACTGGGCCAAGGGCGTGATTTCGGCGCTGGCCCTGGCCATCTCGCTGGTCCCGGAGGAATTTCCCCTGGTGCTGGCCATATTCATGGCCATTGGGGCCTGGCGTATTTCGCAGAAGAAAGTCCTCACGAGGCAATTTCCCGCCATCGAAATGCTGGGGGCAGCCACTGTCATTTGCGTGGACAAGACCGGCACGCTGACGGAAAACCGGATGGCGGTGCAAGAGGTCTTTGTCAGCCCTCAGGAAAACGGGATGGCGACGACAGATGAAGTGCTGCAAATTGCCGCGCTCGCATCCGAAGAGAACACGGCAGATCCCGTGGACAAAGCGGTGGTCGCGGCCCGGCCGGCGCATACATCTCCCGGCCGCCTTATTCGCGAATATCCCCTGTCATCAGACTGCATGCTGGTCGCGAAAGCTTATGCGGGTTCTCCGATATTCCTGGCGGCCAAGGGCGCTCCCGAGCAAATTTTTGGCCTTTCGCCGATGCCAGGGCACTTGCGGGATGCTCTTGAATCCGCGCTGGAGAGAATGACCGGAGGCGGCATGCGCGTGATCGCGGTGGCCAGAGGAGCCACGCTTGGCGGCGAGCTGCCTGACGACAAGCGCCGGTTGCGGCTGGAGGTATTGGGGCTGATTGGTCTTGCCGACCCCATTCGATCGACGGTCCCCGGCGCAGTGGTTGAACTGGCAAAAGCCGGAATCCGCGTGGTGATGATTACAGGCGACTATCCGGGGACAGCAACCGCGATCGCAACCCAGGCAGGATTACTCGACCCGGCTCACGTCGTAACCGGCGACTCTCTGGCGCGCATGGACGCGCCCGAGCTGCAGGCAATGGTCCGCGACTGCAATGTTTTCGCTCGGGTGCGGCCCGAGCAGAAGCTGCGATTGGTGGAGGCCCTCAAAGCCAACCGGGAAGTGGTGGCCATGACGGGCGATGGCGTCAATGACGCCCCCGCGTTGAAAGCCGCGCACATTGGTATTGCCATGGGCGCGAGAGGCTCGGACGTAGCGCGCGAGGCGGCCGCGCTGGTGCTGGCCGATGACGACTTCCCGGCGATTGTGGATGCGGTCCGGCTGGGTCGAAGAATCTATGACAACCTGACTAATGCCGTCCGTTACGTTTTTGCCGTCCACGTTCCCATCGCGGGTCTGGCCGTCCTGCCCGTGATCTTCAACTGGCCCATCCTCCTGATGCCGCTGCACATCGTCTTCTTTGAACTGATCGTCGATCCGGCGTGTTCGATTGCCTTTGAGGCGGAAGCCGAAGAACCGGGGATCATGGGGAGAAAACCCCGCCCCGAGCAAGCCCGCCTCTTTTCCCGTTCCACGGTTACGCTGGGCCTGCTGCAAGGCCTGGGTGTACTGGTCGCTGTGCTGATTGCGTTTATCTTCGCCATGCGCTGGGGCCACGCTCCGGAACATGCCCGCGCGATTGCCTTCACCGCGCTGGTAGCCGGAAACCTCACGCTGATCTGGGCCAATCGCTCGGCTCTCCGAATCGCATTTGAGGAAGGCCGGGTTCGAAATACAGCGTTGTGGCTGGTCTCTCTGTGGACGATCGCGACTCTGTTGGCCGTCCTTTATGTGCCCGGCATACGCATGGTTTTTCAGTTTTCAGTTTTGCCCGCGAAGGACCTGGTGATCTCATTTGCCCTGGGATCGGTGAGTATCACGTGGTTTGAAATGATGAAGCTGGTTCGTCGCCGAAGGGCCAAGCCATCGACGGATCCGTGATCCGCCACGCGAGGTCAAGCCGGGATAAAAGCGGATGAGGACAAAACTGCAGCCCGGCTGCGGCCTTGCCCTCATGACCGTGATTCGCGAACTCTACTTGTTGTTGTGCTTGTCCCGGTAAATGCTGCGGCTGATGCGATTCTGGCGGCGATTCAACTGGTTCTGCTCCGCCTTGGTCAAATGACCGTTGTGCTTCGCCATGTCCGCCTGCTCCTGCTTCTGCACACTGGCTTCGCGCCTCTCCACATTCGCGGTCTCATGCGCATTCATGGAGCCGTTGTTGATCCCGTTGGCGATGCGTTTCTGCTGGTTTTCTTCGCGCTGATTCACTTCATTCACGCGCGGATGGCCGGGATCGACGACGCCCGGTCCGGCGCCCGAGGTTGTGGTTGCGGTTTGAGCAGCAGCAGAGCCGGCAAACATCAGGCCTCCCACTGCCAGGACTAAGAGCGAGTTGGTGATTTTGTTCGTCATACGTGTCTGAAACCCCCGCCCGAAAGGATAGTTGCCGTGGGGCCGCAGAAGGCAGGTTACGGAAGTTGCGGTCCGCTGGTCACCGCCTGAGCAGCGGCCGAACCGCTTCCGCAGGGCGAAGCAGGCGGACCCAGTTTGCTTCCGACCCAAATCTTTTCAGCCTTTTTCCAACAACCAAGAGCTTGAACCACCAAGGACGCCAAGTTACACGAAGGAACTTCCGGCCTCGCGCGTGGGCCCGTGTCCCCGCGAAAAAATTCACAAAGAGGCAGACGAGGCGCCAGACGCGCAATCTCCTGCGCACTGGCTGGGACGCAGGCCCGACATGTGTCTTTGTTTGGCGCGTTATCGGTTGGCGCTCTGGGTGCACTGCATGGTCTGCCAATGTTGCCGCCATTCCTGAAACGCTTGTCCCGCATCCTTCGTCGCCACGTCGTTGATTGCCGCCACCCCGGCGGCGGAAGAGCAGTGGAAGCTCTCCGTGGATTCGACCAGAACTCATGAAGCCGCTCATCACGGCTCTACTGTTGCTGGGGGCGGGAAGCGCGTGGGCCCAAACCCTCGACCTGCCGGACGCAACTCCGGACGTGGCAGTCGCCGCCAAGCGACCGCAGCCGCTATTCAATAAATTCAATAAGAAGATATTTTGGATTGAGGCGGGCGCGTACACCCTTTCGAATGTTCTGGACGGCTATACCACCGTCGCGCAGATGCCGGGCTACGAAGAATCCGGATTCCCGCGGGGCAGTTCATTCCTTCTGGGCAAGCATCCGACCGCGGCGCGGTATGCCGCGACCATGGGGATCATCCAGATCGCAACCACATTCGCGGCGTACCGGCTGGAACACAGTCAGAAAAAATTCCTCAGGATTTTCGGTCACGCCCTGATGATCCAGGGGATTTACGCTCACACCGACGGATTCATCGGCAATATCCGGCTGCAAGGCAGCGATTCGAACCCTTCCGCTCCGAAACGCGCGCCCGCTGCCACGCCCCTGCTGAACCTGCGGTTCTAGTCGATCATCACCGGCCGGGATCGGGATGGAATTTTCTCACCGCAAGAATAGTCAGCACGATGAACAGCGCCAGCACCACCAGCTGCGCGACCAGGAACGGAGGTTCGGATTGGGTCGGAGCCAGCGCATGCAGGGCCGGCACCTTTTCGAAGCTCTGCACCACCAGCACGAACACGTTGAGATAAAGCGCAATCAAAGCCGTGACCACGTAGATCCAGCGCGACTGGCCAGCCATGTGGAAGCTGTAGCGCGCCAGGATCGCAATCGCCAGCACCACCAGCGAAATGATGCCCACCTTGTGCGAGGGTAAGAGGTGGGTGAAGGGGAATCCGAAGCCAGTCACACTGGTCAACACCGTGGTCAAAAGAAACAGCGCGGTCATGCCGTTCATCCCTTTGGCCGACAGCATCCCGGCCACGACGATAATTCCCGACAAGATCCCGATCAGACTGATGATCACGTGCACCGCGGTAAACGCTGAGAGGGAAAGGCCTAGCATCATGAAGAGGGGTCCTTTCGAAACCGGGCTGAAATATTACGACGGGGCCGGAGAAATTTCCACCGCGGCGGTGCGCTCCGCCTGTCATCCTGAGCGGATTCAACCATTCGTTTACGAATGGATGGATGGAGTCGAAGGACCCCTGGCAGCTCAACGAGGTTGCTTTGATCTGCACCCATATTCACGCTTGCCCGTCCCCGATCAGCTCATAGGGGTCCTTCGACTGCGCGGCAGCTTCGCTTCGCGAAGCCGCCTCTCCGCTCAGGATGACAGCCTACGTGGTTCGGATAGAGGTCAACCAGGTCTGCAATAGCTGCCGCACTTTCGCCCCCTCGGGCCTGCGCCGCACCGCATCGATGACCGCCATGCGCGCCCGCATTCCGCGCCCGCGAAATCCCACCCAGTAGGGAACATAGATTTCGCCGGCCACCGGCGCGGCGGTGATTTGCAACTCGCGTATGCGAAAAAATCCCGTGCTGAAAAGCAGCCGCTGAACTTTGCCGATGACGATTTTTTCGGCCTCGGCTTCACCCAGCAAGGGCTCCGCGCAATTGCGGGTTTCGAGATAGCGCACCTCGCGCTCGTCCGGCAGTTGTTCGAAATTGTAGATATCGAGCGACCCATTCACCGCATCCTGGCCATAGATGCGCCGGTCGCGCTGGTTGCCATTCAGGATTTCGATCCGGAATATCCGGAAGGGAATGTAAAAATCCGCCACCGAACGCAGCGGGCCGAAGGCGGTTTTCCGCAGCACGTCCAGCACGCCGGAAGAAAATTGCTCCATCGCTTCTTCGCGAGTGACGTTAGGTCTCAGGCTGCGGATGCGGGCCATTTCTGGGGAATCCCGGACAGCTGTTTAAAGCCCTACCGGAAATGGAACCACAGTCCGATCACGGTGGCCAGGAGCAACAGGCTGAAAATGACATTCAGCCGGTGTTCCTGCGGGGTTTCCGCCGCCGGCTTGTAGTCCATGCCCCGCACCAGGGTGACGTCCATTTTTTCGTCCACCGTGGCGAAGGTCAGTCCGGCCAGCCTTTGGCGGTCGGGCGCCGGCGTCAGCAGGCTGACGCCGATCAATACCAGGCAGCAGACCGCGAACATAAGGATGGCGTAGTGCAGGAAGTTCATGGCGACCAGCCAGCGGATCGAATCGGGAGCGCCTGCGCCGCCGGGATATTCCAGCTCAAGCAGGAACCGCACCGTGCCCAGCACGAAACCGGTGAGCAATGAACTGAGAGCACCCTGCGCATTGAGCCGCGTCCAGAGAATTCCCAGGATGAAGCAGGCCGCGATCGGAGGACTGATGTAGCCCTGAACGCTCTGCAGGTAAATGTAGAGCTGGCCGCTGATCCGGGTGATGAAAGGCACCCACGCGATTCCCAGCAGGACCATGACTCCCGTCGCGATTCTGCCGATAAAAACCAACTGCTTCTCGCTGGCATCCGGTTTCAGCTTTTTGTAGAAATCCAGGGTCACCAGGGTGGAGGTCGAGTTGAAGACCGATGCCATTCCGCCCATCAAGGCCGCCAGCAACGCCGCGATCATGAGCCCGACGAGTCCGGTGGGCAGCAGATTGAGGATGAGAGTGGGCAGAGCGATGTCGCCATTGGTCGGTACGCCATTGGCCCCAATCGTGAACATGTCCCGAAACAGGGCAAATGCGATCAGGCCGGGAAGCACCAGGAGAAATACGGGCAGGATTTTGAGAAATCCCGCGAAAATGGTTCCCGCTTTAGCGTGACCCTCGTCCCGGGCCGAGAGCACGCGCTGCACAATCACCTGGTCGGTGCACCAGTACCATATGCCCAGAATCGGCGCGCCGAAGAAAATTCCGGTCCAGGGGAAGTCCGGGTCGCTCATCGGCTTGACCATATGAAAGTAGCTGGCGGGCACCGCCGCACGCAGTCCGGCGAAGCCGCCCACCTGGTGCATGCCGATCAGGGTAAGCGCGATTGCGCCGGTCAAAAGAACCAGGGTCTGGACGACCTCGGTGTAGATTACAGCGGACAGTCCGCCCGCGACGGTGTAGATTCCGGTCACCACCACCAGAATGACGGCCGCCTGCAGCGGGCTCCAGCCCACGACTCCCTTCAATACAATCGCGGCCGCCCAAAGATGCACGGAAATCTTGGTCAGGACATAAGCAATGATGGAGATACTGGCCAGGTAAATGGCGGAGCCGCGGCTGAAACGCCGTTCCAGGAACTCGGGCATGGTGAAGACGTTGGATCGCAGGTAAAACGGAACGAAAACCCACCCCAGAATCAGCAATATGAGACAGGCCAGCCACTCAAACGAACCGACGGCCAGGCCTGAACTGGCTCCCGAGCCGGCCAGCCCGATGAAGTGCTCGGTGGAAATGTTTGAAACAAACAGCGACGCCCCGATCGCGAACCAGCCCACATTGCGGCCGGCAAGAAAGTACTCGGCTGAGGTCCGCTCTTTACGGGCAAAGTAAGCGCCGATACCAAAGATGATGGTGAAATAAACCGCGATAATGGCAATGTCTATGCCGGTCAGGGCCTTGTGGGTAAGGTGCATCGCGGTTTCGCCCATATTCCTCCGATGGTCGCAGTACGGTGGGAACCGTGCGCCATGCTAGTGCATTCGGTGCAGACAGGCAACCGGGAAGGTTAGGACCTTCCCGGAGGTTGGGTGGTCGCGGGCGACCCGCCCGCGAAGGGCCTTGAAGAGAAGTCCAAAGCCGCGGGCGAGCCGCCCGCGACCACACGAAGACCACACGAAATAAAATGAACAGCCTGTCGATTTTGCACTCTCTCGTTCGACGTACAGGTAGAAGGAGAGGAATCAGGTCTTGCCGAAGACCGGGGACTGACGACCGACGACTGCCTAGGGAACTTTTTCGCCCTCGAGGCCGTAACCTTTTGCAGCGCCGGAACGTTCTATTTATCTAGCAGGACTGGGTTGCGATTTTTGACCGGGACTGGTTGCCGAGGCCTGAGTTTTTCGTCTATTCTGATGGGACTTGGTTGACGGTCCGTTCGTCGCATCGGTCCCCTCCTGGAGTTCACGAGTATGACCCTGACCCGTTTTGTCACCAAAAACGCGTTCCGCAACAAGCGCCGCAGCGTCTTGACCGTTCTCAGCATCGGCGGGTCGCTATTGCTGCTCACCTTTCTGATCACCATCTGGCGCACTTTTTATGACACCAAGCCGACCGCCGAGGCGGCGCAGCGCCTGATCGTGCGCCACAAAGTGTCCCTGATCTTCTCTTTGCCCAGTTACTACCGGCAGAAGATTCAAGCGATTCCAGGCGTGAAGGAAGTGGTGAATGAGCAATGGTTCGGCGGGCAGTACATGGACGACAAGCCGGAACACTTCTTTGCCCAGTTGGGAACCGATCCGCAAGAGATCCTGAAGGTTTACCCGGAATTCAAGATTCCGGCAGACCAGGTCGAAGCCTGGCAGCATGACCGGGCGGGCGCCATCGTGGACGTGGGCCTGGCCAACAAGTTTCACTGGAAGGTCGGGGACCGCCTGAATATCACCGGAAAGATTTTCCCTGTGAACCTGGAACTGACCATCCGCGGAATTTTCACCCCGCCGGACCCGACGCAGGCAATCTACTTCAACAAGGACTACATTGACGAAGGCTTCCCTAAAATGAAAGGGAGCGAAGGATTCTTCGCAGTCCTGGCCGACTCACCCGATTCCGTTACGCGGGTGGCGCAAGCTATCGACGAAGAGTTCCGCAACGCCGATAAACCTACCAAGACGGAGAGCGAGCACGCCTTCCAGCTGGGCTTCATCGGCATGCTGGGCAACATCAAGGCCTTCATCATGAGCATTTCCCTGGCCGTGGTGTTTACCATCCTGCTGGTGTCGGCCAACACAATGGCGATGTCGATTCGCGAGCGTACGCGGGAAGTTGCGGTATTGAAGACCCTGGGATTTACCCGCAACAGCATTCTGGGATTGTTCGTTGGCGAGGCGGTATCGCTTTCCCTGATCGGCGGCCTGATCGGCTCGGGCCTGTGCTTCTTTGTGGTGGCGGCGATGGCCAGCCAGGGCGGAATGTTCGCCCGCATGAGCGTCACTCCGCTCACCATGCTGGCAGCGCTTGCGGTAGCCGCCGTGGTGGGATTCGCCAGCTCGTTTATTCCGTCTTATCACGCGGCCCAGGTCAACATCGTGGACGGATTGCGGCACATTGGGTAATTTGCGGCAGAAGCGCTAACCACTAAGGACACGAAGGTACACGAAGCGAAACGAAGAAGGAATTGTAAATGGCGATCCCTCTTTCTTATAACGTGCGCAACCTGCGGCTGCGGAAAAGCCTGACCATCATGACCGCCCTTGGGATCGCGCTCACCGTGGCCACCGCGGTCTTCATCATGGCGCTATTGGCAGGCCTGGGGCGCGCCTTCAGCACCACCGGGGACCCGCTGAATGTGCTGATGCTGCGCAAGGGATCGGACTCGGAACTGGCGGCGGGCGGCGTCTCGCGCGATGCCGTGCAGGTGTTGAAAGATCTGCCGGGCGTGGCCAAGAACAGCCATGGCGATCCCCTGGTTTCCGGAGAAGACATCCTGGTGGTGGTGCTGCCCCGCAAGGGCGGGACCGGCGAGACCAATGTGACCACCCGCTTCCTGTCCCCGCTAGGAATTGAGATGCGTCCGCAGATAAAGATTATCGCGGGGCGCTGGTTTACTCCGGGACAGCGCGAAGTGGTAGTCAGCAGTTCGATCAACAAGCGCTTCGAGCACGCCAATATCGGCGACTCGGTGCACATCGGCAAGGGGGAATGGCCGATCGTCGGCATCTTTGACGGCAGCGGCACCGCCCATGATTCCGAAATATGGGGCGACGTCAATCAGCTGGTCACGGATTTCGAGCGCACGGTGTACTCGTCGGTGCTGGTGCGGGCCACCGATCCGGCGGCGGCCCAGGCGCTGAAAAATCGCGCCAATGACGACCAGCGCCTGGAACTGAATGGCCTGCTCGAACCCGACTACTATGCCTCGCAAACCAAGTCGGGAGGCCCCATCAAGTTTGTGGGCTGGATTGTGGCTTTCATCATGGCGGTCGGGTCTTGCTTCGCCGCCGCCAATACCATGTACGCGGCGGTGGCTTATCGCGGGCGCGAGATTGCCACGCTGCGCGTGATCGGGTTTTCGCGGCCCAGCATTCTGACTTCGTTCATGCTGGAATCGCTGCTGCTGTCCTTGCTGGGCGCGACCCTGGGCATCATCCTGATGCTGCCGTTCAACGGCATGACCACCGGAACCCAGAATCAGGTCACGTTCAGCGAGGTTGTTTTCAGCCTGCAGATGACGCCGGCGGTGGTCCTGAGCGCGGTGATTTTCGCGCTCATCATGGGCGTGGTGGGCGGGTTCGCGCCGGCCTGGCATGCCTCGCGCCGCGACATCTTGAGCGCGCTGCGGGATTAAGGCAGTGCGGCTTCGGGCCCATGGGGGCGGGACGCCGGCGCTAGAAGGAATTTGCATCAGCAACGGGTTGCGAAACATCTGTAATCACCATGCCGATTGACGCAAAACACGAAGACCTGCGCAGCCTGCGCATCGATCGCACGGCGCGCACCGGCGGTGAAGGCGAACCTCCGGTCTGGGCCAAGCGCTACATCCTGATTGGGATCGGGTTGCTGGTGCTGCTGGGGATAGTTGCGATCTCCTACCGGCTGTTCTCCCACGACGTTCCCGAAGTGGAAGTCGTCCGCGCCTCGGCGCAGAGCAGCGATGTGGGTGGCGTCGTGCTTTCCGCCAGCGGCTACATTGTGGCCCACCACAAGATCAACCTGAACTCCAAAGTGACCGGCCGGGTGAAGTGGATCGGAGTGGAAAAAGGCGACAAGGTCAAAGAAGGCCAGGTCCTGGTGCGCCTGGAAGATGACGAATTCCGCGCCCAGTACGAACAGGCCAGAGGCGCCGCTGAGAACGCACGCGCCTATCTGGAAGAACTGCAAAACGGGTCTCGTCCTCAGGAAATTCAGCAGGCCCAGCATAATCTGGATGAAGCCCGGGCCACCCTGGCCAATGACAGGATTACGCTCGATCGCACCCGCGGCCTGGTGAGCCAGGGCGTGCTCTCGAAGCAGGCGCTCGATGACGCCACCGCCAAGTTTGAAGCGGACCAGCAGCGGGCAAATTCCCTGGACCAGGCATTCCAGCTGGCCAGGATCGGTCCGCGACCGGAAGAGATTGCCCGCGCCCGCGGCGCGCTGCAGCAAGCTCAGGGCCAGGCGGACTACGCCAAATCGCTGCTGGATGCGACCGTGATCCGCGCCCCGGTGACGGGCACCATTCTCGAGCGGGCCGCGGAAAAGGGCGAGCTCGTGACTTCAGGATTCGCCAGCACCGCCGAAGGCGGTCCGCAGGGCCTGGTGGTGTCGCTCGCCGATCTCAACGATCTTCAGGTGGAACTCGATATCGCGCAGGACGATTTTGCCCGGCTCGGTCCCCGGCAAAAAGGCGTGGTTACGACGGACGCTTATCCCGACCGCAAGTACGACGGCATAATCGCGGAGATTTCGCCCCAGGCCAACCGGGCCAAGGCCACGGTGCAGGTGAAAGTGCAGATTCTGAAACCGGACTCATTTCTGCGGCCCGACATGAATGCCACCGTCAAATTCCTGGCGGATGAAAGCCAGCACACCAGTTCGCAGCCGCAAGGCGTTTTTGTTCCCACCACCGCTGTCCGCGATCGCGATGGCAAGAAAATAGTTCTCCTGTCGTTTAACGGCAAGGCGATGGCGCGGGAAGTGAGGGTCCTGTCGCAGCGCAGCGGCGGCGTCATGGTGCAGGGACTGAACGGCGGCGAAGACGTGATCACTTCCGGTCCGGCAGATTTGAAGGATGGCGACAAAATCAAGATCAAGGGACAGCAATCATGAACGCAGTCACGACCATTCCGCATACCGCCACCCAAACCAAGGTGGTGCAGGCCCGCAACGTCAGCAAGGTTTTCAAGCGCGATGCGTTCGAAGTCAAGGCGCTGGACGACGTTTCCATCGAAATCGCGGGCGGGGAATTTCTCGCCCTGATGGGTCCGTCTGGTTCCGGCAAGACCACGCTGCTGAACATGATTGCCGCCATCGACCGGCCCACCGCGGGCGAACTGCTGGTGCTGGGCGAGAACATTTTCCGCTTCAGCGATTCCCAGTCCGCCCACTGGCGCAACGAGCATATCGGCTACGTCTTTCAGACCTTCAATCTGATCCCCGTGCTCACCGCGTTCGAAAATGTCGAGCTGCCCCTGCTGCTCACCAAGCTTTCCGCGCAACAGCGGCGCGACCATGTGATGACCGCGCTGAAGCTGGTCGGCCTCGAAGAGCGCGTCGGCCATTTGCCGAAGCAGCTCTCGGGCGGACAGGAGCAGCGCGTGGCCATTGCCCGCGCCATCGTCAGCGATCCGACTCTGCTGCTCGCCGATGAGCCCACCGGCGATCTGGACAGCCATTCGGCCACCGAGGTGCTCGAAATCCTGAAGCGACTGAACGAAGACTTTCACAAGACCATCGTGATGGTGACCCACGATCCCCACGCAGCGTCCTACGCGCACGTCACCCGCCACCTGGAAAAAGGCATGCTGCTGCCCGGGTAAGTCTGGTGTAGAGCGGGCGCCCTCCCCCGCTCTGGGCCGTAGGTCGGCGAGGGTTGCCTTCGCCTGTATTCTCCAAATGAGTTCGCGGGAAGGGCACGACTTCAGTCGTGCCGTCAGACGCTAGGCAATGGCGGCTTCAGCCGCTGCGGTTTACTCGTAACAGAATATTTCGGTTCCGGGTTGCCTGCGGCCCGTAGCGGGCGAGGGCGCCCGCTCTACACGAATCCGGCTACAGCTCGGAAAGGGATGATCGGCCGCGGGCGGGAGCGAAGCCGCTGTCGGCAGGGTCGGCGACCCACTGCCAGGCCCGGCGCCCGTTTTCGCGCACCACGGTTCTGGCTTCGCCGTATTCCACCAGCCGGTTGAGCACGGTCGTCACCGAAGCCAGGGGATCCTTGTGACGGAGTAGTACCGGCGGGATGCGTTGTTGAATGTGTTCGCACACTTCGCGCGCCCCCAGCGGACGCGCCGCTTCCATCAGCACCATGCGGCATGCCTTGGTGAATCCGGGCTGGCGGCCGCTGCTCTTGCGGTCGACCAGTTCGAGCAGCTCTTCGCTCAGGACTTCGTCGCCGAAAAGATTGGCCAGTCCGACGATGGTCTGCTTGACCGTCCCGATTCGCTTCATCACGTCGGCGCGCTGGCGCATGAGCTGGCGCAATTCCTCGTGCGCCGCCTTCACCACTTCCTGCACGTGACCGTCTGAGCTGCCGGGAAGATTTCTGTTCCCCGCGCCGTCGCCAAGGTTGCGCCCGATGTCCATGACCCACCTTCCCGAGCCGAACTACCAGCCTGCCGCCTGCACGCCCGGCCGCGCCCTGCCCCAAGCCGAGCCACGGCTTAGACTCCTGTACGCGTTCGCCCCCAACTAAGTTCCATGTCGATGGCGTCACCGCTCGGTTGAGGGCCCACGCGAGCTCGTATTCTGCAGGCTTAGACGCGGGAGGTGGGGAAAGGTTAAGGCGAAGAAATGTAAAATCGGCGGGCGATTGATGTCCAGATAGATTCGCGAGTAAACCCTCTAAAATCGCGCCCATCGGCGGATTTGGCGCCTGCGGATTTTCATATTTTTAGTGGCGAAATCGCTTCCAAACTTGGAATGATCGCCCTCCGCGCCACATCTCCTGGGGTAATCGCAGCGGCAGTAAAGCTGAATCGTCCTGCCGTCTTACTTCTTGACAAAACCGAAACAACTGATAAAGTTCGACTTAATCGTCCCAATTTCGAGATCATCTCCAGGTGCTGACGCATGAAGAATGTTTATGAGGTTCTGAGACAGAAGGAGCTTGAGCTGTCCAGGCTTGAGAAAGAAGTGGAAGCGTTGCGCGTGGCCGCGCCGCTTCTGTCGGAAGACAAGGAAGCCGGTAATGACAACAAGCCGACTTTGGCCGCGACGGCCGCCCAGCAGCCCATTCGAATTCCGCAGCCGACGGTCAATGCCGCTCCGCAAGCCGCCCGCGCCGCCGGGTGGGAAGATACCGCCAAGCGCTGGCCCTAGCCGAGTCGCGGGCGCAAGACCTGTCACAGACACCAGGATACGAATCGATCTGGCCCGGAGCCTTGCTCCGGGCTATAACTTTCTGGGAGCGAATACGGGCGGCCGCATTCGCCGGCGGCTGATCGCGGCCGGCGGCATGCCAGTGGTTCGGCTGGGTCAGGTTCCACCGAGTCAAAGCGTATCGCGTAACCGCATCTCCAGTAACACCGGGCAGAGCCAGATATGAGCGCTTCGGGGCACCCTTCGTCGGGCTTGAGCGGAGTTCGCCGGCGCATTCCGCGCTACTCGGTGGCTATCCCCGTCGATATCACGGTGCTGCGCGCGGGAGCGCCGGCCAGCATTCCCGGGCGTTCTCTTGATCTCGGGGAAGGCGGCGTGGCGGCGGTGCTGGCCGCGGAACTGCAACTGGGGGAATGGGTCGCGGTCGAGTTCAAGTTGCCGAATTCGGTTCAATCGCTCCAGACCAAGGCCGTAGTTCGCCATCACAACCAGCTGCGCTGCGGCTTCGAGTTTCTGGGACTTTCCCTCGATCAGCGCTCCATGATCCGGCGCTGGGCGGGAAACAGCCAGCCTCTGCCGATACTCGAGCCCAAGGCGCCGATCTCACCCATTTCGACGGCCGCTGCAACCGCTGGCGCCGTGAAGATGCCGGCCCCGATGCCGGTAACGGCCTCGGCCGCCGGCGCGCGCCGTCAGCCCGTCGCCGACAGTAATCGGGCGATCGAGCAACTGCTTCGGCTGACCCTGGTTCTGTTGCTGGTGGTCGGGGGCTGGGCAGCGTGGCAGTGGCATCGCGGTTGGCAGCAGTTGGAAGCGCGCATGGCGAGAAAAGACGTGCATGCGCAACCGCCCTCGGCCAAGGTCCCCGCGGAAGTGATGGAGCGGATGCTGGTGCGCAAGGTGGAACCGGCCTATCCCGAAGCCGCGCGCCGGGCCAATCTTCAGGGTACTGTCGTGCTCGAGGCGGTGATCGCCGCCGACGGCACCGTGGTGAACCTTCATCCCGTAAGCGGCCCGGATGGACTGGTTACGGCCGCCATGGACGCGGCGCGGTGGTGGCGCTTCCGGCCGTATCGTGTCCGGGGAGAGCCGGCCACGGTTGAAACCACGTTGTCCGTTGAGGTCCACCCGTAAGAACCCGCCTCGGGCCTGCGCTTCTCGGTTTGTCCTAATTTGACGCGTGGCCTGTCTTGTTGCATATGGCGAGCAAAGGAGATCTCTGTGGTCGCAAGAGAGAAAATAACCACGATTGGCAAGCCCGTGCCGGAGTTGCCGGTCGCTGATGTCGAGCGCGCACAACAGCATTACAGAGATGCGCTCGGCTTTGAGATTGGATGGCTTTACCCAGGCAAAGACATCGGGGCCGTGTCACGCGCTGATTTTGGGCCGATATTCTTTCGGAAGAGAAAACCGCCGTTCGGACCTTCCGTTCACTGGGTGTTCGCTGAAGATATCGATGCGTCGTACCAGGAACTGCAGTCGTTAGGTGCGAACATCGTGGATCCCCTGGAAAAAAAGCCTTGGGGATTACGGCAGTTCACTGTAGAGGATATAGACGGGAACCTCTTCTATTTCCATCATGACTAGCCAGACCTCATGTTCCAATTAGGAGACTACCCGCCTCTCCGTGCTTTGCTTCCTCAGCCCGTCATCTGCGACACTGACTTCGATCCAACGTACGGCTCGCCATGGGCAGAATCCACGTTCTTTCCGAAAACGTCGCTAACCAGATCGCCGCCGGCGAAGTGGTGGAGCGCCCCGCCTCGGTGGCCAAGGAACTGCTCGAAAATTCGCTCGATGCAGGCGCAACCCGCATCCGGATTCAGGTTGAAGCCGGAGGCAAGAAACTCATCCAGGTCACCGACAACGGCTGCGGCATGGTGCGCGATGACGCCCTGCTTGCTTTCGAGCGCCACGCCACATCGAAAATCAAGAATGCGGCAGACCTGCTCAGCGTGGCCACGCTGGGCTTTCGCGGAGAAGCGTTGCCCTCGATCGCCTCGGTCTCTCGCTTGCGGTTGGAAACCCGAGCTCCCGACGAAGCCTCGGGAACTGTGGTCGAAATCAACGGCGGCAAGATTTTCAAAGTGGAAGAAGCAGGCCTGCCGGCAGGAACGTCAATCGCGGTGCGCGACCTCTTCTATAACATCCCGGCACGCAAGAAATTTCTCAAGGCTGAATCCACCGAACTTTCTCACATCGCGTCCCTGGTGACGCACTACGCCCTGGCCCATCCCGACAAGCATTTCGAACTGCACTCGGCCACGAACGCCATGCTGGTCGCGCCGCCAGTCGCAGGCTACAGTGAGCGCGTCTACCAGGTCTTCGGCAAGGAAGTTCTCGACCAGCTGATTCCAGTCGCGGCGGTGCAGCCGCTCGAACGTATCGGCCTGCCGCAACCCCCGCCCTGGCGTCGAAAAGAAGAGAGTCCATGTGGCGCGGGCGCCCCCGCCCGCGAAACGACGGAGATCGCCACCCGTGCTGAAGAAGTGGAATCACCGGCCTTCGGCGAATTCCGGGTGCACGGCTTCGTTTCCAAGCCCGAAATCCAGAAACTGAATCGCAACTCGATTTACGTCTTCGTCAACGGACGCCTGATCCGCGACCGCCTCATCCAGCACGCCATCATCGAGGCTTACCGCAACATCCTGCCGCCCACCGTTTTCCCGGTGGTGCTGCTGTTCCTCGATCTCCCGGCGGGCGAAGTGGACGTCAACGTGCACCCTTCAAAAACCGAAGTGCGCTTTCGCCAGCAGAGCGTCATGCACGATTTCGTGCGTGAGTCGGTGCGTGCTGCGCTGATGAAGGCGCGGCCGGTGCCGCAGTTCGCGGTAGAAATCAGCGCCCATCCCAGCGCCAGTCCCTCGCTGGCCACCGAGACTCTGGCCGGCGGCCGGACCGTTTCCCCTGATGCCGCGCCCTGGCGCTCGCTCTACGCTTCGGCCGGGCCCCAGCCGTTCAGCCTGCAGGCCCCGGCGCCGCCGCCGGTCAGCGAGCGCTTCCAGTTCGGCGAAGGCATCTCGGTCGAGGGCAACGCCGCGCTCTCCCTGGTTCGCGCCCCGGAACCCCTGCCCGACTCGATTACCGGCAACAGTTGCGCTCCGCCCATTCCCGAGGAAACGCCTGACCCGGCTCCCAGCGATCTTGCTCCCGCCCTGGCAACGCTCAAACCGCTGGGCCAGATTCGCGAATCCTTTATTCTGGCGGTCAATCCCGAAGGACTCTGGATCGTCGACCAGCACGTGGCCCACGAGCGCGTCCTGTTCGAGAAAATCCTGAAACAGCGGGCGGCGCAAAAAGTCGAAAGCCAGCGTCTGCTGCTGCCGCTGGTGATCGAGCTCACGCCGGCGCAACAGGCGGTCTTCGCCGATATCGCCGACGAACTGGCCCGGAATGGATTCGAAGTCGAACCCTTTGGCGCGCGCAGCGTTGCAGTAAAGATCGCCCCCGCCGGAATCGACGCTTCCGCGGTCGAGCATATGCTGCACGAACTGCTCGACCAGTTTTCCCGCGAGGAGCAGGCCCTGAATCTGGAAAAGATCCGGGCGCGCATCGCCGCCTCCATCGCCTGCCACGCCGCCATCAAGGTGAACATGCCGCTCGAGCAAAACAAAATGGAATGGCTGCTGGCGGAACTGGCCAAGACCGACTGTCCCATGACCTGCCCGCACGGCCGGCCGGTAGTTCTGCGATACTCGATGAAGGACATTCAGAAGGCGTTTAAGAGAATATAGCTTCTAGCTTCTAGCAACCCTGCAAAGTTCAAGCAGAGAAGGTTTCAAGCTAGACGCCAGGAGCTAGTAGCCAGAAGCGATTACCTAACAGCCGCTTTTATGACTGAACACGAACTCCATGAACTCCGCCGCGAGAAGTGGCGCCTGAACGGCGCACCTCTGCGCACGCTTGACGAAGCTCGCCGCTTTCTCGAGTCGGTCGGGTTCTGCCTGATGTATCCCATGCGCCAGCCGCTGCTGGCCCCCACCTTCATCGGGGCTTGGACGGGATCAGACCAGCGCCTGCCAACACAGCAGCATGCTTATGCGGACCCGCGCGCCCTCGAAGCCACTGAGATGATGGTGCGCCTGCTGCGCAATCACGACGCCTACGAAGCCAATCAGTTCGAAGAGAACAACGCCTTCCTGGTGGCGGGGTCGATATTTCCTTATTTTTATGCCCTGGTGGGAGAACGCAATCCCAAGCAGACGCCGCAGCCCAAGCCGCGTTCGGAATATTCTCAACTGGCCTGCGATGCTTTTGAGCTGATCCGCCGCGCCGGACCGATCTCGAAACAGAAAATGCGTGAGGACCTGGGCGGAAGCATTTCGTTCGTCGCCCTCGACCACGCTCTGGGCGAGCTCTGGTCCCGACTGCGCATCACCCGCGTGGATTACAAGCCGGAGGAGGGCGCCTCCTGGGACGTGTTGTATCGCTGGGCCCCGGACGCGGTTCGCGAAGGCATCGGCCTGTCGGTGGCGGAAGCGCTTTCGGCGCTGCTGTCGAAATATCTGGATTGCGTCATCGCCGCCGACCAGCAGGAAGTGGATTCCTTCTTCGGCAATTTTGTTCCCCGCTCACGGGTCAAGGAAGCGATCAACGCCCTGCAAGCCGCGCGCGAACTGGACTTCATTCGGGTCGGCAACCGCTCGCTGATCCAACTGGCGCAACCCAAAGCCCCGGTGATCGCCAAGGACCGCGCGGAAACCCGGCGTCCGACGCGGTTGTCGCGCGGCCGATAGGGCCGCGAGGCGAGAACCTCAGCCACGGATTTCACGGATCTTCACGGATCAGATCGAACCGGACAATGCCTTTTCCCTGCCGTGTACAATTATCCGTCCCCGCGATGACCGCGCCCACCGCACGCAAGCTCATTATTGCCATCGACGGCCCGGCCGGCGCGGGCAAGAGCACGATTGCGTCACGGCTGGCGCGCAAGCTGGGTTACGTGAATCTGGAAAGCGGCGCCATGTACCGCGCCCTGGCCCTGAAAGCCATCGAATGGGATGTTTCATTCGACGACGAGCCTGCGCTGGTCAAGCTGGCGCACAACACCCGCATTCATCTCGAGCCCAGCCTGAGCGGCAATCGGGTCCTGCTCGACGGCCGCGACGTCAGCCAGCGCGTGCGCGAGCCCGACGTGACCGAGGCCGCTTCGCGGGTCTCAGTCCATCCCGGCGTCCGCCAGTGGATGGTTGCCCGGCAGCAGGAAATGGGGGCCGGCGGCGGCGTGGTCATGGAAGGCCGCGACATCGGCACCAAGGTTTTTCCCGCCGCTGACGTGAAGATCTTCCTCGACGCCGATCCGGTGGTGCGCGAACAGCGGCGGCTGCAGCAACAGAATGTCCGGGGGGCGGCGGCGCACGCCGTGGCCGCGGAACTGCGCGAGCGCGACCGCCGCGATCGCACCCGGGCCACATCCCCGCTGGTCCCAGCCAGCGACGCGTTGCTGCTTGATTCCACTCAACTGTCGGAAGACGAAGTGTTGCGGCGGGTAGAGGAATTGGTCGAAAGCAAGCTTAAGTCGTGAGCCCCCGCCTGCGCGCTCAGGTAGCCGTTTGTGCTTGCTTGCCCGCCAAAGCTACACGACGCGGGCCCCAGAGCGCCTGCTCAAGTTGCTCGGGAACGTATCGAAGCAACGACTTGCGCGGGGTCTAGGCAGAGGGCCACTCAAGTGCAACAACCAGGGGGAGAGAGCGTCTTTGCTCCTCTTTCAGGTTCCCTGAACTAAGTCAGTCCATCTGGAGTATTCCCCCGCTTAGCGAATGACAACCTAAGGAGGTTGACATGTTTGCACGCAATGTATCTTTTCATCTGAAATCCAATATGCTGGCCGATTACACCCGCACGTTTGACAAGGACATTCTTCCCTTACTGCGGAAACAGAACGGCTTCAGGGACGAAATTACGTTCGCCGGTCCCGGCGGAGTCGATGTGAGCGCCATCAGCCTGTGGGAAAACAAAGCCAGCTCGGACACGTACAACACCAACACCTATCCTGAAGTGTTGAAGACCATGTCCAGATTCATCGAAGGCACGCCGAAGATCCAGACCAGCGAAGTGGTCAACTCGACCTTCCACAAGATCGCCGCTGGAGTATCAGCGTAAGGGTTGTAAACATTTTGTACGGGAGGGCGAAGTTAACACTCCGCCCTCCCGCTTTCCTTCGGTCGGACCGGCCGCCTGCGTCACCGCCAAACAATTGCGAAATCCTAGGCAACCTTGCGTGGTTCCGGCTTGCCCGGGTCAGAGCTCGCTTCTTTCCGGCTTGCTTCATCTGCTTCAACTTCGCTCGTACTCTCGTCATTGGTGAACGAGAGATTCGGGGCGCCGTCGCGTTCCAGGATTTTCCGTTTTCTCCACCGGCCAATGAGCGGGGCAGTCGTGCCTAAAACAATTACCAGCACAACAAACCCAATCAAGAGCGTCAGAGATCCGGCCCTATGAGAAGCCGTGGGCGCCGGGGTAGTGGCGGCTGCATCGGGCGGCGCAGCGGCCTCCGCGGACGGAGCGGGAGCGGCGGGGGTTGCGGCCTCGGCAGCCTCCGGGACTACGGTGTCCGAAGACGGGCTGACGGCCGCAGCGGGTGCGGCGGCGGCAGCGACGGCCTTTTTCGCTGAGAGCTTTCGAGCATGAGCTGAGGGTCGCTCTGGGCGGGCGGCCGCCACCACCGGCGCGCTTGCCGGAGCAACCGATGGACTCACCGTTGTGGCGGGCGGAACGGCTTCCACCACCGGCGCGCTGACTGCAGGCTGGGGCGGGATAACTGCCGCCGCCGGGGCCGCGTCCGGAGTTGGCGTATTCGCTGTGCCCGGAGCAGGACTGACGGTTTCGGCGGGCACAGCGGCGTCCGGAGCGGGGGCGCTCGCAGCCGGGGGGGCGCTTGCAGCCGCAGGCGCTGCGGGAGCAACCGGATCAGGCGTGATAACGGTCTCCGGAGACGGAGTGACGGCCGCAGACGATGCCGCGGCAGCAGCAGCGCAGTGTTCGGAGATCATGCTCAGTTCGTTCACCGAAAAGCTGTTGTCCGCGGCGCCCGAACTCACGGCTCCCGTGGCTTTGTGTCCCACGAGTTTTACGTCGTGGCCCACGTGCGGTTTGAGATCAACCGTGCTGCTGGTGATCTTGAAAATCTGGCCGGTACCGTCCTCGACGACTGTAAAGTTGCCGTCTGATCCGCCCAGGCAGCCTTTAACGCTGGCGGGGGCGGGGTTGCTGCCGGCATCTGGAGTCTGCGTAAACCCAAACGTAACCAGCAGGGCCGATACAAACATCACTAGGAATACCCGTTTCATGGAATCCTCCTGAGATTCGCCTTGCGGCAATCAGGTTTCACTTGGGATTTGATTTTGCTGTCGGTCCTGGCGCGGAACGTTCGCGCGATGTGCACCGGTTAACTCCGGCCTGGGAACCTGGAGCATCCAGAGTGGAACTGCAACCAAACTATCGGTTACGGCTTTGAGTGTCTGAGCACAACCGCTCACATTCGGGGAAGCAACCCAACGTGAAGGGAAGGAATCGCGTAATCCGCGCGCCGCGACACCACCTGGAGGCGGCCTTGGTTCTTCAATGCGCGATCGTCCCAGTTCCTTCCCGCCTGGCCATGCCGCCAGCCTGATTGACTTGCCTTTCGCCTGCTCCTAACATCGCTCCACGGCGGCGCTTTCCCTGTGATCGGTCAAACCATTTCGCACTATCGCATCCTGGAAAAGCTGGGGGGCGGAGGCATGGGCGTGGTGTACAAGGCCGAAGACCTCATGCTTGGCCGCTTCGTGGCGTTAAAGTTTTTGCCCGACGACGTGGCCCACAATCCGCAGGCGCTGGAACGCTTTCGCCGTGAGGCCCGGGCCGCTTCGGCGCTCAATCATCCCAACATCTGCACCATTCACGAGATTGCCAGCCACGATGGGCAGTGGTTTATCGTGATGGAATTTCTGGACGGCGATACCTTGAAGCATCGCATTGGCGGGCGGCCTCTGGAGCTTGACGCCCTGCTCGCCATCGGCACCGAGATTGCCGACGGGCTGGATGCGGCGCATGCCCAGGACATCGTCCACCGGGACGTGAAGCCGGCAAATATTTTCGTCACCAAGCGCGGCCTGGCCAAGATTCTCGACTTCGGCCTGGCGAAAATGAGCGCCGGGCAGCGGCCCGCGGACCTGCCGGACTCGGACAGTCCCACCGTGCTCAAGGATCTGACTGTGGTCGGAAGCATGATGGGCACGGTGGCCTACATGTCGCCGGAACAGGTTTCGGGCAAACCACTCGATGGCCGCACCGACATATTTTCCTTCGGCGTGGTGCTCTATGAGATGGCGACCGGGCGCCAGCCTTTCGAACGCGAGACCACGGGATCAACCTTCGGAGCCATCTTGTACGAGGCGCCAATACCGCCGGTACGCCTGAACCGTCAACTGCCATCGCGTCTCGAAGCCATCATCAATAAGTCACTGGAAAAGAACCGCAAGCTGCGCTACCAGTCCGCCGCCGAGTTGCGCAACGACCTGCAAAAGCTGAAGCGCGACACGGATTCAGGACGCCCGGCCGTGGCGTCGCCCGCTCTCGCTTCGCTGGCCGTTCCAAGCGCTCCGTCGCTGGTGAGCGACGAAACCATTGACGACGTCACCCCGTTGCCAGGCGGCACCGGCCGCGCCGGGACGGCCGCCCCCGGCCCTCCAGCCCGAAGCCAGCTGGGCTGGGTCCTGATTGCAGCCGTCATCATTACAGCCGCAACTGGAACTCTCTATTACCGCTCTCACCGGCAGAAGGCCCTTACCGAGCGCGACACCATTGTTCTCGCGGACTTTGCCAACTCCACCGGCGACCCGGTCTTCGACGATACCCTTAAGCAAACCCTCAGCGTCGCCCTGCGCCAGTCGCCGTTCCTGAACGTGGTCTCCGGCGGTAAGGTAGGCGCGACTCTGAAGCTGATGACCCGTTCCGAAGACACGCCTCTCACCCCTGACGTCGCCCGCGAAGTTTGCCAGCGCGCCGGCAGCAAGGCATATATCGCGGGCCAGATCGCTCCCCTGGGCAAGCACTATGTGATCGGCCTGAATGCGGTCAATTGCCGCAGCGGAGACACCCTGGCACAGGAGCAAGTCACCGCCGCCAATAAGGAGAAGGTCCTCGACACGCTGGGCGATGCCGCGGCCCGGCTGCGCGGTGAACTGGGCGAGTCGCTGGCTACCGTGCAGAAATTCGATGTGCCGCTCAGCCAGGCAACCACCTCTTCGCTCGAGGCCCTGAAAGCCTTCAGCCTGGGAGTCCGCGCGGGCATGCAGAAAAGCACCACCCAGTCGATCGCCTACTATCAACGCGCCGTCGAACTGGACCCGAATTTTGCCGCGGCGTACCGGGGATTAGCCAACAGCTATGCCAGCCTGGCGGAACTGGGACGGGCCAGCGAGTATCAGGGCAAGGCCTTCGAGTTCCGTTCCCATTCCAGTGAGCGGGAAAAGCTGGCAATTGCGGCTGACTACTATCGCTTCGTGACCGGCGAACTCGACAAATCAGCCCAGACCTATCAGGAGTGGATTGAGAATTACCCACGCGACGATGCCGCCTACAGCGCTCTCGGCATCGCATACGCCTCACTGGCGCAGTACGAGAAAGCGGCGAACGCCCACCGCGAGAATCTTCGCCTCGCGCCTGACGTGGGCGCTCCCTACATGAACCTGGGCAATTGCCTGCTGGCGCTGCAGCGTTTCGACGAGGCTCGCCAGATCGCAAAGGCCGCGCTGGCCCAGAACCTTGATGATTACATCCTGCGCAATGAATTCTACGCGCTGGCCTTTATCGGCCATGATACGTCCGGCATGGAAGAACAGGCGGCGTGGTTTCGGAGCCAGCCCGACTCCGAACACTTCGGACTGGCACTTGAATCCGACACCCAGGCATATTCCGGCCACCTGAGCAGGGCGCGGGATCTCACGAAACAAGCGATTGACTCCGCAGTGCGAAACGACAGCCGGGAAAATGCCGCAATCTGGCAGGACAACCAGGCCCTGCGCGAAGCCGCGTTCGGCAACCTGGGGGAAGCGCGCAGTAACGCCGAAGCTGCGCTCAAGCTGGAGCCCGCGAGTCAAAGCGTGCAGCTCGAATCCGCTCTGGCTTTGGCCATGGCCGGAGAGAACGCGCGGACAGAAGCCCTGGCGCGGGATCTGGATCGTCATTTTCCGCTCGATACCCAGGTGCAGTCGCTGTGGCTGCCGGCAATCCAGGCACAACTGGAGTTGAATCGAAAGAACCCGGCCGCCGCCATCGATCGTCTCGCAGCCACTACACGCATCGATTTAGGACAGATCCAGTTCATCAACAACATTTCCTGCCTGTATCCGGTGTACATCCGCGGCCAGGCCTATCTCGCGGCCGGAAAAGGCAGCGACGCCGCCGCCGAATTCCAGAAGATCTTGGACCACAGCGGTATCGTCTGGAACTGCTGGACTGGCGCGTTGGCCCACCTCGGACTGGCCCGCGCCTATGCGCTCTCGGGAGAGGCCCCAAAGGCCCAAGCGGCGTACCAGGACTTTCTGACTCTGTGGAAAGATGCGGATGCGAATGTCCCCGTCCTGAAGGAAGCGAGAGCTGAGTCCGCGAAGCTACCCGCCCAATAACTGTCATCCTGAGCGGAGCGGGTGCTTCGCGAAGCGAAGCGCCCGCGTAGTCGAAGGACCACCTATGAGCTCGACCGCGGCCGGCAGCTGCAGGCGCTTCTGGCGGATTCGACCTGTCCGTAGTAGTTCCTGGCCTCTGAAATGAGCGTAGTGGAGCCCCAAGGGATCCTTCGACTTCATCGCTCAGGATGACAGGCGCACAATGGAGGACGGGCGGCCCGCCCGTCGCTCCGTATCCAATTCCCGTCCCCAATTCCCGACGCGGGACAGCTTTCGACAGATAGTTTGCCGGTCACAGACGGCGCGTGGTTCCCGTGTTATACCCAGCAAGTCCCTTTCTCCAGTTTGGGCTCGTCCACGATTCGATTCAGCTTCGGGTGCGAGTCTATGTCGAGTGTCGGCAGTTTCTTCTGCGGTCTCTTTATTTCTGGTGTGCTGTTCGCCACTGCAGCATTTGCTCAGGATACTTCCAGCGGAGCGATCCGGGGAACGGTGGGGGATGCAGCGGGGGCACGGATCGGCGCTTCCAGCGTTGTGCTGGTGAACACAGCCACCAACTTCCGCTACTCCACCACGACCGACGGCTTTGGCCGTTTTGCGTTCGAGCTGCTCCCGCCGGGAGACTACTCGGCCCGCGCCGAATCGCCGGGAATGTCGCCACAGACCACTCCCGGCCTGCATGTGGACGTAGGCGGCACCACCGAACTCGCGTTCAAGCTGGCCGTCGCCGGAAACAAGGAAACCATTACAGTTTCCGGGGAGCCTCCGCTGGTCGAAAGCGAGCCCAGCGGGCTCTCGTCCTTGATTGACGAACGGGCCATCAGTGAACTTCCCCTCAACGGACGCCGCTATACCGACCTGGCCCTGCTGACTCCGGGCGTGACCCAGGACCCGCGCGGCCTGACTTCCGGATCGAACGGCGACCTGGCTTTCGGCGGCATCCGCGGCTTTCAGTCCAGCTATCTGGTGGACGGCGGCGACAACAACAACGCTTTTTTCGGACAGGCTCGCGGACGTTATCGCGCGCCTTATCAGTTCTCCAACGAAGTGGTACAGGAGTTTCGCGTCTCCTCGAATACCTACGGCGCCGACCTGGGACGCGCCGGAGGCGCGGTGGTCAACGTGATCACCAAGTCGGGTTCCAACCGTCTGCACGGAACGGATTTCTACTTTCTACGCGACAGCGCCCTGGCGGCAACCCATCCCTTCATGGATTTCAAGCCGCACGATCAACAGCAACAGTTCGGGTTTACTCTGGGCGGCCCCATCCGGCGCAACCGCGCGTTTTTCTTTGCCGGCTTCGATCAGCACATCTTCCACGTTCCCAACGTTGTGCGTTTTATCAACGGAAGCCCGGTGGTGGTTCCGCAAGCGGGCGCAGGGCCGGAAACTCCGGGCGATTACGAATCCACCGACCAGGCGCTGGTATTCGCCACCGCGGCGCAACTCTCGCAGCAGGCCGGCACCTTTCCCTCATCGATGATTGGAAACGCCGGCTTCTTCAAGCTGGACTTCGTGCTCAATCAGCACAACAACCTCTCCCTGCGGCTGAACACCTCGCGTTATTACGGAACCAACAACGTGTTTCTCGATCCTGCCAGCCCGTTGACCGCCTTCGGCATCAGCGACAATGGCGAAGAGGACGTATCCACCGAGAGCGCGGCATTGGCCCTCACCAGCAACCTCTCGTTCCGGGTGGTGAGCCGCTTCCACGCCCAGTTTTCGCGCGACTTGCAGTCCTCGACCAGCAATAGCACCGATCCTCTGACCAAAATCCCCGGCATCATCGAGGGCTTCGGACGCTCTTCCATTCTTCCCCGCCAGACCCGGGAGCACCGCCTGCATCTGGCTGAAACCTTCAGCGTGGAAGGCCGGAGAAATTCCTGGAAGTTCGGTGGCGATGTGCTGCTCACCTGGATCTACAACTTCTTTCCCTCGCTGGGCGGAGGCGAGTACATTTTCGATCCCATCAAGGTAAATCCGTTTACCTTCGAGCCCCAGGAATCCGGCCTCGAACTGACGCCGCTGCGGGCCTACGCGCATGAGGTCCCGCATTACTATCTGCAGAATTTCGGCCCCTCGGCGACCAACCCGGACACCAACGAGTACTCGGGGTTTCTGCAGGACACCATTCGCGTCTCCGATCATTTCGCCCTGAGCCTGGGGGCGCGCTACGACCTGCAGACTTTTACGACCAAGGGCCTGCAGTCGAATCCCCTGTGGCCGGATGCCGGCCGCGTGCCCTTCAACGCCGGCAACGTTAGCCCGCGCGTGGGTCTCGCGTACTCCATTGGGAAGGAGCGGCCGCTGGTCATCCGCGCCGGATTTGGCCTCTTCTACACTCGCATCCCGCAGATCTACACTTCGGCAATTCAAAGCGAGAACGGCCTGGCGGGAAATTTTCTCTTCCTCAATAACAACAATTTTGCCGATCACCAGATATTTCCCCAATATCCCAACCCGCTGGTGAGGTGCCCGGTGACGTCCACGAATTGCCAGCTGCCGCCGGGCATGGCGCAACTCGAACAGGCGGATGTTTCCTCCTTTTCGCACAATTTCAAGACCCCGCGCGTGCAACAAGCCAGCCTCAATCTCGAGCGCGAGGTGGCACATCGCACCTCCGTGGGCGTTTCTTACATGTACGTGCATGGCGTGGACCTGATCCGGGCACGGGACGTGAACCTGCCGCCGCCGGTGAACGTGTCCTATCCGGTGTATGACGCGTCGGGAACCAACTTCCTGGGCACTTATTACAACGTGGCCTCGTTCTCAACCATCCAGCCCACGCGGTCGCAAACTTGCCCGTTCCCGCCATGCATCAATCCTCTGGCGCGTCCCATTCCGCAGCTGGGCTCGATCGATGTTTTTGAGAGCGCAGCGTCGAGCGTGTATCACGGCGCCACGCTCTCGATTCGCCGGCGCATGACCAGCGGCGTCTACTTCATGCTGTCCTACACCTTCGCGCACGCCATCGACGATGGACAGGACGCGCTGGTGGCGGGGCAGCCTGCCACCGTGCAAAACTCGTACGCGCCTAATGCGGAAAGAGGCGCGAGCGTTACCGATCAGCGGCAGCGCTTCGTGCTCTCCTGCGTCGTGGCGCCCAAGCCGTTCCATCGCGACCACGAGTGGCTGGGATTATTCTTCAACAACTGGAAGGCCTCCGGAGTGGTCACCGTAGGCAGCGGAAGGCCGGTAAGCGCCACCGTGACCGGCGATGCTAACCAGGATGGCAACAACAGCAACGACCGGCTCCCCGGAGTTTCGCGCAATTCGCTGGTCGGGCCCGATTACGCCACCACCGATTTGCGCCTCACCCGCCGTCTTTATGCCGGCGACCGTGTGAAATTGGAACTCATGGGCGAGTCCTTCAACCTGCTGAACCGCGACAACCAGCGCGTCCAGATCACCCAGAATGGCTTCATCACCAACTCGGCCCAGTTTGTTCAGACCACTAACACTATTGGAATCAATATCTTTCCGGCGAAATTCCGCGTGCCTTCAAGTTTCCTGCACGCCACCGACGCGTACGCTCCACGTCAGATCCAGCTGGCTTTGAAGCTGATCTTTTGAGCGGGAACGGTTCCTTCGATAGCGGCTAGAGGCATTTTCTCTGGGCGAAAATGCCATATACCACTTGACTTGCGGTGGGAACCTTGCAATAACTATCCCCGTCCAAGCGGGACCGGTTTGGGGGTGTAGTTCAGTTGGCAGAAGTAAGACTTCAAGAGGGCGAGTCCCTCGAAAATGCATTGCGTCGCTTCAAGCGCAAAGTGCAACAGGAAGACATCATCAAGGAGGTCAAGCGTCACTCCTTTTACCTGAAGCCGGGCGAAAAGAAGCGCGTAAAAGAGGCATTGGCACGCAAGCGCAGCCGAAAGAAAGCGCGTAAAGAACAAGACTAGGTTCAGTGGGCTGCCGCACCACGTGGTGGCCCATTTCCTTATCTGCCAGCAGCCGGTTCGAAGCGAAGTACAAAGTAAACCTTGTCGCAAGACACGGTGGGCCGAGTCGAGGGGCAATATTCCACGGGCGTTAGCTTGAGGGGGCAACGATCCTGGGTCCGCGCACGCCACGTAACTCGTCTGCGCGCTCTCGGGGAATGGCTGAAGGGAGCATCTCTCAAATGGAATTTCAGGACAAGGTATTGAAGTGCATCGACTGCGGCGCGGATTTTATCTTCACCGCGGGCGAACAGCTGTTCTTTCACGACAAGCAGTTTAAAAACGAACCCAAACGCTGTAAGGCTTGCAAGACCAAGCGAGTATCAGTATTGGGGGCCGCGCCTTCGGGGCAAGGCAACGGCTTCGCCAAGGTGGAAACCCGCACCACGTGCTCGGAGTGCGGCAAGGAGACCACCGTGCCTTTCAAGCCAACCCAGGGGCGTCCCGTATTCTGCCGGGAGTGTTTCCAGCAGAAGCGGCAACCCGCCTCGGCTTGATGTGAACTAGAACCCTGCAGGCGCTTCCAGAGTCGCGGCTAAGCTCACCCTCCTCCCGCTTCCCGATTCCAAGGCGAATCTCGCCTGCCCGCGTCCAGGTCCGCGCGCGGAACGCGAGGTTTCCCGTTTTCGCTCCAGCGCCGGACCGGCCCGCCCTAAGTTAGTATAGAAAAATGCCAACTTTTCACGTGGCAAATTTCGGCTGCCGGGCCACCCAGGCAGACGGCGCGGCCATCGAACGCCAGCTGCGGGAACGCGGCCTGGAGCGCGCCGAGGCGTCCGCACAGGCTGAACTCGTTGTCCTCAATACCTGCACGGTAACGGCCGCGGCCGATCAGGACGCACGCGCTGCCATCCGCCGCATCCATCGGAAGAATCCAGACGCGCAGATCGTGGTCACCGGCTGCTATGCGCAACGCGCTCCGCAGGAAATCGCCGCCCTTCCCGGCGTGACCCAGGTGATCGGCAACTCGCATAAACATCAACTGGCGGAGATAGTCGGGCTTCGGATATCGGACTCCGGACTTCGGCCCCGGGAACTGGACGGCCGGACAGATATTCAGCAAAGCGGCTTCGTTCCCTTGACCAGTCTTACGTCTGCTGTCCGAAGTCCGAAGTCCGAGGTCGGAGGTCCGAAGTCTGACGCCCGAAGTCCGATTTTCGTTTCCGACATCTTCGCTCATACCGAGCTCCAGGCCGCGCCTGTCTTCGACGCCGCCAACGAACGCACGCGCCCCAACCTGAAGGTGCAGGACGGTTGCGACAACCGCTGCTCGTTCTGCGTGATTCCTTACGTCCGCGGGCAGAGCCGCTCGCTGCCCTTAGCCGAGGTGGTTCGCGAGGTCGAAACGCTGGTGGCGGCGGGCTATCGCGAAGTGGTAATTTCCGGCATCAACCTGGGACGCTGGGGGAGGGATCTTGCCGTCAGCCCTCAGCCGTCAGCTTTCGGCCGAACCAGCCCGCGATCGACGACAAACCACCAACGTCCGGTCTTCGAAGACTTAATACGCGCGATTCTCTCCGAAACCGCACTGGAAAAGCTGCGGATCAGTTCGGTTGAGCCCATGGACTGGAGCGACCAACTGATTCGCATGATGGCCCAGTCCTCGCGCATTGCCAAACACGCGCACGTGCCTCTGCAGTCGGGCAGCGACGCAGTGCTTCGCCGCATGCATCGCAAATACCGCCCCTGGCACTATCGCGAGAAACTCGAGAAGATCCGCGCCGCCGCGCCCACGGCCGCGATCGGCGCCGATGTGATGGCGGGATTTCCCGGCGAGACTGAAGCAGAATTCGAAGAGACCCGCCGCCTGGTCGAAGTTCTCCCCTTCACCTACCTGCACGTTTTCACTTACTCCGCGCGTCCCGGGACTCCGGCAGCCGCCACGGGCAAAGCCGTGCCGGTCCAGGTCGCTCGCGAGCGCAACCGCATCCTGCGCGATCTGGCCGCAGAAAAAAAGCTGGGCTTCATGCGTGGATTTGTGGGCAAGCCGGTTGAACTCATCACCCTCGGTGTCACCGGCAGCGATCACGAAGGCGACTACACCGAAGGTCTCAGCGACAACTACCTTCCGGTCCGACTGCAGGGCAACCACCCTCCGAACCGCTGGATCAGGGCAAGGACCGAGGGCCTTCTAGACGGGGCGTTGCTGGCGGTCGCGACCTAAGAGGGCGCCTCGCCGATAGGCATCACTTTTTCGCTACCAGGCGGTCCGCAATCTTGTCGTACTTGCTTTTCGGCAGGATATGGCGGGTCACGAGTTGGCCGGGATCATCATAAGGACGGCCGGCAATGACTCGATCCGCTTCCACTCCTGTGACGCCGGGCAGAGTGATCAACTGCTCTTTGGTCGCGGTGTTCACATTGAGCGGCTTGTCGCGGCTCCAGCCTTCGCGCACTCCGGCGGCAACGGCTTTGGCATCAACTTTCAACGCAGCGGTGGCGCGGGCGGTCTGCTCTTTAAGTTCCTGCGGATTTTGATTCTGAGTGCAGGCCGCAAGGCCGCAGAACAAAAGGATCGCCAAGACCGAAAGGTTCCGGTGAGCGCGCATGTTAATTCACCTCGGGACTTGGATGAATTTTCTTCACGGCCGGTTGGCTGGCGCGCCGCCCCGCCAACCGTGTGGGGCGAAACTCTTGTCCGCCGCCTTTGAAATTGACGTTGGTTTTGCTCCAGGCTTCCTGAACAGGCTTCGACCTAGTTGTCAGAGACTCCAGGTCAAAGGCGGCGGACAGGAGGGTCCGCCCCACACTTATTGACGCCGTCCGAACACTTCCTTCAGCAGGTTGGTGGTCTGCGCCGCTGGGTCCTGGCGAATCTTTCTCTCCTCCTGGCCCAGTTCGTAAAAGAGCCCGTCGAGCGCCTTGGATACCACGTAGTGACTGATGTCCAGGTCCTGGTTCCGGGCAAAGGGAAGAGACTTGTACTGCGAGATCAGGCCCTCGTATTGCTGGGTAACGCCGTTCCTGGCCATGGTCCGCTCCACCACCGGCCGGAACGCGGCGGTAAGTTGCGGCGTGGTCTTTTCCTTGAAGTAATCGGTGGCCGCGGTGTCCCCTCCGGAAAGGATGCGGCGCGCATCGTCGAAGCTCATGGCGGTGATGGCATCGATGAAGATTTTTCGCGCTGCCGGTGCGGCCGCTTCCGCGGCCCGATTCATGCTCAACACAAAATCGTCCACCTTGGGCCCGTAGCCCACCATGCGCAGGCCCTTTTCCAGGGTCCGTAGATTATTCGGCATCAGAATCTTAATGTCGGGATTGCCGAAATATCCGTTGGGGCGTCCGGTAAGTTTCACCGCCTGCTCCGCGCCCATCTGCAGGGCCTGCTTCAGGCCGGAGGAGATTTTGGTATCGCTCAGCGGCGTGCCGCCCAGTCCCAGGCGCTTTGCAATCTCTCCCACCTGCGCCAGGGAGAATGTGGTCATCAACAGCCACGCACTGCACAAAAATAGATTGCGCTTCATTTCGGATCTCCCCTCTACCGGCTTCGAACGGAAAAGGTTTCCCCGCGATGCCCAAAGAAACTTTTTTTCGCAGGCTACCCGGCGCCGGGTTTCGGCACCTAAAGTTCCGACGTTACACGAAATAACGTGACGCGAATTAACTTTTTAGGAGGAGCAATCATGGGAAACGAACCCGAAAAGAACCAGCAGAACAACCCTGGGAACCAGCAGGATCCCAGCAAAAAGACCCCGTATCAGAGCGGAGAGCATGTCTACAACCCGCAGGATCCGACCACGAAGAAGCCGGGCCAGGACAGCGGCACGACCGATCGTGAAGGGTCTGAAAACGTTGAAAAGCGCCGCGCATCCTAACCGGGATCGCGGACAGAGGACAAAGCCACGGCAAACCGCCGTGGCTTTTCCATCTGGGGAGAGATTTCGAATTGAGCACTACGGCAATCCGGTCCGCCAAGACGTCGAGCGGGTGCCATGCTATAATTTTTCCCTGTTTCATTTGCCTGGTTAGCTGACGGAGGGTTGTATCGATAAACGCTTTATCCGAACAAACGAGCGCATTCGGGCGCGGGAAATCCGCGTAATTGATGACGAAGGCCAGCAGATTGGCATTTTGACTCCCTACGATGCGCTTAAGATGGCCCGCGAGAAAAACCTGGACCTGGTCGAGATTTCGCCCACCGCGACTCCTCCCGTATGCCGAATCATGGATTATGGGAAATTCCTGTACCAACAGGAAAAGAAGGAACGCGAGGCCAAGAAGCATCAGAAGGTCATCGTAGTCAAGGAAGTGAAGTTCCGCATCAACGTGGACGACCACGACTACGAGACCAAGAAGAATCACGTGCTGCGCTTCCTCGACGAGGGAGACAAGGTCAAGGCGACGATTTTCTTCCGGGGACGGGAAATGACGCGCACCAACCTGGGGCGCGAAATCCTGGAGCGGCTGATTAAAGACATCGCCGACAAAGGCATCGTGGAGTTCCGGCCGCGACAGGAAGGCAACACGCTGCACGCCATCCTGGCGCCCAAGAAAGATGCCGGACAAAAGCAGCCCGCGCAGTCGCAACCGGCCCCAGGCCGGGTAAATCAGGCTTAAGAGAGCAACTGCCGAAACTGAGGATTTATGCCCAAGCTGAAAACCCATAAGGGTGCCGCCAAGCGCTTCAAGAAGACCGCCAGCGGCAAGGTCAAGCGCCATCACTCGCACTTGCGCCATATGCTGACGTCCAAGAACAAGAAGCGCAAAGGCAAGCTGCGCCAGGCCGTCCTGGTCAGCGACGCGGACACCCCCAAGATCAAGCGAATGATCCCGTACTAAGTTTTTTGGTTGGTGTGGACGCGGGCGACTCGCCCGCATTGCGTGGCTGCAAGTTCTGAACCCGCGGCCCAGGCGCGTGAAGAGGCAATCAGACCCTCGAGTCTCCTACCTCCAGCCGCCGTAACGAGTAATTAAAAAGGAGCTACCCATGCCTCGCGTAAAACGGGGAACCAAGCGCCGCGCCAAGCGCAAAAAGATTCTTGACCGCGCCAGCGGCTATTTCCTCACCAAATCAAAACTCTACCGGTCCGCCAAAGAAGCCGTCGAACGCGGACTCAAGTTCGCCTACTCCGGACGCAAACAGAAAAAGCGTCAATATCGCTCGCTCTGGATCGTGCGCATCGGAGCCGCCGCCAAGCTGAACGGGATGAGCTATAACCAGTTCATTCACGGCTTGAAAAAAGGCGGCGTGGAACTGGACCGCAAGATTCTGGCCGACCTGGCGGTGAACGATCCGGGCGCCTTTAAAAGCCTCGCCGAGCAGGCGAAGGGCGCCATCGGCGGGGCAGCGTAGAACCAGCCTTTAGCTTTTAGCTTCCTCGAGCGCGGCCTCAGCCGCGCCATTTTGCTATTTTCCCGTATCTGAGAACCGAGAACGAATAACTGGTTTTATGTACACCGTCCCCAAACTAAAAAGCTTCTCCGCCGCCTCCCTCGACAAGGCTGCCGAGAAGCTGTTGGCCGCGCTCAAGCAGGAAGGCGCAGCGGTCAAGTCCGAGGCCGACTGGAAAACCTTCCGCGACCGCTGGATGGCCCGCAAGAACGGCGTGCTCACCGAGATCAACGAGCTCTGGCTCAAGGCCGCTCCTAAAGAAGCGAAGCGCGAAGTGGGACAACGCGTCAACCAAATCAAAACGCTGGTCGAGGACGCGGTGGCAAAGGCGCAGGATGTGCAGGCGCACGTCTCGCGTGCGGCTTCTCCCAAAACCGCCGCTGACTCGATCGACATCACTCTTCCCGGCATTCGCCGTCCGCTCGGCTCCGAACATCCCGTGATCAAGACGATGCACGAAATCGTCGCCGTGTTCCGCAATCTCGGTTACTCGGTCGAGGAGGGGCCGGTGATCGAGACTGACTACTACAACTTCGAGGCGCTGAATTTTCCGCCCAACCATCCGGCGCGCGATACCCAGGACACGCTGTTCATCGCCCATCAGGAAGCGAAGCCGCAACGCGACCGACTGCTGCTGCGCACCCATACTTCGCCGGTGCAGATTCGCACCATGGAGAAGATGAAGCCGCCAGTCAGGATCGTGATTCCGGGCAAAGTGCATCGCAACGATCCGCCGGACGCCAGCCACTCTCCCATGTTTCATCAGGTCGAAGGCCTGGCGGTCGACACCAACATCACTTTCTGCGATCTGAAAGGCACGCTCGACCACGCCATGAAAGAGCTGTTCGGATCGAGCGTGAAGACCAGCTTCCGGCCGTCATTCTTCCCCTTCACCGAGCCCAGCGCGGAAATGATGGTGTCTTGTTTCATTTGCGGGGGCAGCGGCAAACGCGGTTCGGAACCCTGCCGTCCCTGCAAGCAGACCGGATGGATCGAGATTCTCGGCTGCGGCATGGTAGACCCGAACGTCTACGGATTCGTCGATTACGATCCAAAAAAGGTTTCGGGATTTGCTTTCGGCATGGGCGCCGACCGCATCGCGATTCTGAAATACGGCGTGGACGACATCCAGTTGTTCTTCAACGGGGATGTGCGATTTTTAGAGCAGTTTGGGTAAGGTAGCGCCGCCGTCTCGGCGGCTGTCGCGGGAGCGTCTCGCCCCCGCAAGTGAGGGCAGGATGCCCTCACGACAGCCGGCAGGATGCCGGCGCTACGAAGATCACAATGAAACTTTCTCCCACATGGCTGCGTGAGTTCGTGGATGCCAAGGTGGACGATGCCCGCCTGGCGCAGGACCTTACCTCGGTTGGAATCGCCGTCGAAAACATCTCGGGCGAGGGCAAGAATACCGTCTTCGAAATGGAGATCGGCACCAATCGCCCAGATGCCATGAACCACTACGGGGTCGCGCGCGAAGCCTCAGTCATCTACAATCTGCCGCTGCGCGCGGTCGATTCGAAATTGCCCGCGGCGCCTGACAAGCCCGATTTCATCGTGGAAATCGCGGACCAGGCCGGGTGTGCCCGCTACACGGCCCGCGTGGTTCGCGGTGTGAAGATCAAACCATCTGCCGAGGCGATCGCAAAGCGGCTTCTGCTGGTCGATCAGCGTCCCATCAACAACGCGGCCGACGCCACCAACTACACCCTGTGGGAGATGGGGCATCCCACGCACGTCTTTGATCTCGACCTGCTTGAAGGCGGCAAAATTCTGGTGCGCCGGGCATTCAGTGGCGAAATTCTGAAAACGCTGGACGGAGTCGAGCGCAAGCTTACGCCGGAAGATCTGGTCATCGCCGACGCCGTCAAACCGGTTGCCCTGGCCGGAGTCATGGGCGGGTTTGACACCATGATCACGGAAAAGACGAAGAACATTCTCATCGAGGCGGCGTGGTTCGATCCGGCTACCATCCGCCGCAGTTCGCGCCGCCACGGGCTGCACACCGACGCTTCGCATCGCTTCGAGCGGGGCGCGGACTTTGAGGCCACCACCCAGGCTTGCGACCGGGTGGCCGTGCTGCTTCTCGAATCAGCCGGAGGCAAACTGGACGGCGGCGCAATCGACACGGTCGCCCGGCCGGTGGACCTCGCGCCCGTGGCTTTGCACCTTTCGGAAGTGCACCGCATTCTGGGCGAGAAGCTCGAGACCAACGAAATTTTCCGCATTCTGCAGCAACTGGGCTTTGAGCTGATGCCGGAAAGGGGCGGCGACCCTGACTTCACCGTCCACATTCCCAGCTGGCGCCTGGACGTGGAGCGCGAGATCGACCTGGTCGAGGAAATCGCGCGCCTGCACGGTTTCGACAAGTTCGTCAACACGCTTCCGGCTTACGCGGGAGCCGTGGTGGAAGCGCCGGAGGCCGAAAAGGCCCGCAAACTGCGAGCTGCGCTGCTGGCTCTCGGCTATGACGAAGCCGTGTCGCTGACATTTATTTCGCATGAAGATGCGGAAACATTTTCTTCCGTCCCGGTGGTGGAGCTGGCGAATCCGCAGAGTGAAGAAGCGTCGGTGATGCGGAGTTCGCTGCTGCCGGGCATGCTCAACATGCTGGCCTACAATCTCAATCGGGGCGCGGAGAATGTGCGTCTGTTCGAGGCCGGTTCGGTGTTTGTCGCCACCGGATCCGCGACCGCCGAGCCGAAACGCATCTGCATGGGCGCCACTTCCCCGGCCTTGCAGAAACCGCAAGAATGGGGCGCCCGCGACGGAGGATTTTTTGATCTGAAAGGCGATGTGGAGAGTCTGCTGTTCGCCTTTCAGCACCAGTCCCTGCAGTACGACGTGCAGACGGCTGACTACTACCACCCCGGAATATCGGCGCGGGCGCTGATGGATGGCCTGCTGGTGGCCCAGTTTGGACAGATCCATCCCGACATCGCGGCTGCCCGCAAGCTGCGCCAGAATGTTTTCGTTGCCGAATTTTACCTAGACCAGCTTTACGCGGCGGGCCTGCGCGTGGTCCGCTACCAACCTCTGCCGCGCTATCCTGCGGTGGAACGCGATTTCTCATTCGTCTTCGACGATAGTGTGAGCTTCGAGAAGATTGAGCGCAGCGTTACCGGGCTCGCCCTGACCGAACTGCGCAGTTTTGTTCCCGTGGAGATTTTCCGCGGAGGCAACGTTCCCGCAGGCAAGTATTCGCTGCTGCTGCGCGCCCGCCTCCAGTCGGCCGAACACACGCTGCGGGAAGATGAAGTGGCCCAGTGGTCGACACAAATCATCAAGGCGCTGGAAGGCCTGGGCGGGAAGCTGCGAGCGTAGTTATCAGACAGCAAAAAAGCGGTGTCATCCTGAGCGCAGCATTGCATTTCGCCAGCGAAATGCAATGCGAAGTCGAAGGACCCCTACCCTTTTTAACAGTCGCCGAGCCGTGAAGGCATTGTTCCAGTGCAAGCCCTTGCAGGTTATAGGGGTCCTTCGGCTGC
>Ga0187823_10000004_pt1 | contig 44933 bp, 48 predicted proteins | sample NC_wetland_sal_i_12_FD_132968 | JGI IMG/M metagenome (GOLD analysis project Ga0187823, IMG submission 132968) | Wetland sediment microbial communities from Neuse River Estuary, North Carolina, USA - SourceSoil_3 | ecosystem: Environmental > Aquatic > Freshwater > Wetlands > Sediment | place...
CCGCCCGTCGTGGACCACTGTGAGATCGCGGACGCCGACCAGCCCGATCACCGGCGCAGCGCGCCCCGCTGCTGCACGGTGGTGACGACCATGGTCACGCAGAACGTGAGGGTGAGCAGCACGACGCTGAGCGCGATGGCGATGTCGAAGTTGCCCTTCTCCGTCTCGAGCACCGTGGCGGTGGTGAGCACGCGGGTGTAATGCAGGACGTTGCCGCCGACCATCATCGAGGCGCCTACCTCGGAGATGACCGAGCCGAAGCCGGCGATCACGGCGGCGAGAAGCGGCAGCCGGGCCTCGTGCAGCAGCCGCCGCAGGATCTGGAGTCTCGAGGCGCCGAGGCCGGCGAGCTGGACCTGGAGTCGGGGGTCGAGCTGCTGGATCGCGGCGGCCGTAAGCCCGGCCACGATGGGCGCCGCGAGGGCGAACTGGGCAATGACGATCGCCGATGGGGTATAGAGCAAGTCGAGGAAACCCAGCGGCCCCGTGCGCCAGAGAAAGATCGAGGCGATGAGCCCGACCACGACCGGAGGCAGCCCCATCCCGGTGTTGATCACGCCCAGGAGGAGCGTGCGGCCGGGAAAGCGCCGCAGCGCGAGCAGCATCCCGAGCGGCACGCCGGTGACGAGACTCAACAGCGTGGCGATCCCCGATACCCGGAGCGAGAGCCACATGATCTCCATCACCTGGGGGTCGCCGCGGAGCAGCAGCTCGAACGCGTGGCGGGCGCCTTGGAGGATCAGGTCCATGAGGCCGTCGCCGTCAGGCGGCCCGCCGGCGGAGGTCTTCTTCCCGGCGGTTGGCGGCCGGCTTGAACAGAGGCTCGCCGAACCGGGCGGTCCCGAACCGGCCGATGAAGGCCTGCGTTTCCGGCGCCACGAGGAAATCGGCGAACGCCCGGCCGCCGGGGATGTTGATCTTCGGGAAGCTGTCCGGGTTCGGCAGCATCACGTGATAGATGTTGAGCAGATCCGGAGCACCCTGGAAGACGACGTCGAGGTCGAGGGTCGAGCGCTGGGCGAGAAAGGTGCCCCGGTCGCTCAGGGTGTACGCCTGCTTTTGCGACGCGATCCGGAGGGTGGCCCCCATGCCCTGCCCGACCTCGAGATACCACGGTCCCTTGGCATCGATGCCCGCCTGCTTCCAGAGGGCCAGCTCGAGCAGGTGGGTGCCGGAGCTGTCGGCCCGGGAGGCGAACGGCGCCTTCCCCTCCGCCAGGGCCCGGAAGGCATCCTCCACCTGGCGGGCATGCTTGAGCCCCGCGGGGTCGGCCTTGGGGCCAAGCACCACGAAATCGTTGGTCATCACCAGCCGGCGGCCCACGAACTTGCCCTGGGCCACATAGCGCTCCTCCAGGGCCGGCGCATGCACCAACGCCACGTCGGCCTCGCCCCGGGCCGCGAGGGCGAGCGCCCGGCCGGTGCCCACGGCGATCGTCTTGACCCGGCATCCGCACGTGTGCTCGAAGCGCGGGACGAGGGAATCCAGGAGCCCGGTGTCCTGGGTGCTGGTAGTAGTGGCGAGGATCACGTCCCGGTTGGTCTGGGCGGCCGCAGGGGCGGGACCGGCGACGGCGGCCCCAAGGGCAACGAGACAGGCGGCGGCAAGCGCCGGCAGGGATAGGTTGATCATGCGCAAGCTTAGCTCGCGAAAGGCCGATAGGCAACATGCTTCATATCGGCACCCGCTCGAGCTCCGGCGGGCGGGCCCCCCGCTAGGCCGGCCGGCGGGGCCGCCGGTTCGAGCTGCTCGGCTGGCGGCGCGGGGCGGCGGGCGGGCGCCGTTCGCCCCGGCCGCCGCCCTCGAGGACGTCGGCGAACGCCGCCGCGCTCGCCTGCTCGACCGCCTCGCGCCACTGCCGGTAAATCCGGATGAGCCGCCGGGCGACCGGCGTGAGCGAGGCGGAGCCGCGGACGGTGCCGCCCCGGTGGGTGAGGACCAGCGGGGCGCCCAGGGCGGCCTCCATCCGCCGGATCCGGCTCAGGCAGGTGCGGTAGCTCATGCGTGTGGCCTGGCAGCCTTCGCGGATCGTGCCCGTCCGGTCGATCCCCTCGAGGAGCTGCACGTAGCGCGGACCGAGGAGGAACTCGCCGTCGAGCGTGAGCCAGCCCTTCACCCGGCCGGTGAGGCCGTGCGCGAGCCGCGGGGTCGTTCTGGGTGCCATGGGGAGTGCCGGGTCGCGTGACAGGATCAAACATACACCCGCGCCGGCGCGCCGCCCGGCGGGTTATTTTTACCTCCCCACGCTCCCAGGTCGCCGCCCGATGAGCAGCACAGCGAATATCCCCGCGCCCCGAAACGAGCCGGTGCTCCCCTACGCTCCCGGCAGTGTCGAGCGGTCCGCCCTCAAGACGGCCCTGGCTCAGGTGGCCGGCGAGCGGCCGGACATCCCCGTGGTGATCGGTGGCCGGACGCACCGCGGCCAGACCCACCCGGTGACCGCGCCCCACTGCCATGCCCGGGTGCTGGGCGACGTGCACCAGGCGACGCCCGAGCTGGTCACCCGGGCGGTGGAGGCGGCCCTGGAGGCCCGACGGGAGTGGGCCGAGTGGCGGTTCGAGGACCGCGCGGCCGTCTTCCTCAAGGCGGCGGATCTGCTCGCGTCGCGCTACCGCCCGCTCGTCAACGCCGCGACCATGCTCGGCCAGAGCAAGACGGCCCACCAGGCGGAGATCGACAGCGCCTGCGAGCTGATCGACTTCCTCCGCTTCAACGTCCATTTCGCCGAGCGGCTGTACCGGGAGCAGCCGGAGTCGTCGCCGGGAGCGTGGAACCGGCTCGATCACCGCCCGCTCGAGGGGTTCGTCTACGCGATCACGCCGTTCAACTTCACCGCGATCGGCGGCAACCTGCCCACGGCGCCCGCGCTCCTGGGCAACGTCGTCGTGTGGAAGCCGTCCGCGACCGCCGCGCTCAGCAACTGGCACTTCTTCCGGCTGCTGGAGGCCGCCGGGCTGCCGCCGGGCGTCATCAACTTCGTCCCGGGCGATTCGGCGGCGGTGAGCGACGTGCTGCTGGAGCACCGGATGCTCGCCGGCATCCACTTCACCGGATCCACCCCCGTATTCCGGATGCTGCAGCAGCGGGTGGCGCAGAACCTGGAGCGCTACATCGGTTATCCCCGGATCGTGGGCGAGACGGGCGGGAAGGATTTCGTCCTGGCTCACGCGAGCGCGGACGTGGACGCGCTCGCGGTGGCCCTGGTCCGCGGGGCATACGAATACCAGGGGCAGAAGTGCAGCGCGGCGTCCCGCGCGTACATCCCCGACGCACTCTGGCCCGCCGTCCGCGACCGCATGGCGGGCATGATCGGGCAGATCCGCATGGGCGACGTCGCTGATTTTCGTAACTTCATGGGAGCGGTGATCGATCGGCGCGCGTTCGAGCGGATCAGCGGCCACCTGGAGCGGGCGAAGCGCGACCCGGGCGTGACCGTGGTCGCGGGGGGCGGCGCCGACGGTTCGGTCGGCTGGTTCGTCGAGCCCACGCTGCTGCAGGTGGAGGATCCGGGCTACCGCCTGATGTGCGAGGAGATCTTCGGGCCGGTGCTGACGGTGCACGTGTACCCCGAGGCCCGTTGGGCCGAGACGCTCGAGCTGGTGGACCGAACCAGTCCCTACGCTCTGACGGGAGCGGTCTTCGCCCGGGACCGCTCCGCGGTGGCGGAGGCGGATCGCGCGCTCCGGTACGCCGCGGGGAACTTCTACGTCAACGACAAGCCGACGGGCGCGGTGGTGGGACAGCAGCCGTTCGGCGGCGCCCGGGCGAGCGGCACGAACGACAAGGCGGGGTCGATTCTCAACCTGCAGCGGTGGGTGTCACCGCGGACGATCAAGGAGACGTTCGTGCCGCCCACCGAGTGGCGGTATCCGTTTATGGGAGAGGCGTGAGAGATGAGAAGGTGAGAGGTGAGAGGTAGGAGGTGAGAGGTAGGAGAGTCGTGCCCCTCTTACCTCTCACCTCTCACCCCTATACACTTCCCCTCCCTTCATGACAAACCGCACCCGCTGCATTTCCTCGATGTCGCTCAGCGGGTCGCCCGCCACGGCCACCAGATCGGCGTAGCGGCCCGGCGCCACGGCGCCCAGGCTGTCTTCCTGGTCCAGGAGCCGGGCGGCGACGCTCGTGGCCGACTTGATCGCCTGCATCGGCGTCATCCCGTAACGCACGAGGTACGCCAGCTCCTTGGCCTCGTTCTCCGTCCAGGCGAACCCTCCTGCATCGGTCCCGAAGGAAATGAGCGGCAGGAGCCCGCGCTTGAGCGCTTCGCCGAAGGCAGCCCGCTCGAGCTCGACCATCCGGGGCCAGGGGCCGCCGCGCCCCTGTGCCACATACACGCCGACGTAGATCGTGGGGCACCAGTACACCCGCTGCCGGACCATGCGATCGATCAGGTCGGGCGTGAGGCCGTCGCCGTGCTCGATGGTGTTCACGCCGGCCCGGAGCGCGGCGTCGATGCCGTCCCAGCCCACGGCGTGGGCGGCCACTTTCCGGCCGAGCCGGTGCGCCTCGTCGACGAACGCCTTGAACTCCTCGTCGGTGAAGTTCACCCAGCTCCGGAGCCGGCCGTCCTTGCCGATGTAGTACCGGCGGTCCGCGTACACCTTGATCCAGTCGGCCCCGTACTTGACCTGCTCACGCACCGCCTTGCGGATCTCGTCGGGGCCGTCAACGATCTGGACTCCCTCCGGCATCTGGAGCTCCCAGGAGTAGCCGAGGAGGGGATACATGCCGGTGGCGCTGAACGCGCGAGTCGCCACGAACATCCGCGGACCGGGTATCACCCCGCGCGCGATGGCCGTCTTCAGGTCCACGTCGGCGTACATCGCGCCCTCGGTTTCCAGGTCGCGGATGGTGGTGAATCCGTCCATGAGCGCCGTCCGCGCCGCCACCGTCGCGCGGATGGTGCGATAGGGGATCGACTCGCGGAGCAGCTGCTCGTCGTAGTCCGCCGTGGTGATATCACCCTGGAGCAGCACGTGGGTATGGTTGTCGATCAGGCCGGGCAGCACGGTCATGCCGGAGAGGTCGAGCTGCTCCGCCCCCGCGGCCCGCGCGGCCACGTCCGCATAGGGGCCCACGGCGACGATCCGGTCGGCCTCGATCAGAATGCCCTGATCGGCGCGGGGCACGTCGGCGAGCCCATCGATGAGGCGTCCGGCATGGACGAGCACCCGCCGGGCCGGGGCGCCGGCCGGCGCACCCTGCGCCGGCGCCGGGCGGGCGGGGGCCGCTAACGCCATGAGCACGAGTGCCAGGGGACAGAGAGCGGCCGGCCGCATAGCTTCTCCGGGAACGGGTGGCAAGGAATGGGAGTGTCGACGGTGACGGGAGCAAACCTATCCTGGGGTTGTCGCTTGGCGAGACGGGCGCCCGCGATCCGAAGGCTCGGCGCGGCATTGGTCGTCGTCGTCGCTGGGCTCGGGGTCGGGGCGTTCCGGTATCCGCCATCCGTGGCCCGCACTCCGCCCGCGCCGCTCCGCTACGAGGCCGCGCAGCTCGACTGCGCCCGGTTCCGGGAGCGGAGCCGAAGCGAGATCGAGACCTACGTGGCGGGGCAGACCCGGCGCGAGACGGCGGGGCTCGACGGCGATTGGCGCTTCCGGGCGGCGTCCGGGGCGGGCGACAGCCTACGGCTCGAGGCCTGGTTCGACACGCTCTCCGTATGGCGGCAGTCGGAGCGCGACAGCCTCTGGCCGGACACGGACGGCATCATCGGCGGGCGCTATCGCGGCATGCTGAGCCCGAGCGGCGGCTACCGCGCCGAAGCCAGGCCGTTCGTCCCGGATCCGCTGCAGGAGGTGGCCGATCTCTCCCGCGCGCTCGACGACCTGCTTCCGCCGCTTCCGCCGCGTCTGCTGGCAGTCGGGGAAACCTGGTCCAACGAGGCGGGGCTCGAGATCCGGCGGCTGGCCGACAGCGCCGGCGCCGGCGGCCCGATCCACCGGTTTCGGCTCACGGTCCGCCGCGACGCGGATGAGGCGAGGCTCCGGGGTGATAGCACGCCGCTCAAGGTGCGCCAATCCATCCGGGAGGACGACACCTTCACCTGGCAGCCGCGGGATGGGCTCCTGCGGCGGGACCGGCACATCACCGTCGAGACGTACGTCCCGACCGAAGCGCGGGTGCGCCGGCCGGTACAGGCGAGGATAGAGCAGAGGGTTGTCCTGGAGCGAACCGGGCAGGGGTGCTAGCCGTTGGCGGACGGCTGACGGCCTGCGGCCGATGGCTTCCCCACGAAGCGCTGCTCCGGATCGAACAGCAGCCCCGTCAGCCCGAATGCCACGACCGCGGTGACCACGAGCGCCGCGACGTCGAGCTCGAGCGCAAACTCTCCCCGCTGGCCGAACGTGTGCCGGATGAGGTCCACCATGTAGGTCACCGGGTTGGCCCGGGCCAGCGCCCGGAGCGGGCCGGGCATGCCGGCAGTGGGATAGAGCGCGCCGCTCACGAAGAGCAGGGGGAAGAGCACGATGTTGATGACGCCGCCGAAATTCTCGACCGACGTGAGCCGGGCGGCGACGAGCAGGCCGAGCGTGGCGCTCGCGAGCGAGGCCAGCAGCAGCGCGGCCGCCGCGGCCACGTACTGCGGCGGCGTCAGGTGCACGGCGAGCGAGGCGCACGCGAGCACGATTCCGCCCTGGACGCCGCCGATGATCGTGGCCGACAGCGTCCGGCCGGCGAGCACGGCGGCCACGCCCGACGGGCTCGCGAGCATGAGCCGGAGCATGCCGAACTCGCGGTCGTACACGGTGGAGATGGCGGTGAGCATGCCGCCGAACAGCGCGGCCATCACGATCCCGCCGGGATACGCGAACGCCTGGTAGCTGAGCCCGCCCTCGAGCCGGGCTATGGAATTGAAGCCGGCGCCCACCAGGAAGACCCAGATGAACGGCCGGGCGAGTCCGGCAACGAGTCGGCTCCGCTGCCGCGTCGTCCGGATCAGGTCGCGGACCACGATTCCCCACACGGTGGCGAGCGCGCTCATGTCTCCACCGGCGCCTGGGTGCGGGCGAAATAGACGTCCTCCAGGGTCGGGGGCCGGAGCGCCAGGCGGGCGATGCCCGGTGCCGCGCCGGCGATCTCGGTCGCCCGCTCCCGGGAGCCGCGCAGCCCCACGCGCCAGCCCCGCTCCGCCCGGTGCGCCATGACCACCAGCCCCGCGTGGCGCAGCCCGGCCACCAGGGCGTCCGCGCCCGGCCCGTCGATCTCGGCCACCTGCTCGCCGATTCCGGCGCGCAGCTCGGCCGGCGGCGCATCCGCCACGATCGCTCCCCGCGCGAGCATCACGACCCGGTCGGCCGGCTCGGCCTCGGAGAGATAGTGGGTGGAGAAGAGGATCGTGGCGCCGCGCTCCCGCCGCTCGGTGTCGAGCAGGCCCCACATGCGGTCACGGTGCTCGGGGTCGAGTCCCACCGTCGGCTCGTCGAGGATGAGGAGGGGGGGCTGGTGCAGCGTGGCTCGCGCGATGTCCGCCAGGCGGCGCCAGCCGCCTGAGAGCTGCCGGGCCGGCTGCCCGGCCCGGGCGCCGAGTCCGGTGCGCGCCAATGCCTGGCGGACGGCGGGCCCGGCCGCCGCCGGCGTCATGCCGGCGAGGCGCGCGGCGAAGACGAGGTTTTCCTCGACGGTCAGCAGGCCGTCCACGCTGGGCTCCTGGAACACGAGCCCGAGCCGGCGGCGGACCGCGACCCGCTCGCGGGTCACGTCGTGACCGAATACCGTGGCGCTGCCGCGGCTCGGCGCCAGCAGGGTGGCGAGGAGCAGCATCGCCGTGGTCTTGCCGGCACCGTTCGGGCCCACCAGGCCGATGAGCGACCCGGCCGGGACCCGGAGATCGAGCGCGTCCAGCGCCCGCGTCGTACCGTAGTCCCGGCCGAGTCCCTCGGCGAGAATCGCGAGGGGAGCAGCGCCGCCGTTGTCGCCGTCGGCGCGCATCACGCGCGCTGGGGCTCTCCGGCGAGCGTGCGGTACTCGTACTCGATCGTCTCCGCCGGCTCGGCCAGCGCCTCGTCGATGATGCGACGGAACGGCGTGAGCGTGCAGACGGGGTCGGGGTTGGCCGCGTCGCCGGTGAGCGCGAACGCCTGGCAGCGGCAGCCGCCGAAGTCCACCGTCTTCCGCGGGCAGGTGCGGCAGGGCTCCTTCATCCACGTGTCCCCACGGTACGCCTGGAACCCGGGCGACTCCCGCCAGATCCACTCGAGCGAGCGCTCCCGGACGGTCGGGAAGGACAACGAGGTGATGGTGCTCGCCGCGTGGCAGGGAAGCGCCTGCCCGTTGGGGGTCACCACGATGTACAGCTTCCCCCAGCCGCCGTAGCACGCCTTGGGATACTGCTCGTGGTAGTCCGGGAGCACGAAGAGGATCTGCATCTTCTTCCGGTAGCGCTCGATCGCCGCTTCCGCGATTCCCCTTGCCCTCGCGACCTGTTCCCGCGTCGGCATGAGCGCCGCGCGGTTCTTGAGGCCCCAGCCGTAATACTGGGTGTTGGCGAGCTCGAGCCGGTCGGCGCCGAGGTCGCCGGCCAGATCGATCAGCTCGCCGATCCGGTCGAGATTGGCGCGGTGCAGCACCACGTTGATCGAGAACGCGAAGCCCAGCTCCTTCACCAGGGCGATGGCGGCCCGCTTCTGCTTGACCGAGCTCACCCCGGCGATCCGCTCCGCCGATTCGGCGTCGGCGTCCTGAATGGATACCTGGACGTGCTCGAGCCCGGCGTCCCGGAGCGCCTCGGCGCGCTTGCGAGTGAGCCCGAGCCCCGAGGTCACGAGGGTGCTGTAGAGCCCGAGGCTCCGGGCGTGGGCGGCCAGCTCCTCGAGGTCTTTCCGCACCAGCGGCTCGCCGCCGGACAGGCCGAGCTGGAGGACGCCCAACTCGCGGGCCTGGGTGAAGACCCGCTTCCAGTCGTCGGTCGAGAGCTCGGCCTCAGCCCGGATCAGCTCGAGCGGGTTCGAGCAGTAGGGACAGTGAAGCGGGCAGCGGTGCGTAAGCTCGGCCAGCAGGGTAGTCGGACGGTCGGACGTCATCGGATCAGCTCTCTCTCCGCCAGTCCGGACAGGTACTCCGTCACGTCGGCGGTCACGTCGGTCTGGTAGCGTTCGCCCAGCAGCCGGGCGATCTCGCCCACGGTCCGCTTGCCGTCCACCAGCTCGAGCACGGCCGCGCCGGTGTCGTTGAGCAGGACTGCGCCCTCCGGGTACTGGAGGATGCGGCGCTGGCGGACCGGGTCGTAGTCGAGCCGGGCCAGACGCCAGAGGCTGGGAACGAAGTCGGGGGTCAGGGCCATTCCCGGGCTAGTCGAGGTAGGCATGATGGATCGTGTCGATCATCGCCCACAGCATGTCGAGTTTGAAGGCGAGGGCCTCGAAGGCTTCGCGCTGGGTGTCTACCGTGGTGCAATGCCGCTTGACGATCGCGAGACCGTGGGTCACGTCCCGCGGGGCCTGCACCAGCCGGCTCTTGAAGTAGTCCAGCCCCTCGGGCGGAATCCAGGGGTAGTGCTTCGGGAACGATTCGATCCGCTGCTGGTGGATCTTGGGCGCGAACAGCTCGGTGAGCGACGAGGCGCAGGCCTGCACCCAGGGCCTGGTCCGGCAGAACGTGACGTACGACTCGCAGATCAGCCGCACCGCCGGCAGCACGTGACGCTCGTCCTCCATCTCCTCCCGGGGCACGCCGAGGGCTATGCCCAGACGGATCCAGAGCTCGATCCCGCCGGTGCCCGGCGCCGTGCCGTCGTGGTCGATGATCCGCTGGATCCACTCCCGGCGCACCGCGGGGTCGGGACAGTTCGACAGGATGGCGGCGTCCTTCCGCGGGACGACGCGCTGGTACGCGAGGCGGTTCGCCACCCAGCCCTGGAACTGGCGCTGGGTGAGCTTCCCCTCGTACATGAGCTTGTGGAACGGATGCTCCACGTAATAGGAGCCTTGGAAGCTCCGGAGCGCCTGCTCCAGCGCATCCGGTGTGAGCGGCCGGTCCATTCTCGGGAACGGCGGCTTGGGCGGGGTCGCCAGTTGAGAAGCCTTGAGCGTCGCGGTCGTCATCAATACTCCGTAGGGTTCGTTAACTGCTTCACCACAGAGCCACGGAGGCACAGAACCAGAAAATGGTGGCCTTCATCCGTGCCCCTGTGTCTCGGTGGTGAATGCCGTTCTCTGTGTCTCTCCATCAAACGTCGAATCGCATCCCGTCCATTCCGACTACCAACCCGGCCCCCTCCACCGCCGCTCGCTCGGGCGAATCCTCGATCAGCATCGGATTGGTGTTGTTGATGTGGGTGTACACTCGCCGCGGCGCCCGCAGCCGGGCGAGTTGCCCGAGGCTGCCGTCCGGTCCGGAAACCGGGAGGTGGTCCATCTGGCGCGCCGTGCGGTCGCCGATCCCCAGCCGGATCAGCTCGTCGTCGGTCCAGAAGGTGCCGTCGAACAGGACCAGCGTCGCCGCATCGAGCCGGGCCAGCAGCGCGGCGTCGAGCCCGCCGCAACCGGGCACGAACGCACAGGACCCACTGGTGGCGGCGTCGCGCAGCACCAGGCCGACCGTGTGTCCCGGCAGCTCCTCGCTCGCGAATCTGGGGGGCCCGCCCGGCACCGGGAAGGTCTCCACCGTGAGCCCACTCGGCCCGCCCCCCGGGTACGTGAGCGGCACCGGCCCGCCGAGCGGGGGCAGCTCGACGACCTCGACGTCGGCGAAGGCCCGCGTGACGGGAAGGATGCTCGAGTCACGCTCGAGGACCCGGCGGACGGCGCAGGTGAGGTAGAGCTGGAGAACCCGGCCTTCCCGCAGCAGCACGATTCCCAGCGTGTGGTCCAGCTCGGCGTCCGTCGTCACGACCCCGGCCACGGGCGAGTGCCGAGCGCCTTCCGGCGCGGCGACCGGCAGCCGGGCGAGCTGCTCCCGAACGTCCGGCGAAGCGTTGAGCAGGAACCAGCGGGTCCCGTCCGCGCTCACCGCCGCCGAGGACTGGGTGCGCGCCCGTGCCCGCCCGGGGTTAGCCCGGGCCACCCGGCAAGTCGGACACCAGCAGTTCCATTGGGGGAAACCGCCGCCGGCGGCGGTGCCAAGGAGCACGATCTGCATCGGATCAGAACGACAGGGCTGGAAAAACCAAGGGGCTCGCTTGCGCGAGCCCCTGGAGTCCTAGTGCCGCAGTCTTAGAGGGTCGCGACGTACGCGGTGACTTCCATCGTGACGGCGACGACTTCGGCCTCGGGCTTCGTCCAGCGCATCTGAGCCTCCGATTGCTGATGGTGATTGGGGCCAAGCGGCCCGAACGGGTTGGGTTGTTTCACCCAGTCGGGCCTTGCCTTAACCCGACGACGCCCACCTATAGGCAGGTGCCGTGCCGAAGCCGTCGCTGGAGGCTCGACGCATCGTAAACTGCCCTTCACGCTGACTTTAGGAATTCCTCATAAGCGGAGCGGCCGACCCTGGCGACCGGCGGGAAGTGGGTGATATCAGCCAGCTTGGGTGATATCACCCAGCGGCTTCATCCCTGGATTCCGAACTTCTTGAGCCGGTATCGGAGGGTGTCCCGGGAGATGCCGAGCCGCTGGGCCGCCCGAGTCTGGTTCCCCCCTGCCTCCCGGAGCGCCTGTTCGATCATCGTCTTCTCCCACTGGAGCAGGTCCACCCCCGGCGGCGGGAACGGCGCGGCCTCGTCGGGGCCCGGCGCCGTGGCGGGCGGCATCTCGCCTTCGGCGCCCGGGGGAAGCTGCGAAGCCGCTTCTTCGGCGGTGGCGAGCGGGAGGTGCTCGACTTCCAGCACCGGCCCCTGACTCCAGAGGACGGCCCGCTCGATCACGTGGCTCAGCTCACGCACGTTGCCCGGCCAGGGGTAGCGGAGCAGGCGTTCCCGGGCTGCGGCGTCGATCCGGCGCACGTCGCGACCGTACTTGGCGCTGAACTGGCGGAGATAGTGCTCGGCCAGGCGCAGGACGTCCTCGCCCCGCTCGCGGAGCGGCGGGAGGCGCAGCAGGATGACGGCGAGCCGGAAATAGAGGTCCTTCCGGAATCGCTCCCGTTGCGACTCGCGCTCGAGGTCCCGATTGGTGGCCGCGAGAATCCGCACGTCGATCGTCCGGTCCCGGATGCCGCCGACCCGTCGGACGGTGCGCTCCTCGATGGCCCGCAGGAGCTTGCCCTGTAGGGAGAGCTCGATGTCGCCGACCTCGTCCAGGAAGATGAAGCCGCCCTCCGCGGCCTCGAACAGGCCGAGCTTGGACTCCTTGGCGTCGGTGAAGGCGCCGCGCTCGTAGCCGAACAGCTCGGCTTCCATGAGAGTCCCCGGGAGCGCGGTGCAGTTGACGTCGATGAACGGCTCGCCGGCCCGCGCTCCCGACGCGTGGATCGTCCGGGCCACGAGTCCCTTGCCGGTGCCGGTCTCCCCGGTGATCAGCACCGGCGGCGTCTCCGCCAGGGCCGCGATCTGGCGGGCCCGCTCGAGCACGGCGCGCATCGCGGCAGACTCGCCGACCACGTTGCCGAAGCCTTCCTCCCGGGCCGCCTGGCGGCGGTAATAGGAGAGCTCGCCCTCGCGCCGCGATTGTTCCCGGGCGCGGTCGGCGAGGAGCTTGAGCTCCTCCAGGTCCACCGGCTTCTTGAGGTAATCGAACGCGCCGAGCTTCACGGCCTCGACCGCGCCTTCGATCGTCCCGTGGGCGGTCATGATGATGACGGGGATCGCGGCGTCGAACTCGCGAATGCGGCGCAGCAGGTCGATCCCGCTCATGCCGGGCAGGCGCACGTCGGTGAACACGACGTCGGGGCGGAGCCGCTCCAGCAACCCGAGCGCAGTCTCGGCGTCGCCGGCGACCTCGGCCTCGTAGCCGGATTCGCCGAGGAACGCCTTCATCGCGCGCGCGAGCGTGCGCTCGTCATCCACGATGAGCACGGTGGGCCCGGTCACGCGGTTCCCCCTCGGGTGTCGGCCGCGCGCGCCGCCGGGAGGCGCACGCGGACCGTCATCCCCGTTCCCGGCCGGCTCGCAAGCTCGAGGCGCCCCCCGTTCTGCTCGACGTATCGCTTGACGATCGCGAGGCCCAGCCCCGTGCCCTCCGTGCGGGTCGTGAAGAACGGCTCGGTCACCCGGGGCAGCGCCTCCGCGGGGATGCCGGGCCCGGTGTCGGAGACCTCGACCACCACGCCATCGGGGCCCCCGGGCTCAACCGGCTCGCGCCGGCCCGCGATCGCCAGGCGTCCCCCGTCCGGCATCGCGTCGAGCGCGTTGGACACGATCTCGATCAGCGTCTGCTCCATCTGCATCGGATCCACCCGCACGGCCGGGAGGTCGGCGGGCACGTCGACGCGCAGCTCCACCTTGCGCTCCTCGAGCAGCTGGGTAAACGCCGGCAGGACGCCCTCCACGAGCTGGGCCACGCTCTCCTGCATGGGGTGGAAGGGCGCCGGGCGCGAGAAGCTCAGCAGATGGGTGATGCGCCGGTCGAGGCGGTCCACCTCGTCGATGATGGCGCCCAGCTGCTCGCGTGACGCCGGCGAGTCCGGGCGCTTGAGCGCGAACTGGGCGGCCGCCCGGAGGCTCGCCAGCGGATTGCGCAGCCCGTGCGCCACGGCGGCCGACATTTCGCCAATGGAGGCGAGCTTCTCCGACTGAACCAGCTTCGCCTGGGTGTGACGGAGCCGGTCGGTCATGTCCGCGAAGGCCCGCGCGAGGTCGCCGATCTCGTCGCGGCGGCGCGCGGCGATCGGGTGATCGAGATCGCCGGCGCCCACGACGGCCATGGCCCCGCGCAGCTCGTTGATCGGGCGGGCGATGCTCTGCGTGATGAGCCAGGAGGAAATCAGCCCGACCGCGAGCGCGGCGGCGATGATGCCCACGAGGAGCCGCTGCTCCGTGTCCACGATTTGCTCGACCCGCGAAAAGGCCCGCTGCACGCTCGACTCCCGGGTCTGGCGGTAGATCTCGCGGTTCACCTGGGCCAGCGTCGGCAGGAGCCGGAGCTTGAGCTCGCGCCGCGCGAGGGCGTAGGCGTCCTCCCGCCGGCCCGCGTCCGCCAGCCGGATCACGCTGTCACCCACGGTCCGGATCTGGCGCTGGATCGCGCGCACCCCGTCGGCCAGGTTCGCCTGCTCCTTCGGGAGCTGCGACGACCATCGGTCCATCCAGTAGTCCACCACCTCGCCGCCGAGCTGCCACTCCTTGCGGGCATCGGGGTCGAGGCCGGTCAGATGCCGCCAGATGGCCTCGGTCTGGTCGAACATGGCGTTCTCGACATCGGCGTACGTCCGGTTGCGGGCGAGACTCCCGCCCAGGGCCTCGAGGGCCCGGCGCTCGAGCGCGTTGCTGCGGATGGCCTCGGCGCCGACGAGCAGGGCGGGGAGGGCCATGAGGGAGAAGCCGAGGAGAAGCTTGCGCTGGAACGTCATGGGGGCGGCGAGAAGTATGAAACACGCCGCCTCAGTGCGCCATCCCGCCTCCGCCTCCGCGCATGCGGCCGGTGCGAAACAGGAGCAGGAGCGGCAGGACCGCCGTGAAGGACACCCCCATGACCAGGAAGACCTTCTCAAAGGCGAAGACCGACGCCTGCTGCTCCAGCTTGAGGTTGAGCAGCGCCGCGGCCCTGAGCTGGGCCTCGGCCAGCGTGCCGCCCAGCCGCTGCATGCCGTGGGTGACGGCGTCGAGCCAGCTCCGGGTGGCGGCGTCGCCGGCGGTGAGGTGCGCCGTCAGCGCGCTCCGGGCATGCTCGGTGAACCGGCTCAGGAGCGTGGCGGTCACGGCGATGCCGAAGCTTCCCCCGAGCTGGCGCGAGAGGTTGAACAATCCCGTGCCCTGGGGGATCTGGCCCGGCCTCAAGTCGGCCACGGTGGCCGCCGTGAGCGGCACGAACACGAGGCCGATGCCGAAGCCGCGGAGGATCATCGGGAGGAGCGTATCGTGCATGCTCGTGTCCACCGTGAAGTGGTAGTGCATCCACATCGACGTGAGAAACAGGAGCACCCCGATGGTGATGAGGATGCGGGCGTCCACCCTGGGCGCCAGCCGGCCCATCATCGCCATCGCGACCGCGCTGGCGATGGCCCCGGGCAGGATGACCTTCCCCGTATCCCAGGCCGTGAAGCCCAGGATGTTCTGGAGGAAGACCGGGAGCGCGAACACGCTCGAGTAGAGGGCGAACCCCAGCAACACGGCGAACGTGACGCCCACGGTGAGCTGCCGGTTCTTCAGGATGCGGAGGTCCACGATGGGATGCTCCGTCGTGAGCTCGTGCCACACGAAGCAGATCACGCCGGTCGCCGCGATGATCGCCTCGGTCACGATCTCGCGCGATGCGAACCAGTCCTTGGACTCGCCGCGCTCGAGCATCACCTGGAGCGCGCCGATGCCCATGATCAGGAACAGGAGGCCCCACCAGTCCACCCTCTCCGTTTCGTGGCCCGCCTCGTGGGCCGGCTCGGGGACGAGCCGCCAGGTCAGGAGCCCGGCCAGCACGCCGAGCGGGAGGTTCACGTAGAAGATCCAGGGCCAGGAGTAGTTGTCGGTGATCCAGCCGCCGAGCGTGGGGCCCAGGGTGGGGCCCACCATCACGGCCATGCCGAAGATCGCCTGGCCGGTCGCGCGCTCCTCCAGCGGGAAGACGTCGAAGAGGATCGCCTGGGCGGTCGAGATGAGCGCGCCGCCGCCGATGCCCTGGATCACGCGTCCCGCGACCAGCATCTCCAGCGACGAGGCGTTGCCGCAGAGGAACGAGGCGACCGTGAACAGCGCGATGGAGCCGGTGTAGTAGTTGCGCCGCCCGAACCGCTCCGAGAGCCAGCTCGTGAGCGGCAGGATGATCACGTTGGCGACGATGTAGCCGGTGGACACCCAGGCGATCTCGTCCAGCGTGGCGCCCAGCTCGCCCATCATGTGGGGGATCGCCACGTTGACGATGCTGGTGTCCACCAGCTCCAGCACGCTCGCCAGCGCTACCGCGAACGCGATGAGGTAGCGATAGCGGTAGACGTCCGCCCGCTGCAGGCCGCCGGCGGCGGACGGGAGCGACAGGGTCGCCATTGGCGCGCGGCGCGCTACTTGGTGGCGATGTCCACGACCACCGACATCCCCGGGCGCAGCGGATGGGCCGGATCGGGCTCGCCGTCCACGGCGACGCGGACGGGCACCCGTTGCACCACCTTGGTGAAGTTGCCGGTGGCGTTGTCGGGCGGAAGCAGGGCGAAGCGCGCTCCCGTGGCGGGGCTCAGGCTCTCCACGTGGCCGTGGAAGACGTGGCCGGGATAGGCGTCCACGGTGAACGTCGCCGAGTCGCCGACCGCGACGTGCTCCAGCTCGGTTTCCTTCAGGTTGGCCGTCACCCAGATGCCCCGGTCGGGAACGATCGACATCAGGGTCTGGCCCGGCTGGACCAGCGCGCCCACTTCGGCGCTGCGCCTGGCGACGATGCCTTCGGCCGGCGCCAGGATGTAGGCGTGGCTGAGCTGGAGCTGGGCGTTGTCGACCGCCGCCTGCGCCGCGGCCAGCCGGGCGTCCGCGCCGGAGAGCGCCGCGCGGTACGAGGTCACCTGGTCGCCGGCGGCAGAAGCCTGCTTGCGCGCCGCCTCCAGCGAGGCGGAGGCCGCCTGGTAGGCCGCCTCCGCCGCGTCGAGCTGCTGCGCGGGCACGATCTTGTTGGCTGCCAGCGTGCGCATGCGCGCGACGTCGGCGGCGGTCTTCTGGTAGATCGCTTCGGCGGAAGCGACGGTCGCTTCCGCGCTGGCCCGCTGCGCGCGGCTCCACGAGAGCTGGGCGCTCGCCTGGCCGGTCCGTCCGGCGCCGCCCGTGGCGGCCCGTGCGTTTTCGAGATCCGCCTCGGCCTGCTGCAGGCGCACCTTCAGATCCCGGTCGTCGAGGACGACGAGCGTGTCGCCGGCCTTCACGTGCTGGTTGTCATCCACCAGCACCCGGGCGACGAACGCTTGGACCTTGGGCGCGATGATCGTGATGTGGCCGTCGAGCTGCGCGTTGTCGCTGCTCACGTGGGAGAGGCCGTAGACGTACTTGCGGCCGGCCCAGATCGCGACGGCGATCGCGACCGCGCCGACGAGCACGAGCGGGAGGCGCTTGCGGATCGCGCCGGCGCGCGGCGCGGCGTGGGTGGCGGGGATCTCTATCGCGATGTCTGCCATGGTTTCGGGTTCCGGTGCGTGCTACTGCAGTTGATCGATGATGCCCAGCGCGCGATACGCCCGCACGCGGGCCGTGCCGTAGTTCACCCGCGCCTGGATGAGCGCGTCGCGCCCCGCGATCACCGCGCTCTGGGCATTGGTCGTCTCGACGCTGCCCGCGACCCCGGCGCGGAAGCGCTCATCGGCCTGCGCCAGCTCCTGCTCCGCGAGGCGGAGGCGGTCTTCCGCGATCGCCACCTGTTGCCGCGCCGACGCGACGTCCAGCACGGCCTGCCGGGCTTCGGTCTCGATCTGGTCGCCCAGGTCGCGCTCCCGCACGAGCTGGGCGTCCAGGCGGACCCGCTGCTCCCGGCCGCGGATCTGGCGACGGAACCCGTCCAGAATCGGGATGTTCACGCCGACCAGGACCTGATAGGTGCCGTCGAGCCCGTCCATTGCCGTCCCGGACTGCTGGTAGTACCCGCTCAGGCCGACGTTCGGCAGGTTCTCCGCCCGGATCGCGGCGAGCGTGCGGCGCATCGCCTCGGTTCGCTTGCGCTCGGCGGCCAGCTCGGCCCGGTGCTCGCGGGCGAAGCGTCCCGCCGAGTCGGGGTCGAGCGGCAGATCCACGGCGCCGAGCCCCAGCGAGTCGCCAAGCTCGACGGCGGAGCCCGGGGGAAGGTCGAGCGCGCGGAGCAGGTCGAGCCGGGTGCGGTCCACGGCGTTGCGGGCCAGCTCGAGGTCGGTGCGCACGGCCGCGAAGCTCACCTCGCTGCGGGTCGCGTCGATCGCCGGGCTCACGCCCGCGGCCACGAGCTGGCGCGCCTGGTCGAGCAGGGTCGCGGCCACGACGCTGTCCGCCTCGCGCGCCTTGACCGTTTCGCGGGCGCTCAGGGTGCGCAGATAGGCGAGGCCGGCGGTCGCGCCGGACAGCTCGCCCACGGCCCGCGCATCGAGGCCGGCCGCCACGGCGCTGTCCCGGGCGGCGCGAAGCCGCCCGAAGGCGCTGGCGTCGAAGAGGGTCTGGGAAGCCCCGATGCGGAATCGCCAAAGCGAGAACGGGTCGGTCACGGCCGGAAAGCCGGGGAACGAGATCCCGAACTCGGTCAGGTTCTGCGTCTGCCGGGAGTAGGTGGCGGCGCCGGCCAGCGAGGGCAGGACGTCCGCCCGGCGCTCGCCGATCCGCTCCTCGGCGACCCGGGCGTTCAGCCGGGCGAGGGTCGCGGCGACGCCCCGCTCGCGGCCGATCCGGATGGCGTCGAGCAGCGTGAGCGGGCCTGAGGGCGGCGGGGCCGGCGCCGGCTGCTGCGCCCGGAGCGGCGGGGCCAGCAACGCGGCGGCGAATGCGAGGGACCAGGGACGCATGACGGGCTACCGGGCCGGTTCCGGGCGTGCGAGCACGCCGTTGAGCGCGAAGTCGAGCAGGCCCTCAAGGGTCTGCTCATCGCTCAGCGCTTCGGGATCGAAGTGCTGGAAGAAGCACTGCATCTGGGTGGCCTGGACCAGCAGCATCGGCACCGCGCGCGTAGCGAAGCCGTGGGCCGTTGGTCGAAACTCCCCCGCCGCGATGCCCTGCTCCAAAATCCGCTCGACCAACCGCCGAGCCGGCAGGATGACTTCCTGGACGTAGAAGCGGGCCAGCTCGGGGAAGCGCTGGAGCTCGGATTGCACCAGCTTGCTGATGCGGCTGAGCTGCTGCTGCCGCATGGTGGCGTACAGGCGCCTCAACAGCTCGACCAGCAGGTCGCGATTGGATCCGTGAAACGCCTCCGCGAAGGCCTCGCCCGCGCGTACCGCGGCGACGGCCTTGGCGTGGACCATCTCGCGGAACAGCGTTTCCTTCGAGTCGAAATAGAGGTAGAGCGTGCCCTTGCTGACTCCGGCGAGCCGCGCCACATCCTCCAGCTTGGCCTGGGCAAACCCGCGCTCGCCGAATACCTCGAGCGCCGCATCGAGGATCTCCTCGGGCCTGGCCTCGGGCCGGCGCTGCCAGCGGGGCGCTGCAGTGGACGTGCTTGCGTCGTCGGTCATGCCGGGCCTCACAGTTAGTAACTGACCGGTCAGTAAGATATAAGACCGATCTCCTTCGTCAAGAACCCAACTGCCGACCGGGCGGCGCGGTTCCTAAGCGGCTATCCGGCGCGCAATTACGTAGGCGTCGGCCGCGAGGGCCGCCGTGCCGTTTCACTTGCTCCCGGCCCCGCGAGGTCCTAGTATTGGGGTGCAAAGACCCGGGGAGGCCTTGCCGATGTCGGATGCATTCCGCAGCTCCGACGATTTCGACGAACAAGCCCATCAGCTCTACAACGAAGGTCGGTACGACGACGCCGTTGCCCTTCTTCGGGAGGGACTCTCCCTCTACCCCCATGCGGTCGAACTCCACATCGGTCTCGCCTATGCCCAACTGGCGCGGGAGGAATACGCCTGGGCCCGGCGGAGCTTCGAGCGGGCGCTCACGCTCGATCCCGACCACGAGGACGGGCTCGCGGGGCTGGGCGAGACCCTGCTCAAGCTGGGCGAGCGGGTGGGCGCGCTCAGAGCTTTCGAGCGGATCGTCCTGCTCGGCTTCAAGGACGACCATGAGCTGATGCTGCAGGTGGGCCGGGCGCTCTTCCGGGAGGCGCTTATCGGGCCCGCCCAGCGGTTCTTCGAGTTCGCGGCGGCGGCGCAGCCGGAATCACCCGACGCGGCGGCATGCCTCGGGTACTCCTATCACCGGTTGGGCAACGACAGCAGCGCGCTGTTCTGGCTCCGGCGCGCGCTCGAACTCGAGCCGGATTTCGCCGAGGCGCGGATTTACCTCGCGAACATGCTGTACGACCGGGGCGAGTCCGAGGCGGCGCTGCACCACCTCGAAAAGACCCGGCCCGACGAGCACTACGACGAACTCGGCATTTGGCGGCACGTCGAGCTCAAGAAGTCGGTGTACCGGCTGCGCGACGATGACCCGGAGCTGCAGCCCTGGCTCCAGCGCCTGGGCGAAGTGGCCGGCGACCCGGATCCGGTGGACCTGCTGCTCGCCGAGGTGGAGGCACAGCAGCCCGACGGCTCGGTGCGCGACCCGCATCAGCTCGAGCTCTTCGGCACGCTCCTCACCGAGCTGCACGCCATGCAGCGGCGCCCGGGCCAGGTCGCCCCCGGCGGCGACAACCATTCGATCGGTACGCTCGCGGGCCACACGTTCAACGGCACCTGGGAGGAGATTCTGCTGCAGATGAAAGCGGCCGATCGCGAGTGGGCCGACGCGTCCCTCACCGAGTTCATGGCGGGCCTCGCCCGGCGGGGTCGTGCGGAGACCGGAGTGGTCATTCCGGTGACGGACGCCGAGGCGTTCATCCGCGGCAGCGCCGAGGCAGGGGTCCTGCGCATCATCCAGTGATCGAGCTGCAGGGCCTCTCCAAAACCTATCGCTCGCTCTTCGGCGCCCGCGTGGTGCCGGCGCTCGACGACCTCACCCTGACGCTCGCTCGGGGTGAGGTCGTCGGCGTCGCGGGACCCAACGGCGCCGGCAAGACGACGCTGGTCTCGCTCCTGCTCGGCTACCTGTCTCCCACCGGCGGCTCGCTCGCGATCGAGGGGGTCTCGCCCCGCGGCTGGATCGAGCGCCACGGCGCCGGATATCTGGCGGAGCTCGTCGCCATTCCGGGCCGCTGGCCGGTGGATGCGGCGCTCCGGCGGTACGCCACGCTGGCCCGGGTCCCGTCCGGCCGCGTCACCGAGCGGGTGGACACGCTGCTCCAGGAGTTCGGGCTCGCGGACCAGCGCGCCAAGCGGGTGCGGGAGCTCTCGAAGGGCAATCTCCAGCGGCTGGGCCTGGCTCAGGCCCTCGCGGGCGACAGCGACTTCGTCATCCTCGACGAGCCGACCCACGGGCTCGACCCGCTCTGGACCCAGCGCTTCCGGGACGTCGTGCACGACCTGCGTCGCCCGTCCCGGCTGATTCTGATCGCCTCTCACAACCTCGACGAGCTGGAGCGCCTGGCCGACCGGGTGCTGATTCTGCACCAGGGCCGCCTCGAGCGGGTCGTCACCGCCGGTGCCGGGGCGGCTCCGGCGCCGGGAGTGGAGGTGGCGTACCGGCTGGCCCTGGCCGCGCCGCACGCGGCGCTACAACAGATCTTCCCGGCCGCCGCCGCGGTGGAGGGCCGGGCGGCCGAGTGGCGGGTACGAGGAGAGCTCGCGGCCCTCAACCGGGGCCTCGCCGACCTCGTCGCCGCCGGTGCGCTGGTGACCGCGTTCGGGCCGGAGGAGAGCCGGCTCGAGAGCGAGTTCCGCGCGGCGGTAGGGGGCGGCCGATGAGCCTCCCGACCCGCTATGCCGGCTGGATGGCCCGCGACCTCGCGGTAGGGCCGGGCCTCCCGATGGCCGTGCTGACCGTGCTCGCCGCGCTGCTCACCAGCCGGCTGCAGGTGGTCGGCCCGGTGGCGGACGCCGACCGCGCCGCGTGTCTCGTGGTCCTCGATTGGACTGCTATCGTGCTGACCCTGCTCGCGACCGGCGGTCTGGTAAGCGGGGATTTCGCCATCGGGCATCAGCGCACTCTGTTCGCCAAGCCCGTGAGCCCGCCGCTCTATTACCTCCAGCGCTGGCTGCTCGGCCTGGTCGCCGTGCTGGTGGGGGCGGCGGTGGTGGCGGAAACCATCGCGGTCCGCTTCGGCGGGTCCCTGCTCGGCCTGGCCTTCGTCGCCCGCCTGGCGCTGCTCTATCTGGTGGTGGGCGGTCTCGTCTTCCTGCTCTCGACGGTGACGCGGCGCGACTGGCTGGCGGCCGCAGTCCTCCTGGCCTGGCAGGTCGCGCTCGGCTGGGCCCGCTCGATGGGCTTCGCGCAGGGGCCGGTCGGGACCGTGCTGCACGGCGTCCTTCCCCCCGTGCGGTTGCTCGGGCTGAGCGGACCGCTCCCGGGCGGGACCGAGCTAGCGCTGGCCCTCGGTTATGGGGCGGCTCTCCTGCTCGGCGCCCTCGCCGTGCTCCAGTGGCGTCCGCTCGCGCGCGGGGCCCGCGAATGAAGCCGCGCTGGTCCGCGGGCGTGGTGCGGGAGGTCCTGCCCAACGGCCTCACCGTGCTCGTGCAGCGGGACGATTCCGCTCCGGTGGTCGCCGTCGTCACCCACGTGAAGGCCGGCTTCTTCGACGAGCCCGACCGCTGGGTCGGCATCTCGCATGTGCTGGAGCACATGTTCTTCAAGGGGACCGCCCGGCGCGGCGTCGGAGCGATAGCGCGGGAGACGAAGGCCGCCGGTGGCTATCTGAACGCCAGCACCAGCTACGACCACACGGCCTACTTCACCGTCCTGCCGGCCCATGGGATCGCGGCAGCGCTCGACATCCAGAGCGACGCGCTGTGCAACTCGACGATCGATGCCGACGAGCTGGGCCGCGAGCTCCGGGTCATCATCCAGGAAGCGAAGCGCAAGCTCGACAACGCCGGCGCCGTCGCCTACGAGACGCTGCACGAGATCATGTTCGACCGGCACCGGATCCGGCGCTGGCGCATCGGTTACGAGGCGGATCTGGCGCGCTTTACCCGCGAGGACCTCTGGGGCTACTACCGGTCGCGCTACGTGCCGGAGCGCACGATCGTCGCGATCGTGGGCGACGTGGATCCGGGCCTGGCCCTGAGGCTGGCGCGAGAAGCTTACGGCGACTGGCCGGCGGCGCCGGGCGCGAGCGACCCGTCCCCGGCCGAGCCGCCCCGGCGCGAGGTCAGGGCGCGCACGCTCCGCGGCGATGTGAGCCAGGCCGAGCTTGCGGTGGGCTGGCGCACGGTACCGCCGCTCCACCCCGACGCCGCGCCTCTCGATGTGACGGCGGCGGTACTCGCCGCCGGGCGCGGCAGCTGGCTCCAGCGCGCGCTGCGGGAGACCGGTATCGCGACGTCCGTATCGGCCTACAACTATTCACCGACCGAGCTCGGCGTCTTCGGGATCACGGCGGAGCTGGAGCCGCAGCGGGTGGCCCCGGCGCTCACGGGAATCGCGGAGGCCACCGCCAAACTGGGCCTCGTCGGGCCATCCGACGCCGACCTCGACCGGGCGAAGACGTTGCTGCTCACGCGATGGGCGCGCCGGCTCGAGTCCATGGAGGGACGGGCGGCGGCGCTGGCCGCCGCCGAGGCGCTGGAGAGCGTGGCGGTGCTCGATCGGGAGTACGCGGCACTGGCCGCGGTGACGGCCGGCGACGTGCGGGCGGCGGCGAGCCGGTACCTCGACCCGGAAGCGGTCTCCGCCGTGCTCTATCTCCCAGGTGAGCGAGGGGCGGAGCTGACCGCCGACGCGGTGGCCCGCACCTTCGCCGTGACCGCCCTCAAGCCGGGCGTCGCTCCCGCCGGCACCGCGCCGGCGCCGCGCCCTCCGGCGGCGGCGCGGGGGAGGACGGAGGCCGGGGTGCTGCACGCGCCGCTCGCCGGCGCGGACGTGCTGGTGCGGCGGAAGCCCGGCGTGCCGACCGTGACGCTGGGTCTCTATGTGCCCCGCCTCGAGTTCGACCCGCCCGGCCAGGCGGGGCTCGGCGCGCTCACCGTCCGGAGCGCGCTCCGTGGCGCCGCCGGGCTGGACGCGGGCGGCCTCGCCTTCGCGGCGGAGCGGCTGGGCGGCAGCCTCGGTGCGGGCCTCTCGTCGGACTGGCTCGGCGTGGGCCTCACGGTCATGGCGGACCGGCTGGGCGACGGCGCGGCGCTGGTGGATGCCGTGTATCGGTCACCGACCCTGGCCGACGCCGATGTGGCGGCCGAGCGCGACCTGCTGGTAGCCGAGGCCCGCCAGGTCGCGGACGACATGTTCCGGTATCCGTTCCAGCTCGCCTTTGCCGCGGCATTCGGCGACGCCGGTTACGGGCTGCCGATCGGGGGTCTGCCGGAGACGCTGGCGGGCCTCGCCGGTGCGGACGCACGCCGGTTCCACGAGCGGGTGCTGGTGGGGCCACGTCCGGTCGTCGTCGCCGTGGGCGACGTAGACCCGGAGCGCGCGGCGGGCGTGCTCGCCGGGGTGTTCGACGGCCTGCCCGCCCGGTCCGCCGGCGCGGTGCCGGCGCCGCTCGGCTGGGCGCTCGACTCCCGCCCGGTCGAGCGGGTGGTGCCCCGGGACAAGGCGCAGACCGCCGTCGCCATGGTGTTCCGCGGCCCGGACCGGCGCAGCCCCGACCGCTTCGCGGCCGAGGTGTGGGCCGGGGTCGCCAGCGGGCTCGGGGGCCGGATTTTCGAGGCGCTGCGCGACCGCCGCTCGCTCGCCTACACCGTGCTGGCGTCGTCGTGGCAGAAGGGGCGCGCCGGTGCGCTGGTCTCCTACATCGCGACCTCCCCCGAGCGGGAGGCCGAAGCCCGCGCGGCGATGCTGGAGGAGCTGGAGCGCTTCGTCCGGGAGCCGGTCGGGCCGGCGGAGCTCGAGCAGGCGGTGAGCTATCTCTCGGGACAGGCGGAGGTGCGCCGCCAGCACGCCACCTCGGTCGCGGCGGAGATCCTGGAGGCGTGGCTCGTGGGTGCGGGGCTCGCGGAGCTGCAGGACCCGGGCGCCGCCTACCGGGCGGTCAGCGCCGAGCAGGTCCAGGCGCTCGCAGCCGCCTGCCTCGGGAGGCCCGGGCGGGCGGAGGGGATCGTGCGGGGGACCGGGGGAGGGAAGTAGCCGGACCGTCGGCCCCGCGTTGTATGTTTGGGCCATGACCGCTCCCGACGCCGACTCGGCCGCCAGGGCCGCTGCCGTTTCAGGGTCCGACGTCACGCCCGGCGCGCGCTGGAGCGCGGCGGACCTGCTCACGGCGGCGCGGCTCCCGCTCGCGGTCGCGTTCCCCTTGGTCGCGGACACCTGGGCCCGGGTCGGGATCGTGGCCGTCGCAGCGGCCACGGACCTTCTGGACGGGCCCATCGCCCGGCGCTTCGGGTCGTCGAGGCTCGGGGCCGTGCTCGACCCCGTGGCCGACAAGCTCTTCATGGCCTCCGCCTTTGGCGTCGTGGCCTTCTCCGGACAGCTGGCCTGGTACGAGGTCGTCGGCGTGCTTCTCCGCGACATCGTCGCCACCGTCGCGTTCGTGGTGACGGCCGTGACCCGGCGCGCGAGCGCCATTCCTGCCCGCCTCGGCGGCAAGGCGGTGACTGTCGGTCAGCTGCTCACGCTGGTGGCGTTCCTGCTCGATTCATCGCTGCTGCACCAGCTGGCGTGGGCGACGGCCGCTGTCGGTCTCTACGCCATCTGGGACTACAGCCGAGTGGCGGGCCGGGAGAAGCGGCCGCTGGGCGGGGCCGGTCAGTTCTGAATCCGGGGCAGGGGCTCGGCGACGTGGCCGGCGAGACCAAGCGCGTGGCGGTCGTGTGGGAGGGCGGGATGCGCTTCCGCGGGGGCGAGCCGGGCGGCCCGGTGACGCTGGTGGACGCCGACAACGCGGCGGCGCCCGGCCCCATGCTCACGCTCCTGACGGCGGCGGCGGCCTGCAGCGGCGCCGACGTGGTCTCGATTCTCGAGAAGATGCGGGCGGGCCTGGAGTCGCTCCGCATCGAAGTGGCCGGGTTGCGCCGCGAGGACGTACCGCGGCGCTTCGTGTCCATCCGATTCGCCTTCCACCTCAAGGGCGCCGCGCTGGATGAGGCCAAGGCCCGCCGCGCCATCGGTCTCTCGCTGGAGAAGTACTGCTCGGTCGTACACTCGCTCGCGCCGGACATCGCGGTCGAGTATGACCTGCATCTGGCGTAGCCTGCCGTTCCTCGCCCTGGCGTGGGCCGGCCCGGCTGCCGCGCAGGGCGTGCGCGAGGCGGGGGTTCAGGCCCTGGTGACCACGGCGTCGCCGGCCCTCGTCACGGGGGGCCTCTACGCCGCGGTCCGGCCTTCCCTGCGCACCCGGATCGCGGTGACGCTGGGCGCGGGCGTCTCCGACGGCCGGGCGGCGGGCCGCGGCGAACTGCTCGCCCACTTCCTGCTGAGCCCTGCGGCCACCGCGGGGCCCCGCGTGTACCTGGGAGCCGGTGTAGCGGGCGTGGCAGGGGCAGTGGACCAGGGCTACGTCGTGGCGTTGGTCGGGGTCGAAGCGGCGCCCGCGGGCGGGTCGGGCTGGGCCTTGGAGGCCGGGGTCGGCGGGGGGCTACGCCTCACCGCGGGCTGGCGATGGCGGTGGCGCAGCCGCAAGGCGGGGCAACAATAACGCCCCGGGCCGAGAGGGCCCGGGGCGAATCGCGAGCGGGGGCGGCTACGTCAGACCGCGACGGAGCCGGCGCTCTCGCGCCGCTCGGACTCCGGGCGGCGCTGTACCGGCTGGCAGTACCGCTCCCCAAGCGTGCGCAGCCGGGCGAATTCCTCTTCACTCAGGCCGGGGTACCGGTCGGCGAGGTACTGCATGGTGTCGTCGAACCACTCCTTCTGGTGCTCGGGGAGGGCTTCGATGACGCCGCACCGGAGGATGTGACTGAACATCTCGTCACGGGCCTGATCGAACGAGGACGCGGCCGCCGGGAGACGTCTTGGCTTCTTCTTGCTCATCTACCTTCCTTGGGGTTCAAGTGTCCGGGCGCGGGGACGCCGCGGGGGAAGATAACAGGGTCGCACCTTTTGGTGCAAAGACGTCGGGCGCCTCCGTGAATGCACGGCCCCCGTTACATTCATCAGTAGAAACCACGCGAACTTGAGGGCGGTTCCCCCGGGGGCCGTAAGGCGGGCATGGCCGAGCACGACGAGGTGTATGACAAGGGCCGGGCGGAGCGGCTCGCGGAGCTGCTGCGAGCGCTGGCGGCCCGGATTCAGGAGTTGGACCGGACCGGGCAGCTGCTGGGCGGAGCGCCCGAGCTGTTGCGGCTGATGGGAGATGCCCGCTCCGAGCTGTTCCATTACGAGGTTCGCAGCACCTACGACACGCCGGAGGTGGCCGAGAGCCGGCGGATCGTCGAGGAAGCGCAGAAGAAGCAGGGCCCCTTCAAGCTCGAGGAACCGGAGGACGACGAGCCATGGCGGGCACCCCCGTCGGCATGAAAGGCTTCTACGCCGCGCTTGCGGGCGTGGCGGTGGTTGGGATCGGCGTGCTGGGGTGGATGCTCACGCGTCCCCGGACGGTGAGCATACCGGCCAACGTCGTGATTCAGCCCGCCGACACGGCGGGCTTCCGCGGCTACCTCCTGGGCTCCGACAGCGCCAAGGTGGAGATCACGGAGTACGCGGACTACCAGTGCCCGTTCTGCCAGACGTTCGACGAGCTCCAGTTCCCGACGATCAAGCAGCGTCTGATCGATGCGGGGCGGCTCCGCTGGCGCTACCGGGACTTCCCGCTGCAGCAGCACCCGTTCTCCCGGCTCGCGGCCCACTCGGCGGCGTGCGCGGACGAGCAGGGCAAGTACTGGGAGCAGCATCGGCGGATCTACGAGGGGCAGCAGGACTGGGCCGAGTCCAGCGATGCCGCGCCGGCCTTTCGGCGCTATGCGCAGCTGAACGGGCTCGACCTGGCTCGCTACGACGCATGCATGAAGTCCGCGAAGTACGCCGGCCGCATTCAGGCGAGCTACGACGAAGGCGTGCGCGCCGGAGTCAATTCCACGCCGACCCTCCTGATCGGGGGGCGCCTGTACCAGGGCCGGCTGGACTCGGACGCGATCGCGCGGCTCGTGGATTCGCTGACTTCGCGCTGACGTGTCGGAGGGGACGAAGGCCCCGCCTCGCGGGCGGGTGCTCGCCGGGCTGGCGCTGGCGGCGCTGGGTGTGGTCTACGGCGACATCGGCACCAGCCCGCTGTATGCCCTCCGGGAGTGTTTCACCGGCGAGCACGGTCTCCCGCCCACGGTCGACAACGTCCTGGGTATCCTGTCACTGATCGTCTGGTCGCTCAATTTCGTCGTCTCCTTCAAGTACATCTCGCTGGTGATGCGGGCCGACAACCGGGGCGAGGGCGGCATCCTGGCGCTCATGGCGCTCGTGCGCTCGAAGCGCGGGACCGGCAATCTCCGGGTCCGCCGCTCCCTCCTTCTGCTCGGCCTCTTCGGCGCCGCGCTGCTCTACGGCGACGGAGTCATCACGCCGGCCATCTCGGTGCTGGGAGCGATGGAGGGGCTCAAGGTCGTCGCGCCCGCGTTCGACCCGTTCGTCGTGCCGATCACGGTCGCGATCCTGCTCGCCCTGTTCCTCTTTCAGAAGCGGGGCACCGCGGGGGTCGGCCTGGTCTTCGGGCCGATCACTCTGATCTGGTTCATCTGCATCACGCTGCTGGGAATCCGCGGGATCCTGCTCGATCCGTCGGTGATCCGGGCGCTCAACCCCTGGTACGCCGTGAACTTCTTCGCCGAGGACGGCCTGCGCGGGTTTCTCATCCTCGGGGCGGTGGTGCTGGTCTTCACCGGCGGCGAAGCGCTCTACGCCGACATGGGGCACTTTGGCAAGCGGCCGATTCGGGCGGCCTGGTTCGGGCTGGTGCTGCCCGCCCTGCTGCTCAACTATTTCGGCCAGGGTGCCCTGCTCCTGCATGATCCGTCGGCCGCGCACAACCCCTTCTACGCGCTGGTGCCGACGCCGCTCCTGGTCCCGATGATCGTCGTGGCGACGGCGGCGGCCATCGTCGCGTCCCAGGCGCTGATCTCCGGCGCCTTCTCGCTCACCCAACAGGCGGTCCAGCTGGGCTACAGCCCCCGGGTCACGATCAAGCACACCTCCCACACCGAGGCGGGGCAGATCTACATCCCGGAGGTGAACCAGGCGCTCGCGGTCGCCTGCATCGGGCTGGTGCTGGCGTACCGCTCGTCGAGCAACCTGGCCGCGGCCTACGGCATCGCGGTTACGGGGACGATGACGATCACCACGGTGTTGTACTACGACGTGATGCGGACGCGGTGGAACTGGCCGTTCTGGAAGGCCGGCGGACTGGCCGGGCTGTTCCTCTTCGTAGATGCCACCTTCTTCGCGGCGAACCTGGTGAAGGTGCAGAGCGGGGGCTGGTTCCCCATCGTCGTGGCCGTCGGGATCTTCACGCTCATGGCGACCTGGAAACAGGGCCGGAGCCTGCTGGCGGGCATCATGCGCGAGAATACGCTGCCGATGGATCTCTTCCTTCGCGACATCGCCCGGCGCAAGCCGCCCCGCGTGCCGGGCGTGGCCGTATTCCTCACGTCGGACGCGAGCGGGGCGCCGCCGGTGCTCCTGCACCACCTGAAGCACAACCAGGTGCTGCACGAGCGGGTGATCCTGCTCTCCGTGGTCACCGAGGAGATCCCGATCGTTCCGGAGGAGGACCGGCTCCGGTCGGTCAACCTGGGCGAGGGCTTCTGCCAGGTGATCGCGCACTACGGCTTCATGGAGTCGCCCGACGTTCCCGCCATCACCGACGCCCTGAGCCAGCCGCCCCCGGCCGGGCTGGGCCTCACGGTGAACCTGATGCAGACGACCTTCTACCTGGGGCGGGAGACGTTGATCGCGACGGGCCGGGGGAAGATGGCGACCTGGCGAAAGAAGCTCTTCATCGTGATGACGCGGAACGCCCAGTCTGCGGCCACCTTCTTCCGCCTGCCGCCCAACCGGGTGGTGGAGCTGGGGGCCCAGATACAGCTGTAGCCGTTCGCGTCCTAGGCCTCCTGTCCCTCGTACATCTCCTTCAACCGGCTCACCACGTTCGGATCGGCGAGGGTGGTGGTGTCTCCCAGCGCCCGTCCCTCCGCGATGTCCTTGAGCAGGCGCCGCATGATCTTCCCGCTGCGGGTCTTGGGGAGGTCGGCCGAGAACAGGATGTCGTCCGGGCGCGCGATCGCGCCGATCTTGCGGGCCACGTGGTCCTTGAGATCGTCCTTGAGCGCCGCCGTGGGGTGGTGCCCCTCCTTGAGGGTCACGAACGCGGCGAGGGCGTGCCCCTTGAGCTCGTGCAACTTGCCCACCACGGCGGCTTCGGCGACGGCGGGGTGGTCCACCAGCGCGCTCTCCACTTCCATCGTGCCGATGCGGTGGCCCGCCACGTTCAGCACGTCGTCCACCCGGCCGAGCAGCCACCAGTAGCCGTGCTCGTCGAGCTTGGCCCCATCGCCGGCGAAATAGCGGCCGGGGAACCGGCTCCAGTAGGTCTCGCGGTACCGCTGATCGTCGCCGTAGATGGTGCGAAGCATGCCCGGCCAGGGATCGGGGATGGTGAGGAAGCCGCCGCCCTGCATGACCGGGGTGCCGGCTGCGTCCACCAGCTCGGCGGAGATCCCCGGGAATGGGACCGTGGCGGAGCCGGGCTTGGTGGTGATCACGCCCGGCAGCGGGGTGATCATGATGCCGCCCGTCTCCGTCTGCCACCACGTGTCCACGATGGGGCAGCGTTTGCGGCCGATGTGCTCGTGGTACCAGATCCAGGCCTCCGGGTTGATCGGCTCGCCGACGCTGCCGAGGAGCCGGAGCGTGGAGAGATCGTGCCGGGCGGGGAGGGCCGGGCCCCATTTCATGAACGCGCGGATCGCCGTCGGGGCGGTGTAGAACACGGTCACCCCGTGGCGGGCGATCAGCGACCAGAACCGGTCCCGCTCGGGCCAGTCGGGGGCGCCCTCGTACATCAGGACCGTGGCGCCGTTGGCCAGCGGCCCGTAGACGACATACGAGTGACCGGTCACCCAGCCCACGTCGGCGGTACACCAGAAGACATCGTAGTCCTTGAGATCGAACACGTAGCGTGTGGTGGCGGCCACCTGCGTGAGGTAGCCGCCCGTGGTGTGCACGATCCCCTTGGGCTTGCCGGTCGTGCCGGAGGTATAGAGGATGAACAGCAGGTCTTCTGCGTCCATCGCCTCCGGCTCGCATTGGGTGGACGCGGCGTCCAGGAGCCGGTGCCACCAGTGGTCCCGCCCCTCCTGCATCGTGGCCCAGCTCTCGTCGCCGTCGCTCCCGGGCCGCCGCCGGACGACCACGACGTGCCGCACCGACGGGCAGGCGGCGAGCGCCTCGTCGGCAAAGCGCTTGAGGGGCAGGACCTGGCCCCGGCGGTAGCCGCCGTCCGCGGTGATGAGCGCGACCGCGCTGGCGTCGTTGATGCGGTCGCGGAGCGACTCCGCGGAGAATCCCCCGAACACGACGGAGTGCACCGCGCCGATCCGGGCGCAGGCGAGCATGGCGATCGCGGCCTCGGGGATCATGGGCAGGTAGATCGCCACTCGGTCGCCCCGCTTGACGCCGAGCCCCTTGAGCGCGTTGGCGCAGCGGCTCACGTCGCGCGCGAGCTCCCAGTACGTCAGCACCCGGCGATCGCCCGGCTCGCCCTCCCAGATGATCGCGGCCTTGTTGCGGCGGGCGGTCTCGAGATGACGGTCCAGGCAGTTGGCCGCGACGTTGAGCTTGCCGCCGACGAACCACTTGGCGTGAGGCGGGTGCCACTCGAGCACGGTGGTCCACGGGGCGAGCCAGTCGAGCATGAGCGCCTGCTCCGCCCAGAACGCGAGCCGGTCGCGCTTGGCGCGCTCGTACAACTCGGGTTTGGCGAGCGCCTGCGCCGCGAACTCGGGAGGCGGCGGAAAGCGGCGCACCTCGCTGAGCAGGGTATCGATCTGGTGGGTCATCGGGCCGGGGAGAGAGGGTGGATCCTCAAGCTAGGGCCGCCCGGTCCGGGGAGCCAGAGCCGGGTTGCAGTTCTCCCGGGTCTGCCGCGGAGTGCGGTGGGCCGGGCGCCGGCCCCAGCCATGAGCCGGTTTCTAAGTGCTTGTAGGGGAACGCATTGGCGGCGATGGCACCGCTCTCGCCCTTGGGGTCGGTGGGCCGCATGGTGTGGCCCGGAACAAAAAAATCCGCCCGATAAGAGCACACCCGGAGCGATCCGGGGCCGCAAAACTAGAGGTCTCATCCACGCCGCAGGATTGGGGTGAGATAGCTCGGTGCCGAAGGTGGACAAGGGCCAGCCGCAGCTTTGCGACCGAGCCTTGTCGGGTGTGGGAGGTGTCATGAACACCACGCACGACACGGCTCGTGAACTTGTTGCGCCCGAGCGCCTGGGACTCGACACCCGGGTGGAGTTCCGCAAGGCGGCGGTCCAGGTGCTGGACACGCTGCCCGACGGGACCGGCCAGCTCATCATCGACCTCGCCCGCACCCGGCAGGTGGACTCCGCGGGACTGGGCGTCCTCATGCTGATCCAGCGGCGCGCGGCCGAGCGGCGGCAGACCATCGTCCTCCGCAACCCGAACGACGAGATCCGGTTTCTCCTCGTGATCACCAAGCTCGTCGATCTCTTCCGCCTCGAGGCCGGGGTCCCGTGACGCCGCTGCCCTCTTGCCGCCCGTGCTATGGACGGTGTCCCGTCGGCGAATTAGTCTTCCTGCGTTCGATCCTCCCAGGGTGACCCGCGCGGCCCGGTCTCCGGGCCCGCGTTCGAAGGTTGAAGCATGAACAATGACAAGGTGCGGCGGCGCGTCCTGTTCGTGGAGGACGAGCCGGCCCTGCGATTGACCTACGAGCGGCATTTCAACCCGCGCTACGACCTCTTCTTCGCGAGCACGGGCGCCGAGGCGCTTGCCATGCTCGCGGAGCATCCTCCCGACGTGGCGGTGCTCGACATGCGGCTGCCGGACACCGACGGCGTTGACCTGCTCCGGAAGATCCGCTGCTCGCGGCCCGGACTCCCGGTCATCATAACGACCGCCTATATGAGCATCGAGCCCCAGCTCAAGGTGCTGGATCTTCCCCACTCCGGCTACATCGTCAAACCCTTCCGTCTCGACGAGCTCGGCGCGCGCATCGATGCCGTCCTCTGACGGCCCGATTCTCGACGCTGTCGGTCTCGAACGCTCCTTCGGCGCGCTCCGCGTGCTGCGGGGCGTCGATGTCCGGGTGCGTGCCGGCGAGGCTCTCGTGGTCGCTGGTCCGAACGGGGCCGGCAAGACGACGCTGCTCCGGGTGCTGGCCGGCCTGGCCCGCCCGAGCGCCGGCGAGGTGCGGATCCTCGGGGTCCCGGTGGGGCCGTCCACCCCGGACGCCCGCCGGCCCATCGGCTTCGTGTCGCACCTGTCGATGCTCTACGACGATCTCACGGTGCACGAAAACGTGGTGCTCGCTGCGCGGCTGTACGGCTCCCGGGACCCGGGCGCCGCCGCCGGCCGCGCGCTGGAGGCCGTAGGCCTCGCCGACCGGGGCGACGAGCAGCCCCGCCGGCTGAGCCGCGGGCTGCTCCAGAGGGCGTCGATCGCGCGGGCGCTGGTGCACGAGCCCCGCCTGCTGCTGATGGACGAGCCGTTCACCGGCCTCGACGCACCCGCCGCCGAGCGGCTCCGGGCGCTGCTCCGGCAACGGCTGGCGGCAGGCCTCGCCCTGGTGCTGGTGACCCACCATCTGGCCGAGGCCTGGGAACTCGCCTCGCGCGTGGCCGTGCTGGCCGGCGGGCGCTGGGCGCTGGAGGAGCCGCGCCCGGGCGACCTGGCCGTGTTTCTTCCCCGCTACCACGCCCTGGCCGATGCCTGAGGCGCTGCGGCTCGCGCTGGTGGTGGCGGCCAAGGACGTCAGGGCCGAGCTCCGGAGCCGGACGGGGCTCCTGTCCGCGACGGTGTTCGCGGCGCTGGTGCTGGTCATCTTCAACTTCGCACGGGACCCGACCGCCCTCTCCGCCACCGACCTGGCTCCGAGCGCGCTGTGGGTGACCTTTGCGTTCGCGGCGATGGTCGCGATGAACCGGGCCTTCACCGTGGAACGGGAGCACGGGGCGTTTGATGGGCTGCTGCTGGCGCCGATCCCGCGGGGCGCGCTGTTCGCCGGCAAGCTGCTGGCGAACCTGGCGTTCGTCATGGCGGTGGAGGCCGTGGCGCTCCCGCTCTTCGTCCTGTTCTTCAACGTGGATTTCTCGCACGCGCTCGGCGGGATCGTCGGGACGGCGGTGCTCGCCACGATCGGATTCGTCGCGGTCGGCACCATCTTCGGCGCGATGGCGGTCCGCACCCGCTTCGCGGAACTGCTGCTCCCGGTCCTGCTGCTCCCGTTCATGGTGCCGCCCCTGGTCGGGGCGGTGCAGGTGACCTCGCGTCTCCTGGCGGACCGTCCGTTGAGCGAGATGCTGGGCTGGCTTAGAATACTCGCGGCCTACGATGTCGTCTTTGTGACGCTGGCCGCCCTGGTATTCGCCTCCGTGGTGGACGAATGACAACCTCCGCCGCTCAACCGCCGACCCTGGACCGCGCTCGCGCCGTGGTGCGGCGGGGCACGGTCATCAGCCTCATCGCGCTGCTCGGCATCGCCGGCGTGTACGTACTGGCGCTGAGGTACACCCCGACCGAGGCCCACCAGGGACTGGCCCAGAAGATCTTCTACGTGCACGTGCCGGCGGCCTGGAGCGCGATGCTCGCCTTTTCTCTGGTGGGCATCGTGAGCGCGCTCTACCTCTGGCTCCAGGACCCCCGGATGGATCGCTTCGCCGCCTCTTCGGCCGAAGTCGGCGTCGCGTTCGCGGCGGTCATGCTCACCACGGGCCCGATCTGGGCGAAGCCCATCTGGGGCACCTGGTGGACCTGGGACGCCCGGCTCACGCTGACGCTGTTCCTCTTCTTCCTGTTCGTAGGCTATCTGTCGCTCAGGAGCGCCCTGCACGACCGTCACGAGCGGGCCCGGTTCAGCGCCGTCGTGGGCATCATGGGGCTCCTGCTCGTCCCGTTCATCCACCTGAGCGTCTATCTCTTCCGCACGCTGCATCCGCAGCCCATCGTGCTCAAGCCGAGCGCGCCCTCGCTGCCCTGGGAGATGCTCCGCACGCTGCTGGTTTCGACGGCGATGTTCACGCTGCTCTACATCGGGCTGGTGACGATGCGCTACGGGATCGGCCTCGCGGCCGAAGCGGGGGAGGAGCGCGATGCCGCCTGAACCGCCCGCCAACGGCGGGTACATGATTGCGGCCTATATCGTCGCCGCGGTGATCCTGGTCGGGTATTTCGTGATACTGGTGAGGCGGGGGAGGAGAGAGAAGTAAGAGGTTAGAGGTGAGAGGTAAGAGGTGAGAGGTAAGAGGTGAGGAGCGCACTCCCTCTCACCTCTCACCTCTTACCTCTCACCTCTCACCTCTTACCTCTCCCCTCTCCCCGTCTCTCACTCCGCCCTTCTGAACACCAGACTTGCATTGATCCCTCCAAACCCGAACGAATTGCTCAACACGAACTCCGGCCTTGCCTCCCGGCCGTCGTCGCGGATGTAGTCCAGGTCGCACGCGGGGTCGGGAGTCTCGAGGTTCACGGTGGGCGGGAGCCAGCCGTGCCGCAGGGAGAGCGCGCAGATCGCCGCCTCGATCGCGCCGCTGGCACCGAGGGCGTGGCCGTAGTAGCCCTTGGTGCCGCTCAACGCGACGCGATAGGCGTGATCGCCGAAGACCTGCTTGATCGAGGACGTCTCGGTCGGGTCGTTGAGCGGCGTGGACGAGCCGTGGGCGTTGATGTAACCGACCTCCCCCGGCGACAGGCGCGCCTCCCGCAGCGCCAGCTGCATGGCCCGCGCCGCCTGGCGCCCGTCGGGCCTCGGCGCGGTCATGTGATACGCGTCGTTGGTGAGCCCGTACCCGCAGATCTCCGCGTAGACCGGCGCGCCCCGCGCCACCGCTCGCGTTCGCTCCTCCAGAATGAGGACCGCGGCGCCCTCGCCCATCACGAACCCGTCGCGCGACCGGTCGAACGGACGGCTAGCCCGGGCCGGGTCGTCGTTCCGGGTCGACATGGCGCGGATGATGGCGAACGCGCCGAAGCAGAGCGGCGCGAGCGGCGCCTCCGCCGCCCCGGCCACCATGGCGTCGGCCTCGCCCCGCGCGATGGCGCGGAACGCCTCGCCGATCGCGATGGTGCCGGAGGCGCAGCTCATGCCGTTAGTAGAGTTCGGGCCGGTGATGCCGAATTCGATCGCCACGTTGCAGCTGGCGGCCCCGGCGAACACGGTGAGCGCGAGCGTCGGATCCACCGCCCGCGGCCCGGCCTGGAGGAACTCCCGGTACTGGGTCTCTCCGAAGGCGACGCCGCCCAGCGCCGTGCCCATCATGGCGCCGATCATATCCGGATCTTCCCGGGAGAGGTCGAGGCCGGCATCGCCGAGTGCGAGCCGCGCGGCCGCGACGCTGAAGTGGCCGAAGCGGTCCAGCCGACGGGCCCGGCGCTCCTCCAGGTGATCGGTCGCCACGAAGTCGTTCACCTGCGCCGCGATCCGGCTCTTGAACGGCGTCGGGTCGAACCGCGTGACGCACTGCACCGCCGAGCGCCGCTCGCGCAGGCCGCGCCAGAGGCCCTCTGCGCCCGTGCCGATCGGCGTCACGGCCCCGAGGCCCGTCACCACCACGCGGCGCGGCTCAGGCATCGGCCCGCTCCACCGCGTGCCGGATCCCGGCCAGCGTACGCGAGGCGATCCCGTGGACGAATACCGGGCCGATCACCCACTCGGCCGCCGGGCGCCGGATCAAGGGCCAGCGCGGCCCGTCCCACTCGTGCACGATGGTCACGTCGGTCCCTTCGTAAGCCGGGCGGAGGCGCCACTCGACGTCCATCCCGGTGGTGATGCCGCGCACGTGCCGATAGCGGACGACCGCCGCGGTCCGGTCCACCCACATCTCGGACACCCACCAGGTGGGGTAGTTGACGCGGCCGAACGGTCGCCACGCCGCCATCTCCACCACCCCGCCGTCGGTCCGCCGCTCAAGCATCCGGACCCAGCGGTAGTGGCTCAGCAGCTCGGGCCACCGCTCGACCTCCGCGGCCGCCCGGAACACACGGTCGACCGGCGCCCGCATGAAGAGCCGGTCCTCGGTGCGCATCATGGACGCGGCGTCCACGTGGCGACGAGGCGCCAGCCCGGGCGCTGCGTCACTGTAGCCGCCACCCCGGCCCTCGCGAGCAACGCGGCGAGCTCGGGGGTGGTGAAGCCCCGTCGAATCGAGGTGACGCCATCCCCTCTGGTGACCGCGTCGAAGCGCAACAACCGGGCGCCGCAGCGGAACGCCGCCGCGGCGACGGCCGCGCGCCGCAGGTCGGCCACGACCACCGCGCGCCGCGCGAGCCGGTCGCAGGTGCGGAGCAGGTCCACCACGGAGTCGGGCTCGAAATGATGCGCGACCATACAGACGGAGACGACGTCCACGCTCTTGTCCGACACGGGCGGCGCGGACGCGCAGCCGATGATGGTCGGAAGCCCGTGCGCGACCGCGAGGCGGGCGGCGACCGGATGGCGCTCCAGTCCCACCGGCACCAGCCGTATGCCGCGCCGCGCCGCCCACGCCGCCGCCGCCCGGGGTACGTCGCCCAGTCCGCTGCCTACATCGAGCAGCGTGAGCCTGGCGCCGGACGAAACCCCATGGAGCGCCCGGCGGAGCCCCCAGCACACGGCGGCCGTGCCCCCGAACCACCGGTTGGCGCGTGCGATGTTGTGCAGGGACGTTTCCACGGCGGCGGGGCTTCCGGAGGGATCGTCGAGCAGCTCGACGCCGAGGCGCCGGGTGGCGAGCGGGGGCATGGTCGCTATCCGAGCGTGCCGTAGCCGCCGCGGTAGTACAGAAGCGGCCGGCCGTCCCGCGTCGCGCCGTCCACGACCCGGCCGATCACGATGGTATGATCGCCGGCCTCCAACAGGGCGTGCCGGGCGCACTCGATGTGCGCCAGGGCGCCGTTGAGCAGAATCCCTCCGTTCGGGCTCATGGTATAGCCCACCCCGTCGAAGCGGTCGTCGTGCGGGTCGGCGAAGCGGCGGGACAGGGCTTCCTGATGGCTCGAGAGGATGTTGGCGACGAACACATCGCGCCGGGTGATGTGCTCGTGCAGCTCGGCGCGGCGATCGATGGCCAGCGACACGAGCGGGGGCCGGAGCGACACCGACGCGAGGCTGTTGGCGGTCATGCCGTGGGGCCGTCCATCCGCCGCCGTCACCGTGATCACCGCGACGCCGGTGGCAAACCGGCCGAGTAGCTGGCGAAACTGCGCGTCGTCCACGTCGGGCGTGATCACAACACCATCCGGGCGAGGAAGACGGGATTGAGCACCGCGCGGGCCGGCACGAAGTCACCCGTTACGCCGATGAGCGTGTGGGCCATGTCGCCGCGCCGGCCCAGGCGCTCGACGGCGCGGTCGAAGAGCGCGGGCCAGGCCATCGCGTAGCCGATCAGCCGCTCCACGACCCACTTCCCGCCGAACGCCCGGCGGCGCGCGGCCGCGTAGGGCGCCAGCCGCCGGACACCCACCGGCCCCGGGGCGGCGAGCGCGGCCGCCCCGTGCTCCGCCACCATCTCCGACCCGCGGAGCGCCGCGCCTATCCCCTCGCCGGTGAACGGGTCGAAGAAGTCCGCCGCGTCGCCCACGAGGAGGGCGCCGTCGGCGATCACCCGGCGGGACCAGACGGCGAAGGGGCCGGCGGCCAGCACGCGCCGCCGCATCAGCCGGCGATCCACCCTTCCCTGGACGCCCGGGAACCGCTCCAGGGCGTCGAAGAAGAAATCGTCCGCCCGGCCGCGAGCTGGCGCGGCGAGGGCCGCCGGTACCACCAGCGCCACGTTGGCGAGGTGGGGGCCGATCCGGTTCAGCCCCACGTAACCCTGAGACTCCACGTGCATCTCGGCGGAGTCGCCGAGGTCCCGCACGCTCTCGATGTGGGCGACGAAGGCGAAGCGCCGCGGCCGGTGTCCGCTCCCACGGACCCCCAGCCGTTGCGCCACGAGCGAGTGGAGCCCGTCGGCGCCGACGGTCAGCCGCGCGCGGATGAGCCGGCGCCCACCCGGCTCCCGCACCACCGCGCCGGCCACCGCGCCGCGGTCGTACAGCAGGTCCTCCAGCACCGTGCGCTCGCAGATGCGGGCTCCGGCATCGCGCGCGGCTTCGACGAGCCGCGCGTCGAGGATCCGGCGCGGCACGGAGAGCCCGGTGGGACGGGCGGGCCGGGGTCGCGCCTCGGCGAAGAGTCCGTGGAGCCGCGCGCCGCGGGGTCCGCGCACCACGGTTCCCGCCAGCGGGCGCGCGCCGGCGCGCTCCAGGTCGGGCACGACCCCGAGCCGGTCCAGCACCCGAACGGCTTCCGGGCTCAGATACTCGGAGCAGGCCTTGTCGCGGGGGAAGGCCGCGCGGTCGACGGCCACCACGTCGAGTCCCCGCCGCGCGAGGAACGCGGCGCTGGCGCTGCCCGCGGGTCCGGCCCCCACGACGAGGACGTCGGTCAGGAGGTCGCGCATGGTCACGCCACCCGGCTGAACTCGTCGGAGTCGAGCCGGAGCACATCCGGGGCGGGAAAGCCGTATTGCATGGAGAAGGTCACGGGCCCGCCCACGCCCGTGTAGGTCACGGTGACGGTCGTCGCGTCGGCCGTCCACGTGCACGTGCGGTCCATCTGATTCTGGATGCCGTCGGTGATCGTGAGGAACGTCTCGAGGCAGGCGCCGTCCGCGTCGAACCGCCAGGTCACCGTCTGCACGGTGGCGGGGAGAAACGTGGTAATGACGCCCCGCCATGTTCCCAGCAGGGGCGAAGCCGCCGGGGTGGGAGGCGAGCCTCCCCCCCCGGCGGGCGGAAGCGGGACGCCGGCGGTGGGGGCGGGTTCCGTCGGGGTAGGGCGGCAACCGGCGATCACAGCGAGCCCGCCGACAGCCACGCCCACGAGGCCCAGCCGGCGAGCGCGGCCAGCGTGGTCGCGAATCCGTTCACCCCATCGTTGTCCAGCCAGCGCCAGCCTCCCTCGAGGATAGTGACCGCCCCACAGCGGTGGACCCTCCACTCCGAGGACTCGGAGCACCTTGGGCAGCGAAACCGTGCCTGGGCGGCGGCGCCGAGCAGGGAGTCAACGGTCATCCCGAGGAAACCTATCGCCGCCGCGGCCCAGAGCCGCGGATCCGGGCCGGCCAACGCACCCGCCCCTGCCACGAGGAGCGCGCCCCCGGCCGCCCCCAGGCAGCCGTAGAGCGTGATCCCCCCGCTCGTCCCCGGCGCCACCGCCTGCCAGGTAAGGAGGTGACGCGGCGCGACGCGGCTCCATGCACCAACCGAGGTCGCCCAGGTGTCTCCGGCGGCGGCGGCCAGGCTTGCCGTGACGATCCAGAGTGCGAGCGACGGCTGGCCCCGGGCGAGCAAGGCGCCGAGCGCAGCCGGGCCGCCGTTTGCAAGGACCTGTCTGTGGTCGCGCCGATTCCCCTTCGCATCCCCCGCGGGGAACCGGGCCGGTCCGATCCGGGAGACGATGGTGCTCGAGACGAAGAAGGCGGCGAGGGCGGCGGCCCCGGGCCAGCCGGCGCCCACGAGCACGGCTCCCCCGACCAGGGCCGCCGCGAGGGCGCCGGTGCCGGTGAGGGCGTCGGCCCGCCACGCCGCCGCGGCGAACCCGGCGGCGAGCGTCACGGCCAGCGTCAGAGACACTTCGGGGAAGGCGCGTGCGCGCCCTAGACGTCGGAAGCGGCGCGGAGCCGGGCGAGGATGCGCGCGCGGAGACTGTCGGGACAGCACTCTCCCTTGCCCTTGCACGCGAGCATCTCGAGGAAACCGCGCTCGAACTGCAGGTTGGCGAAGCACGGCCGGCACTTCTCGACGTGCTTCGTGATCTTCTCTTCCAGCTCGGGCGTCAGCTCCTGCTTGAGGTAGTCCTGCAGGAGCGCGAGCGCTTCGCGGCAGTTCGGCCCGCCGGCCATCAGCGTGTCTCCCGCATGCTACGGTTTGGCAGGCGCGCGATCGCGCGCCCGGATGTAGCCCATTTCCACCGCGTGGTCGTACAGCACCTCTTGCAGCTGGCGCCGCGCCCGGAACAGGCGGGACTTGACCGTCCCCACCGGCACGCCGAGGACCTCGGCGATCTGGGCGTAGCTCATGTTCTCGATGTCGCTCAGCACCAGCACCTCCCGGAAATCCTCGGGCAATGCGTCGATCGCATCGAGGACCTTGGCGTCCACGATCTGCGAGAAGAACGTCCCCTCGGGGTCTTCGTCCTGCGCCGCCCGGAAGGCCGCGTGCGGCTCGACCGCGTCCAGGTCCATCGCGATCGGCTCCCGCTGCCGGCGCCGGTAGTCGTTGATGAACGTGTTCCGCAAGATCGTGAACAGCCAGCTGCGGATGTTGGTTCCGGGCTGGAAGCTCTGCCAGGAGCGGAAGGCCTTGAGGACCGTGTCCTGGACCAGGTCTTCCGCCCGGCTCGGGTCGGTCGTGAGCCGGAGCGCCAGCCGGTAGAGGCTGTCGAGCTGCGGAAGGACCTCCGCCTCGAACGCGCTTCGGTCGGGTGCAGGGTCGGCCATTACCCAATGTTCCCGGGCCCGTGGGGCGGCGCAAGGACCCCTGGATGGGGCGGGGTCCTCCGGCTATGTTCCGCCCCGTCTCGCTGCTCCGGACGCGCCCGCGCCCCCACGCCAGTGCCCGACTCGCCGCCAATTCCCGCGTTCCTTCCATTGAGCCTGCTGGAGGCGATCCGCAACCTCGACACTCCCGTCGAGGACGGGCTCGAGGTCCTCGCGAAGGACATCGTGGCCCGTCGCCTTGGCCTGAGCGATACGGTCGCGGCGCAGATCGACCGCTACCGCGATGCCGCCGATCGGGACGGCATGGTCGCCGACGACGAGCTGGTCTCGGTGCTGCGGCTGGTGGGTCGCCGGCCCGACGCTCCCCTGGTTTTCGCCGACGCGGGCCGGCGCGCCGCGCGCTACGCGGTGCGGGGAGGCGGCTCCCGGGCGCTGGTGAAGGTCTCGCCCTCGGCGCTGGGGCAGCACCTTTCCCGGCGCGCCGCGCGGCGGCTCGCGGCCGCCTGCTTCCGCGGGGAGCTCGCGGCCGGGGGGCCGGATCTCGAGGTGCGGATGGAGCGACCCCTCTCCGTGAGCGCCATGCCGGACGGCAGCGCCTGCGCCTTCTACGGGGCCGCGTACGGCGAGCTGCTCCGCGGTCTCGTCGGCTTCGAGGGCACCATGATTCACGAGCGTTGCGAAGGCCGGGGCGACCAGGCCTGTCTCTGGCGCGCCCACCGTGCGGGGGATTACGAATGAGCCCGCTCCAGCAGCTGGATCGCGCGGCGCTCGGCGCCGCGCTCGACGAGGCCGGCGCCGACGCCTGGCTGCTCTACGACTTCCGCGGGGTCAATCCCGTCGCCGGCCGCGTGCTCGGCGTGGGCGGCATGGGCACGCGACGCCTCTTCGTGCTGCTCCCGCGCGAGGGCGAGCCGGTGGCGGTGGCGCATCGCATCGAGCTGCAAGGCGTCGAGGGCTTTCCCGGCCGCGTCGTCCCGTACGCCCGTTGGGAGGAGCTGCACGCCGCGCTCGGGCCGCTGGTGCAGGGGCGCACCCTCGCGATGGAAATCTCGCCCGAGGACGCGGTCCCGTATCTCGACCGCGTTCCTTTCGGCGTCGTGGAGCTCGTGCGCCGGCTCGGCGGGCGTGTCGTTCCTTCGGGACCGCTTGTCTCCCGCTTTGCCGCCCGCTGGAACGCCGCGGAAACCGCCGGACACGTCGCCGCGGCGGAGGTGATCGCCGCCCTCGCGCGGGCGGAGCTTGCCCGTGCGGTGCGGGAGCCCGGCACGACCGAATGCGCGGTGCAGGCCAGGGTCGTGCAGGGGCTTCGGGAGCACGGGCTTGCGTTCGACCATCCGCCGATCGTCGCCTTCGGCGCGAACGCGTCCAACCCGCACTACGAGCCGATCGCGGGGCGCGACGCGACCCTCACCCCGGGGCAGGTGGTGCTGCTGGACCTTTGGGGCGCCCCGGAGGCGGGAGTCTCCGCGGACCAGACCTGGATGGGCTTCGCTGGCGAGGATCCGCCGGCCCGGGTGCGGGAGGTGTGGGCCGCGGTGCGGGATGCCCGCGACGCGGCCGTCGTGACGATCCAGGACGCCGCCCGCGCCCGCCGGCCGATCGCGGGGTTCGAGGCGGACCGGGCCGCCCGCGGCGTGATCGAGGCCGCGGGGCTGGCACGGTGGTTCGTGCACCGCACCGGGCATTCGATCGACCGCGACCTGCACGGCTCGGGGCCCCATCTGGACGACTACGAGACCCACGACGACCGCCGGCTCGGCCCCGGCATCGGCTTCTCCGTGGAGCCGGGGGTGTATCTGCCGGGAGAGTTCGGCATTCGGAGCGAAGTGAACATGTACTGGGGAGCGGAGGGACCCGTGGTCACACCCCGCGAGCCGCAGCGCGAGCTGATCACGGCGCGCGGCTGAGGTGACGCACCCGGGTCACCGCCTTCCTGGCAGCCCCGGTTCAGTGCGCGCTGTTCACCGCCGTAAGCTGTACGTCGCCTTCCCGGAACTGGTGCTGGTACAGCCGGGCATACAGTCCGCCCCGGGCGATCAGTTCGGCATGGGTTCCTTCTTCGACGATGCGGCCGCGGTCCAGCACGACCAGCCGGTCCGCCCGGCGGACCGTGCTCAGGCGGTGCGCGATGATCAGGGTCGTGCGCCCAACGAGCAGGCGCTCCATCGCATCCTCGATCAGCCGCTCGCTCTCGGTGTCCAGGCTGCTGGTGGCCTCGTCCAGCACCAGCACCGCCGGATTCTTGAGGATCGCGCGCGCGATCGCCACCCGCTGCCGCTGGCCGCCGGAAAGCTTGACCCCGCGCTCGCCCACCACGGTGTCGTACCCCTGCGGCAGCCGCTCGACGAACTCGTGTGCGTGCGCCGCGCGGGCGGCCGCCTCCACGTCCTGGCGCGAGGCGCCGGGCCGGGCGTAGGCGATGTTCTCGCGGACCGTCCCGCTGAAGAGCGCCGGCTCCTGGGGCACGAGCCCGATGGCGGCGCGCAGGTCCGCGAGCCGCAGGTCGCGGACGTCGATCCCGTCGAGCAGGATCCGGCCCTCGGCCACGTCCCAGAAGCGCGGCAGCAGCGAGACCAGCGTTGTTTTGCCGGCGCCCGAGGGACCCACGAGCGCCACCACCTCGCCCGGGGCCACGGTGAGCGCGATATCGCGCAGGGTCCAGGGCGCGGCGGGATCGGGGAGGTAGCGGAAGGACACCCGGTCGAACGTGACCTCGCCCCGGACCGGCCGCGGCAAGGGGCTGGGCATCGGCGGGTCGGCGATAGGCGACACCGTCTCGAGCAGCTCGAACACCCGCTCCGCCGCCCCTACGGCTTCCTGGTAGCTGCTGAAGAACGATGCAAGCGCGCCGATCGCCGCCGCGATCGTCACGGTGTAGAGCAGGAACGAGACCAGGGCCCCGGGCGTCAGCTTCCCGTCCAGCACCAGCAGGCCGCCCTGCCAGAGGACGAAGACGATGCCGCCGAAGGTGGTGAACGTGAGAACGCCGAAGAAGATGCCGCGGACCTCCGCCCGGACCAGCGCCGCCTTCACGCTCGCGAGCACGCGCTCGCCGTAGCGCTCGCGCTCGGCCGGCTCCTGCACGAAGCTCTGCACCGTGCGAATCTGGCTCAGCGCCTCCTCGGCGACCCCGGTCGCCTCCGCGACCCGGTCCTGCACCCCCACCGTCATGCGCTTGAGCCTGCGGCCGAAGTAGAACGCCGACCCGACCACGAGCGGGACCACGCCGACCGCGGTGAAAGTGAGCCGGGGCTGCATGAGGGTGAGCAGCACCACGCCGCCCACCAGCGCGAGGAGCTGGCGGGAGAACTCGGCGATCTGGTGGCTCATTACGCTCTGAAGCAGACCGATATCGGTGGTGAGCCGGCTGGTCAGCTCCCCGGTGCGGTGCTCGGCGAAGAAGCCCGGCGGCATCGTGAGGAGTTTCTCGAACAGCTCCCGGCGGAGCCCGGCGACCGCGCGCTCGCCCGTGGCGCTCAGGTGGTAGGTCTGGACGTAGTTGAGGACCGCCTGAACGGCGAACATGCCGAACAGCACGAGGCCGATCCGGTCGAGCAGGGCGCGATCGTGCCGGAGGAACGCGGCGTCGAGCAGATACCGGACGATCTGGGGGAACGCGAGTCCGATCGCCGCGCTCAGGAGCAGCGAGACGATCGCGAGTGACAAGCCGGCGCGATACGGGCGAACGCGCGGCCAGAGTCGGGCCAGCGGGCCGGGCGACGGAAG
>Ga0187823_10000005_pt1 | contig 38657 bp, 33 predicted proteins | sample NC_wetland_sal_i_12_FD_132968 | JGI IMG/M metagenome (GOLD analysis project Ga0187823, IMG submission 132968) | Wetland sediment microbial communities from Neuse River Estuary, North Carolina, USA - SourceSoil_3 | ecosystem: Environmental > Aquatic > Freshwater > Wetlands > Sediment | place...
ACTTCGACGAGCCGCGCGAACACCCGGGGTTCAGGGCGCGCCGCGCGCGCATCGGGCGGCAGGCCGGCAGCGAGCGCATCGGCGCGAGCGTGTGGGAGGTGCCGCCCGGGGAAGCGGCGTACCCGTACCACTACCACCTGGGCGAAGAGGAGCTGATCGTGGTGCTCGAGGGCGCGCCGAGCCTGCGCACCCCCGCGGGCTGGCGCGAGCTCGCGGCGGGCGAGCTCCTGACGTTCCCGCGGGGAGAGGCGGGCGCCCACCAGCTCGTGAACCGCACCGACAGCGTGGTGCGGTTCCTCGCGGTGAGCACCCAGGGCGACCCCGACCTGGTCTTCTACCCGGACTCGCAGAAGATGGGCGGGTGGGAGCGCCTCCCGCAGGGCGGCGGCTTCGGCGGGATGTTCCGGCTGGCGGACCAGGTCGACTACTACGAGGGCGAGCGCCCGCCGGACACGTTCGAGCCGCGCACCTGAGTCGGCGCCCACAGCTGTTCGTTGCCGGAGCCGCCGGCGCAGGCGCCGCCGGTGTGTTCGGTGCCCGCGTGCACGACCGTGTCGGTGCGCCCTTCGACGATCGCGCAGAACACCTCCACGAGACTCGGGTCGAACTGTGTCCCGGCGCAGCGGCGCAGCTCGGCGAGCGCGTCGGGCAGGGGCATCGAGGGCTTGTAGGGGCGGGCGCTCAGCATCGCCTGGAACGAGTCGCAGATCGTGATGATGCGCGCGCCGAGCGGGATCTCCTCGCCGGCGAGGCCGTCCGGGTAGCCGGCGCCGTCCCAGCGCTCGTGGCTCGCCCGCACGAGCGGCGCGATCCGTTCGAGCGAGGGGCCCGCGGCGGCGATGATGCGCTCGCCCATCACGGTGTGCTGGTGCATGAACTCCCACTCGCGGTCCGTGAGTGGGCCGGGCTTGGTGATGATCTCGTCGGGGATCCCGAGCTTGCCCACGTCGTGCAGATCGCCGGCCGCGATGATCATCTCGACGGCTTCGTCGTCGAGTCCGACGGCGCGGGCCAGGCGCTCGACATCGCTCGCGACCACGCTGGAGTGCTCGTCGAGTTCGGGGTGGCGCTCGGCGAGCGCGGCGTGCAGGACCGCGGTGACGAGGTCGGCGGTGCCGGTGCGGCTGGCGGCCTTGTCGCGGTACATGTGCTGGTCGGCGATCCGCAGCGCGACCTCGGGCTCGCCTGCGTCGCGGGGGATCTCGACCGCTCCGGCGGACGCGCTCACAGCGAAGGCGCCGCCGCTTTCGCCGAGCGCGGCTCGCGCGGCCTCGAACCGCTCGAGCGGGTCGCCGAGCGGGGCTGTGATCAGCGCGCAGAACTCGTCGCCGCCGAGCCGGTAGGCGCGGCCGGTCGATCCGACGGCCTCGGCGAACCGGCGCCCGAGCCGCGTGAGCATCACGTCGCCGGCTACGTGGCCGAAGGCGTCGTTGTAACGCTTGAAGCCGTTCAGATCGAAGAACCACAGGTAGGCGGGGTCGCTCTCACCGGCGCGCTCGCACGCGCGTGCGAGGTCGTCCATCAGCGCGCGGCGGTTGTTCAGCCGCGTGAGCGGGTCGGTGCGCAGCTCGCGCTGGGTGCGGCGCCCCGCGGACGCGAGCGCGGCGACCGAGCCCACGAGCATCACGAGCGCGAGGACGAGCATCGCGATCTGTCCCGCGTTCCACGCGTTCAGCAGCGTGGGGTCGGGCGCGGCGGATGTCGCGAGGACCGCGAGTTGGCGGTGGCGGTCGGCGATCAGCAGCGGGACCACGGCGGCGATCCGGCGGTGGCCCGAGGTGATCAGCGACCAGGGCCCGGCCTCCGAGGCGCTGAGGTGCACGCTGCGCAGGGCGGTCTCGCGGGTCGGCTGGGAGCCGCCGCCTGGAAGGAGCAGGTGCCCGCCTTCGTAGCCGCCCAGCGACATGTGCACGCCCGGCACGTCGTCCAGCAGCAGGCGCGACCCCTCGATGTACGTGAGGTCCACGTCGAAATGCACGAGCCCGGCGTTCTCGCCCGCCCTGGTGAGCGGGGCGACGACCGCGACGGTGAGGCGCCCGGTGAGCGGCGAGATGAACGGGCGGCTCCCGGCGCCGAGCGGCGAGGCGGAGGCGAGTGCGGCGAATCCGGCCGTTGTGGCCGAGGGAAGCGGCACGCGCCGCTCGGGGACGCACGCGAGCTGCACCCCCGACTGTTCGATGCACGCCGAGGAGAGGGGGAGCAGCGCCTCGCGTCGGAACGCCATCAGCGCCGAGCGCGCGTCGGCGACATCGTGGGCATGGGCGGCGCCGGTCGAGCGCGCCGTGAGCAGATCGGCGACCGAGGGGTTGGCGACCATCTGCGTGGCCACCGCGTGCATCTGGCGCTCGGCGCCGAGCACGCGTTCGACCTGGCGTCCCGTGGCCTCCTCCAGCGCGCGGTCCTGGCTGTTGCGACGCGTGTTGGCGGTCTCGGCGACGCTGAACACGGACAGTCCTGCGACGAGCAAGGCAAGGAACACCCCGACGTACGCCAGCGGTCGCATGAGGAACCTTCGTCATTCGAGGGCTTCGAACTTGAGCGGTGCACGCACGGCTTCGTGCGCGGGCACCCGCGCACGTGAGCGGCCCGCAGCGTGCGTGTCGCCGTGCCTATCAAGGAAGCCGGCGCGGTGGTCGATGCTGAGCACGTGGGATCACCTCCACGCAACGATGCGCATGCCGCACGCACGCTCGAACGTGCCGATCAGGCAGCCGACGCTGCGCTCGGCGAGCTGCCGGACGCACTGATCATGGCGTTCGACACCAAGATGCGGTTCATCCTCACCTCCGGCCAGCCGATCGCGCGGCTCGGCAGCCCGCGTGCGTTCCGGTCGGGCGAGCCCGTCGCGGCGGCCTTCCCGGCCGAGCTGTGGGAGGCGATCGGCGGGCTGTTCGAGTCGGCGCTCGACGGCGAGACGCGCTCGCGCGAGATCTGGACGACCGACGAGCGCTGCCTGACCGTCGACGTGGGACCGCTGCGGCTCAACGAAGCCGGCCGCGTGGAAGAGGGCGCCGGCGTCGTCGGCGGAATGGCGGTGGTGCTCGACAGCACCGCGCGCCGCACCGCGGACGTCTTGGAGGCGAGCGGCGCCGACGGGTTCGAGCAGATCTTCGAGCGGGCCCCCGTGGGGACCGGCCTGCTGGACCGCGACGGCCGCTGGCTCCTGGTCAATCGCGCGCTCTGTGAGATCACGGGCTACACCGCGGAGGAGCTGGTCGGCAAGCGCTTCGACGGGATCATCCACCCGGAGGACGCCTACAACGACAGCGAACAGCGCGAGGCGCTGCTGGCGGGCGATCTGAGCGCGTACCGGATCGAGAAGCGCTACTTCGACGCCTCGGGCGAGCTCGTCACGGCGATCCTGTCGATGTCGCTGGTGCGTGACATCGACGGCGCGCCGCTGCACTACATCGCCCAGCTGCAGGACGTCTCGGAGCGCAGGCTCTTCGAGGAGGAGGTGCGCGCGCTCGGCGATCACGATCCGCTCACTGGTCTGCGCAACCGCCGTCTGTTCCTGCACGACCTGCACCTGCAGGTGGCGCGCTCGCGCCGCTACGGCGAGGTGGCTGGTCTGATGGTGATCGACCTCGACGGCTTCACGGAGCTGAACGCGGCGTACGGGCACGAGGCGGGCGACGGCGCGCTCCACTCGGTGGCGCGCGCGCTCACGCGCCGGCTGCGCCAGACGGACCTCGTGGCGCGGATCGGCGGCGACGAGTTCGCGGTGCTGCTCCCGCACATCGACGAAGAGGGCGTGGCGGTCGTGGCGGAGGGGCTCGCGCGCGTGATCCCCTCGTGCACGATCGACGTGGGCACCGAGGTGGTGCACCCGAAGGTGAGCGTCGGCTGGACGCTGATCGACGACGAGACGCGCAACGCCCAGGACGCGCTCGGCGCGGCGGCGCGCGCGCTCGGCGGGCCCGCCACACCGCACGTCTGACCCGCTCCCGGGAAGCCGGCTGGACCCTCCGGCGCTGTCAATACGCTCAACACCATGGAGCCGGGAGCGCGCCTTGCGGTGATCGATCTGGGGTCGAACTCGTTCCGCCTGGTGGTCTTCCAGGCGGGTGAGGGCGGCTCTTGGCGGCGCACGGACGAGATCTACGAGCCTGTGCGGATCGGCGAGGGCATGGCGGCCACGGGCGCGCTCGGCGAGGAGCCGATGCGGCGCGCGCTGGCGACGCTCGACGTGTTCAGCCACTTCTGCCGGGCGAGCGGCCTCGCGGGCGAGGCGGTCGACGCGGTCGCGACGAGCGCGATCCGCGATGCGAGCAACGCGCCGGCGTTCCTGGAGAGGGCGCGTGAGCTGTCGGGGCTGCCGATCCGCGTGCTCGACCGCGACGAGGAGGCGCGCTACGGCTACCTAGCGGCGGTCAACTCGACGACGCTCGCCGACGGCTACGTTCTGGACCTGGGCGGGGGCTCGATGCAGCTCGTGCGGGTGCAGGACCGGATCGCGCGCGAGCGCTCCTCCTGGCGCCTGGGCACCGTGCTGATGAGCGAGCGCTTCCTGCCGCCGAACGGGCCGGCGAAGCGCAAGCAGCTGCAGGAGCTACGCGACCACGTCGCGGCCGAGCTGGCGGGGGCCGACTGGTTGACAGACGCCTCCGCGCGGGCCGGGGACCGGATCGTCGGCATCGGCGGCACCGTGCGCAACCTGGCAGCTGCGGCGCAGCGGGCCGCGGGGCTCCCCACGAACGGCGTGCAGGGGACGGTGATCGAGCGCGAGACCCTCGAGGAGCTGGTGGAACGGCTGGCCGCGCTGCCCGCCGCCGAGCGGGCGACCGTCGCCGGGATCAAGCCCGCGCGCGCGGATCTGATCCTCGCGGGCGCGGTGGTGGTGCAGGGCGTGCTGCTGGCGGGCCGCTTCGAGGGCCTGGAGACGACCGAGGCGGGGCTGCGCGAGGGCGTCTTCTACGAGCGCCTGCTCGCAGCGGTCGACCCGCCGCTGTTCGAGGACGTGCGGCGGGCGAGCGTGCTGAACATGGCCGCCCAGTACCACGTCGACGCCGCCCACACGCGACACGTGGCGCTCCTGGCGCTGGGGATGTTCGACGAGCTTGCCGAGCTCGGCCTGCACGCCGGCGACCCGCGCGAGCGTGAACTGCTGTGGGCGGCTTCGGTGCTCCACGACATCGGGATGTCGATCGACTACGACGACCACCACAAGCACTCGCGCTACCTGATACTCAACGGTGGCTTGCCGGGGTTCGAACCTGTGGAGACCGCGATCATCGCCCAGGCGGCGCGGTATCACCGCAAGGGGATGCCGACGCCGGGGCCGATGGCGAGCCTGTTCGGCGAGGGCGACGCGGAGCGGCTCGACCGCTGCGCGGTGCTGCTGCGCCTGGCGGAGGACCTCGAGCGCTCGCGCGACCAGCTGGTGCGGAGCACGAGCATCGCGCTCGACAACGGCGAGGTGCGGCTGCGGCTGTGCGCGGACGGCGAGTCTGCGCTGCCGCGGTGGGCGGCCGGGCGCGAGCGCCCCCTGTTCGCGCGCGCGTTCGGGCGCGAGCTGCTGGTGACGGTCTGAGCGGCGTCAGCCGCGCAGCGCGCTCGCGTCGCCCTCGCAGTCGAACAGCGTGAGCGCGTCGAGCACGTAGCGGATGGGGCTGTGCCAGGTGCGCAGCGAGAGCTGCTTGCACGAGCGCAGCACGGCCGCGGTAGCCTTGTTGCCCCCGCGGGTGGAGTAGTCGCCGCCGAGCAGCACGTAGCGGGCTTCGCCGTGTTCGACCAGCCGCGCCATGCCAGGTCCGTCGAGCGCGGGATCGCTGCCGCTGTAGCCGCCGAGCGCGGCGGCGTCGAGGTTCATCAGGATGAACGGCGCGGCCTGTGTGGAGGCGACCGTCAGGAGCGGGTAGCGCGTGCCGGGGTGATGGCCGCGGATGTAGGTGATGAGCGCCTTGTCGACGGCGAGCTCGGGGTCGGCGATCCCGACCCCGCCGGTGCCGACGGCGAATTTCGGTCCGGCGGCGGGGAACGTGCCCTCGACGGGTGCCCACCACGTCGTGCGCGAGTAGGCGAGGGGTGCGATCAGGAACAGCGCGAACAGCGCCACGATCGCGGGCCGAACAAGGCGCCTGGAGACGGTGAACGCGATCAGGCCCCCGACGCCCAGCACGATCATCACCGGGACGAGCGACACGATGTAGTGCTCTCGCTGCAGGAGCACCGCCTGCGCGGCGATGGTCCCGGCGACGGCGAGGGCGGCGAGCACGATCGCCCACAGCGGGCGCGAGCTCTCGCGAAGCCGAACGAGCGCGAGCGCCCCGACCCCCGCCATCGCGGCGGTGGCGGGGCCGAGCGCGGAGACGTAATAGGGGTGGACGATGCCCTTGGACGCGCTCAGCACGAACACCTCGACGAGGAACCAGCCGCCGAACACGTACAGGAACGGGAGCAGCTCGCCGCGGCGGTCGATCCTCGCGGGGCGAGCCGGATCCGCGGACGTCGCGTCCGCGCTCGCGCCGTTGGTGCTCGTCTCGGCGTCGTGCTGCTCGACGCCGGGCGCGCTGTCCGGCGCCGTCGCGCCGGGCGCCTCGGGCTCGGGTCCGGAGGTGCGCCGGGCCGCGTCGTGCGTGAGCGGGCGCCCGGCCTTGCGCCGCTCACGCAGGGCGAGCACGACCAGCGCGATCGTCCCGAACAGCGCGAGCGGGATCGTCCAGCCGTCCTGGTCGCCGAGCCCTTTGCCCCACAGCCGCACGGGGCTGGGCGGGCTGCCGAACGGGATCGGGTTCCGGTACCGGCCGTTTGCCAGGAACGTCGAGCTTCCGGGCCCGCTCGTGGGGGAGTGGGCGGCACCGACTGTGCTCTGTGCGGCGGCGGGTGGGGTGTGCCCGTGGTGGTGGAAGAGCGGGCGTGCCCCGGGGAGCGTTTTCACGTTGTCGGGACCGCCGAGCTGGCCTTCGACGCGGCCGAAGCCGTTGTATTCGAACGTCAGCCCGAGCTGGGTGTTGTTGGTGGAGCTGCCGGCGAAGGGGCGCTTGCTCGCCGGCGTGGCTTCGAACGCGGCGATCCACGCGAACGACACGGCCAGGAGCACGACCCCGCCGGCGAGCAGGCCGAGGATCCGCCGGCGCCAGCTCACGGGCGCGCACATCAGGTAGCCCGCGGCGATGCCGGGCACGCACAGGTAGGCGGCGAGCGTCTTGGTGTTGAACGCGAGCCCCACGAACGCGGCGCTGCCGAGCAGCCAGCGCAGGCGCCCGGTCTCGGCGGCGCGCAGCCCCGTCGCGCACGCGAGCAGCATCAACAGGATCAGGAGCGGGTCGACACCGTTGTCGCGCGCGACCGCGACGAACGACGGGAACACGGCGAGCGCGAGCGCGGAGGCGAACGCGGCGGCGCCGCCGAAGCGGCGCGCGACGATGACGTAGAGGAGCGCGACGGTCAGCACGCCGATGATCGCCTCGGGAAGCAGTAGGGCCATCGGCGAGAACCCGAACAGCTTGGCGCTGATCCCCTGTACCCACAGCCCGAGCGGCGGCTTGTCGATCGTGATCAGACCGCCGGGGTCGAACGAGACCCAGAAGAAGTTGTGCCACGAGCGGAGCATCGACTTGACGCCCGCCGAGTAGAAGATGTTGGCGTAGCCGTTCTGGGAGAGGCGGTGGATGTTGAGCACCGCCGACAGCACGATCACGACGGGGAAGCCGGCGTGGCGCGCGAGCAGCATCGGGATGCCTGCGTCGCGTCGCGGCCGCTCACCCGACGGGAGGGTGACGACCGGGATCTCGTGCGTGGCTGTGTCGAGGCTGCTCATGGGGCGCTCGTCCGCGGGCTGGGTGCCGCCCTCAGGCGACCGGTCACGGGGAGAGGGCCGCCAGCAGCCGCTCGAGGTCCTCCTCGTTGTTCCAGGCGCCAACGGACGCCCGCAGCCACGGACGACCGGGAATGTTACGCACCACCACCCCTGTTTCGGCGAGGCGCGCGCGCTCGGCCTCCGCGTCGGGGCTCGTGAACGACACCAGCGTGGTGCGGCCCCGCGGCGCGGGCTCACGTCCGCGCTCGGCGAGCCGCTCGGCGAACAGCTCGGCGAGCTCGGCCGCGCGAGCGTGGATCGCGCCCCAGCCGTACTCCTCGAGCAGCGTGATCGCGGCGAGCGCGCATGCGTTCGCCTCCGCGCTCAGCGACGCGCTGTCGAAGCGGCGGGAGTCCTCGTGGAGCTGCGCGGCAAGGCCCTCGCCCGCATCGGCGAGGTTGCCGTAGCCGCGGCGTTCGACCGCGAGCTGCTCGCGCAGCCCCTCGCTGACGAACAACGCGCCGCTGCCGTCGGGCCCGCAGGTCCACTTCTGGCCGGCTGCGGCGTAGGCGTCACATCCGATCGCGTCCACGTCGGTGGGCACCGCGCCCATGCCCTGCGCACCGTCGAGCAGCACGGGCACGTCGAGCTCGGCGAGCTCGGCAGGGGCGAGTGCGCCGGTCATCCAGCTCACGTGCGAGCACGCGACGAGCCGGGTGCGCGGGCCGACCGCGCGTGCCACGTCGGCGAACGGCACCTCGCGTATCACCGCGCCCCGCACCTCGCGCGCGGCGGCGAGCGCCCCCTGGAGACCGGGGTGCTCCTCGTCGCTGGTGACGATCTCATCGCCCGGCTCCAGGCGCATCCCCGACACGACCTGCCCGATCCCCTCGGTCGCGGACGTGGTCAGCGCGACATCGCGCGTGTCGCAGCCGAGCACGCGCGCGTAGGCCTCGCGCAGCGCGTGTGAGAGCTCGCCGCGGCGCTCGAAGTGCTCTTTGGAGCGGCCGTCGCGGAGCTCGCGCTCGAGCTCCTCGGCGGAGGCGCGAACGGCGCGCTCGGGCAGCGGCCCGTCGGTGCCGGCGTTCAGGTATGCGAGCTGCGAGAGCACGGGGAACTCGGCACGCAGGCGCGTCACGTCCACGATCGGCGAGAATAGCCGCATGCCCGACGCGGACAGCCCCGCCCTGTTGTGGACGCCGTCCGCGCAGACGTTGGAGGCGGTCGAGATGACCGGCTACATGCGCTACGCGGGCGAGCGGCGGGGGAGCCCGTTCGCGGGCTACGGCGAGCTGTGGCGCTGGTCGGTCGACGAGCTCGAGGAGTTCTGGGCGAGCATCTGGGACTTCTGCGGCGTGCGCGCCTCACGCCCGTACGAGCGCGTGCTCGCGCGCCGCGAGATGCCCGGCGCGACCTGGTTCGAGGGCGCGGCGCTCAACTACGCGGAGAACCTGTTGCACGGGCGCCCGGACGACGAGGTGGCGGTGATCCACGCCTCCGAGCTGCGACCCGACGGCGAGCTGACGTGGGGCGAGCTGCGGGCGCAGGTTGCGGCCGCGGCGTCGGGCCTGCGGGCGCTCGGCGTCGAGCGCGGAGACCGCGTGGTGGCGTACATGCCCAACATCCCCGAGACGCTCGTCGCGTTTCTGGCGACGGCGTCGATCGGCGCGGTGTGGTCGAGCGCGGCGCCCGAGTTCGGAGCGCGCAGCGTGATCGACCGGTTCGCCCAGATCGAGCCGAAGGTGTTCCTCGTGGTCGACGGCTACCGGCACGGCGGCAAGGACTTCGACCGCCGCGAGGCGGTGGCGGCGATCGTCGCGGAGATGCCCACCGTGCAGCACGTCGTGGAGCTCGCCTACCTGGATCCCGGCGGGGCGCCCCCCGCGGCCAACGGGTCCGGCCCGCCCCGCCTGACGTTCGCGCAGCTGCTCGAGCACGGGGGCTCTGAGCCGCCCACGTTCGAGCAGGTCCCGTTCGACCATCCGCTCTGGGTGCTCTACTCGTCGGGCACGACCGGCCTGCCGAAGGCGATCGTGCAGGGCCACGGCGGCATCCTGCTGGAGCAGCTCAAGAAGCGCCTGCACCTCGACCTGCGCCCGGGGGACCGGATGTTCTGGTTCACGACCACGGGCTGGATGATGTGGAACTTCCTGGTGGGCTGCCTGCATTCGGAGGCGGCGATCGTGCTCTACGACGGGAGCCCGGCGCACCCTGACCTGTCGAGCATGTGGGCGCTCGCGGAGCGCACGGGGATGACGTGCATGGGCGTGAGCGCGGGCCTCCTCGCGAGCATGGAGAAGGCGGGCGTGGAGCCCGCACGCGACCACGACCTAAGCCGACTGCGCGCGATCGGCTCCACCGGCTCGCCGCTCGCGCCGGAGAGCTTCCGCTGGGCGTACGAGCACGTGCGCGGGGACGTGTGGCTGTTCTCGACGAGCGGCGGCACGGACGTGTGCACGGCATTCGTGGCGGGGTGCCCGCTGCTGCCTGTCTACGAAGGCGAGATCCAGTGCCGCGCGCTCGGCTGCGCGGTTGAGTCCTGGGACGAGGACGGCAACAGCCTCGAGAACGAGGTGGGCGAGCTGGTGATCATCGAGCCGATGCCGTCGATGCCGCTGTTCCTCTGGAACGATCCCTCGGGCGAGCGGTTGCGCGAGTCCTACTTCGCGATGTACCCGGGCATCTGGCGCCACGGGGACTGGATCCGGATCACGCCGCGCGGGGGCGCGGTGATCTACGGGCGCTCGGACTCGACGATCAACCGCCAGGGGGTGCGCATGGGCACGAGCGAGATCTATCGCGCGGCGGCCCGCGTGGACGACGTGCTCGACGCGGTGGTGGTGGACATCCCCACCGGCGGGCCCGCGGGCGAGCTGCGCATGATCCTGTTCGTGGTGCTGCGCGACGGCGTGCAGCTCGACGACGCGCTGGCGGCGCAGGTCAAGCAGCGGATCCGCGAGGACTGCTCGCCGCGGCACGTGCCCAACGAGGTCCGGCAGATCGCCGAGGTTCCGCGCACCCTGTCGGGGAAGGTGCTCGAGGTCCCCGTGAAGCGCATCCTGATGGGCAGCCCTCCGGAGCAGGCTGCGAGCAGGGAGTCGCTCGCGAACCCGCAGGCTCTGGACTACTTCGTAGGTCTGGCGGCGGAGTTCGCCGAGGTGGGGGCAGCGTCGGAGTGAGCGTGAAGGAGGCGCTCGGCCGCCTCAGGCGGCCGCGCCGGCGGCCTGCTGCAGCGCGCCCAGCATCTGCGGCGCATCGAGCGCACCCCTGACCGCCAGGCGGCGGTCGATGATGAAGAACGGCACGGCGTCGATGCCGAGCTGCTGGGCGGTGTACTCGTCCGCCCGCACCTGCTCGCCGAACGCGTCGCTGCGGAGCATCTCCGCCACTGGGTGCGCGGGCAGGCCGGCCTCCTCGCCGATCCTTTGCAGGACACGGGGATCGGAGACCAGCTCGCCATCGCCGAAATAGGCGCGCATCAGGCGCTCCTTCGTCTCGTCCTGGCGCCCGTGCTCGAACGCGAACTGCAGCAGCCGGTGCCCGTCGAACGTGTTGCCCGCATGGATGCCCTCGAAGTTCAGCTCGAGGCCTTCCGCGGCGGCCATCTCGCTCATCGACGCGAGCGCGCCGGCGGTCTCCTCGCGGCTGCGTCCGTACTTGCGCGCGATCCTGTCCACGTGCTCGCCGTCATACGCCGCCGGCGCCGAGGGGTCGAGCTCGAAGCTGTGCCAGCGCACGCTCACGTCCCGGGCGCCGTCGAAGGTCGCGAGCGCTGCTTCCAGGCGCCTTTTGCCCATGTAACACCACGGACACGCGATGTCCGACCAGACGTCGATCTCCATGCCTGGCCGCGACGATAGCGGTGCGCGTGCCTGCGCCCGGCCTCAGATACGGGTCTGCGGCGTCGGGCGCCGCGTTGCCGGTGCGCCGCGCGCGGCGCGGAACGCGCCGGCCACCTCGGGCGTCTCGCGCTCGGCGCCGAGCGGGAACACGTGCAGCGCGTCGACGCCCTCGACGCAGGCCAGCTCGGCAGCGAGCCGGGCGGCGAGCGCGATGCCGCGTCCCGCGGCGATCTCGCGCGCCGCGCCTTCCGGGATGACGACCCCGGGCAGGCGCGCGGCGCGGTCTGCCATCGCGGCGTTGCGCAGGAGCGCGACGCTCGCGTACAGGCGGACGCCCGCGAGCACGTCGGCGGCGCGCTCGAGGAAGCGGCCGAGGCCGTCGAGGTCGAAGATCATCTGCGACTGCACGAACGAGGCACCGGCCGCGACCTTGCGCTCGAGCAGCCGCAGCTCGCGGTCCGCGTCGGGGGCGAACGGGTTGACGACGGCGCCGGGCTCGAGCGTGCGCGGATGCGCCCACCCACGTACGTGCCCGATCAGCTCGGTGGCCTTCAGATCGCGGACCGGCGGCGCCTCGCCGGCGGGGTCGCCCTGCACGCAGAGCACGCCCTCGGAGCCGAGCGCGGCCGCCCCCAGCACCTGCGAGCGGAGCGCGAGGCGGTTGCGGTCGCGGCAGGAGACGTGGACGATCGTGCGAACGCCCTGCTCGCGCGCGAGCGCGACGGCGGCCAGCGGCGACATCCGCGCCTGGCCGGCGTGGTTGTCGGTCAGCCCGACGATGTCCACGGCATCGGCGAGCAGCGCGATCCTTTCGCGGACCTTGACCGGCTCGGCCGTGCCGGGCAGCGAGATCTCGGCGGAGGTCAGCGCGCGGGTGGGCACGGGGTCAGGGTAGTGCGCCGGCATCCAGGGAGCTTTCGCGCGAGCGCTCTGCTCAGGGATCGCTCGCGCACAGGAGGGCGATCCCGGTCCTCCTACAGCCCCAGCGACCGCCCGATGATCTCCTTCATGATCTCGTTGGCGCCGCCGTAGATCCGCGTCACGCGCGCGTCGGCCCACGAGCGCGCGATCGGGTACTCGGTCATGTAGCCGTAGCCGCCGAACAGCTGCAGGCAGCGGTCGGTGACGCGGCCCTGGAGGTCGGTGCACCACCACTTGGCCTTGGCGGCGTCCTCCGGCGTGAGGTCCCCGGCGTCGAGCGCGACGGTGCAGTGGTCCACGAACACGCGCGCGATGTCGACCTCGCTGCGCAGCTCGGCGAGCGTGAAGCGGCTGTTCTGGAACGAGCCGATCGACTGGCCGAACGCCTGGCGCTCGCGCACGTACTCGAGCGTCCACGACAGCGCGGCCTCGCACGCGCCGACCGCGGCGGCGGCGATCGAGAGGCGCTCCTGGGGGAGGTTTGAGACGAGATAGACGAAGCCCTCGCCCTCGGTGCCGAGGAGGTTCTCGGCAGGCACGCGGACGCCGTCGAAGGACAGCTCGGCGGTGTCCTGCGCGTGCTGGCCGATCTTCTCGAGGTTGCGCCCGCGCTCGAAGCCCTCCATGCCGCGCTCGACGATCATCAGGCTGATGCCTCGGTGGCGCTCGGCGGGGTCGGTCTTGGCGGCGAGGATCACGAGGTCGGCGTTGATGCCGTTGGTGATGAACGTCTTGGAGCCGTCGACGACGTAGTGACCGTTCTGGCGGATCGCGCGCGTGCTCATCGCGGCGAGGTCCGAGCCGATCCCCGGCTCGGTCATCGCGAGCGCCGTGATGAGCTCGCCGCTGGCGATCCCCGGCAGCCAGCGCTCTCGCTGCTCGTCGTTGCAGTAGCGCATGAAGTAGGGGAGGCAGATGTCGTTGTGCAGCGTGATCCCGAGCCCGAACGAGCCCACGCCGGCGCGCTGGCACTCTTCGTTGATGACGAGGTTGAGGCGGAAGTCCTTGGCGCCTGCGCCTCCGTACTGCTCGGGCACCTCCATCGCGAGGAACCCGCCGGTGCCCGCGCGGGCGTACACCTCCCGGGGGATGATCCCCTCGCGCTCCCACTCGCCGTAGCGACCCTCCTCGCCGACGACCTCGCGTTCGAGGAACGTGCGGAAGCTGGCGCGGAAGTCTTCGTGCAGGTCGTCGAACAACGTGCGGCGCACGGGCAGCACCCTACAAAGCGGGGTCGCACGAGGGGTCCCGAGGCCTACGGCTAGGTATTCGGGTATGCGGGCTTGGCGAGCACGAGCTGCACGTCGCGCACGCGCCGCTCGAGGAACCCGCCCTCGCAATAGGAGAGGTACAGCTCCCACATGCGGCGGAAGCGCTCGTCATAGCCGAGCTCTGCGACATGGTCGGCGGCGGCGAGGAACCGCTCGCGCCAGTGGCGCAACGTGGCGGCGTAGTGCTCGGTGATGTCGTGGAGCGAGATCTCGCGCAGGTCGGTCCGCGCGGAGAGGTTGCGCGCGATCACCTCGAGCGAGGGGAGGCAGCCGCCGGGAAAGATGTACGTGTTCATGAAGCTGCGCCCCGCCTTCTCGACCTCGTAGGCGCTGTCCTCGATCACGATCGCCTGCAGCAGCATGGCGCCGTCCTCGCGCAGCAGCTCCGAGCAGCGGCTGAAGTAGGTGGGGAAGTCGCGCCAGCCCACCGCCTCGATCATCTCGATCGAGACGAGCTTGTCGTAGGGGCCGCGCGCGTCGAGCTCGCGCCGGTCGCGGTAGTCGCTGAGCAGCACGTTGACGCGATCCTCCAGTTCCTCCTCGCGGACGCGTGCGCGCGTGTGCTCGTACTGCTCGCGCGAGATCGTTGTGGTGGTGACGCGGCAACCGCATTCCCTGGCGGCGTACACCGCGAACCCGCCCCAGCCGCTGCCGATCTCGAGCACGTGGTCCTCGGGCCCGAGGTCGAGCTTCCGGCAGACGAGCGCGAGCTTCGCGAGCGACGCCTGGTGGAGGCTGTCGCCGGGGCGCTCGAAGTATGCGCAGCTGTACATCATGGTGGGGTCCAGGAACAGGGCGAACAGGTCGTTGCCGAGGTCGTAGTGGGCGGCGATCTGCCTGCGCGAGCGCGCGGGGGTGTTGCGCGAGAGCGATCGCAGCCAGCGCTGCGCGGGGACGAGGACGGGCGCGAGCACGCGCCGCAGCCGGTCGAGCCGGTGCACGTTGCGCGCTGCGATGCGCGTGAGCGCGACGAGGTCGTCGCACTCCCACAGTCCCTGGAGGTAGGACTCGCACAGGCCCAAGCTGCCGCGGAGGAGCTCGCGGTAGACGCGGGGCGAGCGCACACGCACGACCGCGCGGGGGAGTCCCGGGCGGCCGGTCTCGCCGAACACGTGGGAGCGCCCGTCCTCGTGCAGCTCCAGGGCGCCGGCGCGTGTGCTGCGAAGCAGCGCGTGCACGAGCCGGCGCGCGCAGCGGTCGCGCACGCGCGGGCGGGGCGAGGGCTCGCGCGTGGGGTGACCCGCCCGGGTGGGCACGATCGTTCCGGTGGCGCTCATCAGGCGGCGGCCTCACGCCCGGGACGGGGGTGGTAGCGGGCGCCGCGCAGCCGCAGCCCCAGTGCGCTCGCGTAGATGCGGGCGAGGATGCGAACGCTGAGCAGCGGGTAGCGCGCGAGCATCCGGCGCAGCGCGCGGGCGTCGATCTCGCGCCGCCGCAGCGAGAGCGTGGCGTCGAAAGCCGGCACGCCGGTGGCGCGATCGTGCGAGGCGATGTGCAGCGACAGGCGCTCGCCGGGCTCGGCGGCGCGCCAGTCGTACCGGTGCGCCATGCCCATCAGCGGCGAGACGTGCAGCTCCTTGGCGAACGCGCCGCGCAGCACGCGCGCGCTTCCGTGGTCGCGCTCGCGGCCGGGTCCGAGCACGTAGCTGTGACGTTCGCCCCAGGGAGTGTTGGTGACCTCGGCGACGGCGGCGCGCAGCCGCGGCTCGGCGGCCCGGTCGAACACGTAGTAGAAGCTCACGGGGTTGAAGCAGTGGCCGAAGCTGCGCAGGTGTGTGAGCACGCGCACGGGCCCGTCGACGCGCGTGCCGGTGCGCTCGTGGACGAGGTCGCGCACCTCGTCGGCGAGCGGCCGGCGGGGATCGCCGAGGTAGTCCGAGCGGCGGAAGTACGCGAGCGCACGTCCGCGCGCGGAGAACAGGCGGCTGCAGTCGAACACGTGGCCGAGCTCGTCGAGGTCGAGGTACGTCATGAACAGTGGATAGCGCAGCTCTGATTCGACGTCGAGGAAACGACGGTGACGCACCTCGCCCTCGTACAGGCAACTCTCCATCACGCGAGCGCTACCCCGAAGGGCGCGCAGGCGCGCATCGCGCTGCGCACGCCGTCCTCGTGGAAGCCCCATCCCCAGTACGCGCCGCAGTAGTGAGTGCGCTGCCGAAGGCCGCTGATCTCCCCAACGCGCGCCTGGGCTGCGACGCCCGCGGGCGTGTAGACGGGATGGGCGTAGTCGATCCGGCGGATCACGTGCTCGGGGTCGATCGCGTCGCTGCGGTTCAGCGTGACGCAGAAGTCGCGGTCGGCGGTCAACCGCTGCAGGTGGTTCATGTAGTAGGTGATCGTGGAAAGCGGCCTGGGCTCGCGGAGGAGGTGGAAGTTCCACGCCGAGCGCGCGGCGCGCCGCCGCGGCAGCAGGCGTGAGTCGGTGTGGAGCACGGCCTCGTTGCGCTGGTAGGGGATCGCCCCGAGCAGCTCGCGCTCGCGGTCGCTGGGGTCGGCGAGCAGCGCGAGCGCCTGATCGGAGTGCGCAGCGATCACGACGTGGTCGTAGTCCTCCGGCTCGCAGCCGGCCGCGCGCACGCGCACGTGGTCGTGCGTACGCTCGATCGAGCGCACGGGGCAGTCGAGGCGGATGCGCTCGCCGAACGGCGCGGTGAGGGCTTCGACGTAGCGCGCGGACCCGCCGCTGACGGTGGACCAGCGCGGCCGGTCGCGAAACCCGAGCATGCCGTGGTTGGCGAAGAACTCCGCCATGAAGCGAACCGGGAAGCTGCGCATCTGGCCGGGGTCGGCGGACCAGACCGCGGAGACCTGCGGAACGACCAGCCGCTCGACGAACGCTCGCGAGAAGCGGTGGCGCTCGAGGAACTCGCCGAGGGACTCGCCGCCGCCCTCGGCGCTGCGGTCGTGGCCGGCGGATGTGAGCAGCTCGCGGCAGCGCGCGTTGAAGCGCAGCAGGTCGAGGACCATCCGCTGGAAGCGCGGACTGAGGGCGTTTCGCGGCTGGCAGAAGAGCCCGCGGGGCGTGCCGGCGTACTCGAAGTCCTCGTCCTCGGCCTTGACGGAGAAGCTCATGTGCGTGGGCTGCGTGGCGACTCCGAGCCGCGCGAGCAGGCGTGTGAAGTTGGGGTAGTTGCGGTCGTTCATGACGATGAACCCGGTATCGACGTGATGGGTGGCGTCCTCGGTGTCCACGCGGACGGTGTTCGTGTGGCCGCCGGCGTACGAGCCCGCCTCGAAGACGACGATCTCGTGCTCTCGGTGCAGCAGGTGAGCGGCGACGAGCCCGGAGATCCCGGCGCCGACGATCGCTATCCGCATCTGTCGCCCTGGTGTTGTTGGCAGCTCATGTGATCGTCTCTACGCGAGCGCCCCGCCGCCCGGATCACCGAGTGCCGGTGGTCGGGACCTGCACCTCGGGGAAGGAGTGCCGGAGGTGCGCGTCGAACAACAGCGCCGATGAAGCGTGCGGGCACCGACACGACCGAGCGGCCGCCGGCCGCTGGCACCGCGACGAACGGTGCGGCGAGCCAGCATCAGAGCCTCTCGAAGTACATCCAGGCGCGCTTCGACGAATGCTCGCGCTCCCAGAAGGACGTGGCGCAGTACATCGTGGATCACCTCGACGAGGCCGCCTTCCAAACCGCGGAGGAGCTGGCGCGGCGTGCGAACACGTCGAGTTCGACGGTCGTCCGCTTCTCGCAGGCGCTCGGATTCGAGGGCTTTCCGGAGCTGCAGGCGGCGGCGCGCGAGGAATACCGGCGCGTCAACGCGAAGGCCGCCAAGGAGGCCGGTGGTTCGAGCTCGGCGCCGCTGTTCTCGCTCGACCAGAACGAGTTCGAGTCAGCGCTGGCGGCCGACCATCTGAACGTGGAGGACACCGCCAGGAAGGTATCCCGCAGCTCCGTCGACGGCCTGATCGCGGCGATCGTGGACGCGGAGAAGGTGCTCGTTGCGGGCACCGACCAGATGGCGTTCTTCGCGAGCTACATGCGCCACCTGCTGATGCTGCTCGACCTCCGCGTGGACGTGGTGGCGAGCCCCTCCCAGGAGGCGCTCTCACGCCTCGGGCGGATCGACGAAACCACGCTGGTGATCGGCCTGTCGGCCGGGCGCCCGCACCCGCTGGTGGTGCGTGCGATGAAGCTCGCCCGCCATCGTCAGGCGCGAACGGCGGCTATCACCGACGCAACGCTCTCGGAGGTCGCGAAGCTCGCGCAGATCAAGCTCTACTACTCCTCCAACAGCCCCGCGTACGTGCGTTCGCACACGGCGCTGCTCAGTATCATCCAGGCGCTCGCCTATGGCGTGTACGCGCAGGACACCGCGCAGTACGACGACCGCATCAAGGCATTCCGGCTGAAGTAAGCCGCGAGCTCGTTCAGCCGTGGGCCGACGCGGACTCACGAGCCGGCATTGATCGTCCTACGCGGTCTTGACGTACACGTCTGTCGACTCGCCCCTCGCGAGGATCTCCGCGAGTAAGCTCGCGTCGCCATCATCGACAACGGGGGTTGGCCATGTCTCGCATCGTCCGCTGCAGGGTGATGATCGCTGCGGTCTCTCTGCTCGCGAGTGCGCTGCTGGGGGCCAGTGCGCTCGCCGCGAGCCCGAAGAACGGCGCTCGCTTCTCGGGGCGGCTGTCCACGGCTCCTGTGGAGGGCTTCCATGCTCCGGTGAGGTTCAAGGTCTCCTCGAACGGCAAGCTGCTCGACAACTTCACCTTCGGCTCGTTCGGATGCTTCGGAGCGGGGGGCTTCAGGCCGGGCGTCAATCCCTACACGGGCAACTCGCTCATCAACGCCGGCGCGATCAAGGTGACGCCGAACGGCACGTTCTCGCAGACGAAGCTGGCCGGCTACACGGTCGGCGGTCAGCAGACGTCCTTCTCTGTGACGGTCAAGGGGCGGTTCCCGAAGCACACCTCCGCGGCGGGGACGGTGATGTTCACCGAGCAGGTCAGCGGCTCCGCGGCGAAGTGCACCTCTCCCGCATTGAAGTTCACGGCGACGGGCTGAGTGCCTGGCGCTGCGGCGCCTAGCATCACCCCGTGACGAGCATCGAGGCGCGACGGGGTGGTGCGGGCGACGAGCGGGGGCAGCCGCAGCGCGCCACCGTTGACGACCTCCTGACGGTCGCCGACGAACGACGCGAGTTCTGGGGCGATCGCGACCTCCCGGCGCTATTCCACGTGCTGCTCGTGCGCGAGTTCGGCGAGACCGCTCTGGTGGTGCGCGACGAGGGCGGCCGCGTGCTCGCGTACGCGTTCGCGCTGCTGACGCCGAGCGACACCCTCTACATCCATCTGCTGGCCGTGCGCGAGGGCCATCGCCGGGGCGGCCTCGCGCAACTCCTCTACGAGCGCCTCTTCGAGATCGCCGGGGCGCGCGGCGCCCGGCGGGCGAAGGCGTTCGCGCGACCGGAGAACGAGGGGTCACGCGCTTTCCACGAGCGCATGGGCTTCACGACCGCGGAGACTCCCGACTACGTGGGCCGGGGCGAGATGCGCGTGGTGTTCACGCGCGAGATCGTGGTTCGCGAGGGCGGGATGTCAAACTAGCCCCATGCGCGACGAGGCGACATTCCGAGTCAAGAGTGGCCTGGCGGAGATGCTCAAGGGCGGCGTGATCATGGACGTGGTCACTCCCGAGCAGGCCAAGGTCGCCGAGGACGCGGGCGCGGCGGCGGTGATGGCGCTCGAGCGCGTGCCCGCGGACATCCGCCGCGACGGCGGCGTGGCGCGGATGTCGGACCCGGAGATGATCGCGGGCATCCAGGAGGCGGTGAGCATCCCCGTGATGGCGAAGGCGCGGATCGGCCACTTCATGGAGGCGCGCGTGCTGGAGGCGCTCGAGGTCGACTACGTGGACGAGTCCGAGGTGCTCACGCCGGCGGACGAGCGCAACCACATCGACAAGTGGGACTTCAAGGTGCCGTTCGTGTGCGGTGCCACCAACCTCGGCGAGGCGCTGCGCCGCATCGGCGAGGGTGCGGCGATGATCCGCTCCAAGGGCGAGGCGGGCACCGGCGACATCGTCGAGGCGGTGCGTCACATGCGCCAGATCACCGGCGAGATCAAGCGCCTGTCGATCCTCGGCGAAGACGAGCTCGCGAGCGCCGCGAAGGACATCGCGGCACCGCTCTCGATCGTGCGCGAAGTGGCCGAGAACGGCCGGCTTCCGGTCGTGCTGTTCTGCGCGGGCGGCATCGCTACGCCGGCGGACGCGGCGCTGATGATGGCGCTGGGTGCCGAGGGCGTGTTCGTGGGCTCGGGGATCTTCAAGTCCGACGACCCGCCCACGCGGGCGCGGGCGATCGTGGAGGCCACCACGCACTGGCAGGACGCGGCCCGCGTGGCCGACGCCTCGCGAGGCCTCGGCGCGGCCATGGTCAGCCTCGAGAGCGCGAAGCTCGAGGAGGATCAGCTCCTCGCCCAACGCGGCTGGTGATCAGCCGCCCCGGGGACGGCGCGATGCTGCGTCCTCGGTCGCTTGTGTGCGAAGCACACGGCGCTCCCTGCGTCCTTGCCTTGCCTGGCCCTCGCGCGGCTGATCCACGGACGGGTGGCCGGCTGTGACCGCGCCGCTGATCGGCGTCCTCGCGCTGCAGGGGGACTTCGAGGCGCACGAGCGGATGCTCCACCGGGTGGGGGCCGACACGCGCCAGGTGCGTGTGGTGGCCGACCTGGCAGGGCTCGACGGCCTGGTGATCCCCGGTGGCGAGTCCACCACGATGACGCTCGGGATCGAGCGCGAGGGGCTCGCTGAGCCCTTGCGCGAGCTGGCGCGCTCGGGCACGCCGGTCCTCGGATCGTGCGCGGGGCTGATCCTGCTCGATCGCGATCACCTGGGCGTGATGGACATGCGCGCGGAGCGAAACGCCTTCGGGCGCCAGGTGCGCAGCTTCGAGGCCGACGTCGACGTTCGCGGCCTCGGCGCCCGTCCCGTGCGGGGGGTGTTCATCCGCGCGCCGTGGGTGGCCGAGCACGGTCCCGACGTGGAGATATTGGGGGAGGTCGACGGGCACCCGGTTGCTGTGCGGCAGGGGAGGATGCTGGCGGTGTCCTTCCACAGCGAGATCGCAGGCGACGACAGGCTGCATCGGCTGTTCGCGGAGATGTGCGCGGGAACGCGCAGCGCGGTGTAGGGCAGCCGTGCCGCGGGGTGCGTCCGTGGGATGGGCTCTGGCCAGGAATGAGCCGGCGAAGCCCATCGCCGCCGGCTAGCCAGCGGAACCGAGGACGAGGCCGGGCGGAACAACGTCGGGAAGGCCGAGCTCCCGCCTGATCACGTGGGTGGCGGCGCCGGCGCGCGCTTCGGCGACGAGCACCCCGCGGCGCCAGGCCGTGAACGTGGGCGCGGGTGACGCGCCGATCGCCTGCACGCGCGAGGTCAGCGCGCGCAACGCGACGAGCAGCTCCCGCCGCTGCTCGAGCGTGGCGGGCGTGAGGTCGGCGCCCGCGAGCGTCTGACGCTCGGACACGAGGGCCTGTGCGTAGCGTTCGGCGCCCGCGAGGACGGTCGGGTGGGCCGTGCGGGCGGTCCAGCCCGCGAACGCATCCTCGAACGCGTAGCGCGCTTCGTCGGCCTGCGCGCAGTCCACGAGCAGCGCCGTCGCGAGCGCGGTGAGCGGCGGGGCGGGCGCCAGCGTGAACGCGCCGCCTTCGAGCGGCGTGGGCGCGAGGTCGGCCCCGTTCACCGACATCCACGTGGAATAGAGGCGGTTGTAGCTCGGCCGCAGCCCGTTCACCTCGACGTCGCTGAACCGCACGCCATCCAGGCTCGGATACGGCGCGAGCACCCCCGGCAGGCGCACGGGATCCTCCTGCGTCCACTCCGCGAGTTCGAGCGGGCCGCTGGTCTCGTCGCCGGTCGTCACGCGCGCACGAACCCGCCGGGTCTCGTCGGCGATCGCCACGTGCCAGCTCGCGCCCGAGCGCACGAGCCGCGCCGAGATCCGATCGCCGGGGCCGACGTCGAACAGGCGTTGCGGGTGGTAGCCGTGCGCCGTGTCGCTCCAGAATGCGAAGTAGTCCGGCCCTTCGGGACTGCAGGGCCCTTCTGTGCAGCCCTCGTCGGTTCCCACCTGGATGAACGCCCGTCCCGGTCGCGGTGCCTGCGCGCCGATCCACGTGGACGCGAGCTGCCACGGGGTGGAGCTGGTGACGCGCGGCACCGCCCACTCCGCCCGCAGCGAGTGAACAGGCCCGTAGCGCTGATAGCCGCCGAACGCGCCGAATCCGGTCGCCGCGTCGGAGACCGCCGGCCGGGCGCCCGAGCACGCGAGCGCGAACATCGCGGCCAGCGCTGCGCCTCCGATCCGTCTTCCCAGCGTGCGCGGAGGGTGGCCGACCCCGGGTCCCGCCGGGTCGTTCGCATACGTGCGCCCCGCGCTCGCGTCATCCGTGCGAGCCGTCATGGCGCAGCGCATCGTACGCGGGGAGGGCGGTCGCGCGCGCCGCCGGACGTCGGGAGCGGCGCTCCGGGGCCGGGGGTTGACCCGGGAGGGGCGTAAGTGGTAACTTACGGTTAGTGAGCACTTACCAAGACCGAGCCTTCGAGGCGCTGGGCGACGGAACGAGGCGGCAGATCTTCGAGCGCCTCGCCGAGCGGCCGCGAGCCGTCGGCGAACTGGCGAGCGGGCTGCCGGTCAGCCGCCCGGCGGTCTCCCAGCACCTTCGAGTGCTGAAGGCCGCCGGTCTCGTGACGGACAGGCCGGCGGGCAGCCGGCGCATCTACCAGGTGGACCCCGCGGGCGTGAGCGCGCTGCGGGCCTATCTGGACACATTCTGGAACCAGTCGCTGGCCTCCTTCAAGGCGGCCGCCGAGAGACGACAGGAGGAGACCCGATGAGCCCCACCGCAGCCGACACCGCCGTGCGCGCCTCGATCGACGTCGACGCTCCGCCGGAGCGGGCGTTCGAGCTGTTCACGGCCGAAATCGGCAGGTGGTGGTCGCCGGACCACCACATCATCGAGGCGGAGCTCGCCGAGATGGTGTTCGAGCCACGCGTGGGCGGCCACATCTACGACCGCGGCGTCGACGGCAGCGAGTGCCGGTGGGCGAGGGTGCTCGCGTACGAGCCGCCGCATCGTGTCGTGTTCAGCTGGGACATCACCACCAGCTGGCAGGTCGAGACCGACCCCTCGCGCGCGAGCGAGGTGCACGTCACGTTCACGCCCGACGGAGCGGGCGGGACGCTCGTCGAGCTCGAGCATCGCCACCTCGATCGGCACGGCGAAGGCTGGGCGGGAGTGCGTGAAGCGGTCGGCAGCGACGGCGGCTGGCCATCGGGCCTGCGCAGGCTCGCGGAGCACCTCACCGCCTGACCGGCTTCCCCATCGTCCATACTCGCGGTGATGCGGATCTCGATCGCCGCGGATGAGCGCGTTGGCGTTGCAGGCGAGCTGGAGGCGCTGCTGCGCGAGGGCGGACACGAGGTGCTGGCGCACGGTGCGCTGGCCAAGGACGAGCGCCACGAGTGGGCATGGGCCTCGGAGGCGGTGGCGAGAGACGTGGCGGAGGGTCGCGCCCAGCAGGGCGTGGTGTGCTGCTGGACCGGCACGGGCGCCTCGATCGCAGCCAACAAGGTCGCGGGCGTGCGCGCGGCTCTGTGCCTGGACGCGGCGAGCGCCGCCGGGGCGCGCCGCTGGAACGATGCGAACGTGCTCGCGCTGAGCCTGCGGGCCACCTCACAGGCGCTGCTCGAGGAGATCCTCGAGGCGTGGTTCTCGACGGCGGCGAGCACGGAGGCGGACGACCTCGCCAACGTCGCCTACGTGGACGCGCTCCCGAGCGTCGCCGCGGGCGTGGAGATCGCTCCGCAGCTCGCGGTCCGCGACGGGATCGGAGCGGTCCAGTTCTACCGGGACGCGTTCGGCGCGGTGGAGCTCTACCGGGTGGGCGGGAGCGCTGCGAGCCCGGAGCTGGTGGCGCAGCTGGCGGTGGGCGCGACCACGTTCTGGGTGGCCGACGAGTCCCCCGAGCACGAGAGCTTCAGCCCCGCCTCGCTCGGCGGCGGCAGCGCCAAGATGCTCCTCGACATCGCCGATCCCGACGAGACGTTCGCTCGCGCGCTGCGCGCGGGCGCGCGCGAGGTGCGCCCGATGCAGGACGAACACGGCTGGCGGCTCGGGCGGATCGAGGATCCGTTCGGGCACCACTGGGAGATCGGGCGACCGCTCGACGCCTGGCCTCCCGCGCACGAGCCTCGCGGCGGCTAGGCCGCCGCGAGGGCCAACGTCCCGCGGCGAGTCCGTGCGGCCGTGGGTCGGTCGCTCACGCCGCCCGGAACGTCACCACGCCGTCGTGCTCGTCTTCGACGATCACGCCGTCGCGCAGGAGCAGGTCCGCATGGCCGAGAACCTCCGACAGCGTGAGGTAGGCCTGGGTGACGGCCACGTTGCCCCACAGCTCGTGCGCGATCTCGTGCGCGCTCATCGGGCGCTGCGCGATCAGGCGCCCGATCTTCTGCGCGCGGCGCTCGTGCATGCGGAAGCGTTCGTCGATCAGCGCGGCGTGGTCGGTGATCGGCACGCCGTGCCCTGGCAGCACGAGGTCGAGATCCATCGCACGGGTCGCTTCGAGCGACGCCATGTACGTCAGCAGCGCCTGCGGGCGCTCGTGTGCGGCATCGGCCTCCTCGCCGAGCGGGCGCGCCAGCAGCGGATTGGAGGAGATGTGGGCGATCAGGTGGTCGGCGGCGAGCATCATCGAACGCCGCTCGTCGACGAACACGGTGTCGGAGGGACTGTGGCCGGGACGGTGCAGCACGCGCAGCGTCCGGTCGCGCAGGACGAGCTCGGAACCGGGCGCGAGCGGCCGCGTGACCTCCACAGCCGACCCCCACGCGCGAAAGCCCGCCGAGACGGCGCGGAGCGCGGTGACGACCTCCGAGGGGATCCCGTGGCGGAGCATGATCTGCTCGGCGAAGCGGTCTTCTAGGTCGGTCTCGCGGCCGTAGTCGGCCAGGAACGGGGCCAGCGCGTCCAGCGACGCCACCTCGGCGCCCGAGCGGCGAGCGAGGATCGAGGCGAGGCCGAAATGGTCCATGTGCTGGTGGCTGACCACCAGCAGCTCGATGTCCTCGATCGCGTGCCCGTGCACCGCGAGCGCCTGCTCGAGCTCGTCGAGCGCCTTGGCCGAGTTCGGCCCGGAGTCCACGAGGGTGAGCGGCGAGTCCTCGATCAGATACGCGATGACGCGCCCGACCATGAACGGCGTGGGGATCGCCAGGCGGTGGATTCCTGCCGCCGCGGCGTCGCGCAGAGCCTGCTCCTCTGCCTCTTGGGCGTCGGACCGGGGGTCGCCGCTCACGAGCGGATCAGCTCGAGCACCTCGTCGCGGCGGCTTTCCATGTCGGCGCTCGAGACCAGCGACTCCAGGCACAGGCGCAGCAGCGGCTCGGTGTTCGACGGCCGCACGTTGAAGTGCCAGTCGTCGTACTCGATCGAGATCCCGTCGAGGTGTTCCTGGCGCGCGTCGGAGTAGCGCTCTTCGATCTCCGCCATCTTGGCGGCGGGGTCGGCGACCTCCGAGTTGATCTCGCCCGAGATGAAGTACTTCTCGCGGTAGGGCGCCAGCAGCTGCGACAGGCGCTTGCCCTCGCGCGCGAGCAGCTCGAGCATCAGCAGCGCGGGGATCGCGCCCGAGTCCGCGCAGAAGAAGTCACGGAAGTAGTAGTGGCCCGACACCTCGCCGCCGAACAGTGAGCCCTCCTTGCGCATGCGCGTCTTGAAGAACGCGTGCCCCACGCGGTTCACGTATGGGGTGCCGCCGGCGGCACGCACCGTGTCGGCGACCGCGCGCGAGGCGCGCACGTCGTAGAGGATCGCTTCGCCGGGGTTCCTCCGCAGCAGCGCCTCCGCGAGCAGCGCGGTGAGGAAGTCGCCGTCCACGAACGCGCCGGAGTCGTCGATGAAGAAGCAGCGGTCCGCATCGCCGTCCCACGCGATCCCGAGGTCGGCCCCCGTCTCGATGACCTTGTCGATGATGAAGCGGCGGTTCTCGGGCAGCAGCGGGTTGGGCTCGTGGTCGGGGAAGTTGCCGTCGGGCGTCCAGTAGGTCTCGACGGGCTCGAGGCCGAGGCGCTCGAGCAGCGGGCCCACCATCGGGCCCGCCATGCCGTTGCCGCCGTCCACGACCACCTTCAGGCCGCGCTCGGCGCCCGCGGTGATCGTGTGCGGGTCGACGAACGACAGCGCCGCCGACTGGAAGTCGCCGTAGATGTCGAGCTCCTCGACGGTCCCCCGCGGCGGCAGCGCGCGTCCCACGCCGGCGGGCGAGCGTCCGCCGTTGGCGGACACGTCTTCGGCTTCGATCGTCCTGCGGATGTCCTGGATGCCCGTGTCGCCGGACAGCGCGAGCGCCCCCTCGCGCACGAGCTTGGCGCCGGTGTACGCCTTGGGGTTGTGCGAGGCGGTGCACATGATGCCGCCGTCGAGCTTGCGCGAGCCGACGAGGAAGTAGAGCATCTCGCTGCCCACCTGGCCCGCGTCCACGACGTGCGCCCCGGCGGCGAGCATGCCCTCGCAGTAGCGGGCGGCGAGCTCGGGCGCGCTCAGGCGCATGTCGCGGCCGAGCCCCACGCGCAGATCGCCCACCGGCTTGCCTTCCAGGTCGGCGAGCACGCGGACGAACGCCCCGCCGATCCGTTCGGCCACGTCGCCGTCGATCTGCTCGGGGAAGAGTCCCCGGATGTCGTACGCCTTGAAGATCTCGGGGGCGGGGAGGGGGCTCACGGACCGCGGATAGTAAAAGACTCCCCAGCCGCCCGGGCGCGCGCCTCGTAGACTTCGGTCCCATGTCGGGACACTCGAAGTGGTCGAGCATCAAGCACAAGAAGGCGATCGTGGACTCGCGCCGCGGCGAGCAGTTCTCCAAGCTGACGCGCGCGATCACGGTCGCGGCTCGCGACGGCGGCGGCGACCCCGACGGAAACTCGGCGCTGGACCTCGCGATCCGCAAGGCCAAAGAAGCGTCGATGCCCAAGGACAACATCGAACGGGCGATCGCGAAGGGCACCGGCGCGGGCGGCGAGGCGGAGGCGATCGAGGCGGTGCTGTACGAGGGCTACGCGCCCGGCGGCGTGGCCGTGCTCGTGGAGGCGCTGACCGAGAACCGCAACCGCACCAGCGCGGACATCCGGCACGTGTTCTCCAAGAACGGCGGCAGCCTCGGCGAGCCCGGATCGGTGGCGTATCTGTTCGACAAGAAGGGCACGCTGGTGATCGACGGCGGGCGCTACTCCGAAGACGACCTGATGGTGGCGGTGGAGGCGGGCGCCGAGGACATCTCGACCGATGAAGGCGTGTTCGAGGTGGTGACGGAGCCGACCGACTTCCACGCGGTGCGCAAGGCGCTCGAGGACGCGGGCGTCGAGGTGCAGAGTGCAGAGCTCGCCTACCGCGCCTCCAGCCTCGTGCCCGTCGACGAGGGCGACGCCGGCCGCCTCATGAGACTGCTGGAGCTGCTCGAAGACAACGACGACGTCAGCGCGGTGCACGCCAACTTCGACGTGGCCGCCGACGTCCTCGAGCGCGTCGCGGGCTGAGCGCGTGGGCGTCGAGCGCCTGCCGCCCGTGGCGATCCTCTGCGGCGGCCGGGGCACCCGCCTGCAGGAGCACGCGCAGGAGCTGCCCAAGCCGCTCGTGGAGATCGGTGGCATGCCGATCGTGTGGCACGTGATCGGGAGCTATGCCGCGCACGGGTTCGACCGCTTCCTGCTGGCGACGGGTTACCGCGGCGAGCAGATCGCGCGCTTCGTCGGCGAGCAGGAATGGCCTGCGGGCGTGTCGGTGCGGTGCATCGACACCGGCATCGACACGGGCACCGGTGGGCGCCTGCACGGACTGGCGGGAGTGCTCGCGGGCGAGCCGCGCTTCTGCGCCACCTACGCGGACGGCCTCGCCGACCTCGACCTGCGCGCACTTGTGCGGGAGCACCGCGCGGCGGGCCGTCTCGCGTCGATGACGGTGGTGCGCCCGGCGCTGCAGTTCGGCGTCACCGAGCTCGGAGCGGACGGGCTCGTGACGGGCTTTCGCGAGAAGCCCCGCTCGGAGCAGTGGATCAACGGCGGCTTCTTCTGCCTGGAGTCGGCGGTGCTCGCGCGGCTCGCTCCCGACAGCGTGCTCGAGCGCGAGCCGCTGGCGCGCCTGGCCGCCGACGGCGAGCTGCGGGCGCACCGGCACGAGGGCTTCTGGGAGTGCATGGACACCTACAAGGACGCGGTCGCGCTCAACGACCTCTGGGACTCGGGCCGCGCGCCCTGGCCCGCGATGCCCTCAGGCTCCGCGCCGCACCCTGTAGAGCCGCACCGGCTCGCGCACACCGCGTAGCCGGCGCAGCCCCGCGTAGGACCACTGGTAGGCGCCCTCGGCGGGCCCCTCGCGCAGCTCCCCGGCCGCCAGCAGGCTCCCCGGGCGCGCCACGCCGGTGATCCGGCTGGCGAGGTTCACGGGGCGGCCGAACCAGTCGCCGGCGCGTGAGAGCGCCTGCCCGGCGGCAGCGCCGGCGCGTACCTGGGGCAGGTCCTCGCCGGCGTCCTCGACGCGGTCGATCAGCTCGAGCGTCGAGTTCAGCAGCGCATCGGGATCGGGCGAGGCGAGCATCGCGGCGTCGCCGATCGTCTTGACTAGCTGCACAGGGGAGCGTGCCGACTCCGCGGCGAGCTGTTCGAGCCGCAGCGCCAGGTGGGCGAGGTCCTCGGCGGGGATTTCCTCGCCGAGGCGCGTGAAGCCGACCAGGTCGGCGAACGCGATGGCCACCTCGCGGGAGCCGGGCAGCTGCCCGCCGCTGCGCTCGAGCGCGTTCACGACTTCTGTCTGCGTGGCGTGGCGGAGATGGAGCTTCAGGATCCCGTTCACGAGCGGCTCCACCATCGGATACAGCTCGGTCACCGCCTTGCCGTAGCGGTTGGCGAGCTCGGGCTCGCTCAGGCCCGGCTCGATCACCAGCTTCAAGGGGATGTCGCGCAGGCTTCCCGCGGCCTGCGAGAGGCTGCGCCCGAGCACACGCGAGAGCTCGAGCACGTCGTCGTCGCTGATTCCGAGCTGGCGGCCGAGCTCGATGCGTCGCGCCGATTCGAGCTCGATCTCGGTGTATACGGGTTCGTCGGTGTCGGGGAGCGGCAGTCCCGTGGCCCTGCGCACCGCGTTCAGGAACTCGACCTCAACCCCTGTCTCTTCCGAGATCTGCTGCGCGGTGTACCGCGCGTCGCTCACGATGACGGCGTCGGCGGGCAGGAACATCACGGTGCCCGCCTCGGTCGTGCGGCGCAGTTCGGCCAGCGGCACGCCGTCGTCGTGGAGCTGGCGCAGCAGGGCAAGCCGCTCCGAGCGCTGCTGGCCCTCGAGGCCGTCGAGCAGACCCTCGGCAGCGAAGTCGATCTCCTGCTCGCCGCTCACGGGGCCAGCGTATGCGAGGCAGCGTTCGCTCTGCTCGCAGCACACCCCTCGGGCCGCGGGCACGCAACGCTCGCCTCGCTCGCCGCACAACCCACGGGGGCGCAGGCAGGCGTCCGGAGCCGTGCGCAGAATCAGGCCCCATGATCGTCCTCGGCGTCGACCCCGGCCTCGCGAACACCGGCTACGGCGTGCTCGCCACGGGCGCGCGCGTCCCCGGCGGCCTGGCGGCGCTGGACGGCGGCGTGATCGAGACCCCCGCGGCGCTGCCGATCGAGCGCCGGCTGGCACGCCTGCACGAGGCGCTGGAGGCGCTGCTCGACGAGCACGGGCCCGACGCGCTCGCGCTCGAGGAGCTGTACTTCGGCGCGAACGCCCGCAGCGCGTTCGCCGTGGGCCAGGCGCGCGGCGTGGTGCTGCTCGCGGCGGGCCGGCGCGGCCTGGACTGCGCCGGATACACGCCCCAGCAGGTCAAGGGCTCGGTGTGCGGCAGCGGACGTGCCGACAAGCAGCAGGTGGCGCGGATGGTCACCACGCTGCTCGGCCTGCCCGCCGAGCGGCGCTCCGACCACGCCACCGACGCGCTCGCGGTCGCGATCTGCCACGCGAACCGCGCCCCGCTCGCGGCGGCTCTCGCGGGGAGCGCCGCATGATCGCGCTGCTCGCCGGCGAGGTCGCGGTGCGCCGCCCCGATCACGTGGTGATCGTGGCCGGCGACGTCGGGTACCGGGCGGCTGTCTCGGCGGAGACGCTCGCTCACGTGCCGCCGGCGGGAGAGCGCACGACGCTGCACACGCACCTGATCGTGCGCGACGACGCGCTGGCGCTCTACGGGTTCCACTCCGAACAGGAGCGCGACCTGTTCCTGATGCTGCTGGGCGTGCAGGCCGTCGGGCCGAAGGTCGCCCTCGCAATCCTCTCCGCGGGGCCGCCGCGCGAGCTGGTCGCGGCGCTCGCCGCGGGCGATGCCGCGCGACTGCAGGCGGTCCCGGGGATCGGCAAGCGCACCGCCGAGCGGATCATCGTCGAGCTGCGCGAGAAGGTGGGCGCCCCCGACGGCGAGGTGGGCGGCGGCCCGCCCCCGATCGTGGCCCGCCGCGGCGAGAGCCAGGACCCGCGCGCGCTGGCGCGCGAAGGCCTGATCGAGCTCGGCTACTCGGCATCGGAGGCGGAGGAGCTGCTGCGCGACTCCGAGGGCGAGACGGCGGAGCAGCTCCTGTCCTCGGCGCTGCGGCTCGCGCGGGCGGCCGGGTGAGCGGATGAGCGACGGAACCGCCCGCATCCAGACGCCGTACCTGATCGCCGAGGACGAGCTCGACCGCTCGCTGCGGCCGCGCCGGCTGGACGAGTTCATCGGCCAGGAAGCGCTGCGCGAGCAGCTGTCGGTCGCGATCGAGGCGGCGGGCGGGCGCGGCGAGGCGCTCGACCACCTGCTGCTGGCGGGGCCGCCCGGGCTCGGGAAGACCTCGCTCGCCCAGATCGTGGCCGCGGAGCTCGACGTGCCGTTCGTGCAGACGGCGGGCCCGGCGCTCGAGCGCAAGGGCGACATCGCGGCGTTCCTCACAGCGCTGGAGCCGCGCAGCGTGTTCTTCGTCGACGAGATCCATCGGCTCCCGCGCACGCTCGAGGAGACGTTCTATCCGGCCATGGAGGACCTGCGCCTGCCGATCACGGTGGGACAGGGAGCCGGCGCGCGCGTCGTGACGCTCGATCTCCCGCCGTTCACGCTGATCGGTGCGACGACCCGCTCGGGGCTGCTGACGACGCCGCTGCGCGATCGCTTCGGCATTCAGTCGCGCCTCGAGCCCTACTCGCCGCACGAGCTCGCGGCGATCGTGCGCCGGTCGGCGGCGATCCTGCAGATCGAGCTGGACGACGGCGGTGCGCTCGCGATCGCGCAGCGCAGCCGCGGGACCCCGCGCGTGGCCAACCGGCTGCTCAAGCGGGTGCGCGACTACGCGGAGGTGCGAATGGCGGGCGTGATCAGCGCCGAGGCGGCCGACGCGGCGCTGACGCTGCTCGAGGTCGACGAGCGCGGCCTCGATCGCCTCGATCGCGAGATCCTGCACGCGATCTGCGTGAAGTTCGGGGGCGGCCCGGTGGGCCTCTCGACCCTGGCGGTGGCGGTGGGGGAGGAGCAGGACACGCTCGAGGACGTGTACGAGCCCTACCTGCTCCAGCAGGGGTTGATCAAGCGCACCCCCCGTGGGCGCGCGGCCACACCCGCGGCGTTCGAGCATCTCGGCCTGCCCACGCCGAGCGCCGCCGAGGCCGCGCTCTTCTAACTCGGACGTGGTATCCGCGGCCCCGCGCGCGGATCCGTAAGTACTCTGTCTCTTGGCCATGGCCCACCCGTTCATCTGCCCCAACTGCGGTCACCGCACCAGCGAGGTCGACCGCACGATCGGCTTCACGCGCCAGCCCAAGGGGTGCGTGAAGTGCGGCTTCGGCTTCCTGTTCGAACTGCTCGACGACTACTTCCCGGCGCCGGACGCGGCGTTCTTCGTGTGCGACGGCGAGGGCCGGGTGATCGGCTGCGGCAAGAACGCGTTCGCGCTGACGGGCCTGGAGGAGGAACAGGTGATCGGCCAGCCGGTGGCGCAGGTGCTGGGCCTGAGCTTCGCCAACGGCGAGGATCCCGTCGCGACGGTGCTCGAGTGGGGCGTGCGCAAACTGGAGGTGCCGGTGACGGTGAGCGGCGAACGCGACGTGGCCGCGAATGCGAAAGCGGACATGTTCCCGGCCTATGACGACGACGGCGGGCTGCTACTCGTGCTCACCCCCGACAAGTAGTCTGAACGGAACATGCAAGACCGCCGGCGCAACGCTCTCATCCTGCTGATCGTCCTCGGCCTGCTGGCCGCGTCGTTCGCCGTGATCCTCACGCAGAAGACGCGGCTCGGCCTCGATCTGAAGGGCGGGGTCCAGCTCACCTACCAGGGCAAGCCCACCGCGCAGGCCAAGGTCAACACCGAATCGCTCAACCGCGCGATCGACATCATGCGCAAGCGCGTCGACTCCCTCGGCGTCGCCCAACCCGAAATCCAGCGCTCCGGTGCCGAAGAAATCACGGTGGCGCTGCCGGATGTGACCAACGCGACGCGCGCCCAGGACGAGGTCGGCAAGACGGCGCAGCTGTTCTTCTACGACTGGGAGCCGAACGTGATCGGCGCCGACGGCAAGCCCGCGCCCACGGAAGGCAACGTCACCGGCGACAGCACCGCGACGGGGGCGGGTGGCGTGACGAGCGGCCTGACCCAGTACGAGGCGGTCCTGCGCGCCGAGAAACGCCCGCCGATCATCCGCGGTAACGAGACCACCTACACCCCCGGCTGCACCCCCGAACAGAAGAACGGGTGCCTGTACGGCAGCTGGTACCTGATCGACGAAAAGGGCCAGAAGATGCTGTGCAAGGGCGGGACCAACGTCTGCCCGCCCGAGGAAACCGAAGCGAACCTCTACGCCGACGGGTACAAACCGCCGGCGGGCACGAAGCCGAGGGCGGTGCGCGTCAACCCGGGCACCGTGATCGTCCAGGCCCGTCCCGTCGAAACGTCCTCGGGGAAAGTCACGAACAAAAACCCCAACAGCTGGTACGTCCTCAACGACGATCCGGTGCTCACGGGGAGCAGCATCACCAACCCGCAGCAGAGCTTCGACGAAGGCGCGGGCGGCACCGGTCAGCCGAACGTCACGTTCGGCTTCACCGGCCACGGCAAGCAGGTGTTCGAAAACGTCACCAAGAAGATCGCCGTTCGCGGCCAGGAAGCGCTGCTCCCCGGCGTGGCCAAGGAAGCGGCGCTGCAGCACTTCGCGGTGGCGCTCGACGGCCAGCTGATCACCGTCCCGTCGATCGACTTCACCCGTTATCCGGAAGGGATCGACGCCTCCCAGGGCTCCGAGATCTCGGGCGGCTTCACGATCACGAGCGCGCAGGAACTCGCCGAAGAGCTCCAGTCGGGCGCGCTGCCGATCAAGCTCGTCCTGATCTCGCGCTCGCAGGTGTCGGCGACGCTCGGCAAACAGGCGCTCCAGCAGGGCCTGGTGGCGGGCCTGGTGGGGCTCGGCGTGGTGTGCATCTTCCTGCTCGTCTTCTACCGCGTGCTCGGCGCGATCGCGATCGGCGGCCTGCTGATCTACGGCATCTACTTCTACGCGCTGATCCTCCTGATCCCGATCACGATGACCCTCCCGGGCATCGCCGGCCTGATCCTCACGATCGGCGTGGCAGCCGACGCGAACATCGTGATCTTCGAGCGCATCAAGGAGGAGATACGCGGCGGGAGATCGGTGATCGCGGGGATCGCGACCGGTTACAAGCGCGGTTTCGCGGCGATCGTCGACGCCAACGTGGTGACGTTCATGACCGCGTTCATCCTGTTCGCGCTCGCGACCGCGGAAGTCAAGGGCTTCGCGTTCACGCTCGGCATCGGCACGCTCGTGTCCCTGTTCACCGCGGTGCTGGCCACCCAGGCCGCGCTGGGGACGATGGCGCACACGAAAGTGATCACGCACCCCTCGGCGCTGGGCGCGGGCCGCGATCAGAAACCGTGGCGTTTCGACTTCATGGGAGCCTCGCGCTGGTTCTTCTCGTTCTCGGGGACGATCCTGCTGATCGGCGCCATCGCGATCGGCGCCAAGGGGCTGAACCTCGGGCGCGATTTCAAGGGCGGCACCCGCATCACGGCCGCATTCGTGCAGAAGGCGAACACCGCCCAGGTCGCGAGCGTGCTCAGGGAACAGGGCGACCCCAACGCCGAAGTCCAGACGATCAAAGACTCGAGCATCGGGGGCTCGGGCTTCCAGATCTCCACGCGCTCGGTCACGCCGACGCGCGTGTCGAACATCGAATCGGCGCTCGACAAACGCTTCCAGATACGCAAATCGAGTACGGGAACGCCCTACTTCTCCTCGACGTCGATCGGAGCCACGTTCGGCAAAACGGTCGCCAAATCGGCGATCATCGCGATCATCGCGTCACTGCTCGTGATCTCGGCGTACATCGCGCTGCGGTTCGAGTGGAAGTACGCGGTCCCCGTGCTGATCGCGCTGATGCACGATCTGCTGATCACCTCCGGCGTGTACGCGCTCACGGGACGTGAAGTCACCTCCGCGACGGTGGCGGCGCTGCTGACGATCCTCGGGTATTCGCTCTACGACACGATCATCGTGTTCGACCGAGTGAGAGAGAACGTGCCACGAATGCCCAGGGCCGCGTTCTCGCAGATCGTCAACCGCTCGATGTCGGAGGTGCTCACGCGATCTCTGGCCACGACGTTCTGCACGTTGCTGCCCGTCACGGCGCTGCTCCTGTTCGGTGGAGAAACGCTTAAGGACTTCGCGTTCGCGCTGCTGATCGGGATCGCCTCGGGCGCGTACTCGTCGATCTTCATCGCCTCGCCGGTGCTGACGCACTGGAAGGAGCGCGAGAGCGGCTACCGTGCGCGCCGCAGCCGGATCGAGCACGAACTCGGCGCGGTGCCGGCCTACGCGACGACCGCCACGGGTGCGCCCGAAAACGTCGAGCCCGAGCAGATCAAGCGCCGGCGCCGGCGCGGCGGCCTCACCAGCCCCGATGAGGGCGTCTCGCGCGACGAGTTCCAGGAGATGGTCGCCGACCTCGGCGTCGAGAGCGGCGAGGGATCGAGCAGGCGCCGCCGCGGCAAAGCCGCCGAGGAGTCCGCCACCGCCGTGCAGGAGCAACCGCCTCCGGCCGCGCCCGCCGAGGAGCGCGACCCGTCCGCGGACCTCACGCCCGAGGACCTCGTGCTCAAGGAGGACCGCAAACCGCGACCGCGCAAACAACGCAACCGCAAACACGGGAGGGCGCGCTGATGGCGATGCTCGGCTGGGTGATGATGGGCCTTGCGATCTGGCACTTCACGATCTTCCTGCCCGACCGGTTCTGGGGCGGGATCGTGGGCGCCTTCGTCGGCTCGCTGATCGGCGGCGTCGTGACGGGCCTCGCGATCTACGCGATCAAATACTCCTCGTTCAGGGTGCCCGGCGAAAAGACGACGGACGTCGCCGTGGTGCTGTACGCGGTGCCCGGCGCGCTGATCGGGATCGCGATCGTGTACCTGATCGGGATGCGCCGCGAAGCTCACACTCCCCAGAGCGCCTAGAGCCGGCGCCTGGCCGCGTCCTCGGTCGCTTGTGTGCGTCCGCACACGGCGCTCCCTGCGTCCTTGCCAGACTTGGCTCTGGACGCTCTGGCGGCCCGCAGCTCGCGCGGGTGGGGAGACGGCGGTGGACGTGGCCACACCGGCACGGGCGTTCCGCCTGGCGCCCGCGATACCGGATCGCCACGCGGTTCTGTCCCGCGCCGTCCGTACCCTCGCCGGGGTGCCGGCCTTCCGCTTCGACATCCCCCCCTGTCCGCCCGAGTCGGTGGCTCGGCTGCAGGGCGAGCTCGGCGTGAGCGACGCGCTGGCCCAGGTGCTGGTCCGGCGGGGGTTCGCGGATCCCGCTGCCGCGGCGGCGTTCCTGGCGGCCGACGAGGAGCATCCACCGAGCGCCTTCGCGGGGATGGATCTCGCGGTCGCTGCGATCCTCGGCCACGTCGCGGCGGGCACGCTGATCACGGTCCACGGCGACTACGACGTCGACGGCGTGTGCTCGACGGCGATCCTGATTCGCACGCTGCGGGCGCTCGGAGCGAGCGTGGACCACTACCTGCCCGACCGCGCGACGGATGGCTACGGGCTGAGCGCGGCCACGGTCGAGCGCCTGGCCGCCCGCGGCACCCGGCTGCTCGTGACCGCCGACTGCGCGATCACCGCCGTGGACGAGGTGCGCACGGCCCGCGGGCTGGGACTGGACGTGGTGGTGACCGACCACCACGCGCCGCGCCCGGACGGCGAGCTCCCCGACGCGCCGATCGTGCATCCCGCGGTGTGCGGCTACCCCTGCCCGGAGCTGTGCGCGACCGGCGTCGCCCACAAGCTCGCGACGGCGCTCGCCGAGGCCGCCGGGTCGCGCGGCCTCGTCGATCCGCAGCAGCTCGCGCGCGCCCGCGCGATCCTCCGGGAGGACCTGGACCTGGTCGCGCTGGCGACGGTCGCAGACGTGGTGCCGCTGCTCGGCGAGAACCGCACGCTCGTGCGTCGCGGGCTGCGCGCGCTGGCGCGAACCTCAAAGCCGGGGCTGCGCGCGCTGATGGCGATCGCGCGCGTCCCCGCCGCGCGGGTCGACGAGCGCGCGCTCGCGTTCGCCCTCGCCCCGCGCCTGAACGCGGCCGGACGGCTCTACCGCGCGGACGCGGGCCTCGAGCTGATCCTCACCGAGCATCACGGGCGCGCCGAGGAGATCGCGCGCGAGCTCGACGCTGCGAATGCCGAGCGCAGGCAGGTGGAGCTGGGCATCCGCTACGAAGCCGAAGCGCAGATGGACGCGCTGGGCGAGCGCGCCGCCTACGTGCTCGCGGGGGATGGCTGGCACGCCGGCGTGATCGGGATCGTCGCCTCGCGCCTGGTGGAGCGCAGCAATCGGCCGGTGGTGCTCGTGGCGCTCGACGGTGCACGGGGCAAGGGCTCGGGGCGCAGCACCGACGCGTACGACCTGCTCGGCGGGCTTCGCGCCTGCGCGGGCCATCTCGGGCGCTTCGGCGGGCATCGCGCCGCCGCGGGAGTGGAGATCGAGCGCGGCGAGCTGCGCGCGTTCGCAGCCGCCCTCGACGCTCACGCGCGCGAGCGGCTGACTCCGGACACGCTCGTGCCGGTGGAGCGCGTCGACGCGGTCGTCCCCGTGGGCGCGCTGGGCATGGGTCTCGCCGAGGAGCTCGCGCAGATGGCACCGTTCGGCCGCGGCAACCCGGGCCTGTCGCTGATGATCGCCGAGGCGAGCTTCGCGGGTCCGCGCGCGATGGGCGAAGGACGCCACGTGCGCTTCGATGTGCTCGGCGGCGACGGGGCGCGGGCGCGCGCGGTGGCGTTCGGGGGCGGCGCGACGCTGCCCGTGCCCGAGGGGGAGCCGGCGGCGGCCACGTTCACGCTCGAGGTGAACGAGTGGAACGGCGTCAGCGAACCGCGTCTGGTCCTTCGGCGCGCGGCGCCCGAGGCGCAGGTGCGCGAGCGCGCTGCCACGACGGTGCACGAGACGGAGGACGGTGAGCTCGTGCTGTTCGCGCCCGGCTAGAGCTTCAATCCGTAGGTGTGGTCCCCTAACCTTTGACCATGGCTGACGCTCCGGATCACAGAGAACCTAGAGCGACGGCAGTTGCGGGGCGCGAGGAGGAGCCGCCTTTCGCCGATGCTGCTGAGGTGACCGCTTCGCGTCATGGCGATGTGACCACCGCCGTCCCCGTCGCGCGCACCGCTGCCGCGACCGCGCCGCCTGCTGGTCTGAGCGCGTCGCAGCGCCGGCTGCTCAGCGACCTGTTCGCGATCGTCTCCGAGCACGCCGCGGATTCTGCGGTGGAGATCGATCGCGCGCGCGTGCAGGACGCGTTCGTGTTCGCGTGCGAGCACCACGCGGCGCAGCGCCGCAAGTCGGGCGAGGACTTCATCGTGCACCCGGTCGGGGTGGCGCGGATCTGCGCGAGCATGCGGCTCGACACCGAGACGCTCTGCGCGGCGCTGCTGCACGACACGGTCGAGGACACGGCCGCCTCGATCGAGGAGGTGCGCGAGCGCTTCGGCGAGGAGATCGCGACGATCGTCGACGGCGTCACCAAGCTCACGGGGATCTCGTTCCAGTCCCGCGACGAGGCGCAGGCGAACAACTACCGCAAGATGATGGTGGCGATGGCCACCGATGTGCGGGTCATCCTGATCAAGCTCGCCGATCGGCTGCACAACATGCGCACGATCGACGCGATGAGCAAGCAGAAGCAGATGGAGAAGGCGCGCGAGACGCTCGACATCTACGCGCCGCTCGCGCACCGTCTCGGGATCCACGCGATCAAGTGGGAGCTCGAGGACCTCGCGTTCGCGACGCTGCACCCGCGCAAGTACCAGGAGATCAAGGGGCTCGTGGCCCAGCAGCGCGACGAGCGCGAGCGCTACGTGAGCGAGGCGGGCGAGTACCTCCAGCACGAGCTCATCGAACTCGGGATCGAGGCCCAGATCGCGGGCCGCGCGAAGCACTTCTACTCGATCTACTCGAAGATGACCAAGAAGGGCCGCGAGTTCAACGAGATCTACGACCTGACGGCGATGCGCGTGATCGTGGACTCGGTGAAGGACTGCTACGGGGCGGTCGGCGTGATCCACTCGCTGTGGAAGCCCCTGCCGGGACGCTTCAAGGACTTCATCGCGATGCCCAAGTTCAACATGTATCAGTCGCTGCACCCGACGGTGATCGGGCCCCAGGGGCGGCCACTGGAGATCCAGATCCGCACCCGGGAGATGCACGACCTCGCCGAGTTCGGAGTCGCCGCGCACTGGATGTACAAGGAGGGGCCGGGCTCGCCGCGCAACGGCGGAGATCCCGAGAGCAAGCTCAAGTGGCTGCGCTCGCTGATGGACTGGCAGCAGGACATG
>Ga0187823_10000006_pt1 | contig 38502 bp, 30 predicted proteins | sample NC_wetland_sal_i_12_FD_132968 | JGI IMG/M metagenome (GOLD analysis project Ga0187823, IMG submission 132968) | Wetland sediment microbial communities from Neuse River Estuary, North Carolina, USA - SourceSoil_3 | ecosystem: Environmental > Aquatic > Freshwater > Wetlands > Sediment | place...
CTCGCTTTGGGGGATCGGCCGGCGCCCCTCGAAGGTGCTTTCGACAGCCACGAGCCGGCTCCCGCGGCCGCGGCCACCGCCACGATCGAGAAGGAGGAGGCGTGAAGCCTGGCGCGGTGGACGGCAGGACGCCCGCGGGGAACGTGTCGCTCCTCTCGGTCGCTCGTGGTGCTCGTGCCGGTCGCTCAGGGTTCGCCGAGCGCCTGGAGGTCTTTGAGGTCTTCGGGTCGTCCGGCGGCGCGCTTCATCGCGAGCAGGTGTTCCAGTCCGCACACTCGGACTTGGGTGCCACGGAAGCTGACGTGCAGGGCCGCGGGTTCCAGTTCGTTGTAGGCGCTTTCGGTCTCGATTCCCGCTACCCATTGCATGATGTCGATCGGGCCGAGGCTCGTTTCCAGGCGGAAGTTGGTTCCTTGCGCGAGTTGCAGGGGGTCGGTGGGGTCGAACGGGAACTCGTCGGGCGAGGGGTCCGCGAGGCCTGCGTGTGTGGCGTTGAGCTCTCCCAGCAGGCGGGCGAGCCGGTTCAGGTTCTCTGGCGAGGGCTCGGGGACGATGTCGAGGTCCTTGGTGGCGCGCGCGAACCCGTGTACCCCGACTGCTACGCCACCGATGACGATGAAATCGACCTCTGCGTTTGTCAGTGCGAGAAGCAGCTGGTCGGGTTCGAACACGGCCTCTATGCCGTGTCGTCCGCGGCCGCGGCGGCCGAGCAGATCACCTGTGCCCCGTCATTCGGTGAGGATCCACCCCGGCCGGCGTGGCCGGGCTTGACAAGGACGCGGGTGTGCGGCGGCTCTCGCTACCCTCGGCCAGCTCGCTTACGAGTCGGCTCAGGCGAACCGTCTCCTCCAGACGCTCCTCTGGACTCTTCTGACGATCGCGCTGCGCGCGCGCCTGCCTGGCGCTCTCGTCGCGAGCGGCCTCCGCTGCGCTCCAAGCGCCGCGGGGCTTGTGTTTCGGCGACGCTGCCATACCTGGATTCTAGCCCGTCGCTGCGACGGGCAGGCATCGTTGCCTTCGCGACGCGCCGAGTGCGCTGTTCTCGCCGGCTCAGTGGAATGTTGCCCTGCTCGCCGGGACGCCGAAAGTGGGTCCGCGCTGCCGCGCCTGCCTCGTGGTCGAGTGTGCAGGACCCAAGAAGTGCTCCGAGCGGGGTGCCTATGGGCTCGAGAGGCGCCGGCCTGCCTGCGTCTCGATATGCGGGGCACTGCCGCCAAGGGGAGCGTACTGCCCCGGCTCGGCTGCGGAGAGCCCGCAGGGATGCGACGTGCGCCGAAGCGCGGCGTTGCGGCTCGGCGGGCGCAGTAGCCCACACCTGCCCCTCGCCGGACAGGGTGCGTGGCCGTGCGCGGCGCCTGGCCCGGGTGCCGGGCACGCCGTGTGCTCTTTGCCTGCGTTCCTTGTGGGTGCCCGCCGAGCGTCCGCTCACTCAACCCACCACCGAAAGCGGGAATAGGTGAGCCTCGAGCGTCGAGCCCGATCGATGTCGTCCGTGAGCACGCTGTGTGGCGGCCCCGTCGGCGGCTGTCGGCGGGCGCGCCCAGATGCGCGGGTCCTGGTGTTCGCTGTGTTCGCTATGGGTGTGTGTTTGCTGGCGATCAGCGCGGCTCCTGCGCTGGCTGTCCGGGGCCATGTCTTCGGCAGCGTGTTTGGCGCGCCTGGCTCGGGTGACGGTCAGCTTGCTGAACCTGAAGGCGTCGCGGTCAGCGAAGCGACCGGTGACGTGTATGTGGTGGACCGGGGCAACAGCCGTGTCGTGGTGTTCAGCGCGACGGGTGGGTTCGTCGAGGCGTGGGGGTGGGGCGTCGCGGACGGCAAAGCCGAATACGAGGTTTGTGAAGGTGGGTGTCAGGCCGGCGTAGCGGGCCCCGGAGAAGGCCAGCTCGAGCAGGCTAAGAGCATTGCGGTGGATAACACGTGTGCGCTTCATGAATTGAAGGACGCGACCCACAAAAAACTCTCGAGCGCGGAATGTGAAGCGCTTGATCCGTCCAATGGTGATGTGTATGTCGAGTCGGGGGTGTTCGGGGAAGAGCTGGTCGAGAAGTTCTCGGCGACCGGTGCCCCGCTCGGCGAGATCACGGGGCCAGGGCCCGGGCCGGGGAGTTTCAACGAAGGCGGGGGGGGTGGCGTGGAAGGTGTCGCGGTCGACCCGCGCGGCGAGCTGTGGGTGCTTGTGGCACCGACCGCCGGTGAAGGTGCCGATAACTTCGATGATCACACCGTGAACGGCTTTATCGCGTTTCGTGGGTTGATCCCGGGCGGCGCGTTCGATCACCAGGGGTTCGCTGTCGACGCCGAAGATAATTCCTATGTCAGGCTCGGTCAACATACTGTGGCCGAGTTCAACGCGAAGGGTGAATTGCTCAATCGTGTCGTGGGTGAAGAACCGGTTGGTGAACCGGGGTATAACGGGGTGGCGGTCGAAGCTGTGACTGGGGATTCCTATGTGGATGATGCGACGAGTGTGGCGCGGCGTGGGCCGTTCGCGGCGGCCGGGTCGAACCCTTCTGAGGAACCTGCGGGCAACCCGCTGGTCGAACGGTTCGGGGAAGGGGCGCTCGCGGGGCAGCTGCATCTCGGGGCGTGTGAAACCTTCGGCGCGGGGGGTGAAGCGTCGTGTCGTGGTGGTGTGGCGGTGAGTTCGGTGTCGGGGCGGGTGTATGTGGTGTCGGGCGCGGGGGATGAGGTGGTTGGGTTTGTGCTCGAACCGCCGGCGGCGCCGGCGGTCTCTGAACAGTCGGTCTCGCGGGTGACCTCTGGCAGTGTGGCGTTTTCGGCGTCGGTGAATCCGCGTAGTGATCCGGGTGAAGAACAGACGGCGTGGTGGTTTGAATATGTGACTCAGGCCACCTTTGAACGGGAAGGGTTTGCGAGTGCGCGGCGGGCGCCTGTGCCGGCGGGGTCGTTGGCGCCTGAATACCGGGCGAGTGTGGTGGGAGCCGAAGCGCAGGGTTTGAGCGCGGGCACGGCCTACCGTTACCGGCTGGTCGCCGAAAACCAGGTCAGCCGCGGCGAAGGCCGGGCGGTGCAGGGAGAACTGAACGGCAAAGGTGAAGAACTCGTACGGTCGTTTACGACGCAGGCGCCGGGGGTGTTTCCGTTGCTCGATGAACGGGGGTGGGAGCTGGTCTCCCCGCCGTTGAAGCTGGGTGCGGCGCTGCTGGGGATCGGGACAGAATTTGCGCTCCAAGCGGCGGCGGGTGGTGGTGCGCTTACGTATGTGGCGAGCGCGCCGACGGAAGGCGAGGCGTCGGGTAACGCGCAGGTGACGCAGGTGCTCTCTTGGCGTGGGTCTGGTGGTGGCTGGTCTTCGAGGGATCTGTCGCTCCCGCACGCGCAGGCCACGGCGCTGGCCGAACATCCGGAGTACCCGTTGTTCTCCGAAGATCTTTCTTTGGCGGCGGTGCAGCCGCTCGGGGGGTTCATCGCGTGCACCGAGGAAGGGCCCGCGTGCCTGTCCGGGGAAGCCTCTGAACAGACCGCTTTTGTGCGCATGAACTATCCGGCGGGGAGCCCGGGCGCGCCGTGTGTGCCCGCGGCGGGCACGGATTGTTATCGGCCGCTGGTGACGGGCGCTGAAGGGTTCGCGAACGTGCCCGCGGGGACGGTGTTCGGGGTCAAGGAAGGCGGCGCTGCGGGCACGAGTCAGACGTGTCCGCCGGAACCGTTCTGTGGCCCGCAGTTTGAGGGCGCGAGCCCTGACCTGTCTCATGTGCTGGTCAGCTCGCGTGCTGAACTGGTCGAAGGGTCGGGCGTCGGGGGCTCGTTTGCCAGTGGGCGGGAAGGCCTGTTTGAGTGGTCGGGCGGCGCTTTGAAGTTCGTCGGGCGCGGCGAGGTGGGCGCGGGCAGAGAGGAAGAGGCGAACAATTTTCTGACGGTGAGCGCGCATGCCGTTTCGGGGGATGGGTCGCGGGTGATCTTCAGCGGCGAATCGCCGGATGGGCAGCGGGGTCTATTGCTGCGCGACACCGCGAGCGAACAGACATTGCGGCTTGCCGGCAGTGAAGCGGTGTTCTTGACCGCTTCCTCTGACGGGTCGCGGGTGTTCTTCACGAGCGATACCGGGGGGCCGCTCGAAGAGTGCGAAGTGATCGAAGTCGAAGGGGCGCTGGAGTGTAACGCTTCGGGTAAACCGCTTGATTTGACCGGCGGTGCGGGTATCCTCGCGCCGATCCCGGGCGCCTCCCAGGACGGCTCTTATGTGTATTTCGCCTCGGGGAGTGTGCTTACGAGCGTGCCGGACGCGCGTGGGGAAGTGGCGGGGGAATGCCCCGGCGCGCCCGCGCTTCACTGCGTGAACCTGTATGTCCTTCACGAAGGCACCACGAGCCTCGTCGCGGTGCTCTCCAGCAACGACAGCCCCGACTGGGGCAACGGCGAATACAGCGTGGGCGGGGGGAAAATCAAACGCGTGAAGGCGGCGGTGCTTGCGTTGACGGCGCGGGTGTCTCCGGATGGGCGTTGGCTGGCGTTCATGTCCCAGCGTTCGCTGACGGGTTATGACAATCTGGACGCTAGGACTGGCCAGCCTGATGAGGAGGTGTTCCTCTATGACGCGGGCGCGGGCCGGGTGATCTGTGCCTCCTGTGACCCGACCGGTGCGCGCCCCTCCGGGGTGCAGGCCGCGAGCCTCAAGAACACGCCGGTGCAGGGCTTCTCGGAAACGTGGCCTGCGGGCCAGGGGATCGCGGCGAGTGTTCCCGGCTGGTCGACGGATCTTTACCAGTCGCGGTATCTCTCTGATGGGGGGCGGTTGTTCTTCGACAGTGCTGGCGCGCTCGTGCCGCAGGACACGAACAGCACCCAGGATGTGTACGAGTTCGAGCCCGCCGCCGGGGCGGGTGCTCCCGCGGGTGATCGTTGCACGCCCGCGACGCCCGGCTATGAGCCGGGCTCGCAGGGATGTGTGGGGTTGATCTCCGGTGCGCGTTCCGCGGCGCCGTCGGGGTTCCTCGACGCTTCTGAGAGCGGTGAAGAAGTGTTCTTCCTGACCACGGCTGCGCTGTCAAAACGCGACCCGGACACGGCGTATGACATCTATGACGCGCGCGTCCATGCGAGCGAACCGGAACCCCCGCCCCCACCGGTGTGTGTCGGCGACTCCTGCCAGCCCACGACCCAGCCCCCCGAAGAACAGACTCCCGGGTCGCTGACCTTCCAGGGCCCCGGGAACCTGATCTCACCCCTCACCCCGCCACCACCGCCGCTCAAGCCGACCGCGGCGCAGGTCAGGCACGAGAAGCTGCTGAAGGCTCTGAAGGTGTGTAGGAGGCACAGGGGCAGGCGCAGGCGTCGCGCGTGCGAACGCGCGGCGCGCAGGGCCTACGGCCCGTTGGCGCGCAGGTCGAGCGCGACCGGGGGTGCCCGCCCGTGAGCGTTCTTTACGCGTGTCTGGGGGTGTGTGGCTGTGTGCTTGGGATGTGGGCTCACGTGATCGTGATCGGCGAGTTCTACCGCCGCCGTCGTGGTGAGAGCGCCGGCGCGAGCTCGCGGCGCGGCGGGGCTGGCTGTCTGGTGTATCCGTTTGGCAGCGGGGGCGTGCTCGCGCGCCCGGCGCCTCTGGCTGCGCCGGGCCCGTCGATCCACCAGCTCGCCGCGATGCTCGCGCTGGAGCTGATGACCGAGGCGCAGTCGCTGTGAGCCGCGCGCTGAAGAGGCGTGCCGGCGCCGGTAGCGAGCTTCGCTCGCGCGGCGATGGGCATTCGAGCCGCATATCACTACCGGAGGATCTGCAGATGACAGCGACGAGGCATATCCCGGGAACCCGTCCGACGCGGGAGTCGGGTCTGCTCGCGTGCGCTCGCGCAGCCGCTGCGAGGCTCGGTGGTCGTCTCGCGGCCGGGGCGGCTGGTGCGTGGCGGGGGGTGGGGTGTCGCTTTGTGCCTTGGCTGGTGGCGGTTGCGCTCGTGTCGGGGGCGGGTGCCGCGTTCGCGTTGGCTGCTCCTGGTGAGGCGTCTGCGGCGAGCTCGGCGTGGTGGCATGTGAGGGTGGCTTCGACGCCGTCTTATCTGGCGCCGGGTGTGAGCGGCCAGCAGCTTGTGGTGTCGGTGAGCAATGTTGGTGATGTGCCGGCGGATGGGTTGGTCAGTCCGGTGTTGGTGGGGGACGTGTTGCCGGCGGGGTTGAAGGTCAGCTCGGTCCACGGCTTGGTCAACTTCAATCCCAGTGGGGGGGTTGATTGCCCGTCGGTGGCGGAACTCGGCGAAGGTGTGCCGTTGACGTGCGCGGTCCCGAAAGCGGTTGCGCCCTACAGCACGATCGAGCTCGTGATCAACGTCGAAGTGTTGGCTGGGGCGCGGGAATGCGAACCGGGCTCGAGCTCCTGCGAACACGACGTGGTCTCGGTTTCTGGTGGCGGCGCGCCGCCGGTGATGGTCGGTCGGCCTGTGACGGTCTCTGACAGCCCGGTCCCGTTCGGATTGCAGGACAACGAGCTGGCCTTTGAAGAAGAGGGGGGTGCCTCTGATGCGCGTGCGGGGTCGCACCCGTTCCAGCTGACGAGCACGCTGGTCTTCAACCAGGTCTTCCAGGAGGCCGGCGGCGTCAAGGAAGGGTTGTTGCCGGCGCCGGTGGCGTTGCCCAAGGATGTCGCCGAGCGGCTGCCTGCCGGTCTGCTGGGTGACCCACCGGCGGTGCCCGAGTGCTCGCTGGGCGAGTTCCTTGAGCGTGTCAGGGGGCCCTCGGGCCCGGCGACCGACGCGTGTCCGGCGCAGTCCGCGGTCGGGGTCGCGGTGATCTCCTTCGAGGAACCCGCCGATATCGGTGTGGCCGAGTTGGCCGTGCCGATCTTCAATGTGGAACCCGGGTTCGGTGAGCCCGCGCGCCTCGGGTTCTACCTGTCGATCACGGAAACGCCGATCCTGCTCGATTCCGCGGTGCGTGGCGGCCCGGGGACGGGCGAAGAATACGCCGTCACGGTCGGGTCGAGCAACACCTCCCAGCTCGCTGGCCTGCTCTCCGCGCAGCTGACGTTCTGGGGTGCCCCGCAGAGCCCGCGCCACGACGCCTCACGCGGCTGGAACTGCCTGGGAGGCCGTGCGTGCCCGGCCGGGGAAGCGACCCATCCGCCGGCGTTCTTGACGCTGCCGACGTCCTGTCCGCTGGACGCCGAGGGTGAACCCGCGCCGCTGAGCGCGCAGGCCGAAGTCGATTCGTGGGTTCATCCCGAGCCCGTCGGGCACCGCCCGCTGTTCGCGTTGACCGAGCCGCTACAGGGGATGGACGGGTGTAACCAGCTGTCGTTCGCGCCGACGATCAGCGCGGCGCCGACGACCGTCTCGGCGTCCTCTCCCTCGGGCCTTGACTTCAACCTGGATTTTGATGATGAAGGCCTGACGAGCCCCGACGGGACCGCCCAGTCGCAGCTGAAGGACACGACGGTCGTGCTCCCGGAAGGCTTCACGATCAACCCGTCTTCGGGGGTTGGGCTGGCGGGCTGCACCGAAGCGGACTTCGCGCGCGAGAGCCTCTCCTCGCTCCCGGGTGAAGGGTGCCCGAACGAATCCCAGCTCGGTGAAGTCACGATCGAAACACCGCTGCTGACCCAGCCGGTCAAAGGGTCGATCTTCATCGCCGAGCCCTATGAAAACCCGTTCCCCGAACCCCAGGCCGGCCACCCGGGCGGCACGCTCGTCGCGCTCTACGTCGTCGCGCGCAACCCCGAAACGGGGGTGCTGATCAAGCTCTCCGGCAAGGTCACCCCCAACAAGCAGACCGGCCAGCTCACCACCACATTCGAAGGAAACCCGCAGCTGCCGTTCGCGCACTTCAACTTCCATTTCCGTGAAGGCACCCGCGCGCCATTGATCACACCGCCGACGTGCGGCACCTACACCACCACCGCGCTGCTGACCTCCTGGGCAGAACCCCTCTCGACCCTCACCGACACCTCCCCCTTCACGATCACCGCCGGCGCCGGCGCCGGACCCTGCCCCGCCGGCGGGATCCCATTCAACCCCCAGCTGGCGGCCGGCACCCTGAACAACAACGCCGGGTCTTTCAGCCCGCTGAACATCCACATCACCCGCAGCGACTCAGATCAGGAGATCTCCTCGTTCTCGACGTTGATGCCCGAGGGCCTGACGGGTGATCTGACGGGGATCCCGTTCTGCCCGCAGGCGAGCATCGAAGCGGCGCGCCACCGCACCGGACGCCAGGAGGAAGCCGAACCGTCCTGTCCGGCCGCGAGCCAGCTCGGGCACAGCCTTGTCGGCACGGGCGCCGGCTCGACCCTCGCGTACACCCCGGGGCGGATCTACTTGGCGGGCCCCTACGACGGCGACCCCTTCAGCCTCGTCTCGGTCACATCGGCGGTGGTCGGCCCGTTCGATCTCGGGACCGTCGTGCTGCGCTTCGGGCTGAACATCGACCCGCTCACCGCCCGCGTCTCAGCGGACCCGAGCGCGAGCGAACCGATCCCGACGATCCTCGACGGGATCGTCACCCACGTCCGCGACATCCGCGTCTACATCGACCGGCCCGGCTTCATCCTGAACCCCACCAGCTGCCAGCCCGCCGCGATCCAGAGCACCCTCACGGGCGACCAGGGCGCCACAGCCACCATCCAGAGCCGCTTCCAGGCCGCCAGCTGCGCCAACCTCAAATACCAGCCCACCCTCGCCGTCAGCACCGCTGCGAAGGCCAGCAAAGTGAACGGGGCGAGCCTTCACTTCAAGATCGCCTACCCCAAGAACGCGGTCGGAACCCAATCCTGGATGCGCGAGATGAGATTCGAGATCCCCAAACAGCTCCCCGCGCGCCTCACGACGATCCAGAAAGCATGCCTCGCCGGCACCTTCGAACACGACCGCCCCGCCTGCCCACCCGCCTCCATCATCGGGCACGTCCTGGTCCACACCCCGATCCTCCCCGTCCCGTTGGAAGGCCCCCTCTACTTCGTCTCCTACGGCGGCGCCGCGTTCCCCGACGCGGTCGCCGTCATCAAGGGCTACGGCGTCACGATCGAATCACACGGCAAAACGTTCATCGACGGCAAGACCGGCGTCACCAGCGCCACCTTCGAATCGGTCCCGGACGTCCCCTTCGAATCGATCGAAGTCGAAGTCCCCCAGGGCCCGTTCTCCGAGTTCGGGGCCAACCTCCCCCACGGCACCCTCAACTTCTGCGGACAGAAGCTGACGATGCCGATCCTGTTCAAAGCACAGAACGGCATGCAAATCCAAAAGAACATCCCCGTCGGCGTGACGGGATGTCCAAAGGGCCTCACCAACAAGCAGAAGCTCACCGCCGCACTGAAAGCCTGCAAGAAGAAACACGGCAAAAAGCGCGCAGCCTGCGAACACACCGCACGCAAGAGATACGGCGCGAAGGCCTCAAAGACCGCCAACGCCAAGCCGCCCACGCGGAGCCACTCCGCGTGACTGCGATCCGTTCACCTCGGCCCACAGCGGGTCAGGCCCTCGCGTGTCGGCGTCCGCCGCTTTCCCGGCAGCGCCGCCCTAACGCGCACCTTTCGGAGGCGGAATCCCGAGCTGCTTGCAAATCGCCCGCGCCAGTCCCGGCCCGATCTCTTTATGACGGGGAAGGGCTGAGACCTCGCCGTTCGGTCCACGCCACTTTGCGTGCTTCGATCCGCCGACATCGAGACAGCCGTTCGCTCGCAGGTGTCGGTTCTATTCGGCTCCAGAGCACCGCGCAGCAAGCAGATCAAGGACGCACCGAGCGTGGCGTGCTAGGTGGCACGCGAGCGAGGGAGGACGCCGAGATGCGCACTTCCGCGGTGCTCTGCGCTTCACGCGGCGATGAAATGCAGGTGCTCGACGTCCGTGTGTGCATGTCGACCGGTGAGCGCGTCGTCCGGCGTGAGCACTGTCTGCAGTGCGTCGAGGACGTTGACTCGGGCCTCCTCGCGCGTGCGGCCCTGGCTGAGCGCCCCCGGAACCTCAAGGACACGCGCGACGATCCACCCCTTCTCGTCCGGCTCCTCATAGGCAATCGTGAAATCGACCGACGGCGCCATGACGCAAGCCTAGCGAACCCTGGTGACCCGCCCGGCGCTTGTTGCCCGGAGGGCGAGCCGTCGAGGACGATCCAGACCCGCCGCCGGAGCGCGCAGGATCAAGCAGGTCAAGGACGCAGCGAGAGTGGCGTGCTTTGCACGCGAACGAGCGAGGACGCAGACATGCGCAGGTCATGCGTGTTCCGGGAAGGCTACGGCGTCACGATCGAACCGCACGGCAAAACGTTCATCGACGGCAAAACCGGCGTCACCAGCGCCACCTTCGAATCGGTCCCCGACGTCCCCTTCGAATGGATCGAAGTCGAAGTCCCCCAGGGCCCGTTCAGCGAGTTCGGGGCCAACCTGCCGCACGGCGGCCTCAACTTCTGCGGACAAAAACTCACCATGCCGATCCTGTTCAAGGCTCAGAACGGCCTACAGATCACCAAGAACGTTCCGGTCGGCGTCACCGGCTGCCCAAAGAGCCTCACCAACAAGCAGAAGCTCGCCGCCGCTCTCAGAGCATGCCACCACAAACACGGCAAGAAACGCGCGAGCTGTGAAAGGGCGGCGCGCAAGAAGTACGCCACGAAGCCCTCCAAGACCGCGAAGAAGAAGGCGCGTCGCTGATCGCCGCTCTCGAGCACCTGGCCAAAGACGCCCACCTCGTCGCGGCCCCGAGCCGGCCGCGTGCTCCCGCTGCGCCTCCAGGGCGGCGAGGGGCAAGCTGGCCGAAGCGGGGATGCGAACGTAGTGAGTGTCTCCCGGCTTCGGCAAGGACGCACCGAGAGTGGCGTGCGATCCGACTCGGCTCGGTATGGGACTCAGCGCGCGGAGGGCCAAGTAGCTCACTTGTGCCCCGTCATGGGGTAAGGACGCACCGAATGTGGCGTGCAGAAATGCACGCGAATGAGGGAGGACGCCGCGATGCGCCGGCCCTCCGTGCGCTGAGCGCGAGCGGGGGAGGACGTAGACATGCGCCGCCCATCGGCCCCCTGGGCCTACGGGGCGAACCGCTCGCGCACAGCGAAGGCGAAGACAGGTGCACCGATGAACGCCTCCGGGCGCCCGCGAGGCCGCCACGGTGCCCTCGCTGGCGAGGAGACGGCGCGGGGGCCTGCGCCGCCAAGCACTCCAACAGCGCTAGCTGCCTACATCGTGCCGGCGGAACCTAGGCAGTCGCGCTCCATCGGGCTGAGGCTCCTCGCCCGCCGCGTGCTCCTGCCCGTCGGGCTCGCAGGTGTCTTGGCGCTGGGCGGCTGTGGGGGCTCCTCGAACACCGCTCGAAACGCCACATCCGCCTTCACCGTCGCCGCGGCACCCCAAACCGCCCCGCGGCCCGCGGCCCCGCGGGCCCCCGGCACCTCGAGCACCGCCGCCTCGAGAGCGGCGCTCAAAGTGTTTGCCGCCTGCCTGCGCCGCCACGGCGTCAAGGGCTCGGAGCCCTCCACGTCCGCCACCGGCGCGCCCGCCCCGGCCGGCGGCACCGTTGCCGCCAGTCCCGCATTCAGGGCGGCGAGCAGGGCCTGCACACCGCTGCTGCGCGCCGCACTCGCGCGCTCGGCGGGCGCGCACGGACCGGCCTCCGGGGCCACAAGACGAGCCTCCCCCGCCGCCGCCCCCCGGCCGCGGCCCCGCAAGCCCCCCGCGTCGATCACCCGCGCCATGCGTCGTTTCACCGCGTGCATGCGCGCCCACGGCGTGGCGGGCTTCCCCGAGCCCGTCGGTGAGTCCTTCGACCTGACCGACCTGCACATCGACACGGCCGCCGCGCCCTACCGGTCCGCCGAAGCCGCCTGCGACGCCCTCCTGCAGGCGATCGACCCCGGCCACTGACCGGCGCTCCGCGCCGTTTCTCTGTGCACACGGCGTCCGCCGCGCCGTCCCTGCCGCGAGTCCGGCTGGCCTCAGAACCTCACCTGTAGACCAGGGTGCAGACCCATCCGCCGGCCGAACGCCCCTGGCCCGCGACACGGTCGCGTCCGTCGACCGTCCGAGGCTCGGCACAGACCGTATCTCCGAGCGCTCTCGCCCTCTGGTGGGGTTGGCTCCCGAGCCCGTCTGGGCTCAGCCAACTATGCATCCAGGAGGAACAAGCCATGCTCGAAGATCTTGGGAAACGCATGACCTGCGCGAGGGTCGCGCTGGCGCTGCTCGCGCTGCTCGCCGTCGGGGCGCTCAGCTGCGCATCGGCGTCCGCGGCGCCGGAAATCTCGCCGACCCCGAAAGTCGGCGCGCCGATCTCCTTCACGGGCTCCGGCGGAGCCGTCGCGTTCACCGACGGCGTGAAAACAGAAAAATGCACAGCCACGCAACTCACCGGGTATTTCACGGGGCCCCGTGAAGTTGAAAACGTGAAAGTGATCTTCGAAGGGTGCGGCATCAACCAGAGCGGCTTCGAACACACCGAATCACTCAAGGGAAGGCTGGGATTTGCGAACCGGGCGACGAAAGAGGTCGGGCTGCTGCTGGAACCGCAGACGGGAGAAGTGTTCGCCCCCAACTTCTTCGAAAAACACTACGCCGCGGGCAGCCTGATCGGCGAAACCACGCCCATCAACACCAAACAGAGCACCATCGAACTCAAATACGCCCTTCAAAGCTCGACCATAATCCAAGCGATCCCCGAGTTCGAAGGCGAAACCTCAGAACACTACCTGTTCACGCCGGAATTGACCAACCACCGGTGGGGTACCGTGGCCGCCATCACGCTGAACGGCTTCACGCAGGAAGGGAAAGCAACCAAAGTCGCCATTCTCGCGTTCGACGAAACCGCCGCGGCGACGAAAGTCGAACCGACCAAGGCGACCCTGAACGGCACCGTCGAACCGAAAGGCCTGGCGACCAAATACCGCTTTGAATACGGTACGACGACGAGCTATGGCTCCTCTACGACCGAAGAAAGCGCCGGAGAAGGCACGGTCCCGGTCCCGGTCTCGGCGAAACTCACCGGCCTGACCGCGGGCGTGACGTATCACTTCCGCGTCCGCGCGACGAACTCACTGGGCACGAACTACGGCGAAGACATGTCCTTTACGACCGGCACCCCGACGCTGCAGCCGGCGAAGGGAAACGGCGCCTTTCCGGTGGCGTTCACGGCGGCCGGCGGGAAAACGACGTGGGCCGACGGCCTCCTCAGAGTCACATGCACCGGTCTGAGTGGGAGCGGTAAATTTACGAGCGTCAAGGAAGGCAGACTGTCGCTGAAGATGACGGGATGCCACAACGTGGTGGGAGAACAGTGCGGTAAAGGCGGCGAAATCGAAACGAAAGAACTGAAGAGCCTTCTCGCATACACCTACCCGCTGAAAACGACGAGCGAAGGCCGGCAGACGGGTCTGGTGCTCTCGCCGGCAAGCGGAGAAGTGGCCGCCGAATTCGAATGCGCAGGTTTCCCGGCCGTCAAAGAGGTGGTGAAAGGGTCGTTCATCGCGGTTGTCTCGCCGCTGAAGACGCGCGCGAAAGCCTTCGCCCTCGCGATCAAACGGGTGAAAGAACAGTTCATCAACGAACCGTCCGAATACGAAACCGAAAGCGGCAGCATCCTCACGGCCGCCCTGATGTGCACGCAGAACGGTGGTACGGCCAGACAGTGCTACGTCGAAGGGACGACCCCCGAACTCAAACTCACGAGCGAAGAAGCGACGATCGAACAGTAGGCGCAACGGGGGCGGCGCCGAGACGCGCGGCCCCCTGCAAAGCCGACTCCCCGAGAGCTTCTGCTCTCGGGGAGTCGCGTCTTGACCGATGCCCGCGTCACGGTGCGCGTGTGTCACGCAAGTTGGCGGCGTAGCAGAGCGTCGCTCATCGATCAGTTCCTCTCGGGTTCTTCGTGCTTGCCATCTCACCTCTGTTGGAGTTGGGCGCAGACCCAGGACCCTGCATGCGGCCTAGTGCACCGATCGGGCCTGGAGCTGCCCGACCGATGTCAGCCGGCGTCCAGATGAAGCTCTGCACCCAAGACCGCATGGCAGCTGGCGCCGTCCCGCCGCGCGATGCCGCGCCGCGAGCTCACGTCTGTGGAGGCTCGTCAAATTGCGGGCCCCGCAGGCGCCGATGCGACGCGCCTTCGAGGGGTGCCGACCGGTCGTCCCTGTTGTAGACGTTGGCGCCGGCGGCCCCGTGTTTGACGATCAAGATCGCGGCCAAACAGGCCCCTCTGGTCGGCGCCGGCACCGACGAGCACAGCGTCTGCCCGTCCTCGCCCTTGGCCTCCCACCGGTACATGCCGCTCTCATCGCGGTGGAGCTCGAAGAACATGGCGTCAGCGATCTCCAACGCAGGTTGCGTTCTCGGAGGCGGCGGGTGGGCCTCCATCGTCAAACTGCGCTCGCAAGGTGGTGGAGTGTACATGTAATGACGCATGCCGTACGTCATAGTCGGGGCGACGGATAAGCCGAGGTGCCGGGCGGGTATCCTGCACGTCTGAGGTGTCGAATCGGGCCACCCCCCTTGCCTGGAACGGAGACCAAAAGCCCGCCGAACGGGGTGGTGCTCGCGCTCCCTCTCGGAGGCGCAAGCGCTCGTCCGGACTGACCAGCGAGGCGATTGTCGCCGGCGCGATCAGGGTCGCCGACGCCGACGGTCTGGATGCGGTGACGATGCGCCGTCTGGCCGCCGAGCTCGGCACCCGGCCGACCAGTCTCTACGCACACATCGCCAGCAAGGCGGACCTGCTGGCTCTGATGATGGACGAGGTGGTCGGGATGATGCTCGTCGACAGGCCGCTACCCGATGACTGGCGCGAGGCGCTCAGTCAGATCGCACGGCGCTCGCATGCTGCCTACGCCGCGCACCCGTGGGTCCTTCAGGCGTTCGCTAGCGGAGCACGCCTCGGCCCCAATGCGCTCCAGCACGCAAAGCAACACGCACGCGCCGTCAGCGCCCTGCGGCTCGAGGCGGGCGATGTGTGGGCCGTGGTCGCGATCGTCGATGACTTCGTGATCGGTAACGCGATGCGCATCGCCACCCGGGGCAGCCCGCCGAAGCTCGACCGCCTGCTGGCCCCCGGCGATCTCGCGATCTCACCGGAGCTTGCTGATTGGCAGGGCAAGGACCTCACGCGCGCGGCGCACGAGCGGTTCGAGATCGGGCTCGAGGCGTTCCTGGACGCGCTCGAGCTGCGCTTCGTCAGCCGCGGGGCGCGAGCCGGCGTCCCTCGCCGCCCGAGCACGCGCCGTCAACCCTGAGCACGCGCTGATCGAACACGCCGGGCAACCTCCGGCGGGCTGTCGATCGCATCTGTGCGCTCCTGTGCGAGACCGTCATCGCCGATGCCGCGAGGGTAGAACTGGCTCGCCCAGCGGCGGAACGGCACGATCGGGCCGTCGCCCTTGGCCAGTCGAGGCTGCGTGACGAATCGCTTGTTCTGCCAGATCGGGAAGTCCTTCCTCAGGTCGCTCCAGAACGCACCCGCCAGGGTGCTCGTCAGCAGACGCGACGCCGCCCGCCCCGGCGCCCCTCGCTCGGGAAGGATCCGCAGACTCATGGCGAAGCGCAGCTCTATGCGGCACGGGTCGATCGGCGTCGCCCATGCCTGGAACAGCGCTTCGCCGCTGAACCGAGGGATCTTGGCGAGGACCCAGATGTAGCCGAGGCCGTCGATCTCGAAATCGAGCAGCATCTCGACGCTACCGAGCACCGGGAACAGGCGCTCGGCCACCGTTCCGATTCGAAGGCGCGCGCCGTCGGCGTCCATCGGTGTGCGGATCTGCGGGTTTTGATAGCCGTGGACCGGGCGGATGTGGCCGATGTCGACAGCGTTCTCCATCACCTCCTGCGGGTGGTCCACGATCGTGTACGAGCGCTGCGCCGGTGGCGGAAAGCGGGCGCCGGGGACCTGCGGCAGCTCCCACGTGGGGGGGCCGCCGTCCGCGTCTTGCCAGACGACGATCGCCCCGTTGATCTCTCGAAAGATGCGCGCGTTCAATTGCGCCCTCGGTGGCCTAGTCCCGTAGCTGGTGGCGGTGCAGGCGCCGGAGGTGTCGAAGCGAAAGCCGTGGAACGGGCACACGATCTCCTCGGCCTCGACCTTGCCGCCGTAGCCGAGATGGGCGCCGAGGTGCGGACAATACGGCTCGACGACGCGCACCACGCCGCTGCGCGTGCGATACACCACGACATCCTCTCCCATCAGCCTGCGACGCAGCACACGGCCAGGTGGCACCTCCTCGCTGAAGGCGACGGCGAACCAGCCGTTCGGGTATGGCAGACGCGGTCGCTCGGCCGCGACCGGCCGCGGCTCATAGCCGCTGCGACGCAAGCCGGCCGGTATGTGTCTCGGACTCATCGGATCTCCTCCCACCACCAGGCGATCGAGGGATAGGGCAGCGGCTCGAGGCTGGGGTCCCGCAGCTCCTGCGCCCATCCCGGGAACGACTGCAGGATCGGTGCGCCGGGATCGCCTCCCCGGGTGTAACGGGCGCTGGAGAAACCCCAGTCGAGGATCCCCCGCCAGGTGTGCTCGAGGCCCGCGATGAACACGCGCATCTCCCGCTCGCCCTCGCTCAGCAGCTGCGCCCGCAGAGCGAGGAACAGGGCAGCGACACGGTCGGCCAGCGCGTAAGCGTGCGGGACGGCCTGCTGGGGCGAGCAACCCCGCTCCTTGGCGATGACCGAGACGATGTTGCTGCTCGTGTCGCCGTTGGCGAGCTCCTTCGCGTAGGACATGAGATCGTTCAGCAGCAAGGCGAGCGTCGACCACGCCTCGATCACCGCCCGGACAGGCATCGAGCCGGAGAGATCGGCAGGCAGCTCGTTGGCGCTGGCGATGCCCAGGGTCGTGATGAAGCTCGGGATGCCCCCGGTATGCATCCGCATCATCAGATACTCGTTCAGCGACGGCGGCAAGCCGCGCTGCGCATTGGCGACATCCCACGCCATCCCGAAGAACCAGCCGCGAGCGAGGTGCCCCCACTCGACCCACTGCGCGGGCGTGGCATGGCCACGGACCGCCGAGGCGAGATCACGCAACGCATCGCAGTAGGGCGGCTCCCACTCAAAGCGCGTCCGCGGCTCTTCGGCGAGCCGCACCAGCACCGCCCCGACTCTCAGGAAGTCGCTCGCGCTGACGCTCGTCGGCCCGTTGTCGTAGAGCAGGTCGTCGGTCGCAAACCCCCAGTACAGCCACTTCGCGACGTCGGCCACCCGCTCAGGGTCCGCGTCCGGGAGCGCCCGCGAGTAGATCTCCGCCGCCCTGGTCGCGATCAGCCGATCGCGCTGCTCCGCGTTCCCGTATACCTGGAAGCGGTCGATCCACTCCACGCAGCGGGCCTCGATCGACTCTGCCTGCGGGTTGATCGCGGACCCGAACGGACAGTAGAACGGCTCGAGCGCAAGCCCGGCCTCGCCCAGTTCGGTAGACACCGGGCTCACACTGCGTCTCCTATCGACGCTCGAACTTTACGCGCACCGGCCCGGAGGGGCGCAGTGACGCAAGTTGGGCCACCGGGAGCTCCGCATCGAGCGCCAGGAGCCTGTAGGACCGCAGCAGCTCACGCAGCAGGATTGCCGACTCGACCAGCGCGAAGTGCCGGCCGATGCACGTCCGCACGCCGCCGCCGAACGGGAAGTACGCATACCTCGGACGGGCCGCCGCTCCGATGAATCGCCGTGGGTCGAACTCCTCTGGCGCCCGCCAGAACTCCGGATGGCGGTGCGTGACCCAGGCCGAGACGACGACGTGCGAGCCGGCCGGCACGAGACGCCCGTCGAGCTGTGCGTCAACGAGCACGCGCCGCGCGAGCATCGATGATGGTGGGTAAAGGCGCATCGCCTCCATTACCGCCGCCACCACGGGGTCCTCTTCGGGAGACGGTGCAGGCGAACTCGCCGCCGCCTCGGCAACCCGCTCTTGGATCTCGGGATGGCGGCCCAGGAGATACAACGCCGACGTGAGAGCGCTGGTCGTCGTGGTGTGACCGGCCAGCAGGAACATCAGGGCCTGATCGCGGACTTCCTCGGCTGAGAACGCCTGTCCGGTCTCAGGCTCCCGCACCGCCTGCAGCCGCGCCAGTAGGTCCTCACCTGCCGAGGGCGGATTGCTGCGCGAGCGGCTGTCCAGCACGCGATCGACGACGGCATACAGCTCGTCGTGAGTCCTTGCAAAGCGCCGGTTCGCCGGGGTCGGCCAAGCCAGGGGAGGACGCAGCGCCAGCACCGCGCGGGACCGGATCGCCCGACCGACGAGCGGCACGAGACGCCCGAAATCGGCCACGGTGCGCTCGTCGAGCTCTGCCGGCCCCTTGAACAAGGTGCGCCCCAGTACCCGCAGCGTGTACACCTCGACCAGCCCCGCAACATCGACCACCTCGCCGGCGACGGCGAGATCACCGACGACTCGCCGCGCCTCGGCTTCCATCGCCTCCGAGTAGTCCGCGATCCGGTTTCGGGTGAAGATCGGCTGCAGCGCGCGTCGTTGGCGCTGCCACGCCTCTCCATCTGCGGTCACTAGGTTTTCCCCGAACATCTCTCTAACCGCGCGCAACGGTCCCGCCAGGCGGCTGAACACCTGAGCGTCGCTCAGGACCCGCTGGACCGCCTCCGGATGGTGCACGGCGACGATCCTCCGTCGCAGCCGGCGCGGGCCGCGGGCCGGACCGATCCGGTAGACGACGATGTCCCCGTGGCGCTTGAAGTTCCCGAGCAGCGTGGCCAATGGGTCACGGCGGAGCTCCCGCGCCATGCCGAAGACGGGATGTCCTGTCGGGCCGGGGATCGGGACTGCCGCCATCTAGGGCTCGACTGCCTGACATGGGGGCATTGCCTGCGATGCGCGCCCGTCCGCCAGCCGCGCGCCGAGCCTCTTCGGGCTCGCCGTGACGAACGCCAGTCCCTCGAGCGGCTCATGGATCCCCGCCGCGATCGCCACCAGCAGCTGCCGGCCTTCCGGGTGCAGTTCGGGAACCTGGATCGCGATCATCGCGCGGCTCAGCGAGGCGCTCGCCAGGCGTGCCGTGCGCCTGTGCGCATGGGCGTTGGTGACTCGCTCGCGAATGACATCGACGCCGTTCTCGTCGAGGGGGCCCTGGAGCAGATCTGCCAACGAGGGATCCTCGGCCAGCGCCAGCAGAACGGGCAGCGTGAACACGCCGCAGGCGAGGTCGCTTCCACACGGCTTTCCGGTCATCGCCGGGTCGCCGTAGAGGTCCAGCAGGTCGTCGATCAGCTGGAAGGCGACGCCGAGCTCTGCTCCGCAGTGCTCGAGCGCGCGCGTGAGCGCGGGCGGCGCGCCGGCGGTCGAGGCGCCAAGCCAGCATGCGCTTGCGAACAGCGCCGCGGTCTTCTTGCGAATCGCTGCTTCGTAGTCGACGATCGGGCGTCGATGGTCGGACAGCGTCTGCGTCTCGGCGACCTGCCCGGAGCAGAGGTCGGCGACCGTCTGGCTGAAGCGCCGAAGCTCCTCCGGGCGCAGCATCGAGGCGAGCGAGAACGCGTGCGCGAGCAGCGTGTCGCCGGTGAGGATCGCGACGCGGTTCCCCCAGCTGGCGTTCACGCTTGGATGCCCGCGACGCACGGGCGCGGCGTCGAGGACGTCGTCGTGGTGCAGCGAGGCCTGGTGCAGCAGCTCGAGGACCACGGCTGCGTCGATCACCCGCGAGCTGATCGCCTCCCAGCCGCCCGCCGCAACGGCCGAGGAGAGCACGAGCGCGGGGCGCAGCCTGCGTCCACCGGCCGAGATCAGGTGCAGCGCAGCGTCCACGAGCGCGCCCTCGACGCCGCCGAGGACCTCCCGCAGGCGCTGATCGACAGTCACGATCTGAGCTCTCAGCGTCGCGAGCGCCTGCGGGGAGTAGTTTGCCGGCATCGCTCTTCGCCTTCCTGCCGCCACGCACCCGGGTGGCGATCGCACCGGTTCCGTTCACTGTGCCGGTGAACGACGTACACTGTCCGCCCGATCCTACTGTGGCTCTGCGCTCCGCGTCGTCCGGGCACATCGAAGCGGCCCGCGCGCCCGATGCCGGGAGCCGACGCGATCGGGCCCACGGCTCAGGCCACGCGCTCGCGATGGTCATGAAGCTTTGACTCCACGAACGCGCGCGCGTGCTCGGGCCCGACGAAGGGTGTGAGGATCACACGCATCACGATCGGCGACAGGGCGAGCATCTGAATCGCCGCTCCTTGCCACAGCGACTGAAACGCCAGCTCCGCGACCGCGGCCGCCGTCAGGGCGGACCGGGCCTGTGGGCCCGCCGCGTCGCTCGGCGAGTCGTGATGGCGCCCGTCGAGGAACCAGGTGAACGCCAAGTGGAACTCCTCGATCCGAGGGGCGAAAGCTGGACCGAGCGCGTAGGTCTGCCCGAACCCGAGGTGGGCGTAGACGGGCTCGCGGGCGAAGAAGCGCGCGAACTCGAGCCAGGCCTGCCAGAGCCGATCCTCCCAGGCTCCCGGGGCGAAGAACGCCGGCGCGCAGCCGGCCAACAGGCGCTCGAAAGCGTGCTCGTAGGCGGCGAGGACCGCGGCGCGCTTGTCCTCGAACTGGTTGTAGAAGAACCGACGAGACACACCCGCCGCGCTTGCGACATCCGTGACCTGGCACGCCCGGTAACCCTGGCTGCATACGCACGCGGCGGCTGCGCGGAGCACTCGCTCGCGCGGACTGCCCTCGCCGGGAGCGCCAAAGGTGGCCGGCGAGGGGGGCTCTGACATCTGGCCCGGGGCGTTCCCGGATCCGTCGAGCCGCAGGCGCCAGGGGTCCTCGGCGGAGGCGAAGCTGGCGGCCCAGTCGCGCACGTCGCCGGCCACATCGCGCTCCACGCCTCCGGCCGCCAGTCGCATGGCCAGGTAGCGCATGGTCGCTCCGATCAGCGGCATCGTCGGCCGCTCGACCTTCGCGTCGCCGGGCGAGGCCTCGACCAGCTCGCCGATCGCGGCGATCAGCGCCTGGCGCTCGCTGAGCCCCCGGGGCCCCGCGGCCAGACCCTCGACCATCAGCAGGCGCGCAGCCTCCGGTCGCGAGACCGCCGTCTCGACGAGCGCCTCCAGCGCCGCGACGCTCGGATCGCCCGCGCATCTGACGGCCGAGCTCACCTCGCCGACCAGTGCGGCCGCGTGTAGCCGATAGGCGTCCAGGAAGCACTCATCGACAGAGGTGAAGTACTGGTAGAAGCTCGCGCGCGAGACTTCGCTGGCCGACAGCACACGCTCGACTCTCAGCGCCGCCACGCCGTCTCTTGCCGCCGCCTGAGTGACGGCATCGAGGAGTCGAGCCTCGATCGTGGCGCGTTGCTCGGTCACGGTCGACTGGAGCTGCCCTAACGCGACCCGGAGCTTGCGCGCGCTCGCCCGCCGGGTGCCTCGGCCCGCGGGCCACCCAACCGGTTCGGAGCGGATGCTGCTCGCGTCGCGCTCGCACACACCGATCGCTCTCCTCGTGGCGGAGCCGCGCGGCCGGTGCGCGATCCCCGCTCGCGCCTCCCCCCGCACCGCCTGCATCCATGCCCGGCGCTCTCGCGCCGGCGCCCTCGGACCGGCGCGGGGGAGGTTGCGTTCGGCACGGGCGACGCCACCGCGCAGTGAAGCTCCATGACCGAGAGGACGCGATCCCTCCGGCCCCGTCTTTGCGCACGCACCCTGGGCCCTGTTCTGCGGTGTCGCTGTTCTCGCCCGGGTCGTTCGGCCTGACTCCGCCGTGCTCGTCCCGGCACGGGGAGGGAATCCCCCACCATCGCCATAGCGAAGCTTGCCGGGCGCGCGTCTGGCCCGGCGCTCGGCGTCAGGGGCGTCGCACCGGCTGCTCGCATCCACCCATCATAAACGCTGTCGGGCAGGCAAACGCGTCTCGCACCGACGGCGTGGCAGCCCTGTCAGTCCGAGCGCATCGCTTCGGGATGGTGGGGGGTGGCACTTCGCTTGCCGTGCGCCCTTTGGGTGTGCCCCGCATCGGGTGGGACCCACCGAGAGTGGCGTGCGGTCCGCCGCGCCGGCGAGGCGGGACACACGGGCACCTCGCCGCCTCCAGGGGCGCGAGGTCGAGCGGGTTCACTTGTGCCCCGCATGTAGTGAGTGCGCACTCGCACTGGCGTGCTAACGAGGCAGGATGCGCAGATGCGCCGGCCATCGCGCCCTCCTCTAGCTCTCGCGTGCGAGGAACATCGTGAGGTCCCTCCACTGCGTGTGCTCGGGGCGGGCTTGCAGTGTGCTGGTGATCGTTGTGAGGATCGCGCCGAACTCGCCGTGGTCGATGGCGAGAAGGATCGCGCACCCGGCGTGTGTCGTTCTGGCCTCTGCCCAGCGTCGTGCGATCACGGGGAAGTCCTTGACATCGAAGGTGATGAGGATGCGTCCTTCGCTCGCGGCTATCGACAGCAGCTCCTCGTCGCCGAGGCCGTCGAGCTCGCGCTCCTCGTCGGCGGCGCGGATGTCGTGGCCGCTCTTGCGCAGGGCGCGGGCTATCCGTGGCCCGGAGATGTGTGCGTCGAGAACAGCCTCACGCTGCGGACTGGCGTCCGTTACACCTCGACACGGCCGACGGCTATGAAGGGGTACTCCCTCTCGAGCTCCTCAAGGCTCCGGCTGTTCTCGGCGATGGCTGCGTCGATCTCATCTCCGAACATCTCGTAGTAAGCGAGCGCCAGCTCGATCTGACGTTCGCTGGCCGAGCCGCCTTCGCTCATCGTCTCGATCGAGCCGATGTCGCGGTGAGCCTCGACGATCTGCCAGATATCGAGCGCCGTACCGATCACCCAGGCACGTCGCTCCCAGTCGACCCCCTTGAAGGCGATCCCGGGGAACAGCCGCATCCGCAGCGCCTCCTCGGCGAGCGCTTCGACGACGGCACCCTTGCTCCGCCCGGTGCGCTTGGCCTCGGACCCGATGAGCGCCTCCATTCTCTTCGAGAGACGCATGCTGAACGGTGCGGACTTGCTGGCCATTGGCGGGCTCTCACCCCGAGCTCACGGCGTGTGATGGCTCCCTTTCGGACGCCGGCTCGGCGTCCGGGGTGGGGAGGGGCAAGCAGATCGCGCAGGCACCGAGCGTGGTGTGCGGACCTCCACACGAGCGACGGAGGACAAGGAGCTGCGTCGTGCTGCGCGAGGCCTTCTCGGTGAGCGCTTCGATGACGGCGTCCTTGCTGCGCCGGCCCGCCGCGCCTCGACATCGACGAAGGGCGTTCCGGCTCCTGGGAGGGGCGCATGCTGATTTCCTCATCCACGCGTTGTATTACAAGAAGGTCACCGTGTTACACAACAGGCCGAAGGCGAGACGGCCTACCTACGACGACGTCGACATCGACACACGCCCGAGAGGCGTCGCGAATCCGCCCTGCGTACGGATCCGTCCGCGGCGCACCTCGGCCGGGCCTGACTGCCGAACCGCGCGCCGCGGCCGGGACGCGATCAAACCCAAGCGTGCGGCGGCGCGCACGCGACGGCCCGGCGCACACCGTCGCGCGACCCAGCCGGGGTTCTGCCCGCGAGCGCCAGCGCGCCGAGTCGGGGAACGGTGCGATCGCCTGCGCGACACGATCGGTTCCCGGTGAAGGCGACCCTCTTCAAAGCCCATAACGGCCTCGAGCTCCACCAGAACACCCCGATCACGCTCACCGGCTGCGCCAAAGCATCGACGAGGAAGCAGAGGCTCACCGCGGCGCTGAAGGCCTGCCACGATAAGCATGGCCGCAGGCGAGCAGGTCGCGAGAGAGCCGCCCGCAAGGCGTTCGGCGCGAGCACGCGAAGAACGTCCGGGCAGCGCTCACTGACCCAGGAGTCCTGTTCGCGATCCTGCCAGGTCCTGGTTCGCGTGCGGCCCCGGGTGCTTGCGGGACATGCCGCTCGCCTCAGGTGGGCTGCTCGGAGCGCGCTTGCCCGCAAAGCCCGCCACCGCAGCCGAGACCCGCGCACTGTGCGCAGATGCGGCGCGCAGCAAATACCCCGGAGGCCCTCCCGCCGTAATGCAGATCAGCGGGGGCCCGATGGACTCGACGCCCCGGCGACGATGAGCTGAGCGGCGGCGAGCACTCGACGGCCGCGCCCGGGCGCGCCGTGATCCCGCGCAGAGTGTCCCCTCGACGCTGACGATGAGATCCTCCGAGGCGTCCTCGCTCCTGCCGGCGCGCACGCCGATCGCGGCGAATGCGAGCTCCGGCGCAGGTGGGGAGACCTGTGTGATCGCGCCCACAGCTCCTGCCCGCTCGGCCGAGCGCTCGCAGGTCCCCGAGATGCCTGCCCGTACCCACCTCGACCGTGGCGTAGAGCTTCGGGTGGATCTGATCGGTGCGCGCGGCGCCCGCGCCGTAGCGGCGCCGCTCGGCGGTCGCGGAAACCGCTGGGCAGCCCGCGATCGAGCAGCTGGCTCGGGCCGGCGTTCAGCCGGTCCGGGGCGAGCGCGAACTCGCGCGCGAGTGCCCGCGCGCTCGGTGGGCTTTTCGGGGGAGCGGCCGGGGGACCGGCGCCACCGGTGCGACGACGTCAGCCTCGCGCGCGGCGCCGACGAGCGCGCTCAGCGCGAGCAGCGCCCCGGCCACGACCGTGCAGCACTGCTCTGCGCGAATCTCCAGCTGGGCGCCGGGCGCGCCGAGCAGCTCCTCGGTGCCTTTCAGCATCTCCGATCCAGCGGATCCGCCATCACGAGACGAGATACCCGCACGCCCTATGAGCGATGCCTGGGCCACCTCACGCACCCACCCGCGCCCGGGCACAGCACGTCAGGCTTCGCCCGAGGCGAGGACCCTGACCATCGCTGCGGATAATAGAGCGGACAGAAATGATGCTATAATCGCAACAGACCAGCAGAAACGGCGTAGATCATGGCATCTGCTACGGACATTCACACGGACACCCGCAGGGACTACCTCTCGTCCCATCCGTGGATCACGTTCCATCTGGACCTCAAGGCGGCCCCGTGGACGTTCTGGAACCACGTGGGGGAAGCCCACTCGAAGTGCCGTCATCTCGCGAGGACCCCGTTGCCGCCGGCGCTCGCGCGCAAGATGGAACGGGTCTACCTCGCAAAGGGCGCTCGTGCCAGCGCAGCGATCGAGGGCAACAGCCTCAACGAGGAGCAGGCTCTCGCCGCGGTCGAGGGAAGGCTCGAGGTCCCGCACAGCCAGGAGTACCTTCAGCAGGAGCTCGAGAACGTGATCCGCGCGCTCGCGGAGATCGAAGCGCAGATCCACACGGACGGCCGCTTCGAGCTCACCCCCGAGAAGCTGCGTGCGCTGAACGCGCAGGTGCTGAACGGCCTCGACGTCGAGGATCACGTGGTCCCCGGGGAGTTCCGCACCAACGCCATCGCCGTCGGCAACGTCTACCGCGGTGCACCGGCGCAGGACTGCGAGCACCTGGTGGCGACGCTCTGTCACTGGCTGAACGGAGATGACTTCGCCCGCGGTGGCACCGGTCACGCCGAGGACTTCCTGCGCGCGTTCCTGCGCGCCGTGCTCGCGCACCTCTACATCGCCTGGATCCACCCCTTCGGCGACGGTAACGGCCGCAGCGCTCGCCTCGTGGAGTTCGGGATCCTCACCGCCGCGGGCATCCCCTCCGTGGCCGCCCATCTGCTCTCAAACCACTACAACGCGACCCGCTCCAACTACTACCGCCGGCTCGAGCACGCCTCGAAGTCCGGCGGCGATGTGATCCCGTTCCTCGCCTACGCCGCAGACGGGCTCGTCGGCCAGCTCCAGGAGCAGCTGAACGACGTGCACGAGCTGATCGTCCAGGCGACCTGGGTCAACTATGTCCACTCGATGTTCCCGCACGCGACGCTCACGGCCCGCCGCCAGCGCGATCTCGTGCTCGCCCTTCCGCCCGACGATTTCGTCCCTCGCGCGCAGCTGCGGGGCCTCACCCCGAGGCTCGCCGACGCCTACGCGGGCAAGGGCTCAAAGACCGTGACCAGGGACCTCAACGCGCTCACGAAGCTGGAGCTGATCGAGCGCACCCAGAGCGGCATACGCGCCCGCCGCGAGCTCGTGCTCTCGTTCCTGCCGCGCGTCGCGCCCGGCAACGAGAACGCCCTCGGTGACGCACTCCAAGCAGCCCTCTAGGCCTGGCGGCCGGCCTGCGTAGCGCTCGCACGTCAGCTGCGGCTGCGGGCCTGTGGCCCGGCGTCGGGGAGCCCTCAACGGCTCCTGCGAGCGCTCGCCGCTGCCAGCGACCGTGACCCCGCTGGTCCGGTGCGGCACACGCGCCCGGTGGCGGTCGGCCGTCGCGGCGACGGGCTGCCGACACGCACGTGCCTGGGGTTCCGGGGTCGCCGTATCCCACCTGAGCGCTCTCGCTTGACACCCATCGTCGGACTCCTCTAGCGTGCCCGGCAGCGTTTATCGTAGGACGTGACTGATCGCATGCGCGAGCCGGACCTTCGTGCCGGGACGCCGAGCGAACCGCAGCGGAGGAGGATGGGAGGGCAATGAAGGTATCGCCGCACAGCGCGGGGGCGGGGCGCTGGCGCTCTGTGCCTGCATGCCGGCGTGTGCTCGCGGCGCTCCGCTCGCCGCATTGCGCGACTGCGCTCCCGTCCGTCACGCTGCCCGGAGCTTTCGCTGCCGCATCGCCCGCCTTCGTGCCCGGGCCCGCGACGTGAGGAGCACCCCCCGCCCGACGCACGTGGCGCTGCCCGGCCGGCCACGTCCGCCGCTGCTCATCGTGCTCGTGCTCGCGCTCATCACGGCGGCGAGTGTCAGCGTCCCCGGGGCCGCGAGCGCCGCCCAGACCCGCCTGCTGCTGCGCAGCTTCGGCGCGGCCACCTCGACGGTCCCGGACCCGGCCCCGCTCTCGAACCCCCAGGGCGAGGCCGCCCGTAGGCGTTGAAATGTCGTGCGATCGGCGTCCAATAATGGGGTCTTGGTGATCAGCCGCGGATTGGGGGTGTAGTAGGAGGCATCCGCTGCCCTCTACAGGCTCCGCGTGGTCATAGATCACGAAGTCGGAAGGAGCAGCGGATGCAGGATCACGCTAGCCGCCTGGTCGGCCTGGAGGGCTTTGCTGTCAGCCGGATCGTCGAGGAAGGTGATCAGCTCGACCTCGAGGTCGAGCTGATCACGCGAGCCCGCAGGTGCCCCCACTGCGCTGCCGAGGCGCTGGAGGTCCACGAACGCCCGGTCGTGGCCGTGCGCGATTTGCCGATCGGCCGCCGCTCGGCCGTCTTGCGGTGGCGCAAGCGCCGCTTGCGCTGCCAGGCGTGCCGGCGCACCCACACCGAGTCCTGCGCGCAGGTCCCGGCTCGAGCTCGCCGGACAGCTCGGTTTCGGGCTCGCTTGGTCGAACGTGCCCGTTCGGGCGGCGCGCACGCCGAGATCGCCCGCGAGGAACGCACCACCCGCTACCAGGTCGCTCGCGCGCTGCGGGTCGCGGCCGCGGCGAAGATCGCGGCTCGGCCAGGAGCTCCGCGGCGGATCTCCTTCGATGAGGCCGCTCATCGCAACGGCTCACACCACCTCTGCACGGTCATCTCCGATCTCGACCGCAAACGCGTGCACGACGTCCTGGACGGCCGCACCCGGCGCATTGTGGAGCGGTTCCCCGACACGCTGACCGTGGCCGAGTACGAGCGCGTGGAGGTGGTCTGCATCGACCTCCATGAGCCCTACCGGCAGGCGATCCGCTGCAAGCTCCCGAACGCGAAGATCGTGGTTGACCCCTTTCACGTCGTGCGCGGCGCCGGGGAGGCGCTGGACACCGTCCGCCCGCGAACGCCAGCGCGGACAGCGCCGCGGTCCACGCGGACGCGCAGGACCTCGCCACAGCTGGCAGCCGCACATCTTCCCCGCCCGCCACCTGCTGCTGCGCGCCGGCGAACGACTCCCCGAACACGGCCGACAGCGCCTCTGCGAGCTCTTCATCGCTGATCCCGTGCTCGCCGACGCCTGGGCGCTCAAGGAAGCCCTCAGAGCCGTCTACGCCGCCGCGGACCGCACGGCCGCCGAACGAGCCCTCGATCGCTTCTTCGCGGCCGTCGAGCACTCACAACTGCGACCGTTCCAGTCCTACGTCAAGGGCATCACACCATGGCATGAGGAGATCCTCGCCTGCTTTGACAACCCAGCGTCCAACGGCTACGCCGAGGGAGTAATCAACAAGGTGAAGGTAATCAAGCGCCGCGCCTACGGTCTACCCGGCTTCAAAGGCTTCCGGGAACGAGTTCTCCTAGCATGCGGGTGAACAGGATCACACGGGCACTCCCCGGTAATTCAGCGAGAGCCCAAAAATGTGGGTGTGGCCCGGTGGTTGCGTGTTTGGCCTCTTTGTGTGGGTGACACGGGCCACCACGAGGGCCCGCGACGGCCCGGCGGCCCGGGCGCGCCGGGGCCTTTCGCCAGGCAGCGAGCTCCGGCCCGCCACGCGGACAGCTCAATCGCGTCCACGATATGGGTCATCGCCCGTCGGGCTGACAGAGAGACCGAACACCGCGAGCTGGACACCGAGCCAGAGGGCGACGTGGGCACACCCTTCGCCTCCTCCTCGATCCCGCAACCCGCGTGCGGGTGCACGCTCGGGCCACCTACCGCCCGCACCTGCCGCGCCGACGGCCTCCCGCCGCCGCTTCCGGCAACCCCACGAACCTTCCAAGTCATGACTATCCAAGCGCCCTCCCACGCGCAACCATCAACCCATGGAGAGGCCCGCCCCCGCCCGGGCATCGGTCACGGTCCTGCGGTTGACCTCGCCGGCCGCGCGAACCCCTGCCCCGGGATCGGCCTCGCCGTGTTCCCTCTTCCTGCTCGCGAGGTCCCGCCGGCCGGCCGGGGCAGGCCGCCCACGCCTGAGCGCAACCCCCCTTGCAAGTCTTGGAACCCCCGAATCCCTGGTGTTCACCGCCTTTCACAGCGGGGCCCCGGCGCCGTGCGGTTCTCGCTTGACGGCGCTCCGCGCGCTGGTATAGCGTGCCCGCCATCGTTTATCCGGTGCGGTGGTCGTGGCGGTCGCTCGCCGCGGGGTCATGCGCGTCGGCTGTCTCGGAGGAGCAGGGGATTCGAATGTCAAACGCCGCTCACGGCGCGCAAGCGCCGTCTGCATCGCCGCTACGTCGCGGCTTGCATCTGTGCGTCCGGCCCTGTCGCCGTGTCCTGCTTTGACCCTGTCCGCCGTGAGGCGCTCATCGCGACTCTCGCGCAGGCCCGGGAGCATGGACAGGTGGGGGGTGACGCCGCGATCGCGGCGCGTGGGCGCCGTGCGGGCGCCCACGCTGACCGCGGTGCGCCGGGCCTACCGCGAGGAGTGCACCACGATCGCAGTGGCGGCCCCGCCCGACAACAGGTGTATGAGCATGATCGCTGCGAACGCTCCCAGTCAGCTCGAGTTTCTCGACTCGAGCTCTCGAGCGAGTTGTCTCCCGACCTGCCTGCGTGCACCCTTCAGGGGGTCCTTCCTCGCCTGCATGTGCTCCCTTGTGGAGTGCGCCCCTTGATGGAGTGTGGAGGGTGCCCCTTGTGGGGTGCTTCGGCGAGGACGCACCCAGAGTCGCGTGCTTCGCACAGGGCACAGGGCGCAGGGGCGAGCAGGAGGGTCGGGCCGCGATGCGGCGTCTAGACCAACATCTCATACGGCACTCCGAGCGCGCGGTATGTGCGCTCGGCTCGCCGGTCGCGTGTGACCAGTTCCAGCTGGTGCTCGATCGCGGTGAGTGCGATCAGCCCGTCGTAGGTCGCGCCGGCGCTGACGCCCGCCTCGGCGAGTCGCTCGAGCGCCCGGGGGTACATGTTCGCCTCGAGCGTGGCGTAGGTTCCTCCGAGGCGCTCCTTGAGCGCTGCGGCGGCCGCGGTCGCCGCGGCGCGGTGGGGCGTCGGCATGCGTGTGAGGACGCTGTAGGTCTCGACCGCGACGTGCGCGATGGTGCTCTCGCAGCCGGCCAGTGCTTCGGCCGCGGCTTCGTAGGCGGGATGATCTCCCCACAGCGCGGCGACCGTGACGCTGCTGTCCGCCGCCTTCCTCACAGGCGCTGGCGCACTGATTCCAGCGTGCGCCGCACATCCTCGTCGGTCAGCGGTGTCCCGGTGGGGGCGAAGTACGCTCCGTGGGGACCTTGGACCAGCTTGGCCGGCTCGTGGGGTGCCGAGAGCTCGAGGTGCCCGTCCACCACCTCGATCTCCAGCGACGTTCCCGGTGTGAGCCCGAGCTCGTCACGAAGCGGCTTCGGCACGACCACCCGCCCCGCGCTGTCGATTGACACGTGCATGGCACGAGCATACCACGCTGATGGCACCCACCCGGCCGTCGAGCGCTTGCTGAACGTCTCGGCGCCATTCCGCTCGCCGGGCGCAGACCATCCCAACCCCGGCTGCAGGGTTCCGTGATGCGTCCCGACGATGTGCGCCATCCGGGGGACTCAGCGCGCGGACGGCCAAGCTGGCCGAAACGGGGATGCGAGCTCTCGAGCGAGTGTCTCCCGGCTTCGGTAAGGACGCACCGAATGTGGCGTGCAGAAATGCACGCGAATGAGGGAGGACGCCGAGATGCGCCGGCCATTCCCCGCGCTGAGCGCGAGCGAGGGAGGACGCCGAGCAGCGCCGGCCCTCGGCGTCCTGGCGTTTGCGAGGAGGACCGGGCGGCACAGGTGACCCCTGACACGACCCCACGGCGTCGAGGGACAGGCGCGAGGGACAAGCAGGTCAAGGACGCACCGAGAGTGGCGTGCTTTGCACGCGAACGAGGGAGGACGCAGAGATGCGCCGTCCCTCGCCGTTCAGGAGGTGCTTCCGCGTGGCACGATCCACTGTACCGGCTGGCCCGTGACCTTGGCGATCCGCTCGTAGTCGGCGTCGTAGTGCAGGACGGTGAGTCCGGCGCTCTCGGCGCAGGCGGCGATCAGCAGGTCGGGCAGCGGCACGCCGCGGTGTTGCGATCGTGCCGCGAGCAGCCCCTGCACCTCGAGTGCCCGCGCGATGCAGCTCTCCTGCACGGCGACGCGCGGCATGCCCTCGAGCGCCTCGCGCGCGGCCCGGTAGCTGGCACGGCTGCTGGCGCTGTAGAGAACCTCGAGGTCCACGATCCCGCACGTCGCGACCTGCCCGTCGAGCACGAGCGGGTCGAGCACCGCCCGAACCTCCGCCCGGCTCTGCCCTCGCGCCAGCGCGCTCGTGTCGATCAGAAAGCTCGCCACTGCCTAGGTTCCCTCCCGGACTCGCGAGCTGTTGGTCTGCCCGACCGATCGATGGACGTCGGTGAGAGGCATGGCGACGGGGCCTCGACGCGGCACCTCAGCGCGGGTGACTACGGATCCCAGCGTGGGGAGGACCAAGCAGTTCAAGGACGCACCGAGTGTGGCGTGCAGAAATGCACGCGAACGAGGGAGGACGCCGAAATGCGCCGGTCATCCCCGCGCTGGACGCCAGGCGCCGGCCATGATGGCCGGCAAATCCAACTCCAGCGCGCCCGGGGTCGAGAGCAGCTTGAGCAGTTGCTGGCGCTGGCGTGCCTTGACGACCTCTGTGAGTGCCGCGTCGACGGTCTCGGTCAGCGTGCTGGTGCCGAGGATGTCCTTTGCCGCGTCGAGCTTGGCGAAGTCGACCTCGAACGACGTCTTGCGTCTGGTGGTGGTGCTCAACTGCCGGTCCTCCTCGGTGGCGGGCGCTCCGTCCGGTACCCGGGGAGTATAGCGTTCTCTGCGATCTCCGATAGCGCCTGGTCGCGCACGCCGCTATCTGAGCGCGGCGTCTCTCCTATGTCGGCGTGCGCCCGCTCCTTCCCCGTCGTGGCGCGCCGGCCCGGGATGCTGATCCCGTGGCGGCTCCCTCGTGCTCCGCGAGGGTCGCGTACCCCGCCGGCTGCTGGTGCAATCGTGCGCGGACGGGGTCGGTCGTGAGCCGCGTGCATCCCCCCGCGCGGTGGGGAGGACGCTCGCGTCGTGCTGTTCGCGGGTGCCCGCCACGCATCCACGGCTCCCACCCGAGCGAGATCGGCCTCACGACGGCCGCGATCGTGGTGTTCCTCGAGAACCTCGGCCTGCCCATCGGCTGCTGGTGCGACATCGCCCCGGCGGCGACCTACCGGGTAGAGCTCCTCGCCCAGCTCGGCCCGCACGCCGGCCTCCTCCGTTTGGACTTCCGCCACCTTCGGCCTGCCACGGCGTACGACTACGTTCTGTTCGCCAGGGGTCCCGGCGGCGTCGCCGGCCCGAGCCTCGGAACTTTCGCGACCCTCGAGCCGGTGGCATGAGGCGTTCGTCTTCGCCGGCACCATCCGAGCCGCACGCGCCGCTCGCAGAGCACGCGTCGCGGCGCCCTCGAGGCTCCTCATACGGCCCCCGGGCCGCATCGGTCCACGGGAGGAAGCGCTGAATGATGAGAAAGCCCCGCCCCGCAACCCTCGCGGCGCTCGTATGCCTCCTGGCCCTCGCCGCCGCGTCCTCCTCGGCGCGCGCCGCCCAGACCCGCCTGCTCCTGCGCACGTTCGGCGCGGCCACCTCGACTGTCCCGGACCCGGCCCCGCTGTCGAACCCCCAGGGCGCGGCCGTCGACCGGGAAACCGGCGACGTCTATGTCGCCGACACGGGCAACAGCCGCGTCGAGAAGTTCGACAGCTCGGGCAACTTCCTGCTCGCCTTCGGCGGCAACGTCGGCGGTCTCGGCGTTGACGTCTGCGGCGGCCTCGTGACCTGCGAACCGGGCACGCCCGGCTCCGAACCGGGCCGGTTCACGACCGCGCAGTTCCTCGCGGTCGACGACGACCCGTCGAGCCCCTCCTTCCACGACGTCTACGTCGCGGACACCGCCGGCAACATCGTCTCGAAGTTCACCCCGGAAGGCGCCCTGATCGAATCGTGGGGCACCAAAGGGCAGCTCACGGGGAAGGCCCCGGGCGAACCGTTCGGGGCGATCGCCGGAATCGCTGTGGACACCGTGGGCACGCTGTACGTCTTCGACGCGGAAAACCACGTGTTCGAGTTCGAACCCGGCTCGAAATTCTCCTCCGAACTCGCGCTGGTGAAAGGCGTCTCGCCGGTCGGCCTGGCGGTCAACGCCGGGGGCGACCTGTTCAAGGTCAAGCTCGGCGGCATCATCGTCGAGTTCGGCTCGACCGGCGGCGAAATCGGCTTCGTCAACAGTGGAGCGCCGGAAGCCGGTCCCCTGGCGATCGGTCCCGAAGACGGCCTGTATTTCGTGGGCCTCGACGGCAGCCTGACCCACGACGCCTTCGAAGCGGGGGGCGAAGTGGTCGAGCCGGGCGGGGAACCGTGCGCCGTGACCCCCGTCGGAGCATGCGCGCCGAGCGACTCGGTCCCGGTCGGGTTCGCGGGGTCCGGCATCGCCGTGTCCGCCGCCGGCGACGCGTTCCTCTCCAACGCCGCGGGAGGCCAGATCGACGAGTACGGCCCGCTCGTGACGGTGCCGGACGTCACGACCGAAGCCGCAGGTGAACGCGGGGCGCGGAGTGTGACGTTGAACGGGACGGTCAACCCCCACGAAATCGAAATGACGACCTGCCGGTTCGAATACGTCGAAGCGGCCAAGTACGAACCCGGCGCGGCTGACCCCTACGAAGCGGGCGGCCTCGCGCCCTGTGAAGAACCCGACCTCGCGGAAATCAACACCAGACTCGGTGAAGAAGTCAAGGTCCACGCCCGCATCGCGGGACTCACCCCGGCGACGGCCTACCACTTCCGGCTGGTTGGCGCGAACGCCAACGACGAAGGCCAGCCCCAGCTCGGGAGCGACGTGACGACTGAAACGCAGCCGGCCCCGTCGATCGACTCGGCGACCGTGTCGAGCCTCACGGCCGGCTCGGCCGTGTTGAACGCGAAGATCGACCCGCACGAACTCGAAACGAGCTACTCCTTCGAATACGACACGAGCCCGTACGAACCCGGCGAAGCGGCGCACGGCGTGCGCGTCCCGGGCACCGCGGCGATCCCCGCCGGCCGGAGCGCCGACGTGTTCGTCTCCGCGCCGCTCACGGGACTGCAGGCCAGCGAACACACCTACTACTGGCGGATCGTCGCGACCAGCGAAAGCGGCACGACCACCAGCGTCCAGCACACCTTCTTCTACGACACCACCGGCGAAGCGCTCCCCGATCACCGCGCCTATGAGATGGTCAGCCCGCCGCACAAGAACGGCGCGGACCTCTCGCGGTTCAGCCTGCCGCCCCAGATCGCGCCGGACGGCTCGCGCGTGATCGCCTCGGCGCTGCAGTGCTTCGACGCCTCGGAATCGTGTAACTCGGTGATCGGCACGAGCCTCGGCGCGCCCTACCGGTTCACGCGCACTTCAGCGGGCTGGGTGTCAACCGCATTGGCCCCGTCGGCGGCGCAGTTCTCGCGCTATGCGATGTGGGCGTGGGACGCACAGAGCGGCTCGGCGCTCCTCAGCATGCCGACACCTCCGTCGCTGGGCGGCCAGGGCGAGGACGACTTCTACGTGCGCGAAGCCGACGGGACCTTGGCGCACCTGGGGCCGGTCACACTGCCTGCGCTCGGCGAACAGGGGCCGCAGGGTGGCTTTGAGCAGAGCACCCGCCCGCAGGGCTGGACGCCCGGCTTCTCGCACTTCGCTTGGGAACAGCAGGAACAGTTCGCCTTCGATCCGCACACCGGCGAGACCCTGTATGAGTATGTGCGCCCGGAAGGAGCGCTGGCTGGCTCCGGTAGCGTGAGGCCGCTGCTCGTGGGGGTCACCGGGCCCCAGGGCTCGAGCTCGCTCGAGAGCGCCTGCGGGACGTTCTTGGGTGGGACCGATGTCGATCACCAGGTGCATGCCTATCCGGGGAGCATGTCGGCCGATGGCCGCACGATCTTCTTCACGGCGCTCCACGAAGAAGAATGCGCCGCCGCTCAGCCGCCCGCCGATGAGCTCTTCGCGCGCGTCGACGGCGAACTGCAGCCCTCCGAAGCACACGCCTTGGGTGCCCCTGAAGCGCACACCGTGCCCATCTCCGAGCCCTCGGCGCTCTCGCCCGCCGCGCCGTACCCGGGATGCGAACACGAACCCTGCATCGCCAACGTCAACGAAGAAGCGAACTTCGCCAACGCGGAATTCGTGGGCGCTTCGACCGATGCGTCGAAGGCTTTCTTCCTCTCTCCACAGCAGCTCACCGACCAGGCGAGCGAGGACCCGGACCGGAACGCCGCGGCGGGCGAGTCCGACCGCGGCGAACGAGGCCACCAATGCCACCAGACCCTCGCCGTCAACGGCTGCAACCTCTACGAGTACGACCTCTCCGGGGGCGAACCCGAAAAGCTGATCGACCTCTCCGCCGGCGATTCCAGCGGTGAAGGCCCGCGCGTGCAGGGGGTGCTGGCGCTCTCCCCGGACGCCAGCCACGTGTACTTCCTCGCCAAGGGCGTCCTCACGAAAGCCGCGAACGCCTCCGGGCACGTCGCTCACAGCGGCGCCGAGAACCTCTACCTGTTCGAGCGTGACGCGGCGTTCCCACAGGGCCGCACGGTCTTCATCGCAGACCTCCTGCCCGGCGATCCCACAGGCGATGAAGCACAGTGGAACGGTCAGCCCGGCTCGCCGGCGAACATCACCCCCGACGGCCGCTTCCTGGTGTTCCTCAGCCACGGGAACCTGACGGCCGATGACACGAGCGCCTCGGGCGCCGCACAGGTCTTCCGCTACGACGCGCTCTCCGGCCAGCTGAACCGCATCTCGATCGGCAACCACGGCTGGGATGACAACGGCAACCGCTCCTCGCCGACCCCGTGCAATGAAAGCTTCGGCTGCGTCGAGGACGCGCAGATCGTCCCGGCGCTCGAATCCGAACGCCCCGACCCGACGATGTCCGACGACGGCTCGCGCGTGTTCTTCGACAGCCCCGTCGGCCTGACCCCCGCCGCGCGCGACGACCTGCAGATCGGCGAAGTCCGCCCCGGCGAACCCGACTACGCACAGAACGTCTATGAGTGGGAGTCCGAAGGCGCGGGCTCCTGCCCCGCCGCTCGCCCGGCCGGGTGTGTGTTCCTGATCTCAGACGGGCGTGACACGAACGTCAACCAGGGCAACTACGGCCATTTCTGCGAACGGTTCTCGGCCGTCTGCCTGCTCGGCACCGACACCGCGGGCCGCAACGTGTTCCTCGCCACGACCAATTCGCTCGTCAAATCCGACACGAACACCGAAATCGACTTCTACGACGCCCGCATCTGCGAACCCGAAAGCCCCTGCGTGCCAGAACCGCCGTCCCCGCCGCCGCCGTGCCTCGGCGAAGCCTGCCACGGCATCCCGCCGGCGCGCTCGCCCTCCACGGCGGGGCCGACCGCCACGTTCAACGGCGCCGGCAACCTGCCGCCGGCGCCCGTGAGGGTGAAGAGCGCCGCTGAAGTGCGAGCCGCAAAGCTAGCGAAGGCGCTCAGGCGCTGCCACAGGTTCAGGAACCGGGCCAGACGCCACCGCTGCGAGAGGACCGCGCACGAGCGCTACGGCCCGCCCAGAGCGACCAGAGCCTCCGGCAAAGGGAGCACGAGATGACGGCTTTTCTCGCCGGTTTCCTCGGCCTGCCCACCATGTTCCCCGCCCGCTTGTGCTCGAACCCACACGTCAGGAGGGTCTCGGCCTTCCTCCTCGCGGGACCTCTCTGCTCGCTGGTGTTGGCGGCGTCGGCGGGCGCCGCGGCCCCGGCTCCCGGGTGGACGATCGAATCCTTCCCCGCCCCGTCGAGCTTCTCCTCCGAACACAACGCCGGCTGTCTTGCGACGTTCGAAAACCAGGCGCCGGCGTGTGACTCCTATGAAGTGACGGCCCGCAACGCCGGCAGCGAACCTACGGACGGCAGCGAAGTCGTGATCGGCGACACGCTCCCGGCCGGGCTGGCGGTCAAGCAGCTGAGGTTCGACAACGTCGCCCTGCCGCCTCCGGGGCCCGGTGAACAATGCGAAGAGACCATCTCACCGACCGCCACCGTGGTGAGATGTCATTTCGCCCCGGGCCCCGTCGCCGCCGATCAGGAACTGAAGCTGACGATCCTCCTCACGGTCAGCGACCCCACCGCGAGGACGCTGCACAACGACGCTCTCGTCGAAGGCGGGGGCGCCGCGGCCGCCGAGACGACCTCCTCCAACCAGGTCGGCGAACCGGCCGCGTTCGGCTTCTCCTCGTTTGACTTCTATGCGGCCGCGCTGAACGGCGAACGCGACACCCAGGCCGCCGATCACCCCTACGAGCTGACGGTCTCCTTCGGGCTGAACACGACGCTCAGAAGAGGGCCCGAAGGCGGCAACGTCCAGCTCGATGTCCCCCAGGACGTCAGGGACTTCGTGACCGACCTGCCACTCGGCTTCGTCGGCAGCGTCCTCGCCGCCCCGCAGTGCACGTTCGCACAGCTCACCTCCCACATCTCCGGCGGCGTCACGGGCTGCCCGCCGGAAACGGTGATCGGCCATCTGCGCACCGAACCGGAAGCCGCCACCGCGATCAACGCGCCGATCTACAACATGACCCCGGAGCAGGGGTTCCCCGCCGAGTTCGCCTACGCCGATGAGACCGGTGGCACGCACGCCTTCTACACGCGCGTCGTTCCGACCCCGAAGGGCTATGTGCTGCGGGTGACCAACCCCGAAATCCCCGCGATCCCGCTGAAGACGATCCTCGCCACCTTCTACGGCGTCCCGGCGCAGAAGGACGGGACGGGCAACCTTCGCGTCCCGTTCTTCACCAACCCGACCGACTGCTCGGGCGAAGAACCGACCGCGACGATGTACATGGACTCCTGGCAGAACCCCGCGCGGTTCAACCCCGACGGCACGCCGGTCGACCTCGAAGAACCCCAGTGGGCGAAGGCGCAGTCCAAGTCGCCGCCGGTGACGGGCTGCAACGCCCTGCAGTTCACACCCGAACTGCTGACCAAGCCGACGACGCAGGCGGCCGACACGCCGTCCGGCATGGATGTCGGGTTGACCGTACCGCAGTCCGAGACCCCCGGTGTGCCCGCGACGCCGACGCTGAGGACCGCCTCGGTGACCTTCCCGCAGGGCGTCACGCTCGACCCCTCCGCCGGCGGCGGGCTCGAAGCGTGCTCGGAGGCGCAGATCGGCTGGCTCGGCGCCGACGGCCCGCACGGCGAAGCGCTCCCGAACAGGGGCCTCACGAACTTCAACGCCGCCGAACCAGCCTGCCCGGAAGGATCGAAGGTCGGCTCGCTGGAACTGACGACGCCGCTGATCGCAGGGACGCTCCACGGCGAGATGTACCTGGCCGCCCAGAACGAAAACCCCTACGGCTCGGAGATCGGCCTCTACGTCGTCGTCCAAGATCCCGTAACGGGCGTGCTGGTCAAGATCGCGGGCCGCACCCTGTCAGACCCTGCGACGGGGCAGATCACGGGCATCTTTGAAGAGAACCCGAACCTGCCCTTCAGCGAACTGCGATTGAGCTTCTTCGGCGGGCCGAGGGCGGAGTTCGCGACCCCCAACGACTGCGGGACGTACACGACCACGAGCGCCCTGTCGCCGTGGTCCCTTGAAGGCTCACAGCTCCCGGCCACGCCGTTCTCGAGCTTCCCGATCTCGACGGGCTGCGTCTCAGGCTTCGCGCCGGCGTTCACGGGCAGCTCCCTGAACGTGCAGGCGGGCGCCTACAGCCCGTTCGTGGCCTCCTTCTCGCGCGAAGACACCGACCGTGAACTCGCCGGCCTGAGCGTCAGCCTGCCCCCGGGCCTGCTCGC
>Ga0187823_10000007_pt1 | contig 33869 bp, 30 predicted proteins | sample NC_wetland_sal_i_12_FD_132968 | JGI IMG/M metagenome (GOLD analysis project Ga0187823, IMG submission 132968) | Wetland sediment microbial communities from Neuse River Estuary, North Carolina, USA - SourceSoil_3 | ecosystem: Environmental > Aquatic > Freshwater > Wetlands > Sediment | place...
AGTCGAGCAGGCCCGACTCCCGATCCACGCCGTATGGGACGACCTCGAAGAGCTTGGCCGACAGGTTGGCCCGCATACCGTGGGTCAGATGGCCGCCGGAGGTCAACTCCATCGCGAGCATGCGCTGGTTGACGAGGCGCTGGCGCAGCGCCTCCCACTGCCCCGCCGACAGGAGCCGCGTGTCCCGCACCCCCTGCTCCTCGAGGAACGGCTTCTCGACACGCTCGGCGAGGATCGCCGAGAAGCCGACGAGGTTGGCATCGGCGCCGCTGTGCGGCTGCACGTACGCGTGCTCCGCCCCGAACAGCTCCTGAGCCAGCGACGCCGCGGCCCCCTCGACCGTGTCGACGTTCTCGCAGCCGGCGTACCAGCGCTTGCCCGTGGCGCCCTCAGCGTACTTGTCCGTCATCCACTGGCCCATTGCCAGCTGGACGGCCAGCGAGCTGTAGTTCTCGCTCGCGATCAGCTTCAGGGCGCGTCGCTGGTCCTCGAGTTCGCTGCGAATCGCGATAGCGACCTCCGGCGCCACGCCACCGACCACCGCGAGTGCTGCCTCAAACGCCTTGCTGGCCAGCGATGTGTCACTGGTGGTGTCAGGCGACATGGCGGTCATCCTACTCATGGCGAGCGGGAGACTTCCTCGCAATCTCCGTGCCTCGCTTGAGATAGGAGCAACGGGCTTTTGTGGTTGCGAAGGGTACGTCGGAGGGCAGGGTGTCGGGGCGGACTGCGCCGGCTGCCGAGGGTGTTGCGGCGGCCGCGCGGAGACGTGACGGGTGAGCGTCTCAGGTTGTGGTCTGCGTGGGGGGACGCGGTGACGTGACTCGGTTCCACCGCGAGTGGGGCCGAGTGTGTACGACGCGCTGGGGCGGGTTTCGACGAGCCGGTCGTTCGCCAGCCGCGACCTCCGCGCCGTCCGGACACGAACGCGTAGCGACTCGGGAGGCCAGGAGCACCGTGGGCGGCCCGTTCAGGTGGCCGGGCCTACCCGACGGTCTTCCTCCGCGAACACGGTTTGGTTGCGGGTCGCAAAGCTCTCACGGTCCGACTCGTTCGCGGCCGGGGTGCCGAGGTGCTCTCCGCCGTGGCAGAACGCCGCGCTGTCGCGACGCGCGCCGGACGCTATTTCCGTTTGGCGGCTTTTCTGCGGGGTGACGCCGGGCGTTTGGCAGCTTTCGCGGCCGGTGTGGCGGCCCGTTTTTTGGCGGCCGGTTTTTTCGCCGGTTTTTTCGCCGTCGGTTTTTTGGCTGCCGCTTTTTTGGCGGCTTTTTTTGTCGCCCGTTTGGTCGATTCGTTGACCGTCGACTTTGGTTTGGCCTTGACGGTCTTCTGCGTGACGAACTCGCCCGTCGCCGCCGAGCGGCCTCGTTTGCTGCTCGCCTTGGCTTTCGGCTTCGCTTTGGGTTTGGCTTTCGGGGCTATGGGTCGGTCCTCCTGTGTTCGACGCGATGGCGTCGGTCGGCGAGCCTCCCAGCTGGATCGCCACTCGATCTGGGCGATCTTGACCGGCCCGGCGGACGGTGTCACTCGGAGCGGAAAGCGTCCGCCGGCGACGCGATTACGCCGCGCCCGACGGAGACCCAAGACGGCGCTGGGGAGGCTCCATCGCGACCCGGCCGTACGTCGGCGGTTCATCGTCGGCACAAAGGCTTGGGCGTCTCGATTGAGGCGGCACCAGGTGCCCGGATACGAGGCGAGGAGCCCCTTGCGGGTGCAGCTAGTCGTTGCTCGTCGCTCGGTGCGGGTGCTCGATACCCCACGGAGCCTCGGTCCACCCCGGGAGGCTCCCCAGAAGGGCCTCTGCGAGCGCGCGGCAGAACGCGTGCGCCTCGCTCGACTCCCACTCGTCGTGCTCGCAGGCTTGGTATTCGTAGTGCGCGATCTGCTTTGCGATCACTGCCGTGGATGCCGGCGGCGGGATCCGGGCCCGTGAGGCGCGAGGCTCACCGGACCGATACGGCTGCCAGACGTAGGGACCCATGTAGTAGGCGTCGGTGGGCCCGGGCAGGTCGCCCTGGTCGGGGTCGGTGTCCGGGTAGCGGGCGTGGACGCTCGCGACGCACTCATCGACGAGACGTTGCCCGATCACCGAGGGGTTGACCAGTTCGATGGGGTTGAAGCCCGGGATCGCGGCGGGCCGCTCATCGCCGACCTCGGCGGCCAGGTCGAGCCGATGCAGCCGACCGTCGTGGTGCCAGCTGAACCCCGGCTCTGAGTTCCTGCGCCAGCCGACGCTGTCGGTGGCGCCGGCGAGCGCGGCTTGGACGAGGAAGTCGATGTGCACCTTGCTGACGACGTACGCGCTCATGAGGACACGCTCCCGTCGGGTGCGATGCCGCAGGTGAAGCTGCCGACCACAAAGGTCACAAGCAGGTAGCCGGCGGGCAGATCAAACGGCTCGCGGACCACGGTTACGTTGCTGTTGGCTCGCGCACGCATCAAGCGGGCGAGCGCGAGCGCCTGCTCATCGGTCATGGGCGTGCCTCTCTCGGGTGCCGAGGGTCGGACACGGCGATCGCGCGCCGACGAGCTCGCGGGCGAGCTTGCGCGGGCGGTTCATCCACGGCTCGGGCTCGATGCACCGCAGCCAGTCCGAGAGGGTGGGAATGCGCCCGCAATCCTCGATCACGTGCTGCTCGGCGATCCAGCGGACGGGGATCGCTCGTCCGGTGCTCAGCGTGATCGTGTGGCCGAAGACGCGCTCGGCTTCGAAGATGCCCTGCGCGTGATGGCGCAGGGCGCGATGGCGGAAGTCGCCGTGGTGTTCCTTTGACTCATCGAACCAGTCGTGGATCCGGATGTAGTCCGCGAGCTCGCCGCCCCATTTGCGGTGCGAGCTGAGGGCGTGGTGGTAGGAGTTGGCCATGGGATTGGTCCTCGAGCGCGATGCGCCGCGCGGGTCAGACGTATTCCTCGCTGTGATCCCAGTCCTCGCGCTCGTCCTTGACCATCTGGACAGTGCGGTCAATCACGTCCCAGATCAGCTCGCCGGCGACCTCAAAGTCGCCGGCGAACGTGTTGTATCGGTCGTAGATCGGCTCGCTGAGGGCGTCGGCCAGCTTCTCCTCCGCTGCTTCCTGCGGCGTGGGCTCATTCGGTTGGGCGCAGACGGTCAGGTCGGTGAGCTCGCCGTCCGCGGTGAAGAGCCGCACGCGGTCCGGCCCGCCTTCGTCGTTGCCGCCGCTGAACTCGACCACGGCGCGGATCGCGCCAACGCGAGCTAGTTCGCTGAAGACGTCGTCCCGACTCAATTTCTGTGGCTTGTCTCGTTCTGACATCGTTCTTCCTTCCCGGTTGCGGCTCCGCCGGTCGCGGGCCATCCCCGCCCGAAGCGCACGCGCAGCGTGCGAGAATCAGAGGGCGGGTGGCCGCGGCGGCCTGCCTTGCGTGGCTAAGGACTACGACCCTGAGCGTTGACTCCGGGCCACAGAATCGACGCGCGCACTCGCCGAGGGCCGACCGCAGGGCCCGCACCCGACTTCAGGTGCGGGCCACTGGGCAGCGGCTATGCGGCGACCGGCTTCCGGCCGTTGCGGGCCGGTTTTGCCGGAGCCGGGTCCTCGGCCGGTCGTGGCGCGGTCAGGAACTCGACGTTCCCGACGACGGAGTAGTCGTGGCGCCTCTCGCCACCCTCGGTCTCCCACTCGCCGTATTCCAGGCGACCGTCGACGGCGACGAGCCAGCCCTTGGCCAGTACCTTGGCGGCAGCCTCGCCGCCGGCGCCGAACACAGCCACGTTGATGTAGCCGACCTCGCGGCCGCGGCCCATCCCATCGACCGCCAGGCGCAGCTGGCAGACCTTGGTCTCATCCGAGACAGCTCGGAGCTCGGGGTCCTTGGTCAGGCGGCCCGTGCAGATGATCTTGTTGATGTTCATGTCGTTTCTCCTTCGGTTGACTGGTGCTAGTGACGCAGTCGAAAACGCCGCTGACCGGCGAGCGGAACCGGAGCCCGCAGGGCGAAGGGGAACCCCCTCGCGGGGTTGAAGCGCCAGACCGGCAGCGGCGAACATGAGACAAGGCACGAAAAGCGCCAGGCGAACGCAGGAGGGCAATGAACCTCAAAGGTGGCGGGCCCACGCTCCTAGTCCCGGCGTAGTTCGCGCTTAGCCCTGCGGGAGCTGACCGCGACGTGCCCGGGGCACGGGCCACGACCACGGGTTTCCCGGCACCGTCGGCGGGTACACCCTCGGCGTTTCGAACGCGGCCGAATCGTACAAATCGCGGCCCTGAGCCAGCGCGTCCAACGCCCCTGGCGCCACGAGCTCGTGCTCACCGCTCAGCATGGCCAAAGGCCTTTCGGCCGCCCGCAGGGCGGTCGAGGTGGTTAAGCCTCCTGGCTTCTCTCGCGAGCTCGCCGGGCGGCGAAGAACGCATGCACCGGGTGAGACCGGATCCAGCGAACCGCGGATGGGATGCGCGGCGTGCTGTGGTATGTGCCGCGGGCGTCGTCGCGTTCGACGGCGTCCTCTCCGCGCCTTGAGCGCGAGAGATCGCGCTTGGACCAGACGTGTAGCGCGTGCACCGAGGTCGCCGCAGGCCCTTTCATCCTCTTTCCTGCCCCCGTCGCGGGTCCCGGAGTCGGCTGACCCCCTCGCGCCTCGCTCCGTCGGGTGCTTCGCGCTGAACAAACATTCCTGAGCGCGTTTATCGGCGTTCTCGTGCCGCGCCTGTAGCGCGCCGTGTGAAAGCGCGCACAATCTCGGCAGGCGCCCGTCAACCAGGCAAAGATGGGCGAAGGCCCGACCGGCCGCGCGCAAGTCACGTCGACCAGCGCGCGTTCATCCGATGCGCGTCGCGAGCCGTCCGCCCAGGCGCTCACCGCGGACCCACTCTGGGTGATCGCGGGCGCCAGCGCGATCATCGTGGGCTGCGAACAGCGCGATCGCTCGCAGACCGAGCTGTTGTATGTGGTTCTCCGTTGACTCGGGTCGAGGCAGCTGCCCGCTCGCGGCAGGCAACTGGGCGCGAGCGGTTTGGGGGCGTTCGCTTTTCAGCCGCCTTCGAGCGGCGGTTGGGTGCGCGTGGAGAACCCGCCGCGCGAGGAGGCCGACGCGCGCTCGGCGAGGGTCGACCGCGCCTCGCCCATATCACCAAATCAGCGAACCGACCTGCAAAAGCTAAATACACCGCTCGCGTTTACCGATAAGTGCGCCGATGGTTCGCTGGCTGCTACCGCTCTCGTCCACGCTGAGCCTGCGCGAGCGGCGTGCGCTCGGCCTTGCCACCGGCGTCCTGGCTGCGATGGTGCTCGCGACAGGCCTTCACGCCGCATTCGGGCTCGGCGGGCGCGCGGTCGAGGAGCCGATCCGCGACTGGGTCACCTCGGCCGTGTACATCCTTGTCGGCGTAATCGTCTGCTGGCGCGCCGCGCGCCTTGCGCAGGCGCGGCGCTCGTGGGTCGTCTTCGCGTTCGGGATCTCGGTCTACGGCCTGGGCAACGTGCTGTGGGCGGCGTGGGTCGAACACTTGAACGGCGGCAACCCTCCGATCCCTTCGGTCTGCGACGTGATGTGGCTGGCGCTCTACCCGGCCTGCTACCTCGGCATCCTCGGGCTCGCGCGCCTGCGCGAGCTGCGCGTGCCCGTGCGGATCTGGCTCGACGGGCTGATCGCCGGCCTCGGCGTGGCGGCGATCGGGGCGGCGATCGTGGTGCGGCCCGTCCTGGCGTCGGTCTCGGGTCCGACGGCGGCCGTGATCACCGAGATGGCCTACCCGGTCTGCGACCTGCTGCTCGCCGCGCTGGTGATCGGGGTGCTGGCGATGCGCGGCTGGCACCTTGATCGCATGTGGGCGCTGCTCGGCGCCGGCTTCATCGCGCTGGCGGGCGCGGACATCCTCTACGCGCTGCAGGTCGCGGGCGGCGCCTCGGCGCCGAGCGCGGCAACGAACCTCGCCTACGACGTCGGCGTGCTGGCGCTCGCGCTCGCGGCCTGGCAGCCTCAGGAGGCGGCTCGCCCCGGCGCGATCCCGGGCCTTGCCGTGCTCGGGATCCCGTTCGCGTTCTCCCTGGCGGCGCTCGGCGTGCTGGTCTACGACCACTTCAGCCGCCTGGATCCGGCGGCGCTGACGCTCGCGATGCTCACGTTGCTGGCGGCGTTCGCGCGGATGGCGCTCGGCTTCCGCGACCTGCGCGCGCTCGCGGAGACGCGCACGCAGGCCCTCACCGACGACCTGACGGCGCTACCGAACCGCCGTCACTTCCGCCAGCGCCTGCACTCGGCGGTGCTCGCGGCCCGCGCGAGCTCCACGAGCGTGGCGATGTTGATGTTCGACCTCGATCACTTCAAGGAGCTCAACGACACGCTCGGGCACGACGCTGGCGATCAGCTGCTCTGCCAGGTCGGCGCGCGGCTGCGCGAGCTGCTGCGGGGCACCGACACCGCGGCGCGACTCGGCGGTGACGAGTTCGCCGTCCTCGTGAGCTCGCCCTGCGACACCGGCAGTGCCGAACGTGTAGCGGAGAAGATCCTCGCGGCGATCGCCGAACCCTTCCCGATCAAGGACCTCAGCCTGCGGGTCACCGCGAGCGTCGGCATCGCGCTGTTCCCCGAGCACGCGGACGACGAGGAGCAGCTGATGCAGCACGCCGACGTGGCGATGTACGAGGCCAAGGCGGGCCACTCGGGGATGGTGTGCTACGCCTCCGAGCGCGACAAGCACTCGCTCGCGCGTCTGACGCTCGCGAGCGAGGTCTCCTACGCGATCGAAGCGGGCCAGATCGAGGCGCACTACCAGCCGAAGGCCGACGCCTGTACGCGCGAGATCGTCGGCGTCGAGGCGCTTGCCCGCTGGCGCCACCCCGAGCGCGGCTTGGTGCCGCCGGCCGAGTTCCTGCTCGTCGTCGAGCAGGCCGGGCTGGGGCGGGCGCTGACGCGGCGCATGCTCGAGCTCGCACTCGGCCAGGCAAGGCGCTGGCAGCAGGCAGGCCTTCACCTGCACGTCGCGGTCAACACGACGGTCGCCGACCTGCTGGACGCGAGCTTCCCCGGCGAGGTGGCGGCGATGCTCGCCGAGCACGAGCTGGCGCCCGAGGTGCTCGTGCTCGAGGTCACCGAGAACATGGTGCTCGCCGACCCGGTGCGGATCGGCGACATCCTCGCGCAGCTCGGCGAGCTCGGCATCAGCCTGTCGCTGGATGACTTCGGCACCGGCTACAGCTCGCTTGCGCACCTGAAGGCGCTCCCGGTCGGCGAGGTCAAGATCGACCGCTCGTTCGTCGGGCGGATGACGAGCGACCCCGTGGACGCGGCGATCGTCGAGGCGACGATCCAGCTCGCACACAGCATCGGCAGCCGCGTCGTCGCGGAGGGCATCGAGGACCAGAAGACCTGGACCTCGCTCGTGGCCAACCGCTGCGAGCTCGTGCAGGGCTACGCGCTCTCAAAGCCGCTCCCGGCGGCCGAGCTCGCCGGGCTACTTGCCACGCAGGCGCTGCGCACGGCGGCACCCGGCATGGGGGCGCCGCGGGCGCCGGCGACCGTGCCCGACACGATGCCCGCGCCCGCAGCGAACGGGCAGGCGAGCGACGCGGAGGGCGGCGCCCTCCCGCCGGCGCTGCGCGACCTCTCCGCGCTGAAGCGCTCGCACCCGATGATGGACGCGGTGATCGATGAGATCGACGGGCGCATGATCCGCGTCGGCGAGCAGTGGCTCGCGGACTTCGCCTCCTGCAACTACCTCGGCTTCGACCTCGACGCCGAGATCATCGACGCCGTGCCGGCGTACCTGTCGAAGTGGGGGACGCACCCGAGCTGGTCGCGGCTGCTCGGCAGCCCGGTGCTCTACGAGCAGATCGAGGAGCGGCTGACCGATCTGCTGGGCAGCCCGGACTCGCTCGTGCTGCCGACGATCACCCATATCCACATGTCGGCGATCCCGGCGCTGGCCGGTCAGGGCACCATCTTCCTCGACGCCCGCTCTCACAAGACGATCTACGACGGCTGCCAGATGGCGAAGACCCAGGGGGCCACCGTCGAGCGCTTCGCGTTCGAAGACCCAGCGCATCTGGCGCAGCTGCTGCGCGGCGCCCCGGCCGGCAGGCGCCTGGTGTGCATGGACGGCGTGAACAGCATGACCGGCAACGCCCCGGACCTGCCCGCGTTCGCGCGCGTGGCGCGCGAACACGACGCGCTGCTCTACGTCGATGACGCGCACGGCTTCGGCGTGATCGGCGAGCGCGGCGTCGGCGAGCGCTGCGACTACGGCATGCGCGGCAACAGCATCGTGCGCTACTGCGGCGAGAGCTATGAGAACCTCGTGCTCGTCGGCGGCTTCTCGAAGGCCTACAGCTCGCTGCTGTCGTTCGTCGCCTGCAGCAGCGAGATCAAGGAAGCGCTGAAGATCCTCGCGCCGCCCTACCTGTACTCGGGACCCTCGCCCGTCGCCTCGCTCGCGACGGTCCTCGCCGGCTTCGAGGTCAACGAGCGCCGCGGCGATGAGCTGCGCGCCGTCGTGCACCGCCACAGCGCCCGCGTCCTCGAGTGCCTGGCGCGCCTCGGCGCCTACACCCCCAACCGCTCGGGGCTACCGATCGTGGAGATCCCGCTGCGCGAGCACGAGCGCCTCGCGCACGTCGGTCGCACGCTGTTTGACCGCGGCGTCTACGTGACGCTCGCGGCCTACCCGCTCGTGCCCAGAGAGGAGGTCGGCTTCCGCGTGCAGCTGACGGCGGCGAACACCGACGGCGAGCTCGACCTGCTGATCGGCGCCCTCGAGCACCTCGCCGCCGAAGGCGAGCTGCGAAGCGCCGAGAGCGAGGCCACGAGCGCACCGACGCTCAGCCGTATGCCTGCGCGATGAGCCGCTACCGCGCGCTGCTCGCGATCCCGGGCTTTCGCCGGCTGGTGCTCGGCGCGATCGCCGGCAGGCTGCCGTCGGGGATGTTCTCGCTGGCGATCCTGCTGCTCGTCCACGCGCGCACCGGCTCGTTTGCGACGGCGGGACTCGCGCTGGCCGCCTACACGCTCGCGGGCGCCGTGGCGGGGCCGGTGCTGGCCCGGGCCGTCGACCGGCGCGGGCAGACGCGCGTGCTCGGCGCGAGCGCGAGCGTGCAAGCCGCGGCCGCGATCCTGCTCGCCCTCTCCGTGCAGCTTCACGTGGGCGCCAGCGCGCTGGTCCTCCTGGCCGCGGCGATCGGTGCCTCCCAGCCGCCGCTCGCCGGGTGCATCCGGGCGCTCTGGCCCGAGGTCGCCACCGACGAGCACACTCTCCAGACGATCCACTCGTTGGACGCGACCAGCCAGGAGCTGATCTGGACGCTCGGGCCGCTGCTCGTCGGCGCGGCGGCCGCGCTGATCGCGCCCCAGGCGGGCGTCGTGCTGTGCGCAGCGATCACGCTCGCAGGCACAGCGCTCTTCGCCACCTCGCGCCACTCGCGCGCCTGGCGGCCGGTGGGGCGCGAGCAAAGCCGCGGCGCGCTGGCAAGTCCGGGCCTGCCCGTGCTGCTCGTGACCGTGGCGCTGGCGGGCCTTCTGATCGGCGCGGGCGACGTCGGGCTGCCCGCGCTCGCTGCGGCCCGTCACTCGCGTTGGGCAGCGGGCCCGCTGCTCGCTGCGTTCAGCCTTGGCAGCATGGCCGGCGGCCTCGCCTACGCCGCCCGGGCCTGGCGAGTGGCGCCGGTCAGGCGCTACGGCACGCTGCTGCTCGGCAGCGCCCTCGCCCTGATCCCGCTCCTGGCGGCGCCGCCCCTACCGGCCGCGGTGCCGCTCGCGTTCCTGGCCGGCCTCGCCCTCGCGCCGCTGATCTCGACACAGCTCACGCTAGTGGGCGCGCTCTCCACGCCGGCCAGCGCGACCGAGGCCTTCACGTGGCACCGCTCGGCGACGATCGCCGGCATGGCCATCGGCTCGGCGCTGGCTGGAATGCTTGTGCAGCGCCACGGCCCCGGAGCTGCCTTCGCACCGGCCATCGCCGCGCTCGTGATTGCCTGGATCCTCACGCAACTCTGGCGTGATCGGATCGGACACGTCGCTGTGCGGCAGCGGTTGGCCCCGGCCGCGCCCGGAGGCGAGCTCGTCGCATCAGAGGCGTCCTAGCGACCGGCGGCGTCCCAGCGTGCATACGTCGGGGACTCGGAGCTAGGCGAACGCGAGTCGATATCTCGCTTGGCTTTGACGCCACAAGCGCCGTGACCTCCGAGCTCACATGGACGCTCGCCGGCGGCCACGCGTATCAGGCGATACCTGGCTTCTATGCCACCCGGCTGCACTTGGCCGCGCAAGTCTGCGGATCTTCCTGGGCGTGATCGGGCCGCTCCCAGCCTCGCCCGTCTAGATGGAGGAGGTCCCGCCGTCGGGGACGGCGCTCACCCCGGAGCCGCCGGCTACGACGCGTTTGCCACGCACGTTCTCGAGAACGGCTGGTTGGACTGGGTCTCTAGCGCATCGGGTGCCTGACGATCGCGCGGGATATCGAGCTGAGGCGCTCAAGCCCGACGCGCTCGCTCGTCGGAGGCTCGCTCGCCCTCGGCGCAGCCGACCAGGGTCGCTCGGGCAACTGCTCGTATCTCGGAAACGTTGACCGCCACGAGCGGCCCCGCCAGCGATAGGGGCGACTGACAGGGCACGCTCGCGCGCGGGAGACGGTGAGTGTGGTTTCAAGCCTCCCACTTGGGCGCCTCACGGGGATCGGGAGGACACCCCTTGACCCGCCACCCGTCGCGCTGATCAAGGAGGCCGACCAGCACGCCGGGGAGCGTTCTAGAACCGTATCGCTCTTTTGGAGACTGGCGTGGGGATTGAGCGATTAGAAACGTTCTAACTCTTGACTTTGACAGTAAGCATGTGCCGCCTGTGGTTTCTCTCAACTGAAAGCACTCGGCGGCCCCGCTGATTTGTTTGACAGTGACACTAGAGCGATACCTGTCACTCCCCTGTCAAGGCATGTGAAATACCTCGCAATTCACTGTCGCCGCTGCTACGGTCGCGTCCACTCGACCGTGTACCTGTCGGTGTTCTCCACGCGAGCAGGGATGGCCGAGCCGCCAAGGCGTTAGGACATGCCTAAGCGGGCGTCGTGGCGCCCTCTCTCGTCGCGACGCCCGCCGGCCTGAGACCCGAACAGAGCAGATGACAGACAAGCCCGAGCTGACGGTCCGTCTTCCCGAGCATCTTCTCGCCGCGCTGTCGTTGAGAGCCCTGCGCGAGGAGGTCCCGCTGCACGAGCTGGTCGTCGACCTGCTGGACGAGCGCGAGAGAACCCCGCGGGGTGTGGAATGCGTCGCGATACCGGTCGACGTCTACGAGCGGCTGGCAAGCGAGGCGCGCCGGCACGACATGACGCCAGAGGCCTTCGCCGCGATGATCGTGAACATCGCGACCGGCCCCTGGCTCGACGGCGATCGGTGTCCCATGTGCGCGTCGCGCGAGACGCGCGAGACGAGTCGCGAGGCGGTGCAAACGCTCGAGGGCATTCTGCGCAGCGAGATGTTCGACCGCGAGGATCCGGCCGCACAGGCCCTATTCGACCACCTCGTGCGTGCGGACCCTGCGACCGTCGCCGCTATCGTCTGGCATCTGAGCTTCCAGGGCGAGCGCGGCAGCGGGCGGCCCATCCACATCGGCGCGCGCACCCGTAACACGATCGTCAGCTACCCTGCGATCGCCGACAGCGAGGAGCCGAGACGGCTCCTCGCCCGACTGCTGGCCTCGGCGGCTGCCGACCTCTACCAGTGGCTGGTCGCTGTGCTCCAGGAACACCCGTCCTGCCGGAGCGAGATCGAAGGCGAGCTGATCGCGCACGGGTACACGGATCTCGAGGTGGATGCCGCCCAAACCGCCGTGATGCTGCCGCACGAGTATTTCGAGCGGCGGCTCGGGATGGAGGAGTCCGACCGTAGGACGGCTGTCCGTAGCTACGCACTCGAACAGGGAATCGCGATCTGAGCACCGCCGATCGCTCGCGGCGCGGTAGCCGGGACTTGCCGCGCCCACGCCGGCCCCTGCGAAGAGGGAGGCAACGCTGGACGCCGACTCCGCCGCCCGACGGTTTTGAGGGGCCCACTCGGTGGTCGGCCCGTAAAGTCGCCGGGCGGCCGTTGCCTTCGGCGCCCGGGTCGCTCCTGTCCGCCGCGGGATTGCTCGCGTCCTTCGCGGGGGGCATGGCCCGCGCCCTGATCGGCGACGGGAGTCCAGGAGCTCGAGTTCCTTGCTCGGCGACTGCGCAGACGATCTTGTTGGTGTCACAGTCGTTTCTCGTTGGGATGGTGGCCGCGGGTGACGCGGCCGGCGCTGGGCCGGAGCGCCGGAATGGCGCAGGGGAACCCGGTCGTCGCGGTTGAAGCGATCAGCCGCCGATCGCCGAGCTCGCGCAAGACGCCCAGACGGACACCCCGCAGCGAGAAACATGGACGGGCGCGCAAGCTGCTGGAAGGGCGGCTCAGGTACTTGTGCCCCGGCCCGCCTTCATGACGACTGCGACTGCGTCAATGGGTGTGATCGTCAATAGCGCAGCGGGGACGCCGATATAAACGCGGGCGGGAGCATTTTGGGGGATGCATGTCCAGCCGGGGGTGAGACGCTCAAGCCGCGCCCCGGGGGCGTCGAGAGAAAGGTTGAGAACTTGAACTGAAAAGGCAAACCCGGCGCGAGCCGGGGACGCAAAGCCAGAGGTCTCGCATCCGGCGAGATAGCTCGGCCGCCAGAGGACTCAGTTAGAGCCAGCGACCGATGCCTGACGTTCACGACCGCCACCCCCCTCCGCCCAGCAGCGCTCGCGCGCGCTCGCCTCGACCCGGAGCACGCTCGAACGGCGGCTCGCGGACCGTTTGGGTCGCGATCGCGGCAACGTTCGCGGTGGGCGGGACGCTTGGCGCCCTGCTCGGGGCGCGCGCGCTCGCGCGAGCCGATGCCGAGCACGCACGGTCCGCCTTCAAACTCGCCTCGGCGCAGACCGCCGCGAGTCTCAAACAGACACTCGTTCACGAGGAAGATCTCGTGATCGCCGCAAGCGCCTTCGTACGCAACGCCCACGAGACCTCACCCGAGGCGTTTGACGCGTGGACCGAATCGGTGTCGGCGATGCAGCGCTACCCCGAGCTGCAGAACATCGGGCTCGTGAAGCTCGTGCCGGCGGCTCGCCTGGCGAGCTTCCGGACGAGGCTGCGGGCTGCTCCGGTCCGCCCATTCGGCCCCCGATCTCATGCCCCCACCAGCAGCGTCCGGGTCGTTCCCGCCGGGCGCCGTCCGTACTACTGCCTCGCCGTGGCGGGAGTCGCGCGCAGCATCGCGACGTACATCCCCGCCGGAGCGGACTACTGCGCGCTCGCCCCCCAGCTGGCAATCGACGGCGCGAGCGGCCTGACCTCCTACGCCCCGTTCCTGATGGATGGAAAGACGAGCCTGGGGGTCGAGACGCCTGTCTATCGCGGACGCCATCTCCCCTCGACCCCAGCAGGCCGCAGGCGGGCGTTCCTCGGATGGCTCGGCGAGCTGCTTACGCCGAAGATCGTGCTGGCGGCGGCGCTCCAGGGCCACCGGAGCCTCGCGGTCACGTTGCGCTATGACTCGCGCTTCTCGCACGTGGCATTCCACGCCGGCAGGGCGCCCGCGGGCGCGCAGGTGGCCAGCACCGAGTTGCAGGTGGGGCGGGCGGCGCTCGGCAGTGCGCGTGAGGGCTGGACGGTGCAGACCTACGGACCGCACGCGTCCGAGTCGCTGCTCGGGAACTGGGACTCGCTCGGGCTGGCGATCGGTGGCGCGGCCCTCAGCGTGACGCTCAGCCTGCTGCTGCTGCTCCTGTCCACCGGACGGGTGCGCGCGTTGCGCGAGCTCTCCCAGAAGAACCGGGCGCTCTCACATCAGGCGCTACACGACACGCTGACGGGACTGCCGAATCGTTCGCTGGTGCTCGACCGGGCCGAGCGACTGCTCGCCCGCGCGGCACGCCAGCCGGAGGTGCTGGGGGGAGCGCTCTTCATCGACGTCGACGACTTCAAGCGCGTCAACGACGACCTCGGGCACGCGGCCGGCGATCAGCTGCTGCGCACCGTCGCGGACAGGCTGCTCGAGACCGTCCGTGGCGGGGACACCGTCGGGCGAATCGGCGGCGATGAGTTCGTCGTGCTGAGCGAGCTGGCGCTCGGCGGCCCGGGCCTCGAGGTCCTGGCGGAGCGGCTGATCGAGGTGCTACGCGAGCCGGTTCGTCTCGAGGACTGCGCGAGAACGATCTCCGTGACGGTGAGCATCGGGGTCGCCGGCGGAAGCTACGCCAGCGCCGACGAGCTGCTGCGTGATGCTGACCTGGCCCTCTATGCTGCCAAGGCTGCGGGCAAGGATCGGCACGTGCTCTTCGAGGAGAGCACGCGTGAGGATCCCGGGGGGCGCCGCGCGCTCGAAGTGGACCTCGGCCACGCTATCCACGGGCAGGAGCTGTTCCTGCTCTATCAGCCGCTCTGCGAGCTGGGCGAGCGCGAAGCACTCGGCGTCGAGGCGCTCGTGCGCTGGCGTCACCCCGAGCGCGGGGTGCTGTCGCCCGATCATTTCATCCCGCTGGCCGAGGAGAGCGGGCTGATCGTCGAGATCGGCCGGTGGGTCCTCGGGCAGGCGTGTTCTCAGGCGGCAGCGTGGTCGGCGGAAGGGCTGCGTGTCGGGGTCTCGATCAACGTCTCCGCGCATCAGGTCAGCCGCAGCGAGTTCACCGCGGAGGTGCGCGCAGCGCTCCGGGAGTCCGGGATCGAACCGTCCTGTCTGACACTCGAGATCACAGAGACGGCGATCGCACGCAACGCACGTGCCGCGCGCGAACAGCTCGAGGAGATCAAGGCGCTGGGGGTGCGCATCGCGATAGACGACTTCGGCACCGGCTACGCGTCGCTGTCGAGCCTTCAGCGCCTTCCGGTCGACATCCTGAAGATCGACAGGAGCTTCGTGGCCGCACTGAGCGGCGAGTGGAGCCGCGAGCTGCACAAGGCCAGCGAGCTGCTGCACGCGATCATGGGCGTGGGACAGGCCCTGTCGCTGAGCGTGATCGCGGAGGGCATCGAGCAGGACGGCCAGCTCAACGCTCTGAGGGAGATGGGCTGCGAAATGGGCCAGGGGTACCTCTTCGGCCGGCCCGCTCCGGCGCAGGAGGTGCGGGCGCTGTTCCGCGCGCAGGCCCGGCCTGCGGCAGGCGTCTTGCGCCGCGACTGACCGGCAGACCGAACGTGGCGGGAGCGTCCGGCCAGACACGCCACTGCGCGGCCACCGACGGCGTCCGGGCCACAGCCACGCCCGCCGAGATCGCGATACTCGCCGCCGGTTGCCCGAAACTCCTCCCGCGCCTCGCGGGTCCCCTCGAGGTACCTCGCGATCTCCGCTGCCGCTGCGGACGGCCTCGACCTCTCCGGACATCACCGACATCGGCGATCCGAAGTGGCACACCCTCGGCTCGCCGGACGCATCCGCCTCAGACACGTTGGAGGCGCTCTCGATGGCTCTATCGGGGCGGCTCTGAGGGATGGCTCGCGCTCACCGGCCCGGAGGATGGTGGGCCGGTGAGTCGCGAGCGCTCCGGTGTGGGACGGGCGGTCCGGGTCTCGTCGTCCCGGGTCGCAACGGCTCCACACCGTGAGACCTGGTGCTCACGAGGGGGCGAAGCCCAGGCCTCACGTTGGTGGCGCGTAACCGATCACGTGAGGTTGAAAGCGCCGCACACGGGGCAGCAGAGCACCATCCCGGCGATCTTGTCCGCCGGGTAGATGTGGTCGGCCAGGACATGAGCGCAGCTGCCGCAGACCAGGTCGACACCGCCGTCGCCCTTGCCCGAGAGGAACGGCGTGAGGTCTCCGCCGGCGTCCTTTGCCAGGAGCGGCCAGCGGTCGGCGCTGGGCACGACTTGGAGCTTGATGCGGCGAATCTGGGGACTGGCGTGCCAGGGGGGGACGCCCCGCTCATCGATACGCCCCATGGGCCGCAGCCTACATCAAATAAACGTGCACGGGATCGTTTACGGGCGATGATCTTGCCGGTGGGCCTCGCACCGATAGGCCCGCCCCTGAGGCGATTTGGGCCTCGTGAGCGCGAAGCAATGGCAGCCAGAAGCTCCGGGGGCGTGGACGGATGGGCCGGTTGGCGAGCGCGCGTGCCCTCAGCGATGGCCGGAGCTCTGCCTTTCGAGGTCGCGCTGCCCGCGGCGCTGCAGGGCCCGGCCGCGGTCGGTCAGGTGCCAGCGCTTGGGCGCGGCGTTGCGGGCTGCGCCCTCGTTGCGGATCAGCTCCTGCTCGGCGAGCCGGCGCAGGAGCTTTGAGATCTGGCCCTGGTCGCTGATCCCGGCCAGCTCGGCCACCTGGCGGTTCGATGCCCCGGGGCTTTCGCTCAGCGCCGTCAGGACCCTCAGGGTGCGATAGGTCATCCGGATGTTGCCTTGAGACTGTGCGCGCGGCTGCTCGGGCGGGGCCGCGATCACCTTTCCCGGCGTCAGCGCGGGCGGGGCCGGGACGGCGCTCGGCGGACCGATGTAGGAGTAGGTGATCACGCCCATCAGCTCGTCCAGCAGCGGGCTGAGGCCACCCTGCTCGCGTGAGGCCACGCGAGCGCGAATCACCGAGATCGCACCCTCCACGAGCAACTCGTTTATCAGGGCCGGTGTTTCCGCCGCGCTCTCTCGCGAGCGGCCGCTGTCGATCACGAGCTCGAGGATCTCGAGGATCCTCGAGCGTCTGCCTCCGAGCAACTCCCTGGCCTTGGGAGCCTCGAGGAACACGAGTGTTGCGAGCTCGTTGTCAGCGTCCAGGAGCGCGAGGAGTGCCTCGAGTGAGGCGCGCACCCGCTGCGTCCATGAGCCCGCGCGCATGTAGGCCCCACGCATCACCCGCTCGATCTCCGCGGTCGCCTCGTCATAGGCCGCCGAGAAACAGTCCTCGGTGCCTTTGAAGTTCTCGTAGAACGTCTTGCTCGAGACGCGCGCGCGGCTGATCAGGGCGGTGGCCGAGACGGCGTGATAGCCCTGCTCACAGGCGAGCTGCTGCATCGCGGCGAGGATCCGCGCACGCGAGCTGCTGAATCCGCTCACGCTGCCGGGTCGACGGACGTCGCCGCCGACGGCCTGGCGCGGGGCGGGGTCCGGGCTCGCTCGCCTTTGATTCTGTCGTGATGACATCGGCCGCCGGTGAGGATCCTGCGCTCGCATCTCCGAGCGCAGTCCGATAAACGCTATCGGGCAGCAAAGATAGCGGACCGGCGTGGACCGGCGTGGGCGGCTCTCGCAACGCCCTGAGGCTTGACCTCACACTCCGTGTGGCCCCGGAGCCGGCGCGCGAGATACGCCGGGTCCTTGAGCGTCCGCGCTCGCTTCGCGGACGCGGCGAGGCGCCCTGCGGATGACCGCGACCGACGTGCAAGCACGACACGCGGTTGCGGTTGCAGAGGCCGGGATCTCTGCGGCTCGGCAGCTCTGGTACCGCACGAGGCTGCTCGGGTCCTCGAGCTCGAGGCCGTGGGAGGTGAGGGCTAGGTCGACTCCCGGCTGTTCAGGGCGCGATTGAGGAGAAGCGAGGAGATCGGGCCGCGAACGGGCCACGAGACCGCGGGTCAAAAGCGCCACAGGGCACGGGGTGCCGCGCTCGCCAAGCGCTCCACGCGTCGGCGGCTCACAGATTTGGGTCGTTCGGACCGAGGATTACGAGGAACCAGAAGGAGAAAGCAACGACGCAGATGCCCGCTGTCGCGGCGAATATACGGGCAAGGGTGCCCTTGCGCTGATCGTGCCCCGCGGCTCGGCGGACCAGCACCCAAGCGTGGTCCAAACGCTGGAGCACTGTCAGGGAGCCGTACAGCGCGGTCCCGGCGCTGGCGAACGACACGATGATGCCGAGGTTCACGCTTCCGGACAGGTACTGCGCGCGGGAGCCAAGCCATAGGCAGCCTATGGGGATCGGGCCCCAGCAGAGCAGGCAGAGCGCAACCATCGCGCTGAAGAGCACGCTCGCGATTACGCTGTCGGCCCGCCGGCGCCTGACGTTGGCGGTCTCTGGCGCGGAGCGATAGCGCACAGGCGCGGTCCCGGGACGGCGGCCGACGAACAGTCCGCCGGTGTCGGTGGGGCCGGTTCGCACCCGTCGATCGTCGCACACCCGCCAGCGTTTATGGGCGTTGCGCGCAATGGTTTCCGCGCGCGTGGGTCCGCACACGCTCCTCGAGTACAAGGAGCGGGCAAGCGCGTCTCCGAGGAGGCAGCGGCAGGCCTGAAGGTTCGCCGGGGCACCGCTTCGCCGGCGGCCCGGGACTGGGCGCTCCGGATCAGATCCGCTCGCGGGCGATCGACATCACGGGCGGCGGAGGTTGCGTTCTCGGACTGCTTCCCAGCTGCCAGCCGACGGGGGCTTCTGGCCCGGCTCCACGGGTCCGGTTAGGTTGAAAGCCTCGCAAATCGGGCATCGCAGCACGATTCCGTGGATCCCGGTGGGATGCACGTGCTCGGCGAGCATGTGGTGGCATTCGCCGCACAGCAGGTCGAGGTCGCCGCCGCGGCCCTGGTAGGGACTGACGTCGCCGGGCCGTTTCTGGAGCACGGTGTAACCATCAGTGGCAGCGATGACAGCGAGCGTGATTCTGGGCATTGGAAGTGGAAAGTCCGCGCCGGTGAGGTAGGCCTGAGCGTGCGAGGGCGCGGACCTTGAGACGGGGCGACAGAGGGCCCGGCCAGAAATCTAGCGGACCGCGCCGCCGGCTGCCCGCTTGCGTTTATGGCCAGTGCGCCGACCCCTCAAAGACACGTTCGGTGCTGGGTTTGCTCGCGAGCATGTGGTTGACGCCCGCGCCCGTGGACTACCCTCTCGGTGGCGGTGGGATCGTGCCACTGTGGGAGGGTCCAGGTCCGCTGGTCACACGGAGCCCCCTCGGGGAGCAGTCCAGGATCTCGAGGGGGCTCCGTGCGTGATCTCTCGCGCCGCGGTTGGTGGGCTCGTGCTCGGGAGGGGCTCCGGGAGAGGAGCGAGGTGAGCACGAGCCCTGCGTGCCGGCCATTGTCCATCCCCGGTCCGGCGCGCGCCGTGCACTGTAGCTGACCTTGGAATGAAAGTCGCCCGCGAGCGTTTCTCTGCCGCCGAAACGGGCACGGCCGCCAGCGAGGCGGCGGCCGTGCAGGGCGGTTCCCGAGGCGATTGGAGGGAACCCCCGGGGCGCCGATCGGGACCCTACACGCAAGCCGTGACAGCGTCCAGCGGGCCCGGAAAGGTGTTGGCGGCCGGCGGCCTCTCGTGCTGTCCTAAGTACCTCGGCGGGCGGAGTTCGTCGCAGCGCCCGTCATCAGTCACCGGTGAACGGGGCTTTCCGGCGGACTGCAGAGTCCTCCACGTCGGGGCTCGCAACAAAGCAGGTGCGGCCACCCCGGGAGGGTGCTTCTTTCGGGGCGGCCGCACCCTTGCTGCAGGGAATGCGGAGCACCCACCCAGGATGCTCCTACGGCCGCGCCGATCCGGGTGGAGGCCCAGAGCTGCTCGACGTGCCCGTGGCGCGCACTCTAGCGGAGCGCTGAAAAAGGCACCGACAGCGTTTATCGCGGCTCGGCGCGAGCCTCGCACGGAGCGATCGGATGGTTGCTGCGCCCAGCCGGCACCTAGGCGGGATGTCTCCTCTCATGTGGGCGCCCTGGTCGTCCTCAGGACCGCTCTGCCGGGTGCAGCGCGTGGCATGACACACGCGAAACGACGGACACGGGGCGCGACGGACGTGGATCCGGTCCGGATCAGCGCTCGGGAAGCGACGGAAAGCGGCAGGCGCCTCACGCGTGCGTGCACCGAGGGCTCACCGGGGAGGACGGGGCAGACGCCCGCCCCGCGGCTCGGAGTCGAACCGAGTCGGCTCCGCCTCGGCCATGAGGCGCTTGAGCGCAGCGACGAAGGCTGTCGGTGTTCTCGATCGGTGGAGATGCCAAGTCGCTCGAAGACCTCGGGGTGACTGGCGGGAATCGCATCGTCAGCGCTCTCGGTCGTCGTGCACCGGGATCATCGGATCGCGCGCGCCAGATGATTAGCACGGGCATCCCCTGCACCTGGTAGCGGACACGTGCGGATCGCACCGGCGGTCAGACCCGTGGTCGAACCTTCGGTTGCACCAGTGTGCGGTCATGCGGGCGTCGCGTGGTTCCTCGACGGAGGGGCCGGCCACACGAGGCATTCGGGTCGGCTACTGCTCGGGCTGCTCCCTCTCAAGCTGACTGACGCGCGCATCCAGGGCATCGATCTGGACCGCGAGGCCGAGAAGGACCTCGCGAAGCGCTCTGATTGCGTCCGTCGTCTCGAGCGCCGCTGTGGCGAGCTGTGCGCGGACGATCTCCTGTCGCGGTCGGTCCATGCCCGTGAGACCGTGTGCCCGCGCGCCGATGGGCGGGCTACTTCGCCTTGCCGGAGTTGTTCATGGACTTGCCCGCGCTGTCGATCATCCTGCGCAGGAAATCGGCCTGGGTGTGGAGGAGCAGTTGGGTCATCTCCAGCGCGGAGTCTGTGATGTCCTCGCGGCGGGAGCGTCCCTCGCCGCCCGGCGGGAGAGCCTCGTCGACGGTGACGAAGAACTTGCGTACCGCATCCAGGGAGCTGCTGGCACCGTCCTCGAGCTCCTTGAGCAACTCCTCGGACAGGTCTGTGGTCCGCCGCGCGGACTCGGGCGCATCGTCCGCCCCAGCTGTGGAACGAGGCTCGCGAGCGGGCGACTTCTTCTTGCCGCCTTGCCGCGATCGGTTTTCGGTTCGGGCATCGGCCGGTACCCTCCGGTGTCGCGATAAACGTCCGCGGGTACGCTAACGCATGCCGTGTGCCAGCGTCGCGATCGCCTGGCCTTGGTGCGAGCCGCCTCGGGCCTTCCGTCGCCTTTGGGGAGCCTGACGCGGCGTGGTGATCCAACGGCTCGGGCGTGGTGAGGCGCTCCAGATCCCCTGCGAGTACCGAGCGGTACCGCGAATGGAACAGGAGCTACTCGGCTCGGTGGTCAAGTACCGTGCAAATACGCACTGGAGTCCGACGAACACCTGGGCTACCTCATCGCACTGCGCCTATTCGGAGAGTCCAGCTGCTCGCAATGCCTCCCCGTGGTCGAGAAATGAGCGCTGCCGCGATATCTGCGCCCCGCGAAACTCGAACAGGATGTCCAGCGGCGTATCGACCGAGGCGCCGCTGCCGAGTCCCCGGCCCTGAAGGCGCCCGATGAACAGGACGCTCTCGCCGAGATCGCGGTACTCGCCGGCGCGTGAGCGGAACTCCTCCCACGTTTCGCTCATCGTCTCGAAGTACTTCTCGATCCCCTGCCGCCCTAGGAAGACCTCGCCCTCGACGGCCATCATCGACGTCGTCCACTCGAAATCCGGCGTCGTGAGCTCGGCGAAGCTCTCGATGTCCCGCGCGTTGAACGCGGCGTTCAACCGCTTGGCGATCCGCACGTTCTCCCGCGACATCCGCGCTGCGCCTACTGGGAGAGTCCCGCCGCCCGCAGCGCCTCGGCGTGGTCGAGGTAGGAGTGCATTCGCGAGACCCTGCCGCCGCGGACGTCATAGAGGACATCCAGTGCAACATCCAGGGCTACGCCGCTGGCCCGGCCGCGCCCTTGGAGGCGCCCGATCCACAGGACGCGCTCGCCGAGATCCCGATACCCCGTGGCGAATCCCCGGAAGTCCTCCCACACCTCGCGCATCCTCTCGAAATACGTCTCGATCCCGTCCCGCCCCCAGAAGACCTCGCCCTCAACGGCCATCATCGACGTCGTCCACTCGAAGTCTGGCGTCGTGAGCGCCGCGAAGGCCTCGAGATCCTTCTCGTTGAAGGCGGCTTTCAATCGCCTGACGAGCTCCACGTTCTCCTGCGACATCGCCCGAGCAGTATCGCGCAGAGGACGAGCGCCTGGCTCGGGGATCAGCAAAGCATCCTGTCTCGTTTATCCGGCGCCTCTGGCGGAGCGCAATCCAGGGCACTGAACGAGTGCGTTACGTGAAAGCGCCCGCCAGCGCTCGATTCGCTGGGATCGGCGCGCACGGGGTGTCGCGGTGGCGCTGGGCGGCCCGGATTCCTACCGACTATGTTTATGTTCGTGCGTGGGACGCCACGCCATCGTCCAGCTATGGGCGGGCCACCGCGGCGGGTCGAGGACTCGAGATCGAGATCTGGCGCCGGCGGTCAGCTCAGTCAAAGCAACAGGGGGTAGTCATGAACACCGTCGCGGACGCAGCGGACGCAGCGCGCCAAGAGCTCGGGAGGTCGTTCGCCGGTCAGCTGATCGGTCCGTCCGACCCCGGCTACGAGCAGGCCCGCACCGTCTACAACGCGATGATCGACCGTCGGCCGGCGATCATCGCTCGCTGTGCGAACAGCGCAGACTTGGCCGCGACGGTCGCCTTCGCACGCCGCCACGAGCTGCTGCTCGCCGTTCGTGGCGGCGGGCACAACGGTGGCGGCCTTGGGGTCTGCGATGACGGAGTCGTGCTCGACCTGTCGCCTCTGCAGAGCATCGAGGTCGATCCGTCCGCGCGTACGGTGCGCGCGGGTGGAGGGTGCACATGGAGACAGGTGGACGCAGCGACCCACGAGGCCGGCCTGGCGACGCCGTCGGGCATCGTCGCCAGCACGGGCGTTGGCGGGCTCACCCTCGGCGGCGGCATCGGGTACCTCTCGCGCACGCACGGCCTTACGATCGACAATCTCATCGACGCCGAGGTGGTCCTCGCCGACGGGACGCAGGTGCGCGCGAGCGCCGAGGAGAACGCGGAGCTGTTCTGGGCGCTACGGGGCGGGGGCGGCAACTTCGGTGTCGTCACCTCGTTCCGCTTCCGGGCGCACCCCATCTCGACCGTGTTCGGCGGCCCTACGCTCTGGCCGCTCGAGCAAACAGCCGAGGTGATGCATTTCTACCGCGAGTTCCTGCCGGCCGCGCCGCGTGAGCTGAACGGGTTCTTCGCGACCATGACCGTGCCCCCCGGCGACCTATTCCCGGCCGAGCTGCACCTGCGCAAGGTGTGCGGCGTGGTGTGGTGCTACACCGGTCCGCCGGAGGCAGCCGGCGAGCTCTTCGCGCCGGTGGCGCAGGTCGGGACGCCGCTCCTTCACGGGGTGGCGCCGATGCCGTTCCCGGCGCTGCAGAGTCTATTCGACGACGTGTATGTCCCGGGACTGCAGTGGTACTGGCGCGCGGACTTCGTCCGCGAGCTCCCGGACGCGGCGATCGAGCAGCACGCCGCGTTCGCGGAGAACCTCCCGACCATGCACTCGACGATGCACCTCTACCCGATCGACGGGGCCGTACACGACGTCGGGGAGGCCGAGACGCCATTCAGCTACCGCGACTGCAACTGGGCACAGGTGATCGTCGGCGTCGACCCCGATCCCGCCAACGCCGCCCTCATCCGCGACTGGACCGTCGACTACTGGGACGCCACCCACCCCTACTCGGCGGGAGGGGCCTACGTGAACATGATGATGGACGAGGGTCAGGCGCGCGTGCGCGCGAGCTATCGCCAGAACTATGAGCGCCTCGCCGCCGCGAAGGGGACGTACGACCCGGCGAACGTCTTTCGCGTCAATCAGAACATCGAGCCCTCGGGCGAGAGGTGAGCGACCGGCCCGATCGATGCACGGGCACACAGGCAGGAGCAGCTGGGTGCCGCGCTGCGGAAAGACGGCGACGGACCGCCGGCGGCAGAGGCCCTCGGCGTTTCGCGAGCACCAGGGTCGCCGCGGCGGCGACTGGAGATCCAACAGGAGGCATGACATGCGATCCATCCCACGCGAGGACGTCCCGGTCGTGATCGAGGACAACGGCGTCGAGGTCCGCTTGCGCGACGAGGACGGGCTTTCGGTCGGGTTCGTGCGGCTGCCCGCCGGCACCGACCTGCGGCCGGCCACAGTCGGTCTGCCGGATGACCTGTGCCCGTGTCCGCATTGGGGATACATCATCAAGGGCAGCGTCCGTATGCACACACTCGCGGGGCATCAGGACTTCGCGGCCGGAGAAGCGTTCTACTGGGCGCCCGGCCACGCACCCGAGGCGCTGGAGGACTCCGAATACGTCGACTTCTCGCCCACCGAGCAGTTCCGCCCGGTGATCGAGCACATTGTCTCCGGGGGCCCTGCAACGGAATGAGACCTGCGGCGAGCGCGCCGAGCGCTCGCTGAAGAGGCAGCGCGCAACGGCGTTCCCGGCCGGTGCTGCTCGGCGCGCCCGGGGTCCTGCGGCGAATCGATCGGGCGCGGCCAGACTCGGTGACGCCCGCGAGATCACCGGTCTCGGAACGCCTCGTCAAAGACGCCCTCAGAGCGAGCGGATGCTCGACGAGGCCCCCACGCCCCGGTTCGGAGGCCGGACGGCACAGGCGCGCTGGATGCTGGCGCACCGGCGGACGGCGAAGGGGCCAGCGGCCCGCGGCTCACCGTCTGCAGTCGAAGCTGGACGGGGTCGCTGACGAGCCCCAAACCTGAGTCGAGGTAGGTGTCGCGCCAGCGCACCCACTTCGTTCCGTCCACCGAGTCACAGCCGATCGAGGCCGCGTAACGGATCCGTCGCGCGGAGTTCACGCGGCCCATGTGCACCCACTTGCCTCGGCGCTTGGCCTCGGCGGCGAGCGCCTCCGCAGCAGGACCGAGCTTCCACTCGGTGCTGCCGCCGAGGAAGATTGCGTCGATCCGCGGCCAGACCAGCGTGAGCCAACGGCCGAGATGCTCAGCACCGTCCTGCGCGACGAGCGCAGCGGGCAGGCCGCGGCGGGCGAGCGCACGCCACCAGATCTCAAACAGCCTCGCGGTCGCGAGCGCGTCGGCGACCACGTCCGGAACGGCGACGAACAGGCAGCGCCCGGGCGCACCGGACAGCCGCTCGAGCATCGTGACGTAAGCGTCCGGGTCAAGGCGCTGGAAGCAGTCGTTATCGGCCGCCCACAGCAGGCCGTCGTGTTCGTGCATCGAGCAGCAATGGCGGGGAGTCACGAGTCGCCCGAGGCTCGGATGAGCGTGCTCTCGCATCTGCGGCATCGCCTGTGTGACAAGCAGAAGCATCGGCGCTCAGCTCGATCCACCGACGCCAGCCGCGAGCGCCGGCGCGTCGGCGTCTGCGCTCTTGCCCTGCGGGCGGATGGCGTCTTCGATGCGACGCGCGATCTCGTCGATCGTCTCGGCGTAGGCGCGAATCGCGTCGAGCTCACCGCTCTCTCCCCAGCCGGCGACGTAAGGGACGCTCGAGCCGGAGGTGTCCAGACCGACCGCGCCGCAGACGATGAAGGTGACCGTGTCGACGAGCACCTCGGCACGACGGCGACCGTAGTCGCGGTAGCCGAGTCCGAGAGCGTGCGCGATCTCGTGGACCAGGACACGCACCTGGGCGTTGGCAGCGAGATCACCGTTGACGGCGATCAGGTGCTGCTCGCTATCGCACCAGCCGTCCCCCGATCCCTTGAGCGGGCGACGCGTCACGGCGTAGCCGATGTCCCCCGCCAGCCGGACGAGCGCTCCGATCAGATGCGCGTGCGAGTCTCCCTGCACGGGCTCAGAGGGCGGCTTTAGGGGTATCGGCGCCTTTCCCGGCATCGGATCTGTCTGGGAGACGTCGAACACCGAAACGGCTCGGAATCTCAGACGCCGCGCCTCGGCTTGCCCGCCGCCCGGCGGCGGTCGCGTCTCGTGCTCGCGTGCGGGCACGCTCATCGGGGCGAGGATCCGGATGGCCTTCTCGCCCTTTCGGACACAGCGGTCGAGCTCGAGGAACGCACGGAAGCCCGCGACGTAGGTCGCGTCCGGGCGTTGGGCCGCGATCAGGAGCTGGTTTGCGAACGAGTAGCGCGCCAGCCCGTTGATGGAGCGGACACGCACCCACCGCCTCCAGCCCTCCGCGGTGAGCAGCGCCCGAGCGGCCTGCTCGAGACGGTCACGGTCGGCCGCGCGGCGTTGGGCGCGGGCCTGCTCACTCAGTGGTGCTCTCACCTCGCCGTCCTCTCCTTTCGCGATCCCCTGAGGGGAGGGACCGACACCCTCCGCCCGGCGCAGGCCTCCAGCGTGCGCTCCCCGAGCGAGGTCGGCCCCTCACGGGGGAGCTAGTCCTCGGTCGGGTCCGAGGCGTCCCTGGGTTCACGCGGGCCGCCGTCGGGGCCAGATCGCTCGCCCGCCTGATGCGAGGAGGCAGCGGCGAGCTGCTCGCAGCGCTTTGAGTGAGCACGAGCCTCGCGCTCCAGAGCGCGGCGCAGCTGGAGATGGGATGCCGGCAGCACCTGCTTGGTCACGCGCTCGAAGGCCTTGCGCGCGATGTCCTTGCGCGAGGACGGGAGCACGGGCCCGCGGCGCTTGCTCGCGGGGAGCACGAGATCGCTCGCGTAGGCCTGGGCCGCGAACGCGACCAGCACCCGGCCGTAGAGCTCGCCGGCGCTCTTCGCACCGTCGATGAACTTCCACAGCCACGCGGTGGCGTCCTCGACCTCGCCGTAGATGACCTTCGTCTTGCCGGGCGCGCCGCTCTTCAGAACGGGCGTGGTCGTCTCGCGATGCTGATCGAAGACGAGCCGGATGCCGTTCGCCGCGATCGTCGCGACCGTGTGGTCGCCGGTGCCGAGGTAGCCGCGCTGATCTCCTCCGAGCAGACCGTAGGCGAAGAAGCGCGCGACATCCATGTCGCTCGGGTCTACGCTTGCGAGCTTCTGGAGCAGCGCGGCGCCGAGGTCAAGGTTCGTGCCGTGTGCCTCTGCCGTCAGTCGCCGGAGGGCTGCGCGATGCTCGGCGTCGAGGTTCTCCTGCGGCGTGGGCTCCTGCTCACCCCGCGCCCGGCGCGACGCGCGGTCGGAGACGCAGGCCTGCTTGGCGGCACGCAGCTCGGTGAGCGTTCGCTCGATCGCCTGCTTGGCCAGCTCGCGGAAGAGCGCCTTGTCGGTGATGATCGGCGTGCCGCGGTCGAACTCGATCAGTACGCCCGCCGCGCGTGCCTGGTCGACCTCGGAGTCCGCGAAGCGCACGGGCGGCGGGCCGTAGGCATGACGGTCGATCTGCCGGTGGATCGCCTCGGCCTCGGCGTAGGCGCCGTCGGTCTTCTTACCGAGACGCAGCCCAGCGATCTGGGTGGAGTCGAGCCTGTTCAGGTACGCGGCGAAGTTCGTCGCGTGACCCTCGCGCAGCGCGTAGCCGAGCGCCCATCCGGGATCGCTCGCGAGCTGCGCGCCACTCAGGTCCCCATTGCTCACCGGGACGAGGGCGGCCTCGCACAGCTGCGGAGAGACAGCGTTGATCCTCTCCAGAGCGCCCACCGCGCTCACGGGGAGCTCTCCGGTCCCGAGCAGGCGCTGAGCCTCGGCCGGCAGCTCGAGGATCTTCGCCCTGGCGCTGACGAGGTTGCGGGTCCATCCCAGCACTGTGGCCGCGCCGTCGAGCGTGTAGCCCTCCTCGAGCATCTGCTTGACCGCGCGGGCCTCCTCGACGGGGTTCAGTGCCTTTCGCACGACGTTCTCGGCGGCGCTGTCGGCGGTCGTTCCCTCCTGCTCGCGCAGCGTGATCTCGACGTCGCGCAGGCCGAGGCTCTTGCACGCCGCGTAGCGGTGGTGCCCTGCGATCAGCTTGAAGCGCTCCCCGTTGGGGCTGACGAGCAACGGCACGATCAGGCCTCGCAACGCGATCGAGTCGGCGAGTGCCTTGACGTGCTCGGAGTCCAGTTCGCGGGTGTTATCGCCAACGTCGATGCTGTCGATCGCGGCGCGCGCGGGGACGGTTGCGGTAATGGTGGCGTTCATCGGCTGCTTCTCCTTGTGTTCAGAGACCCCGTTCAGGGGTCCGTGGTGGTCTCGCGGGCGCGGACCGATCCCCGTCCCCCCGCACGCCGCAGGCGTGCGAGCATCGGGCGGGGTCGGTCAGCGCGGCGCGCCGGTGGTGCATCACAGTTCGACCTCGTGCGGGCTCACGCACAGGCCATCTCGGGCGATCAGCGCGAGCGTCTGGGAGTGGATCCACGGGGTCGGGCGGCTCTGACCGCCCTCGGGCATCTGGCCGATGCGCCTCGCCAGCCAGGAGGTCTCCCCGCTGCGATTGCCACGACGGTCATATTTGAAGCGACCGCACCGCAACGCGATCTCGCTCAGGCTCGCGCCTTGCGCGATCCGTCTGGCGACCGCTTCGCGCAGCCCCCGGTTCAGGACGATCGAGCTGCGGCGCAGGCGTGCGAGCTCGGCCTGCAGGGTGGAGACGCCCAAACCGGCGGCCGGCGCCGCCAACGCGATCTCCGTGAGCGTGACCGGCGGCTCGTAGCTCTGCAGCGCGCCCACCGTCGAGCGCAGGCTCACCGGCATTCCCGGGTCCGGCGCGCCGGGCTGAGTGCACGTCCAGCGCAGCTCGGCGACCGAGCCGGCGAGGGTGGGACGGATCGAGTAGGCGTTGCCATCCGCGTCGAGCAGCGGCGCGGTGTGCTGCGAGCACCCGGCACGTTCGCGGGACTCGAGCGGCGCGCGCGCGGCAAGATCCTCCGAGCAGAGGGCCCGCGGACGCCCGCGACGCTCGTCGGCCACGTACATCGCGGCGAGCAGCGAGGCGTTCTGCGCGGGCTCCTCGCGCGCGATGCGCCCGACCACCCTGGCGTCCGCAAGGCCGCCGGCTCGGCAATCCAGAACCAGGACGCTTCCCCCGGGGCCGGCGAGCGCCAGCACATGGCGCTCCGCGCCGTCAGCACGGAACCGCGCGAGCACGCGGGCGGTGGCGAACGGCGGCGGACAGGAGGCGACACGCTTGCGTCGCCGAGCGCTCGGGTGCCCTCCAGCGCCAGGCGCGGCGGTGACGGTCGCGGTGCTAGGCATCGCGCGTTCCCCCGGCGAGCATCTCCAATGCGGCACGGGACATCGGGACCGAGTCGAGCTCGCCCGCGCGCCGCAGGTAGTCGGCGAGCAGCGCCGGCAGCTCCTGCGCTGCCTGCTCGGCGGAGAGGCTCTCGACGAGGTAGCCGTCACCATCGCCGACGGCCGGCACGTCGCGCAGGCTCACCCCCTCGCGAGTGTCTATCGCTTCGATCCGCCGCCGCTCGCCGCTGCTGAGCTCATAGCGGGCGAGAACGCTCGAGCCTGAGTCGGCGCTCGGCGGTCTCGCGGATGGGCCGGGTGGACGCGAACGCCACGTCCTCGCGGCGCCGAAGCCCGTCAGCTCATCCTCGTGCACCGCCGTCGCGTAGGCGATCTGCTCGTGCGAGCTGCGTTCACGTGGCGCGAGCTGCAGTCCTCGCAGCCGGTCGATCTCCCGGCTCGCCTCGCGCCGGGTGGCCGGTGTTGCGAAGGTCGTCGCGGTGCGGGCCGCCAGCGAGCGCAGATAGCGAAGCTGGCGTTCGGTGGGAGCTGCCTGTGCGCTCATCGGCGCCTCCTTGGGTCGGGGTCGATCACGACCCGGCCGGAGCAGGCCGGCGAGAGCACGGACCAGCCACATGGGGGTTACGCGGGCGGCCGGCAGCAGGCGGACGCGCGCGATGGCGGACCGCCGGTCTGCTGGGCTTTGCGGGGCGCGATCGACCCCGACCCGGAGGAAGTGAAGAACTCGCATGCGCTCTCTCTTTGAGCGCGAGTGGCCGTCTGCGCCCAGGGAATGGATGATTCGGGCTGCTGGCGCCGTGAGATTCGAGAACCGACCCCGGTCAAGCCAAGCCGATACGCGATCACCTTCGCCCGAGCGCTTGCAGGGAGAACCGGCACGCAAGACGCTCGCGCAGCTCGAGGAAGCCCGTACCACGTGGGTCTATCCCCCACAGGTGACCGGCGAAGTCATAGATCGTTCCGCCACGCCTGCAGCCCGAGCCGAAGCAGTAGAAGCCACCGTCGGGGTAGAGCTGCAGGCTGGGGCTCGAGTCCTCGTGAAACGGACAGAGGACCTTGCCTTCGCGGTTGGGCGCGAGCTCGGCGAGCACGCGGACGTACTCATCCGCCGGGATCGCCAGCAGGCTGCGATCGAGCGCGGTGCGCCCGGTGCGCCTTCGCTCGCCCGAGGAGGCCCTGAACGCGGGCGGATCGGGATCGCGCGGAAGCAGCGCGGCGAGCTCGGTGACGCTGACCGCGTGCTCTGCCCGCAGCGCGAGCAGCGTGACGGGGCGCGGCGGCGTGTGCTTGTGGTTCAGCGTGCCGGGAGGGCGCAGTATCCGGGCGATGTCGGCGCAGCCGCTGTCGCCCGCCAGCGCGTAGGCGAGCCGCCGGTTGATCGCCTCGACGGCGCCGGCGGGTTCAGGGCGGTCGAGCTTCCAGTAGGCCTGCACGTGACCGGGGGTCCCGGAGGCGACCAGCACGCTCGGCTGACAGGCGAATCCGCGCAGGCGCTCTGCGGTCAGGGCGTGGTCGGACTCGAGCCAGACGAGATGGGAGGTGGTGATCGACGCTCGGCCGCCGTGGCGATCGCTCTCGCGCAGGGCCACGCCGACGTAGACCTCGCAGCGTGCGGCCAGTGAGGCGATCAGGATGCCGGCCCGCGAGGTCTCGCCGGCCGCCAGGAAGCGGCGCTGCATCCGCGAGCCAGCGCGGCGCCAGCGCACGTCGAGGAAACGCCCCTCGGGGAGCTCCCCGGCGAGCGTGCCCAGGAACCTGTCGATCTCCTCGCGCTGTCTGCTGGATGCTCTGCTCATGGGTGTTCGCGGCCCGCGAAGCTGCGCTTCGCGGGCCGCTCCCCGATCAGGCCTCGACGGGCTCCGGCCTCGAGCGCGAGGGGGCACGACCCGGCGTGGCGGGCTGCTCCGGTCCGCGCGGCGCTGAGAGGAACTCGACGCCCCCGATGACCTTGTAGTCGTGGCGTCGGGCGCCCTCCTTGCTCTCCCACTCGCCGAACTGCAGGCGTCCGTCGACAGCGACGAGCCAGCCCTTGCTCAGGTAGCGCTCGGCTGCCACGCCGGGCTTGCCGAACACATCGACGGTGATGAACCCGGGCTCCTCCACCCCGGCCATGCCGTCGACGGCGAGGCGCAGCTCGCACACGCTCTCGCCGCTCGGCAGCTCCCGGAGCACGGGATCCTTCGTGAGGTTGCCGGTGCAGATGAATCTGTTGAGGCTCATGTGACTCTCCTTCGCTTGAGGGTGGTGCTCGCCGCGTAGCCACACCGGCGCCGCCCGGCGTGCACGCCGGGAGCGTTTGAGCGTCGTGGCCGCCCGGCCTTCACCTCTGTCGGGCGGCGGCGAGAATCAGGCAAGCGGCGAGGCGCCACCGACCGGCGGGGACCGCGTGCTGCCGGCCGGCCACTGATCCATCCGTGGCGTGGCCCGTGTGTGATCGGTCGGTGACGCATCGTCGCTGTTTCTCCTTGCCGCGAGGATCCGTCCTGCGGCACCAGTTGATGACCTTCCTGGCAGTTCGGCGGACAGGAGATTTCGAGCGTTCGACTTGGCCGCGCCGCGCACGCGGCGGTCAGCCAGGGGGTGAGCAGATCTGAAACGCCCGCGTCGGGCGCCCCGGGCGGGTCGCGCCCGTGAGGTCTCACCGTGCCGGCATGGCCCCACTCGCGCGAGCGACGCTCACGCTGCTCGCCGCGTCACTGTTCCTGGCGCTCGCCTCGGGAGCGCTGTGGTGGGCGTGGACGCAGGCGGCCCGCCTGGCCTCGCTGCACGCGCCGATCGAGGTGCCGCTCGCCGACGCGGCGCGCGCGATGTGGCGAGTGCTCGAGCACGGCGGATCGCTCTCGCCGGGCCGGGCGTTCCCCACCGCGCGCGAGCGTGAGGGCGCGCCGCAGAACTGGGCCTATCTCGCAAGCGCTGCGGCGCTCTGCGCCTCGCTTGCGTGGATCCTCGCCGCCGCGCGAGCGCGGCTCAGGGACTGGCAGGCCAAGAGCCCCCTCGCGTTCGGGCAGGCAAGCCTGGCAGGGCAGGCGGCGCGGCGCGGCTGGGTGCGCCAGCGAACCTGGGCCCACGGCCGCGATCTGCGCCGCCTGTGGGTGGGGTCGCCACGCGAGGGGCGCCCGTACCTGGGCGTGATCGGCACCCGGCGCGGGCGGATCCTCGCCGCCGAGCTCGAGGTGCAGCCGATGGTGATCGCACCGCCCCGGGCGGGCAAGTCAAGCGGCTATGTGGTGCCGTGGCTGCTCGATCACCGCGGCCCGGCGCTCATCCTGTCAACCAAGCGCGACGTGTATGAGGCCAGCGCACCGATGCGCCGTACGCTCGGGCGCACCTGGGTCTATGACCCGTTCGGGAGCCGCGAGAGCGCGTGCTTCACCCCGCTCGTTCCTGCGCTCAGCTGGGACGGCGCGATCCGCGCCGGGGAGGCGCTCGCCTCGGCCGCGCACCCGGACCAGACGAACGCGGCCAACGAGTTCTGGGACAAGGAGGCCGCGAGCATGCTCGCGCCGCTGCTGCACGCGGCGGCCACGCGCGGCGCGGGCATGGCGCAGCTGATCCACTGGCTCGACACGCGCAGCTTCACCGACGCGGCCATGACGCTCAAGTCGATCGGGGCGGACGCCGCTGCCGATCAGCTCGAGGGCATCGAGCGCCGGGACGAGCGCAACCGTGAGACGACCGTGATGAGCGCGCTGAACCTGCTGCGCGCCTACCGCTACCCGCAGCTCGCGCAGGCGAGCGGCGAGGAGCTCACCCCGGAGGCGTTCCTCGACGGCGGCGCGAACACCGCCTACGTGGTCGCGGCCGGCCACGATCAGGACGTGCTGCGCCCGGTCGTGCTGGCGCTCGTGGCCGCGATCTACGAGCGCGCCGTCCGGCGTGCGCGTGAGTCCGGCCCGCTCGAGCCGCGGCTGTTCATCCTGATGGACGAGGCGGCGAACATCGCGCCGGTTCGCAACCTCGCCTCCTGGCTTTCGCAGTGCGGCGACCACGGGATCGTGATCGCCACGATCTGGCAGTCGATCGCGCAGATCGACCAGCGTTACGGGCGCCCCGCGCGCGATGCGATCTGCGCGGCGAGCACCGCGCAGGTGTTCATCCCGCCGCTGGCCGAGCCGACGAGCGCCGGCTACCTGTCGGGCGTGCTCGGCGAGGAGCTCGTCGCCAGCGCGGGCGGAAGCTCATTGACGGTCACGCACTCGAAGGCTGCCCAGGCGCCCTGGCTTCGCCAGATCCCGCGCGGCAGAGCGATCCTGATCTACCGCGACCTGCCGCCCGCGATCGTGCGCGCGCCGGGCTGGTTTGAGGACCCGCGCTTCGCGGGCTACCGCCGTGGGCTGCGCAGCGACGCCGCCGCGGGTCGTCGATCTGACGTTCGTTGTCCGCGGGGGAGCGCTCAAGGCCAGCACCGGTGATGAGCGACCCCGCGACACTCCCACGCCCGCCCGCGAACCAGGCCGTCAAGGGCCAGCTGACGCTCGATGACTACCTCGGGATGCAGGCCGGAGACGCGGCCCGTGCGGTTCGGCGCGCAGGGCTCCGTCCCGCCCTTGACCGTCAGGTCGGCCATCCACCCGAGGCCGCCGGCCTCGTCGTCGCGCAGGAGCCGGCGGGCGGGGAATCACGGCCCCGCGGGGCGATGGTGACGCTCTACGTCGCGGCGCCGAGCGCGAGCGACGCGGGCCCGGCGCAGGAGCCGGCGGCAGGCGCTCGCGCGAGCATCGACGCGACGGCACACAGCGAGCGCGAGAACGGAGCTCTGCCGGACGCACCGGAAGCCTCCCCCCGGCGAGCACGGGCGAGACCCTCGTTCTCCTATCAGCCCGGTGCGGCGGCCTGCGCGGCGGAGTTCGTGCTGCGCTCCTGCGTTCGACCTCAGGCCGACGCTCTCGGCCCAGCGTTGCACGAGAGCGGCGGACATCTCGACGGGGATGTCGCCGACGAGCCACCGGCGCATGGCTCGCAGGAGCCTCGGCTCCGAGCCGACGGTTTCGAGCGTGCCGCGCCGGCCGTGCGGGAAGCGCAGTACGAGCAGAGCACGATCGAGCTTGCCGAGAGCATGCGCGACGCGTTCGCCCACCCGGGCGCACAGACGCGGCGGCGCGTCTACCCGCGCGAGCCGCTCAGCCTCCGAGCCGGGGCAGCACTCGCGTGGACGCGTCG